>Ga0209138_1001746_pt1 | contig 17908 bp, 10 predicted proteins | sample SaaInl3SG_22_DNA_FD_184645 | JGI IMG/M metagenome (GOLD analysis project Ga0209138, IMG submission 184645) | Marine microbial communities from expanding oxygen minimum zones in the Saanich Inlet - ESP_153SG_22_DNA (SPAdes) (version 2) | ecosystem: Environmental > Aquatic > Marine > Intertidal...
GAGTTCCCTCTGCATAAGGATAATCCCTATTATTTGCATATTCACCAATTCTGGAACCCGTTTCATATCTTACAGGCATAAATGGAAAATCTTCAACAATTTGTCTAGGCACTGCATCTCGAGTATCCTGAGGATTCGATTGTTGATTATTAAAGTCTAGTGTTCCGCCTATTCTTAGCCAAGGCTTAATTTGGTCTTCAATATTAAATCTAGCAGAATACCTTTTCAAGAAAGACTCTAATAAGAGCCCTTTTTCATCTCTTAAACCCAGTGTAATTGAATAGGTGGTTCTTTCATTTCCTCCAGAAAATCCTAGATTATGGTTTTGTGATAACGCTAGCTGTGTAGCTTCTTTATGCCATTTGGTATCATAAATAGCCGAACCGTCGCTATTAAAAAGATGAGCTACACTTGGGTCCTGCCTTCTAAGGCGAGGTTCCATTAGAGCATAATTTCCAGCTGCCCATCCCACAGGATCAAATTTTTCTGAATTTTCCCATGCTAATTGCTCTACCATTTGATATTGAGAAGAATTTAAAACTTCTGGTCGATTAGGCCCCCATACACTTACAAAAAAATCTGTATTGTATGTGAATTTACTACCTTCTCCTTTCTTGCCTTTTTTTGTTGTTATTAAAATGACACCATTGGCTCCTCTTGACCCATAAATTGCAGTTGCTGAGGCATCTTTCAATACTTCTATTGATTCGATATCGGCTGGATTGATAAAATCTATTGCCGTGGTTCCAAGAGATTGGCCTCCTTGTGGTAATTGAACACCATCAACAACATATAGAGGATTATTTCCCGTATTGATTGAGCTAAACCCTCTTACACGAACATTTGTTCTTCCGCCAGGGCGACCTGAATTTGTCTGAACCTGAACTCCAGCTACTTTACCTGCGAGAGCTTGGTTCACGGAAGCTATTTGACGTTCAGCAAGCTGATCAGCATCAACTTTACCAACGGAGCCTGTCAGGTCAGATTTTTTCTGACTACCGTATCCAATAAGAACAACTTCTTCTAGTTCGTCAGAATCTATTTCCAGTGCTATACTTATGTAGGATTGTCCGCCAATCGAAATTTCAACAGTTTTAAACCCTACATAGCTCACTACTAGAGTTCCATCACTCGTAACACTTTCTAATGAAAAGTTTCCATCAAAGTCTGCTTGAGTACCATTCGTTGTTCCTTTTTCTAAAACAGTAGCCCCTATAAGTGCTTCGCCGTTTGAATCGACAATATTTCCCTTAATAGTGGTAACCGTTTGAGCATTTGAAATAAAAACACATACCAGTGTGAAAAACAAGGTGTGGGTGAATTTCAAATCAAGTTTGCTTAAAAAAATGCTACTGCAAATTTTATTCAACAATTTAGTTTTGTTCATTTGTTTTTAGTTTAGATTTTTTAAAACGTGTCCTATCTATTGTGTTAATAAATAAGGATACCTTGCACTTTATTTGAAACCAAAATTAGAAGTGAGGTCTTAATATTTTAATTAATTTGTAATTAAGAAGCGATTAATTTTTAATTAAACTCGTTAACAGAAAAACCAAGTAGAAATATTGTAAATCAATAGAAATAAGAAGATTAAGTCTATTTATTTTGTTTCGATATTTCTTCAAAGGTTTTAGAGAAAGTTTCTCCCATTATTTCATTGTACGAAATCAAAAAAGAATTGAATACTTTTTTTGCCTGTTCATTGTGTCCTGTTTTTTGAAATGAAATTATTTTAGACTCAAGTGCCTTTTCATTTAGAGGATCCACTTTAAGAATAATATCAGCTAATGATATGGAAGAACTATTGTTGTTGTTTGTAAAGGATAATTTTAAAATATTTTCTAGAACAGTGAGCACTTTAAACTCAAATTCACTTTTTTCACGATCAAAACAAGTATCATTAATAGCGTTTAAAAACTTACCGCGATCAATTAAATTTGACAACAATTTTAAATAATCTTCATTGGTTTTATCATCTCTAATAAGGTTCAAATATTTTATAAATTCAAAATAATCACAAAAGAACGATTCACTACAGTTCAAACGATAGTGTCCCTTAGAGTAAACTAATTCTATAGCATCTACATCCTCTAAGATGCTTCTGATTTGATTAATTGTAACATTTTTTAAATTATTAGCTTTTTTATGAGGGCTATCTGGCCATGCAAATTGCTCTAGCTTTTTTGATTCAATACCAAGTTTATTTTCACTTTTACTGCTAAAAAGAATTAAAAGAAAACATTGTCTTAATTTAGGACTAAACAAATAAGATATATCCCGCCCCTTGTTATTTATGACAACAAAATCTCCAAAGAGTAATACTGAATTAGTTCTATCGAATGTTGTAATAGTCTCTTTTTCAATTTCACTAGCCTCATTTTCAAGCTCTAAGGGAGTATCCTTGTTCTTGTAGAATAAATTATATAAATAAAATAGTACAAGACCAATGAATACAGACAGGAGTATTAAGAATAAGTATGGTTTGGAGTCTATTTGTTCATTGACATTATTGTAAAAATCTGCTTTTGAAACAGGGGGATAGTCTATAGAAAAAACGCTTATTGTATTACTTCCATCTTTTTCATAATCTTGAGTGGTAACGAATAATTGATCACTTGACTCATTGAGATACAAATTTGCATTTGAACGAATCTTTTCAGAAATGAATGGTATTGAGTCTCCAATTATTTCGTGCTGGCCCGTTTCTATGGAATATTTAAAAAGACTCAAATACGTTTTGGGTATATATTCTTTATACCGTATGGAGAAAAAAGAAGAAAGATCTGAAGAGATGATTATGTTTCTTGAAGAAACATAATCATCATCTTTCTTGTTCCATAGTTTTCGTATTGAGTTATTTGTAAAATCTACTTCGTAAAAATCATTATAATATACTTTTCCTAAGATTTGATCGCCAGTTTTATTACCATACCCTCCAAAAACATACAGCTTATCATTTATAAAATGAGAGCCAGAAAACAACCTGGGTGTGATGTTATCTCCTTTAAACTTTATCGGGAGGTAAATATCCTTAGTGATGTCATAAGCAATAAATTCATTTGAAAATTTATAATCACCATAACCACCAAAAGTTACGAATTGTTGTTTTTTAGCATCTAAGAAGTAGGTGTGGTGATGTTTTTGCCCAAGCATTTGTTTTGAGCTATTTATCTTCCATTTATAGGGGCCGTCCAAGTCTATTGAAACGATTGAAGGTTCACCAATGGGTGTTCCAAACAACTCATAAACGAATAATTTATTTTTTTGAGGATCGAAAAAACTTGTACCCACATTCATCTGAAGGGGAAATTTTTCTTCATAGGTCTTCGAAAAAACTGTTTTTGAATTTAAATCAAAAAAACTCAAGGAGTCCTTATTCTGAAATATGAACTGATCCTCATTTTTATTAAAGGTGATACTTGTTACCGTTTCAAATTTTTTTGTGTACTCTAAATTCCAATTGTAAGCTCTGTTAATAAGCCAATTGGGGTTTTCAACTCTTCCGTATTGTATTCCTAAAGAATCGTGAACAACCTCTCCATCTTTTTCATTTAATTTAAAATTAAATTTTTTACTCGCATTTTCAACGTTAATATTCTTAATGGATACAGCGGGGACGTCTATAATCCTTTCTCTTTTGCCAAAAACAATTTCTGGAAATTTAATTTTCAGAACCTTTTTCTGGAGTGCCTTAAACTGTTTTTCATTGATTGAGAGTGTGATATGACCCGTTGACTCCTTTAAGCAAAGAGTTATCTTATTCCAATTCCTTTCTCCTATTTCATTTTTATCTAAAGGAATACTGAAGATCTCTTCCTCATTATCGATATTAAATTTTAAAAAGTTTTGTATTGCTCCATTTTGATCCTTCTCAAAGACAAGCGCTAATGAATATGAAATGGGGTTGGATTTATCTTTTACATTAAAAATATATCCAAAAGAAGGGGTTTCTGAAATTGACAAATCAAATGAAATTGTTAAGTCTCCTTCAATTTTTGGTTTTTCGTACTCAAAAACATTCAAAGAGGTTCTCTTGCTTATAACAACATCGTTTGAGTTGAACTTAAGTCCCTGTGCTGTTAATACTAAACAAGGAAATAAAAACCCAAAAAGCACTATGAAAGCACTGTTTTTCATTTAATTTTTTAAATAATAATTATAAATATAATGAATAATAAATGAGCTTGAATAATCTAACCAGAGATCTCCTGATTTCTCAAATAAACGTATTCGTTTTCTGATACCAAATGCAAACCTTAGGTAAATGTGAAAATTAGGAAGGGATTTACTCTTAAATAAAAATAGTACTTGAATTAATAAGCCTATGGATCTTTACATCATAATACTAGGTGTTGTGTTAGCCTATTTCTTAAAGAATAAATTTAGCAAATTGCGTAAAATGCTTTTTTATTTGACACAATAGGGATTAGTCTTTTTACAATTTAAGGACTGCAAATTACCATGACATAAGTTTAAATAGAATAGCAAATGAGGTAATAGAAAACCCTAAATATTCAATTTTTGAAAGCATTTGGTAAAGATAGAGGTAGACAACAAGGGACAGAAAAAAAACCCTCCGTACGGAGGGTTTTTACCAAGATACTTTTTAGTTGTTGTATAATTTGTCAAGTTTAGACATTTTTTCCGGGGAACTCATTTCCGGTAAAAATTCCATATTGTAAACTTTGCGACCGTAAATTTCAAGTGATTCGCTAAAACTAGCAATATCAGTTTCATAGCTGTTTTCACCAAACAACTCGTTGTATTTGTCATATACTTTTCTCCATTCTACACTGTTATCAGTTCCAAACTCCTCATAATTTGCATGACCAAAAACAATCATTGCTAAATTTCCGTCACAACCTGATGCACAATTCCAAACTTCCATAAAAATATCCGCTTTTGATTCTCTTATTGCTTTAGCAACGTTATTTCTAAATCTCCAAAAATCTCCTGATTTGTGTGACTTGTAATTGTATTCCATTACTCTTCTTAGGGGTTTGCTAAAAGGACTAACGGTTATATTGGAGGCATTTTTGTTTAGTCCAAACCATCTTCCATTTGAATTGGTCATTAGATCTCCAACTTGATCATTCCACATTTTTAGTGCTTCTTTGGTTGGTTTCGTATCAAAACCTTTCAAGTTATCTTCATACCTCACTCTAAAGTACTTGTCCATGTTGGGTCCTGCAGTTATTCTAAAGGTGTAGAATCTTAGCTGACCTTCTTTAGAATTATACATTTTTGTTTTTTTCTCTACTCCCGATTCAAATTTTTGATTCATTCCTCGATCCACAGTAATCATTCTTGTATTAATTACTTGAGCGAAGGATAAGGAAGTTGTAAGAAAAAGTAGTACTACTAGTTTTTTCATTTTTAATTGATTTATGGTTAATATGCTACAATATACAAAGAAGTCTCTAAATTTTAATGAAGAGGAATTACCGAGAAAATAGTCTCGGTTCAACCGAGAGATCGAGAAAATAATCGGATTTGATCTAAACCCGCGGGAGGCTTTATAGCTCTACATTCAATAATTGTCCACTCAATTGAATCAAATTTAATTCTGCCAGTTTGGCTTGGTATTTCGCAGCGGCTCTTTGGACTTGGGCATTTCTCAGATTGATTTGGGCTTGTCTAAATTCGATCGCGGTTATTGACCCTAGTTTGTACTGGGCCTGGGAACGATCAAAATTATACTTTCCTGTTTCCACTTGCTTGTTTTGAATCGTATAAATATTTACTGCATTTTGATAGTTTTGCTGGGCGTTCCTCAGATTTCGTTCAAAGGTAAGTAGGGTTTCCTCTTCTTGAATTTTTTGATTTTCCAATGCAATTTTTGCATTTTTCACTTGAGTAAGGGTACGCCCACTATCAAAAAGATTCCAACTCAAACTGGCACCTATACCTACTGAGTATGTCGTATTATTGGTTCCAGGGAAGAAGGCAGAAGCGGGACTTTTATTTAGATTCCATCCGTAGGATCCTACTAGACCTAAAGTAGGTAGGTAACCCGATTGACGAATTTTAATATCATATGCATTGATTTGATAGTTGCGTTCTTGCTTTAAAAGGACCACATTATTTTCCGAGGCAGTTTCCAGCCAGCTTTCTATTTGGATTTTAGGCACAAAGTTTACACTCAAATCAACACTGTAGGCTTGTTCCATAGGCTGGTTTAAGAGCAGGTTCAAATCTCTTTTTGCATTATCTAGTTGCTGTTTCGTTTGGATCAAGTTAATGCTGTCATTAGTAACGTCTACCTGAGCATTTAGTACAGCAAGTTTATTTCCTTGCCCGTGGATAAAGGCATATTCAGCTCGCTTTTGACGCTCCTGAGATACAGCTAAATTATCTTGTAAAATAGCATTCGATTCTGTGAGCTGAGCGATATTAAAGTAAACTTCGAAGAGTTGTAAAATGGTAAATTCAATGGTCTCTCTAAGCTGCAATTCGCTAAGTGCATATTGCTCTTTAAGTCGTTTGTAGGTATATTTTCTTCCCAGACCATCAAAAAGTGTGTAGTTCACATTTATTCCGGCATTAAAGCGTTGTGTTTCCTGATCTTCAAAAACCCGATTTGGTATTGGATTTCCTTGGTCATCCACCTGTCCCGGAAATGCAATTTCGGCATCCGATCCGGTATAATTCCCCCCGCTCGAAAGAGCCACTGAAGGCAAATACCCTGAATTTAGAAGACTGCTATTATTTTTTTCTATTTCTGTAGTATTCCTTGAAATGAGTATTCCAAAGTTTTGCTCAAGAGCGATGGCCAGAGCTTCTTCTTTTGTCAGGTTTTCTTGACTCTGAATTGATGTAAAAATTCCAAAAAATAGTAAAGCGACGCTAAATTTTACTCTCATATCTGAACGTTTTCTGACTCTGTTTCAGCCATTTTATCTTCTTCTTTTTTCTCGATTAAAGCTCTTTCAACAGATTCTTGCGAGGGAAACTCTCCAGAGGCCAACCAATTGAAATAGACCTTAGCCTCATTCATCAGTGAAATGAAAATAGGCAGCAAAATCAAAGTCAAAATTGTAGCAAAAGCAATCCCATAGGAAACCGTAATGGCCATTGGCTTTAACCATTGTGCTTGTCTGCTTTTCTCCAGAAGTAGGGGTGTAAGTCCCGCAACCGTGGTTGCAGAGGTAAGGAAAATTGCCCTAAATCGAGATCTACCGGCTAAAATCAAGGACTCTTTAAACCGATATCCTTCCTTTATATTCGAATTGAATTTTCCTATAAAAACTAATCCGTCATTAACCATGATCCCAATAAGCGCTATGACTCCAAGTAAAGAAATAATAGAAACCGAAAAGTTATGAACCCAATGCCCCCAGGCAACACCGATTAAACTTACCGGAATTAATACAAAGAGTAAAATGGGTTGAGAATAACTTCTAAAGGCAAAAGCAATGGTTATATATATTAAAATCAAAATGGGTATCCCTGCTCTAGACAGGGAATTGATGAGTTTAAAGGCTTCTCGATTCTGACCTTCGTAGGAGGCGCTCACCGTAGGGAGCCTTTCTTGAATTTTGGGCATAATATTGCTTCGAATATCCGCCATGATATCTGTGGCAGAGGCTTCTTCAGAATTTTTTAGGTCGGCTGAAACTTGGATTTCCCTTCTCCCGTCTAAGTGATTGATAGAGACTTCTCCTCTTCTAATGGAATACGAAGCGACCTCTTTTAAAGCGACGAGATCGCCATTGGGTAAATCAATTTTCATGTCTTCTAGTTGGGTGATGGAAGAACGATCTTCTTTTTTGTAGCGAACCCATACCCGAATTTCATCTTGACCTCTTTGAAAACGTTGTGCTTGTACACCAAAAAAACCAGCACGAACACGACTCATTAAATATTGTAAGTCCAGGCCTAAGGCATAGGCGTTGTCTTTTAATTCGAGTGTAATCTCTTTGATTCCCACGGGATCATTGTCCTCCACATCCTTAAGTAATGCATTGGAATTTAAGGCCTTCTTCAATTCAGTTTTTGCTTCTTTTAATTCTTGAATGTTGTTTGATAATAGCGATACCGAAACGGGTTTACCTCCAAAATTTGAACCAGATCCATAGACAATACTTTCTGCGCCAATGACGGGACCTACAAGTTCTGCAATCCGTGTAGAGACCATTCGAGAGCGGATGATGTCAGGACGCTGTTCACCGGGGAGTAAGTTGATTGTTAGATTGGCCTTTGAAGCTCCATTACCGAGGGTTTTAATCGTATTGACAAAAAGAGACTTTTCTTCCCCCTTGAGGTACTTCTCGGTAAACTCCTGGTCCACCAATTTGGACGTTTTTTCTATTTGAGTGATAATGGAGTCCGTGATTCTTTCATTTGTTCCATTGGGCATGACTAAGTCAATGGAAATTCGGTCAGAGGCAATTGAAGGAAAAAAAGACGTTTTGATAATTCCCCCTCCAAAAGAACCAACGGTAAGGAGAAACAAACTAATAAAGATTGCGATGACGAAAAACCGATTGTTTAATGAAAACCGAAGTGACGGTTCATAAACACGATCTCGAATAGATTTCATAAATACATCTCCTAGTTTATTGATCTCTCTTAACTTAGAAAATGCTTTTGCAACCAGCGTTTTTGGGTTTTTCTTCTTTTTCAGTAGCGCTTTTGAATGTGCTAAATGAGCCGGAAGTATAATCAGAGCTTCTATTAATGAAATAAAAAGGGTCAACATGACAACGACAGAAACTTCACCAAAAAACTCTCCTATTCTTCCATCTAAAAAGAGGAAAAGTGAAAAGGCCAAAATAGTGGTGATAATGGCAGATACTACTGGGGGAATTACCTCCATAACACCATCTATAGCTGCGCGATAGGGAGACTTTCCCTTTTCGTATTGCTGATAGATATTTTCTGCAATAACAATTCCGTCGTCTACCAAGATTCCAATAACGATAATCATCCCGAATGTAGATAAGACATTAATGGTGACACCGAAAAGTGGTGCAAAAATAAACATCCCCAAAAAGGACACCGGGAGGCCAAAAGCAACCCAAAAAGCCAATCTAGAATTTAAAAAGATGGAGAGGAATAAAAGCACCAATAGCATTCCCTGAAATATATTTTCTGTCAGCAATTGATTCCGCTCTGTTAAAGTAACTGAAGCATCGTCAAGAACTTCTAACTGAGCGTTGTCGTTGGTTTCATTAAATTGAGTAATATACTTGCGAACTGTTGCTGCTGACGAGATCACATCCTCAGAATTGGTAGAAGTCACGCTTATATTGATTAAAGCATTGCCTTCCAAATAACTCCCATTGGGAGTTTCAGAAAACCGATCTTTTATTTCAGCTACATCTTTTAACAAAATCTGAGTTCCGTCAGAGAGAGACAATACTTCTATGTTAGAAAGTTGCTCAGCGTAATAAAATTTGTTGTTTGCTCGGATTAAAAACTCTTCTGCATCGGTTTTAACACGACCTCCTGTCACGATGATATTGGCTCTAGCTACCGCCTGTGCCACTTGACTAAAACTAAGACCGTATGCCAAAAGTTTGTTTTCATTTACTCCGATTTCAATTTCTTCATCTGGATATCCAGAGACAGTTATTTGAGAAATTCCCGGCAAAGCCCTTAGGTCGTTTTCAATTTGACGCCCAATTTTTTTAAGATTTAACAGTTTTATGTTTTTAGCAGTCAGTGCAAAATTGATTGTAGACCGAATAGGTTCCCTCTTGGATACGACCAAAGGCTCCATCCCTGTTGGATAACTGGGTACACGATCTACCGCGTTTTTAACTTCCAACAACATAAAGTTGATGTCCAAATCTTCTTCCACTTCAACGGTGATTGATCCTGAATTCTCTCTAGATACAGAGGTGACCCGCTCCACACCTCTCAAGCCTTTTAAATTGTCTTCAATTTTTAAGATCACTCCTTCTTCCACCTCCATCGGGGAAGCACCGGGGTAGACCACTGAAATTTGAACAATATGAGATTCTGTAAGGGGGAAATAAGAAGATTTTAATGATTTTAATCCTAAGATTCCAAACAATAAAAAGGCAATAATAACGACGTTAACCGCAACGTGGTATTTTATAAAGTAATTTATAATCTTTTTCATGAGCGCGGTCTATTTCTTTTGTTCGAAAGGAATAGAGGAAACCTCCATACCCTCATAGGCCCCAATCAATGGCTGAGCAACGATTTCTTCTCCGTCGGCAAGCCCTTGGATAAGGGCAAGGGTCTCGGTAAAGTGAATGGGATTTACCTTTTTCAAACTCAGCTTGTTGTCTTGAACTACAAACAGCTCTTGGGATTCATTTAGTAAGCCCCTGTCTACCGCAAAAACATTGTTGAACTCCATAGCGTTGATCTCTGCATTCATAAACATCCCTTCTTTCAGATTTTCATCACGCAATCGGATGAATACCTTTACCGATTGGGTTTGACTGTCTACCATCGCATTAATTCTAGAAACTATACCGGTGTAGATGCGTTCATCGTCTATCGACTTAACCTTGACCTCTGCTCCCTCTGTTATATTGGACACATAGGACCTAGGAAGGGCAACTCTCAATTCGTAATCCCCAGGAGCAATAAACTCCCCCAAATCCTGACCGGGTCTAATTAATGAACCTTCCGTAACATTGGCACTCACTAAAACCCCATTGAAAGGAGCTTTAATTTTATAAAAAGTCAAAGTCTTTTCTAAGTTTTGTAAAGTGTAATAGGAAGAGATGACACCGCGACCAGAAACAAAAAGTCTAACCTTTTCATCCATTTTTGGTAAGGAAGGAACTGGTTTTTTCAGGTCAAAGGATTTTAAATAGGCACTCCACAGCTCATAGGCTTGAGGAAAATCCAATTGTAAATCGGGCAATACAGAAGTGATAAGATTGTATAAGGAAGCCCGCTGTGCAATGACATTCGAACGAAATTCTGAAGAGGCTATTTGTACCAATTGCTGCCCTTTTTTGTAGGACTGCCCAGTTTTGAATAACGGATTTATCGTTTGCATTACGCCTTGTACCCGAGACGTAATTTGAATGCGTTTGTAGGCTTGTAAAACTCCTTTGGAAGGTATTTGTACTTGCAAAGGTCCATTTTTTGCTTTTAGAGTGTAGACTTCTTTGACTGTGTTTTCTGCTTTTTTTCTTGGAGGAGGATTGCTATCAATAATTAGTTTTGATAGTTGAAACGACAGTGCGATAACAACAAATCCTACAAAAAATAAGATCCATTTTCTCACTGTCTTGAATGAAGTATTCTTAGACATTTGTTCAATAAAATAATGCGAAAGACTCGATTTGATTAAACACTTTTTATAAATTCTTTAATTTTATGGTTACAAGTGTTCCTTTTGAGCCCTTTTGTTTAACAATTTTTTTCAAAGTTAAAGCATAATTACGACTATACCTAAACACCGTTGTTTATATTTAAGTTAACTATTCAATGGCTTAAATTGAAAAGGTTTAGAAAAAGGCTAAGTTGTTTTTGTTTTTTGTGAGCTATTTTACGGTGCCTCACTTGAGTCTCCCTGACGAGAAATGAGTTACTTTTGCGAAGCGTTGATATAAGGATTGGATGGAGTCACAAGTGTACCATAACAAAACTCCACACCGAGGTGAGGGGTTTTTAGGTACGTATACGAGTTTGTGGAGTGGTAGGTCTGGAACACTTTTGGGACTCGCACAGAGGAACTCTTTCACCCAAACGGAATACGAAACTACCGCATCCCTCCTTTTCTGTTTGGACTTCTTTTTTCGGGCCAAATCATTTGTTTTCCTGTTCTTTTACTGACAGGTAATACACTTTTTTCTCGAGAACTTTTTTCGGGATCTTCAGAGGCCATGTAGGCTAGTAGTGCAGTTAGGATGACATTGTTTTTAATATCGTCAAAGATAAGTTTGTCATAGGTATCCCGGTTGGTGTGCCAGGTATAATCACGATAGGACCAATCCAGCGAACTTAGATTAAAGGCAGGAGCACCAGCGGCTACAAAAGAGGCATAATCCGAACCTCCACCTCCAGGAATACCTGGGAAAGTTGTTTCAATATGTTTTGTTACAGAAGTAGGGACTTTAGCAAGCCATTTTCCAAGATATTCATAGGCATGTAAATAGCCTTGCCCTGAAAGATTTACGACCCTCCCAGTCCCGTTGTCTTGATTAAATACGGCTTGGATGTTTGCGATAATTTCTGGATGATCTTCAACAAAAGCACGAGATCCGTTTAAACCTTGCTCTTCGCTCCCCCAGTGTCCAACAAGAATAGTTCGTTTGGGATTGGGATACATTTTTTTTAAGATTCTCATAGTTTCCATCATGACAAGAGATCCGGTACCATTATCTGTTGCACCAGTACCCCCGTCCCAGGAGTCAAAGTGAGCGGATAAAACCACATATTCTTCCGGTTTCTCCGTTCCTTTTATTTCCCCAATGGTATTGAAGGTAGGGACTTCTCCTAGTTCTTTAGAAAGTGCAGTTATATTTATTACAGGTTTTTGACCTCTTGCGGCTAAACGATACAGTAGCGTGTAATCTTCCAACTCCAAACTCACTGTGGGGATGGCTTTGGTACGGGCACTAAAAATTTTACTGGTTCCAAAACCTCGTGACCAATAGGAACTGATAAGACCGGCAGCCCCACTTTCTTCTAGGGCTTTTGCGATACTCCTTGAATTGTAGCCCGTGTTTTTGAGGTTGGCACTCCACTTTTTATACAACGAATCCCGTTCGGTTTTCATTTTCTCAAAAGAATCCTCAGTAGCAAACTTTTCCCAATTGTAATCTGGTCTCCCTGTTGGCTCCATTCTTGAAATCAAAACAATTTTCCCCTCTACATTGGGGAGCCAGGACTTAAATTCTTCTGGGCTGGTTACGTTGGGCAAAATTATAATTTCTGCTGTTACTCCTTTTTTGGAAGTAGAAGGACTCCAGGCGAGTTGCGTTCCACGTAAACTCTGGACTCGAGGTTGTAACATATCGATATGCGAGATTCCTCTTTCCCAACCCCGCCAAGTACCAAAGCTTTCGTTTTTTGCTTCGATGCCCCATTGCGTGTATTTTTCTACAGCCCAGTCGTGCGCTTTTTTCATTTGGGGCGTCCCTACTAATCTAGGACCGATCCCGTCTAATAATTCTTGGGCTAGAATTTCTAGTTGTGAATTTTCCTCAGCTTCTTTTAAAATATCTTCTATTATTGATTCCTCTTGTGCAAAAGTAACTGTACCTAAAAGGAGCAATACAAGGCTTATATTAGTCGAGATCGTTTTCATACTTTGTTGAATTTTAATATGGAAAAGTAAAAGTAAACCTTTAAAGTATTAAAATTAATAGACCTATAGATTGAATATCCCCGAATGTTCTTCCTGAAGTTTTGAAAAGGGTAGTTTGGTGGATTAAGAATTATCTTTTTTCTTACCGAATTTTTGTCTCAATACGATTCGAAAGTAAAAGTAGATATATATCAAAAAGACTATACATCCGATAATAAACATGGCTTTATTATTCATAATCTCTTATTTTGAGTCTTTTCTTCTTTGTCTAATGGCAATAGCAAAACCTAAAATGGTTACCGGCCAAAGACCGACATACAAGCCTTCGAGTTGTTGTCCTGAAAACCAGAGATAAATTGAATAGAGAAAGCTTAAAAACGCTAACAGTATAGGATAATATTTTTCAAGAAATTTCATATTCTGTAAGTTAGGCAAATTATCTGTAAAAAGATAGATCCATGCGCACAAATGCATAGTAAAGAGAATAATCCAGATCGTAACGAATTAAAGAGAATTATCGGGTTGGTCTTAGATTCTCACCAGTGGTCTTTGGGTCTGCGTATTTGCGGTCTTGGTTTTTATTGTATATTCGCACCACGTTGTTCACGCAACGGAATAACTTAAAGGATTTGTTAAGTATGGTTGCTTTTCAAATCCTTTTTGCTTTAAAAAAAAACCTCCGATGGGGAGGGTCTCTTTATTATTCTACAAGCATTAATACTTCATCATGCCAACCATTAGTATATTTAGATAAAACATCACCAACATCTTTTCTGAATGCTCCGGGGCCATTTATTTTATCATATTCGGCTTGAAATCCTGTAGGAAGACCGTTAGAATTAGAGAATCTAGTAAATGTTTTAAAGGGATATACAAGTGTAATATCATCTCGATCTTCACTTCTAAAAACACTTTCATAAACTCTTCGAGGGTTAGGGGCATTAATTTCTTTTAATGCCATTCCAATTTTTGTGACTGACTCTAAAACTTTTTGATAACTATCAAGATCATTTTTAATTTTAAACGTTCTCCATAAAAGGTATTTAGGGCTTCCCCATGAAGGTGGACTATAGCTTGCCTCCCAATTTAGTTTAGCCATTTTAACAGTTTCGTCGGTAACATTATTTCTTATATTTTTTTGCCAATCTTCCATATGTGATGAGTCCGGCATGTTATCATAATCGGACATTTTCATTGGACCATTGAGCCATACATATTGACCAGAATGTTTTCCTACAAGAACAGAGTATAAAGAAGCAATAGTTTCACCTTTACTATGAAATTTCTGATTGTGTTTTTTTACCCCTTCAATTAGTAAATTTTCATTTGATTTTAGTGGGGTAAGGAAAATATTTTCATACACTACTTCTTCTTGTTGAGCAAAAAGGGATGTTGATAATAGAAAAATAAATAATGTTTTTTTCATTTTAATTGATTTATGGTTAATACTACCTCTAATATATAGAGAATTGGTGTAAAAGAAAAACTCTCCCTTTTGGAGGGATATTTAAAAATAATTTTAGCTACCTATTTTCTTTTTTGACATTCTAACTAACACTACAATAGGTAATATTCCCAAAACAGCATGCATAATCATTGGATAAACCCTCATACTTTCCGTCATTCCTTCTGGCATATTTGTGTCATATTTGACAAGAAATATTGCAATAAAATTAATTGCACTAAGTGAAAAAAGGGTTCTCATAACAAAAGATTTAACTAACGGAGCAGCTTCATTATTGATATTATAATCAGCAATATTTTTTTTTGCTGGAAAAGATAAGATTGCTAAAACTAAAAATAATGCCAGAGAGGTTAATGCTTGATAAGGATCCTCACTAAATGTCGGGATAAAAGAAGTAATAGCAAGTAAAGAAAAGAGAAAATAACCAAGCATAAAGTAAAACCTTTTAAGGGTAATAGCTCCGTAGATGCTGATTGATGAAATTAGAATTGCAACGATAAGAATTTCCATTGTTTTGATTTATGGTTAATAATACTTCTAAGATAAATATAAAGAATGGGATTTATTTCAAAACACATTACAAACTTCCCCCAAACAACTCCCCCCCCTAAATCCACTACACAAGAATCTTTCGTAAAGGCAATGATATCAATGGATTAGATAGGATTTAGATTGGGGGCATTGGTGTAAAAGAAAAACCCTCTACTGGTAGATAAATTAAAATGATAATTAATGCAATTAAAATCCCATTGAGTAGCTTAAGAATTGCATCATTGATCTTTATAAAATCCCTATTTTTACTGAACATGCTGTTTAAATACATAAAGTATGACCTTTAGAAAGACACTTTCTCTACCAGTTATTTTTGCTTTATTAATGCTGGCATGCCAGTCTTCCCCCACATCAAAGAAATTGAATGTTTTATTGCTTTGCATTGATGATCTTCGCCCTGAATTAAATTCCTTTGGAGTAGATTATATCCATTCGCCTTATATAGATCAATTGGCTTCAACAAGTATTAGCTTTGAGCGGCATTTTGTCAATGCACCGAGTTGTGGTCCATCACGCTCCACGCTTTTGACTGGAAGATATGGACCACCTGGAAACGACGCCTTGTTTTTAAGAGCCAAAAAAATAAGAGAAGGAAAAGAAATACAACCCCCCACTATGCCAGAATGGTATAGAACTCAGGGTTATACCACTGTTTCCGTTGGAAAAGTATCTCATCACCCCGGGGGGAGAGGTGGAAACAATTGGGATGATTCTCTTCAATTGGAAATACCTCTAGCTTGGGATAAACAACTAATGCCTGTAGGTGAGTGGAAACATCCTAGAGGTGCAATGCACGGTTTAGCAAAAGGAGAAATTCGTTATAATGCAGAAGAAATGGATGTTTATCAGCATGCAGAAGGAGATGATTTTCTTTATCCAGACGGTTTAATAGCAGCTACTGCCGTAAATCAATTAACCCAACTAGTTGCTCAAAAGAAGCCTTTTTTTCTGGCTGTTGGCATTATAAAACCACACTTACCATTTGGATCGCCAAAATCCTATTATGATTTATATGAAGGCAAATCGCTCCCTCCAATAAATCATCCTGCCAAACCTAAAGGAAAAACAACTTGGCATCCTTCAGGAGAATTTATGAAATATAATCGCTGGGGAAAAGATCCAAATGAAGATACTAACTTTGCCGAAGAAGTTCGAAAACACTATGCTGCAGCGGTGAGTTATGCCGATGCCCAAGTTGGAAAAGTGCTTCAAGCGCTCAAACAAAGTGGAGCAGATAAAAATACAATTGTTGTGCTTTGGGGAGATCACGGCTGGCATTTGGGAGAACATGGAATTTGGGGGAAGCACAGCCTGTTTGAAGAATCATTGCGCTCTCCTTTAATAATTCACGCCCCTCAAATAAAACAACAGGGAGTAATCTCATCCGCTTTAGTTGAAACTATAGATTTATTTCCTACTCTTTGTGACTTAACAGGACTTAAAAAGCCAGATTTTATACAAGGAAGTTCGCTTCAAAATATATTAGAGGACCCACAACAAGAAGGACATCCAGTAATAGCCTATAAAAACGATGCTACAACCCTCAGAACTAATTCTCATAGAATGGTGGTACACAAAGATGGTTTTGTGGAACTATATGACCATGGTACAGCAGCAAAGGAAACTAAAAATATAGCCAATCAATTTCCAGAAATAGTAAGTTCTCTAAAGCAAATAATGGCTGCAAAATTCAAATAACCAAACTGTTTGAGTGTTTCCTATTGGTGTTTGTGTTATGGATAGAACCTGAAGAATACCGCAAGGAATCCTGTCTTAAGGCAATGATATCAATGGATTAGAAAGGCTTTGGATTGTAGGCATTGGTGTAAAAGAAAAACCCTCCGCTTGGGAGGGTTTATTATAAGTAAATCAAGTTGTTATTCTAATATGATAACTTTTCTAATAATTACACTTTCTCTAAGATCTCTAACCTTCATCATGTTCTGATAATTTTTGTCTGCATCCCATGCTGGAATGTTTGCTGCCGCTTTTACATAATCCGTATAACTTGCAAACCAATTAACAGTAAAATAATTCCAATACAGATCTGTACCATATTTATCTATTCTTCTAGCTAAAGACCAACCAGATTGTAATCCATTCTTATCTAAACCTCCATCATAAATCGATTTTTCCATGTTTTCATAAGTCTTGAATTTTCCTTCCTTAACTTTCATCCAATTCACTACACCAATATTATCTGGTAGCTGAACACTTTCATCTTTTTTAACTTCATCTACTGTTATAAATATAGCCTCTGCCACAATATCCCTCTTATCCCGTACATCCTCCATAAAGGTTGTCCAATCAGAGTCAGTCATACTTGGTATTGCTTCTTTTCTCATTTTAAGCCAACCTTCTCTTGTTCTTTCCTTTTCCATCTGACTTATCATCATAGGCTCAACAATAATATGTGTAAATGGAGCTTGGGGATTTCCTACCACCTCCCATAAATGCCACCCTAATTGATAGCCAGCATCTATTCTTTTTTGTGCCATTTCACCAAATTTGGTTTTTAAGTCTTGTGCGTAATTATTTCCTGGTTTTACTTTAATAAAGGTTTGCTTAAGAACAACTTTGTCTTGAGCACTTGATGTTATTGCTATGAGAGCAAAAAACAATAATAGATAGAGTTTTTTCATTTT
>Ga0209138_1001750_pt1 | contig 17878 bp, 12 predicted proteins | sample SaaInl3SG_22_DNA_FD_184645 | JGI IMG/M metagenome (GOLD analysis project Ga0209138, IMG submission 184645) | Marine microbial communities from expanding oxygen minimum zones in the Saanich Inlet - ESP_153SG_22_DNA (SPAdes) (version 2) | ecosystem: Environmental > Aquatic > Marine > Intertidal...
CTGGCTTCAAGGGTGCCAACCCTTACGCACAAGCCCATGCGCGAGGAGTGAAGCTAATCGGTGCGACTGCACACTTTGTCACTCAAGACCTAGATGAAGGTCCAATCATCGAACAAAACGTGACCCGGGTTGAGCACTCCTCGTCGAAGGCCCATCTTGTCCAAATCGGACAGGATGTTGAGTCAAAGACCCTCACCCAGGCCGTGCGGTGGTTCGCTGAACATCGTGTTTTGCTCGATGGTCAACGAACCATCATCTTCCGGTAGGCGGCAAAGCCAAGCGCAGACAGAATCACCACAGTAATTACCCAGGGGGCAGCCGCTTGGACAACGCTGGGCTTTTCAGCCGCAACTTCTTCGCTGATTAGATTCACTTCAAGTGGCCTAGCAAAAACTTCAGGCGGCAGCTGATCATCAGCCACCGGAGTGGGTTCGGTGTCAATAGCTCCCTGGTCGACTGGAGCAGAGGCCTTCTCAACAACATCGCGCTGCGCAGGTTCGACGTTCGCAAGCGGCCGCTCCCTTGGCTCGGTCACCTCTGGATTGACCTCACCTACAGTTTCCAATTCAGCCTCCAAGATATTCTCAAGCTCTTCCAGCAGTTCCTCAAGTACATCTTCCGATGGAACTTCCTGCTCGGGAACCTCTGCCACAGGCTCTTGGATCGACTCGTCAACTTTTTCCGGCGCAGGGTTTGGAGCGACGGACTTCGGAGCGGGTGCTGGAGCACTCGGTGTGGGTGGAGCTGGTGCTGGTGCAGCTGAAGACTGCTCTCCTATTGCTTCGGCATCCCTCTCAAGTTGGTCATCAGACTCCGAACTCGTTTCTTGTTGCTCCGGTTCTGACTCTATTTCTTCTTCAGGTGCAGTTTCAGGCACTGGCTCAGGCTCTGGTTCCGGTTCCGGTGTAAAAACAAGATCTATTTCCAAATCGAGAGCAGTCACGGGCCCAAGATTGCCAGCGGCATCGGTAAGAGACAACGCAGGAAGCTGCCATTCCAGCAACCCCTCCCCGCACTCTGTGATTTCAAACCGAATGGCGTTATCTTCACTCGTCACCTCGGGAATGCAGCTTTCGTCTTCGGCAAGGAAACTGACTGTCGCGCCCTCCCGCAGAAAATCTTCATACTCCAAGATGACAAGTGCACTAAATGAACTTGCTACTTCTGTGACAGTCGGCGTTAGCCACGTGGCAGTGGGTGGAGTGGTGTCTCTAATGGTTGCGAATATCGATGCAACCTCTGGGCCCTTGTTACCAAAGCTATCTTCGACGGAGTCTGTCATTAGGGTCGCGGAAATTTCACCCTCTTGGCATTCAGATAACGAGAGCTTCAAGCCGATGAAATCGATATTTTGGCAACCCTCAACGATGAAGTCGCCAAGTTCCAGGCCAAATAGCTCTTCCTCAGTGGTCACCTCCAATAGGTAATCAACCAGATCAGAATCCACTTGGCTAAGCGTCGCAGTTGGCCCCTGCCGGTCAAGAGCAAGTTCAACTGAATTTGTGCCATTTGAGGCCAGGTAGGCACTGGTTGCCGATGCAAATGATGCTTCAAAGACATCAGATTCACAGTCTGTAATCTTGAAATTAAACCCTTCACTCTCTACAAAAGAATCTACAATCTGGCAACTTTCATCGGCCAGTACAAAGTCCTCGACGCTGGGGCTGTAGTCACCTTCGATATCTACCTGAATCTCGATTTCATTCTTTGACTGCTGCGTTGCGGTAAATGCAGTTACTCGGGACAGAATCTCGTAACGCAAAATCACACGTCCAGAACCAGAGCGGACCCCAACCTCATGGCTTAGCGCCGTTGTCCATTCCGGAGATCCGTATGACGAGCCTCCACCGCCACCGCCGGCATCAGAACAGCAAGAGTCTGAATCAGCTCCTCCAGCGCCACCGCCGTACCAACCTCCACCACCACCACCGCCGCCGGAGTTCCAGCTGCTGCCACCTGTGCCGCCAGCTCCAAATGAACCAGCCTCCGAGGGGCTACCTCCGTTTGACCTACCGGCTGCACCACCGGCCTCTTGAGTTCCTCCGAGACCCCCGCCTCCCTGGGCAGAGCCACCGTTTGGTCCGATTAGTCCGCCGCCATTACCGCCAGGTGCTCCGGAGTAGCCACCGCCGCCTCCAGCTCCACCGGCAACAGCGATTCTGTCTTCGAGCTCTTGGCCAATTCTTATGTCACTGGCTCCACCGCCCGATCCTTCGTTACCCCTCGAGCCTCCAGCGGCACCACCTCCATTAAAACCGCCCGGAGCATTGGCCCTGACTGCACCGGCCCCACCGACAAAGACCCAGAGTTCCTCAGGTGCAGTCAATAGCTCACCGGTTATTTTCCCGCCGTTGCCACCGCGACCACCTGATGCACCGTAAATCTCGAAGGTCATGTTGCCTGCGAGCGAAGGGACGTCAAAGTACTGAGAAGATCCTGTGTATTCAAAAATCACTTCGCACACACCCCCTGGGCATTCTTCTGCAATTGCAGGAGCTGCACTGAAGGAAAGTAGTGACGAAATTGTGAGGGCTAGATAGGTTTTTAGTTTCATGCCCCACAAACTAAAACCCCCCGCAGTTTCCTGCAGGGGGTTTTCCACAAGCCACTGGGGCTATGAGTTTTTAGGCCATTCTGGTCCGGAGGTTTTCTGCAAGTGATGCCATGAACTCTTCGGTGGACTGCCACTCTTGGTCTTTTCCAACTAGTGCCGCCAAGTCCTTGGTCATTTTGCCACTCTCTACGGTCTCAACTACTACCGCCTCGAGTGTTCTTGCAAACTCGGCGACCTCGGGAGTGTTGTCCAGCTTCGCGCGGTGCATGAGGCCCCTGGTCCAAGCAAAGATCGATGCAATTGGATTGGTAGACGTCTTTTTGCCCTGCTGGTGCTGGCGGTAGTGCCTGGTGACAGTACCGTGAGCAGCCTCTGCAAGTGCAGTTTTACCGTCTGGCGTCGTCAGCACAGAAGTCATGAGGCCGAGAGAGCCAAAGCCCTGGGCTACGGTGTCAGACTGAACGTCGCCGTCGTAGTTCTTGCAGGCCCAGACGTAACCGCCCTCCCACTTCATTGCAGCGGCAACCATGTCGTCAATTAGGCGGTGCTCGTAGGTGAGTCCGGCTTTTTCAAAACGGTCTTTGTATTCTGCTTGGAAGACCTCTTCGAAGGCATCCTTGAAAGCACCGTCGTAGGCCTTCAAAATTGTGTTCTTAGTGGACATGTAGACCGGGTAGTTTCTAGCCAATCCGTAGTTGAATGAGGCACGAGCAAAGTCCCTGATCGAGTCCATGTAGTTATACATTCCCATTGCAACTCCGCCGGATTCTGGATACTCGGCGATTGTCATGGTCTCAGGCTCTGAGCCATCGGCAGGAGTCCAGGTCATGGTTACCGTGCCCTTACCTGGAATCTTGATGTCGGTTGCCTTGTACTGGTCACCGTGAGCGTGACGGCCAATAATGATCGGCTTGGTCCAGCCCGGCACTAGCCTCGGCACATTTGAAATAATGATCGGCTCGCGGAAAACCACTCCGTCAAGGATGTTTCTGATTGTTCCATTCGGGGAACGCCACATTTTCTTTAGGCCAAACTCCTCGACCCTACCCTCATCAGGGGTGATAGTCGCACACTTGACACCAACGCCGTGCTCGCGAATCGCGTTCGCAGCGTCGATTGTGATCTGGTCATCGGTGGCATCGCGGCTCTCGACCGAAAGGTCGAAATACTCCAGGTCCACGTCCAAGAATGGAAGGATCAGGTTGTCCTTGATGTCCTGCCAGATGATGCGGGTCATCTCGTCGCCGTCTAGCTCGACTACCTTGCCAACAACTTTAATTTTGGTCATACTTCTCCTGATTGGACAGCGCAATTAGCGCGACGTGCCCCTAGCTTATCGGGTGAAAATTCCGATGCGAAGCCTTGGCCTACCAGGAGCCACTGTCCGTCTAAACCAGCGAGTCTTTCCATGCCTTATAAAGCGTGGAGAACTTGCCGCCAGAAGCAACAAGCTGATCCGGAGAACCATCTTCAATAACTTCACCGTGCTCCATGACTAGAACTCTGTCCGCTATGGCGACGGTTGACAATCGATGAGCGATGATAATCGCGGTTCGACCCGCAAGCAAAGTCTTTAGGCCAAGTTGAACCATCGCTTCCGATGGGATATCCAGCGAAGAGGTCGCCTCATCGAGAATCAGAACAGCAGGATCGGCCAAGAAAGCTCTGGCAAAAGAAATAAGTTGCCGCTGGCCGCTACTAACCCTGCCGCCGCGCTTATTCACATCAGTGTCATAGCCATTTGGGAGATCCAGAATGAACTCATGGGCTCCAACGGCTTTTGCGGCCTTGATAATGTCCTCCATCGAGGCGCCTGGCTTACCGAGTTGAATGTTCTCAGCCACGGAGCCAGTGAACAGGTAGGCCTCCTGGGTAACCATCACTACCTCTTTACGAAGGTCAGCATTGGAGATGTCCCTGAGGTCGTAGCCATCAAGCTTTACAGAGCCCTCGGACGGGTCGTAGAACCTAGAAACAAGTTTTGCAAGCGTTGACTTGCCAGCACCTGTTGTGCCAACCAGAGCAATTGTTTGGCCCCCAGGGATATCCAGCGAGAACGGCTTCAAAACAACGTCCCCGGTTGAGTACTGGAACTTCACATCGGTGAATAGCAACCCGCCCTTGATGTTCTCCAAGGAAACCGGCTCGGAGGTTTCTGGCACCGAGGGTTCTTCCTCTAAAACACCCGAGATCTTTTCAAGGGAAGACGAAGCGGACTGGTAAGAGTTATAAAACATACCGATTTGCTCCATGGGACCAAAGAACTGCCTCGCATACAAAATTGCAGCAGTCAGCACACCAATTCCTAGCACCCCGTCCAGCACTCGAATGCCACCCACCAGCAAAATCGCAGCGACAGTGACGTTACCGATCAAGATAAGACCCGGGTCAAAGATTCCGAAGAGCTGGATCAGGCGGGCATTTAGTTTTCTGTAAACCTCAACCAAACCACCGAAGTGCTTCTCGTTGCGCTTTTCCTTGCGGAAGGCCTTTACGGCACGAACGCCGGTCATCGTTTCGACAAAGTTCTGGATCAAGGTCGAAGAAGCAACCCGCTGGGCTCTAAAGCCACGATTCGTGTTTATCTGGAACCACCTGGTCAGAATTGTCAGTGGTATCAAGGCGAGAAGCAGAATCAGGAAGCTGATTGGGTCAAGAACCAGAAGGGCTATTGCGGTAAAGATCATGAAGATCAAGCCGACAACCAACTCACTTAGCCCACCGGAGAGTAGTTCAGATATGGTTTCTAGATCTGAGGTTTGACGTGCGATTATGCGCCCCGCTGTGTACCGTTCGTGGAACTCTACCGAAAGCTTCTGGGTGTGCACAAACATCCGGTTGCGCAAATCAAACAGCATCGCTTGAGCGATTTTGGCAGTCAGAGTCAAAAAGAAATAAACGGTGACTGCAGAGACAGCCGCAGCACCAAGGTAGGCAAGCACAATTGTCCAGAGCGGCATGTAATCGGTTTCGATTGCGCGTGGCAACGCCCAGTCAATTCCAAGCGCCACAAGTGCAGGTCCTGCGACTCGAAGCAGGGTTGAGAACAGAATTAGCGCAATCGCGACCGCGAATCTGAGGCGCATCGGAAGCAACAGAGAGCCCAGAAGCCTGCGAGAGCGCCTCCTGACATAACGGGACTCCTCTTTATTGAGGTCCGTGCGCTCTTCATTATTTGTTCCGAAAAGACTCACAGGTTCACCTCCCGTTGCTTTTGCTCCTCATCCAGCGAAGTGATGACATGTCGATAGTGGGCGCTGGTTGCCAAGAGCTCCTTGTGGGTTCCAAAAGCCGAGATTTTGCCATCCTGCATCAGCGCAACCTTGTCGGCAAGCATCACAGTTGAGGGGCGATGAGCGACAATTAGGGCCGTTGTTGATTTCAGCACATGACGCAGTGCTTCTTCAACCATTGCTTCGGTGTCAACGTCCACCGCGGAAAGTGGGTCGTCCAACACCAAAATTCTTGGCCTGGCTGCTACCGCTCGTGCCAGCGCCAGTCGTTGCCGCTGGCCCCCAGAGAGGCTCAACCCCTCGTCACCGATTGGAGTATCCAGGCCCCTTGGCAAATCATAAACAAAATGCGCCTGCGCTATCTCGATGGCCTGAATCAGGTCCTCTTCGCTTTGAGCGGCATTGCCAAGCAAGACGTTCTCCCGCACCGAAGAAGAGAACAGGGTTGCATCTTCAAAGGCCATTGCGATGTGTGTGCGAAGTTCTTTTCTAGTTAGGTCCCTGATGTCGACGCCGTCGATCATTACGGAACCGGAGCTAACCTCATAGAGCCTGGTGGTTAGTGCAGTCAGCGTTGTCTTGCCGCAACCGGTTAGCCCAATCAATGCAACCGATTGGCCCGGCTCCAACCTTAGATTTACTCCATCGAGTAGATCTTTTCGATCAGTGGAGGCGTCCGGGTATCGGAAGTGAACATCCTTGAATTCGAGAAGGCCCCTTGGTTCGGAGACAGTTTTTGGCGAGACCGGGTCCGCAATCAGATCTGGTTCATCCAGCACCTCAAACACTCTGGTGGTCGCAGTTTTTGCCTCAAGCGTCATTCCAAGTAGAAAACCAAGAGACTCGGTCGGCCAGCGCAAAACGGTCGCTGTGGCAACGAAGGCAACAAGGGTCCCGACTGTAATTTCACCCGATGCAGCAAACCAGATCCCAACCAACAGAGCTAGGCCTAGCGCAAATTCTGGGATCAAGATTAGATACAGCCAGAGTTTGGCAATGGCTTTCGCCTTGGAGATTTCTGTTGTCCTTAGCTCCGAGGCTTGAGACGCAAACTGAGCAGCGGCAAAGCCACCGCGACCAAATGATTTCAAAACCCTAACACCGTGCACGGATTCCTCAACCCGAGTGGCAAGGTCACCAGATTGGTCCTGTGCCAATCTGGCAATCGTTCCGAATTGCTTTTCAAACTTGAAGCCGATCATCAAAATCGGAATTGAGGCGATCGAGAAAATCAGACCGAGCCAAAAGTTGTAGGTGAAAAGAATAATCAGACCAACGACAAGGGTGATGAAATTGGCAATCAGCAGCACAATTCCAAAGCTCATCCACCTTCGAATTAGGCTCAAGTCGGCCACTGCCCTTGATAGCAGCTGTCCTGAAGCCCACTTGTCATGGAAGGCGACTGGCAAATCCTGCAGTTTGGCAAAAAGAGTGTTTCTCATGTCCGCTTCGACAAAGGTTCCAGGCGTTAGGACCAGCCATCGCCGCAGCAGCACAAATAAAGCCTCGAGAATACCTAGCAGGAGTATCAGCCCGACTGCTGGCAGAAGCGCATCGATACCGCCGTCAACTAGGGAATTAACAAGGCTTTGCAAAAATTGTGGGATTGAAAGGGCCACCATGTGAGCTGCGATGGCTGCGACAATGCCGAGGGATATGCGACCAAGCGCACGCCTTGCAAACGGAACCAATCTCCAAAGAGTTTTTACGGTCCCCAACTCAACCTGTTGCATACCTCTCTCCGCTGCTGCCCCACTAGCAGACCAGCCCTTCAGGATAACAGTTTGCTCAGCGAATTATTTCTAGTGGAAGAAGTGTCTTTCACCAGTGAAATACATTGTGATGCCAGCCTTTTTTGCAGCCTCAATGACTTCTTCGTCGCGCATGCTGCCCCCAGGCTGAACAACCGCTTGGACACCCGCCTCCATAAGTACTTCAAGACCGTCCTTGAAAGGGAAGAAGGCGTCGGAGGCGGCCACTGAGCCCAAGACCCTGTCGCCTGCTCTCGATACTGCCAAACGACAAGAGTCGAGGCGATTCACTTGACCCATTCCAATTCCGACCGCCGCCTGGTTTTTTGCAAGCAGAATGGCGTTTGATTTGACGGCCCGACAGGCAATCCAAGCAAATTCCAGGTCCTTCATTATTTGCTCGTCAGCCGCTTGCCCTGCGACCAATTGCCAGTTCGCAGCACTTAGAGACTCAAAACCATCGGATTCTTGAACCAGCATCCCGCCAGAAATTTGTCTCAGCTCGGTTTCAGGTCGAACATAAGGCGCGGCAAGCTCGAGAATTCGAAGGTTCTTCTTCTTTTGCAACAACTCAAGCGCTTTAGCCGAGTAGCTTGGCGCGATTATCACTTCCGTGAACACTTCCGCCACAGCCATTGCCATAGCCTCAGAAACTTCTTGGTTGGCAGCAATCACACCACCGAAAGCCGAGACTGGATCTGTTTCATGGGCCAGAGAGTAAGCCGTGGCGATGTCGCTGGCCGTGGCCACACCGCAAGGGTTTGCGTGCTTGATGATCGCAACGGCTGGGGTTTTGAAGTCATGTGCTGCGCGCAAGGCCGCGTCGGCATCGACATAGTTGTTGTAGCTCATTTGCTTGCCGGAGTGCTGCTTGGCCGCGGCAATGCCAGATGCTGGCAAGTTCTTATAGAGTGCTGCAGCCTGATGAGAGTTTTCGCCGTAACGAAGCTCTTGATCACGCTTCAACGCAATATTCAAACTCTCTGGCTGGCCGCTAGAAGAATATTCAGCCGAAAACCAGTTGGCCACTGCAGTGTCATAGCTTGCGGTGTGGGCGAAGGCTTTACCTGCAAACGCTCTGCGCTCATCGAGCGTCGTGCCACCGTTTTCAATGGCCTGGATTAGGTTTCCGTAGTCTTTGGGCTCAACAACAATTGCTACGTTGGCATGGTTCTTTGCTGCCGCTCGGACCATTGCTGGACCACCGATATCAATCTGTTCGATTACCGCTTCACCCTTTGCACCGCTAGCCACAGTCTCAACAAACGGATACAGATTCACGACCACCAGTTGAAAAGCCTCAATCTCATGCTGCACAAGTTCACTGCGATGTTTTTCTAGCCGGACATCAGCCAAAATCCCACCGTGGATCTTTGGATGAAGGGTCTTCACGCGGCCATCGAGAGATTCCGGGAAGCCAGTAACCTCACTGACCTCTTTCACGCTCAAACCCGCCTCAGCAATTTGCTTAGCGGTTGAGCCAGTTGAAACAAGCTCCACGCCGCTTTTTGAAAGTGCTGTTGCCAATTCAATCAAGCCAGTCTTGTCAGAGACTGAAATGAGTGCTCGCTTGATCTTGGTTTTTTCAACGGTCATTTCTTGTCTCCTAAAGCTTTAGCTCGCCGGTGGCAATCATTCTCACGGCATCAACAAGCTGCTGTCTCTCGACAACTTGAATGCTTTCAAGAAGCTCGACCTCTGAGATCCCAGCCGGAACCGCCACCTCTGCCTGCAACAAAATTCTTCCCGTGTCGACTCCTTCGTCAACAATGTGAATTGTGGCTCCCGTCTTCGAAGCACCCGCTGCCAAAGCATCTCTAACTGCATGAGCCCCCTTGAAATCAGGCAGCAGTGACGGGTGGAGATTTATGATTTTCGGGCTCAGAGCGTTCACAAAATTTGCGGGCAAAACCTTCATGAATCCTGCCAAGACCACGAGGTCTGGCTTTAGAGATTCAACGTTGGAAAGCAGCACTTCGGCCCAGGCCTCAGAGGAGCTAAAACCTGCAGGCTCAACCACAAACGTTGGGATACGAAATTCTTCAGCATGTTCCAAACCGGGTGCCGGTTTATCAGACCCAACCCCAACCACTTGGGCTGGAAACAGAGGGTTCGAAGTGGCTTCTAGCAGGGCTCTGAGGTTAGATCCGGCTCCGGAGATAAGCACAACAATGGAAAACATGCTTGCAGTCTACTTTCGCTCGGAGGCATCGCTGTATGGGCGTGCAATCACAAGAGCAGCCGCGAAGCTAGGTATTAGCACTTCTAGGAAAACCACTCCTGCGAACATCAACGGGTCGGCACCAACAGTTTCGAATCGGCCAGGACCCAAACTGCCTGAGGCTGCAAGGCTGATTACATAGACGGTCACCGCTGCAGTAATCGCCGCAACGATTGATATCGAAAGTGCTCCGCTGACTCTGGTTCCATACTCCCAACGAAGTTGGTCGGCGTGCTTAGCGACAAAGAAGGTTGCAAGGATCGCTGCAACAACCGGCACCAAAACAAAAATAAGCCCTCTGTCAAATCCTCCAGTGGGCAGTGCTGCCAATACCGGCAGGGCGGGAAGTGGCCCAAGTTCGGAGGCAAAGGGAGAAACATAAGAACCGGTTCCGATTGAGAACCCAGCCCCGGAAATCCAACTTGCCCCGTAAACAATCAAGTTAGGGAGTATTGCAAGCTGACCAATCGTGACAATCACGCCACCTAGGATGCTCAGGCCCAAGCCTTGATACAGGCCAATAACCTGAATCCATCCAAAACCAAGGGCCAGTGCAATAAGCAGCGAACTCACGAGCACCAGTGATGCAACAACCGAAAGGCCTACCCGCACCCCCGGGTTCAAGGCAGTCCTAATCGACCAGTGCAGCTTGGAAAAAGCTGTTGTGAATAGGTTCCTAATCCAAACTCGCTCCCTAGCCTCCTCGCCATTGGCGCCCTCAAATAGCTCGTAGCGCTTTCCTGCAACCGACGAAACCATCAGCAAGAATCCAAAAAATATCGCGGGGTAGTAAAGCGGTTCCCAGGTTCCTACTATCACAGCGCTATCTGCAACCAGAAGTGATGCCCCATAGCTGATGCCACCGAAAGCAGCAGCCCCGCCAATCCAGGCCGGCCAGAGCGACGAAGCGGCCGAAAGCCTATGCCCGATTCTGATCGCCATGACAATAATCAACCCGGTCAGACCGAGCGGAAGGGCGGTTAGAGAGAAGGATTCAAAACCGATGCCAATGATCTCGCCGTCAGCAAAGCCAATTGGGACGGCGCAGGCCAGTAAAAATGCATAAACGGCGACTCGAAGTGCGAGAATCCACTCAACATCCCCGGTGCCCTCGAGGAACCAAGCAAGAGTCAGCGGTGCAACCACAAGTCCAACCACGGTGGCAATGATGATCAGTGCCTGCAGTGCGGCTATTGCGAAGCTGAGCCCCCGGTTCACTTTTGGTGACTACAGGTTGGCGATAATGTCGCGCATCAGGCTGGCAGTCTCAGAAGGTGTCTTACCAACCTTTACTCCAACGGCCTCAAATGCTTCTTGCTTGCCCTGTGCAGTTCCAGCAGAACCAGAAACGATTGCGCCAGCGTGACCCATGGTTTTGCCTTCTGGGGCGGTAAAGCCCGCTACATAGGCAACTACCGGCTTAGTGACATGCTTGGCGATGTATTCGGCAGCCTTCTCCTCGCTGTCACCACCGATTTCACCAATCAGCACGATGGCCTTGGTCTCTGGGTCATTCTCAAAAGCTTCAAGAGCATCAATGTGGGTCGTGCCAATAACCGGGTCTCCACCGATTCCAATTCCAGTGGTAAATCCGATGTCGCGAAGTTCGAACATCATCTGGTAGGTCAGGGTGCCTGACTTGGATACCAGACCGATTGGGCCCTGACCGGTGATGTTCCACGGTGTAATTCCAGCATTTGATTGACCCGGGCTGATTATGCCTGGGCAGTTAGGTCCAATCAGACGAGTCTTCTGGCCCTTTTCAACGTTGTATGCCCAGGCAGCTGCCGAGTCGTGAACGGGAATTCCCTCGGTGATAGCAACGGCAAGAGGAATCTCTGCATCGATAGCCTCAATTATTGCGGCCTTGGCAAAAGCCGGTGGCACGAAGATTACCGAAACGTTTGCACCGGTTGCACTCATTGCATCTGCAACGCTGCCAAAGACAGGAAGTGACTTGCCCTCAACCTCAACCGTTTCACCGGCTTTTCTAGGGTTTACGCCTCCGACGATGTTTGAACCACCTGCAAGCATGCGCTGGGTGTGCTTCATGCCCTCGGCACCAGTCATACCCTGGACGATGATTTTCGAATCTGAATTTAGAAAAATTGCCATGATTTAGTTTCTTCCCTCTACCTGTTCGCCAGTTCAGCAGCAGCGTTGGCGCCGCCGTCCATGGTGTCTGCCAGTGATACCAGCGGGTGGTTGAATTCCTTCAAGATTGCCCGGCCTTCTTCGACGTTGTTGCCGTCTAGCCTCACTACCAAAGGCTTAGATGCCTTTGATCCAAGGGTGTTCAGTGCTCCTACGATTCCATTTGCAACTGAGTCACAGGCTGTGATTCCTCCGAAGACGTTTACGAAGACGCTCTTGACCTGCGGGTCATTCAGAATCACATCTAGGCCCGCAGCCATAACCTCGGCCGATGCTCCGCCACCGATGTCAAGGAAGTTAGCTGGCTTCACGCCACCGTTTGATTCACCCGCGTAAGCCACGACGTCAAGAGTTGACATCACAAGTCCTGCACCGTTTCCGATGATGCCAACTTCTCCATCAAGCTTGACGTAGTTGAGGTCCATCTCTTTGGCCTTAGCCTCCAACGGATCCAGAGCGTCACGCTCCATTTGCTCGCGCTCGTGACGGAACTCGGCATTCTCATCAAGGGTTACCTTGCCATCGAGGGCAAGAATTTGACCGTCTTCGGTGAGAACCAGTGGGTTTACCTCAACCAAGGTTGCGTCTTCTTTTTCAAAAACTTCATAAAGCTTCACGATTACGTCACTGACTGGATCAATCAGCTCAGCCGGGAAGTGACCTGCGGTCGCAATTTCAACCGCCTGCTTCTTGTCAATCCCAGCTACCGCCGAGATTGGAATTCTGGCGAGAGCATCTGGGCGCTCGACTGCAAGCTGCTCAATTTCCATGCCGCCTTCGACCGAGCAGAGCGATAGGAAGGTTCGGTTTGAGCGATCAAGCAGAACGGAGAAGTAAAACTCCTGAGCAATCTTTGCTCCTTCTGCGATCATCACGCGCTTTACCTCGTGGCCCTTGATATCAAGGCCTAGGATTTCCTCAGCTTTTTGCCTAGCTTCTTCGGGGCTGTGGGCAACCTTGACGCCACCGGCTTTACCGCGGCCACCAACTTTTACCTGAGCTTTGACTACAACTGTGCCGCCAATTTTGGCCGCTGCGGCCTCTGCTTGGTCTGGTGTGTCTGCGATTAGACCTTGCAATACGGGCACGCCGTATTTTTCAAAAAGGTCTCGGGCTTGGTATTCAAATAGATCCACAGTGGTCTTTCGGGTTTGTTTTTAGCCAACGAATAGACCCAAGTCTAGCGACATTGGAAACTGGCTTTTTGGCTAAAGCTTGGTAATTGGTGCCATTTTGACAAGAAGCCTCTTGGTAACTCCAGATTCGAAACGGACCTCTGCGGTTTGGCGAGGAGGGTTCCCAGAAACACTCACGACAGAACCATCACCGAAACTTTCGTGATTTATTCGGTCTCCAACTGCAAGCTCGAGGTCTTTATTGTCTCTGACAGCGCTCGGTGTATTGATGGCACCGGCCCACTTAGTGGGTTCTCTGGTCTGCGAGATTGACCGTTCTTGCCCTTCGGAATCAACGAGTTCTTGAGGGATGTCGTTCAGGAACATCGAGGTAGTGAACCCTGAAGTGTTGCCAAAAACGGTGCGCTGAAGCGCGTGTGAGATGTAAAGGTGCTGACGTGCTCTTGTCATCCCGACATACATCAACCGACGTTCTTCCTGCAGACCACCTGGTTCATCAAAAGCGCGAATGTGAGGCAGGGTTCCCTGCTCCAGTCCGATCAAGAACACAACTTGGTATTCCAGGCCCTTGGCGGTGTGCAGGGTCATCAGCGAAACACTGCCCGACTCATCTTCGATTTCGTCGGCAGCAGCGGCGAGTGTCACTTCAGCTAAATAGTCGGCGACTGTTCCTTCGGGGTTAGTTGCCTGCCACTCAAAAAGCTGACCGAGAAGGGCGTCCAGGTTCTCGACTCGTGCTTCATCTTGAGGGTCTCTAGAGATTTCCAGTTCGGATCGATAACCGGACTTTGACAGCGCGAGCTTTAGAACTTCCGCCGGACCATCTGTGACGGTCATGGCCTCAAGTTCATTCAGTAGCTCGCCAAAAGCCATAACGCTTGCGGTGAGCTTTGGCCCCAGCTGCAGGTTGCCGGCACTGAGCAAGGCTTGCCTAAAACTCATTTCATGTTGCCTTGCAAACTGAGCAATCTTTAGTTCGGTTTTTTGTCCGATTCCCCTTGCTGGAGTGTTAATCACTCGCCTTACGGCCTCATCGTCACGACCGTTTGAGACTGCGGACAGGTAGGCGAGAGCGTCTTTGATTTCACGCCTCTCAAAAAACTTCAACCCCCCAATAACCGCATACGGCATCAGTTGGCTCTTCAGTTCGGCTTCGAGTGATGGTGTTAGCGAGTTGGTTCGATAAAGCACCGCAATATCTCGATAGTTGATGCCTTCGGCATGCATCCCCTTGATTCTGTCGACAACGAAGGCGGCTTCGTTGCGTTCGTCATAGGCGGTAAAGATGGTGATCTTGTCGCCCGCACCAGAGTCAGTCCAGAGGTTCTTTGCAGGCCGGTATGGGTTTTGGGAAATTACAGCGTTGGCGGCCGAAAGAATATTCTGCGTGGACCTGTAGTTCTGCTCGAGCAGAATGGTCTGAGCTCCAGGGAAGTCTCTTTCAAACTCGGTGATATTTCTTATGTCAGCCCCGCGGAATGCATAGATCGACTGATCGGAGTCACCCACCACGGTCAAATCGGCAGGCCCCAGCTGCTCCCCGGTACGCTCATCAAAAATTGCGTGCTCGTCCGGAAGCGGTCTAGTGAACTCGCGAATCAGGGCGTACTGAGCGTGGTTGGTGTCTTGATACTCGTCCACCAGTACATGCCTGAAGCGCTTTTGGTAACGAGCACGCAGTTCAGGGAAGGCTTGGAAAAGCCCAACTGTTTCACCAATCAGATCATCAAAGTCAAACGCGTTATTACGTCGAAGCTCGGCGGTGTAGGCCTGGAATACTTCGGCCACAATGCGCTCTCTTGGATTAGACCTATCCGCATTTCTAGCAAAGTCCTCTGCGTCTTTCAGTTCATTCTTTGCATTGGAGATGATTGCTGCTGCCTGGGCGGGCTTTATATCGGCGTCCTCTGCTCCGGCTTCTCGCAGGAGTCTCTTCAATAGCGCTCTGGTGTCCCCGGTGTCATAAACGCTGAAGTTTGAGTCGTGGCCCAAACGCTCGGCCTCACGGCGCAAGATTTGTAGGCAAGCTGAGTGAAAAGTCTTCAGCCACATTCCCTGTCCTGCTTGACCAATAAGACCTTCTACACGCTCACGCATTTCCGCAGCTGCCTTATTGGTGAAAGTAATTGCAAGAACCTGCGATGGCCAAATTTCCTTGTTAGCCAAAAGATGCGCGATGCGATGGGTCAGCACCTTGGTTTTGCCAGACCCGGCACCTGCCACAATCAAAAGCGATCGACCGCGATACTTGACCGCTTCCTGCTGCTGCGGGTTCAGCCCCTCTAATAGGGAATCCGGGTTTAGTTGATCAAAAATCTCTAGCGACATCGAGAGGTAGCTTAGGCGAGGTCGGCGACGCTTTTGAGCACAAGGTCGGGCTGGTCGGCAAAGATACCGTCCACGCCAGTCGAAATTAGTCGCTCAAACCACTTTTCAACATTCCCCTCTGCGGTCTCAACCCTTGCGGTGTAGATGTAAACAGGCATGCCCAATGCTTTGGCTCTAGCTACAAGATCTCCAACCAAAACCATTGAAATTGCAAGCGAAATGCCGTCAAAGTTCTCTGCAATGGTCTTCAGATAGCCGTCTTCAAGTCCTGCTGTCCGATCTGGGACTGTCTCCGGAGCAACCAAAAACACGAAGCTGTAGTCGGGCCCCAGATGGCTTTTGAGCTCTTTCAGAAAATCAAACTCAAAAGCCTCAAAGGTGATCTTCATTCCACGCTGTTGCCAGTTACTGCCCTCTAGCACCTGGGCAATGTGCGCAATTGGATCTAACCCTTGGGATTGGGCAATATCTCCATGTTTGATCTCAATGATCAAGTGGCGATTATCAAAATTCGAGTTTGACAGCACCTGAACCAGAGTTGGGACAAAAAACTTGCCGTCGTTTGCCGCCGACTCTGGCCTGCCATCCGGGTAGCGCTCTTTTGCCCTCAGCCTGACAACATCTTCGAGATTTAGCTCGTCGATTCTGGAAGATAGAAAGCTGTGGCTTGCTATGTCCGTAGTGCTGGCGAGGTCCGTGTCGTGGCGAATTACTCCGTGACCGTCCTTGGTGAAAACTACATCGAACTCGACTGCATCTGCACCCAGTTCGAATGCCAACTCCATCGATTCGATGGTGTTTTCAGGAAGGTAGCCGCAGGCTCCTCGGTGACCAAAGACCAGCACGCTACTCCCACTCAATCGTGCCGGGAGGCTTTGATGTAATGTCTAACACCACTCGATTCACGTCGTGAACCTCATTGGTAATTCGGTTAGAAATCTTTGCCAATAGGTCGTATGGGAGCCTGGACCAATCAGCTGTCATGGCATCCTCAGAGGAAACCGGACGAAGCACAATCGGGTGTCCATAGCTTCGGCCATCACCCTGCACTCCAACAGACCTGACTTCGGCAAGCAGCACTACTGGGCACTGCCATATTTCTTGGTCCTTGCCAGCCAGCGACAGCTCTTCACGAACAATGGCGTCGGCTTGTCTAAGAAGATCAAGGCGCTCCTTGGTGACTTCTCCCACGATTCTGATTCCGAGGCCCGGGCCAGGGAAGGGCTGCCTGGAGACTATTTCATCTGGCAGTCCAAGCTCAGATCCAATCGCTCGAACCTCGTCTTTGAATAGCTCCCTGAGCGGTTCTACGAGTTCAAACTGTAAGTCTTCTGGAAGCCCGCCAACATTGTGGTGGCTCTTGATGCCTGCGGTAGCCCCACCACCAGATTCAACAACGTCAGGGTAGAGCGTTCCCTGAACCAGAAACTTAATTGGTGTGTTGTCAGCCTCGGCCTCGGCAATTAGCTTTTGCTCGGCTTTTTCAAAGCTTCTAATGAACTCACGCCCAATTATCTTGCGCTTTTGCTCTGGATCGGTAACCCCAGAAAGAGCAGCCAGGAATATATCTTCCACGCTTTCGGTGACAAGACGGATTCCGGTTGCTGCAACGTAGTCGCGCTCAACCTGCTCCTTTTCACCTTCTCGCAAAAGACCATGGTCAACAAAAACTGCGGTCAACTGGTCACCAACTGCCCGATGAACAAGAGCGGCAGCGACAGCTGAATCGACCCCCCCGGAAAGACCGCAAATCACTCGGGCGTTTCCAACCTGCGCGCGGATTTTCTCAACCTGCTCGACGATTACGTTGCCAGAGTTCCAAGTTGGCTCGATGCCAGCGCCGACATAAAGGAAGTTTTCCAAAACCTTTTGCCCCTGCTCGGAGTGCTTTACTTCCGGGTGCCACTGAACACCGAAGATCTTTCTCTCGACCGATTCAAAGGCCGCAACCGGGGTCGTGGATGTCGAAGCAAGAACTTCAAATCCACTGGGCGCCTTCATGACCTGGTCGCCATGGCTCATCCAGCAAATCTGATTCAAGGGTTGCCCGTCAAGCAGGGTGCCGGAGCCTGTGACAGCCAAGTCGGTCGCGCCGTATTCGCGCTTTCCTGTTTTATCGACCTGCCCTCCGAGAGCATTGGCGAGCACCTGGAACCCGTAGCAAATACCGAGCATTGGGATTCCAAGTTCGAGGATTTTGGGATCGAGCTCTGGGGAGCCGGCTTCATAAACGCTGGATGGCCCTCCTGACAAAATAATTGCCGCAGGCTGCTTTTCAAGAATCTCTGCAGCCGTGACCGTGTGATGAACAATTTCAGAGTAGACATTCGCCTCTCTGACTCTTCTTGCAATCAGCTGCGCGTATTGAGCCCCGAAATCAACAACTAGTACTGGCTTCAACTTTTAGCCTCTAATTCTGCAATTTCGTTATGCGCCATTTGGGCGTAACGATTTTCGGTAATGAAGCTAAGTAGTGGAACGACTCCCCCGAGTGCGATGAG
>Ga0209138_1001756_pt1 | contig 17818 bp, 14 predicted proteins | sample SaaInl3SG_22_DNA_FD_184645 | JGI IMG/M metagenome (GOLD analysis project Ga0209138, IMG submission 184645) | Marine microbial communities from expanding oxygen minimum zones in the Saanich Inlet - ESP_153SG_22_DNA (SPAdes) (version 2) | ecosystem: Environmental > Aquatic > Marine > Intertidal...
ACTGAAATCCAAAAATCGTTACATACTTATCATTTTTCTGATGATGAATTAGCCGTAATGAATGCTTTATTGTTAGGACAAAGGCAAGATATTTCTAAAGAGTTAATTGACGAATATTCGAAAGCTGGCGCCATTCATATTTTAGCAGTTTCAGGATTGCATGTCGGAGTCATTTTATTGATTCTTTCTTCATTATTTAAACCTTTGGAAAGAATCAGAAAAGGCAAGTTTTTAAAACTGATTATAATAGTTGTATTCCTCTGGTTTTTTGCACTTTTAGCAGGTATGTCAGCTTCTGTTGTTAGAGCTGTGACCATGTTTACTGCAGTTGCTATTGGTCAATTTTTAAATAAAAGAAATGCCATCGAACATTCACTTATCTTCTCGATGTTTATTTTATTGCTTTGCAAACCATTGTTTCTTTTTGAGGTCGGTTTTCAATTGAGTTATTTAGCGGTATTTGGGATCATTTGGATTCAACCTGTAATCTATAATCGCTGGAAACCAAGATTTTTATTACTCGATAAAGCTTGGCAATTAATAACGGTTTCTATTGCTGCTCAACTTGGAGTTTTACCATTGAGTTTATTTTATTTTCATCAATTTCCAGGATTATTTTTAGTGTCAAACTTGGTGATTATTCCTTTTTTAGGGTGTATTCTAATCGGTGGAATTCTAATTTTAACACTTGCATCTTTATCAATATTACCAGAATTTTTAGCTGATTTTTATGGATTTATTATTTCCTTATTAAATAGTTTTATTGCTTTTATAGCCAAACAAGAGGAATTCTTATTGTCGTCCATTTCTTTTTCAGGATTAAAAATGATTGCCTCGTATCTTTTAATAATCTCAGGGTTTCAATTCTTTATCAAAAGAAATAGTAAACGGCTTTTAGTTTGTTTAGGATCAATTTTTCTTTTTCAAGTAATCATGATATACGAGAAATTTACAAACGAAATTCAACAAGAATTTGTGGTATTTCACAAGAGTAGAAATTCAATTTTAGGTCAACGTATAGGAGCGGAATTATTTGTCTATTATGATATGGATTCTCTGGAAATTGCAAAACAAAATCTTTTAAAAAATTATAAAGTTGGCGAGAATGTTCAGTATAGATATAGTCATCAGTTGCCTAATCTATTTAATCAAAAACAACAGCCTATTTTATTAATTGATAGCTTAGGGATTTATAATCTCAAAGGTTTAACGAATCCAATTATTATTTTGCAACAATCCCCAAAAATTAACTTAGAAAGATTAATAAAAACTTTGAATCCAAAACAAATCATAGCAGATGGCTCTAATTATAAAAGTTCAGTTTTACTTTGGCAGCAAACCTGTTTTAAAACAAAAACTCCGTTTTGGTCTACTTACCAAAACGGAGCTTATATTGTGAGGTAATCTAAGTTATAAATTACTTTTAAAGTTTTTTACAAAATCTGCCCAAGCTTCTGTTTTGTATTTTTCAGATCCGAAAAATGTTACGACTTGTTCCATAATCTTAGTTTCTAAATATCCAGGAACTCTATCTAGTAGTTGTAAATCTTCGTTCATAAAAACAGTTGTTGGATAACTAAGTTTTCCGTCTAATAGAGCTGCAGCAAATTCATTATAACCAGTTCTTCCTGAAGCTTTAAATTTAAAAGTGTAATCATTATAAACAAGATCTTCTTTTTGTTCTCCATTAAGTTTTACAGTATAGAAATTCTTATTGATATATGCTGTAATTACAGAATCTTTAAAAGTAGTTCTATCCATTTTTTTACAATAGCCACACCAATCGGTATAGACAGAAATTAGCATAGGTTTCGGATTTGTTTTGTTAAGCTCAACGGCTTTTTCAAAAGAAATCCAATTTACTTTTTGAGCATTTACTTGAAATGTCAAAAAGAAAATAAAAAGAAGTGTAACTATTTTTTTCATATGTCTTATAGGTCCTAAAAGATGAAACAAATTTACAAAAAAAAGAAAGGCACTAAAAATGATGCCTTTCTGATGTTATTTTTTTAAAATGATTAACGTATACCGTGCATCATTTTTAATAATGTTTTGTTTAAAATAATCATTAATACCCCAGCTCCCAGAGGGATGAATGTAAAAATTAAGAAGAAAGTAGCCATTCCGTACTCTTCTACAATTGGATCGATAAAACTCCCTGTAAAACCTGCGGTTAGATTTGCAATGAAATTGGCAACAAACCAAATACCAAACATCATTCCAACTAACTTTAAAGGAGCTAATTTACTTACATAAGATAATCCAACTGGAGAAACACATAGTTCTCCTAAAGTATGGAATAAGTATGCTAAGATTAAGAAAATCATACTTACAGAAGCTGTTTTTGCTCCCAAAGGAATTCCCATAGATCCGTAAGCTAAAATTCCAAAACCTAATCCAAGTAAAATCAGTCCGATTGCAAATTTAATTGGCCCTGTTGGATTGAATTTACTTTGCCATATTTTAGAAAATAAAGGAGCAAATGCAATAATAAAGAACGAATTAAGTATACCAAACCAAGAAGCTTTTACTTCTGCAGTTTCTGCATCAAATTCTCTGTTTAACATCCAAATAACAATACCCCAAATAATTATAAAACTTGTGGCTAATAATATATTAGATAAAGAATATTTTGAAAAAGTTTGTTTAAATAACATAATTAAAACCCAGGTGATAATTAACATTGGTACAACAGTAAGAATGGTATTGAATACTTTAAAAACCATTGCGCCGTCACCTATCAGAACTCTATCTGTATAATCTGCGGCAAAAATTGTCATCGAACCACCAGCTTGTTCAAAAGCCCACCAGAAGAAAATTGTAAAGAAAGAGAATACTCCTATTACTATCAATCGGTCTCTAGTTACTTTAGATTTTCCACTATCTTCAATTACTTCTTCTATTTTTTCTACAGCATCTTCAACACTATCTTCTATAGCATCATCAAAATCTACCGTAGCTTTTGGAGATAATCCAATTCTTCCAAATATTTTTTGAGCAAAATAAAATTGTAGCATTCCAAAAAACATAAAAATTCCAGCTAATCCAAATCCATAATGCCATCCTACAGATTCTCCTATGTAACCACATAATAAAATCCCTAAAAATGCACCAGCATTAATCCCCATGTAAAAGATCGTATATCCTGCATCTTTTTCTTTTCCTTGGGTTTTGTATAGTTGACCTACCATTGAAGAAATATTCGGTTTAAACAACCCATTTCCAATAATTAAAAGCCCTAAACCAAGATAGAAAAACATATCTGATGTAATTTCTAAAGCCATTGAAGCATGACCTAATGTCATTAATAATGCTCCTGCAATTACCGCTTTTCTATATCCCATTAATTTATCGGCAATTAAACCTCCAAAAATTGGTGTAATGTATACCAAACCAGTATACCAGCCATATAATACCAATGCTTCAGCTCTTTCCCAGCCCCAGCCACCATCGTCTAATATTGCGGCGGTTAGAAATAATACTAATAGAGCACGCATTCCGTAGTAAGAAAAACGTTCCCACATTTCAGTAAAGAACAGTACAAATAATCCTGATGGGTGACCTAATACTGTTTTTTGATTTGTTGCTGAACCTCCAAATTTAAATTCCATATAATTAATGTTAGTTAATATTTATCCTTTAATTTTAATGTCGTTGTCTTTTTTGCTATTCATGTTTTCTTGAATAAACGTTGTCATTTTTTTGTATAAATGTAAGCGTGTATTCTTTCCTTTTCTAATTCCGTGTGCTCTGTCTGGATACATCGCTAAATCAAAAGGTTTGTTTGCTTCTACCAATGCGTTGATCATTCGCATAGAATTTTGTGCATGAACGTTATCATCACCAGTTCCATGAACTAATAAATAATTACCTTCTAATTTATCTGCATAATTGATTGGCGAATTGTCATCATAACCACTTGCATTTTCTTGCGGAGTTTGCATATAGCGTTCTGTGTAAACAGTATCATAAAAACGCCAAGATGTTACCGGAGCAACAGCTATTGCAGTAGAGAAAATATCACTACCTTTTAAGATGCAATTGGTACTCATAAATCCACCATAACTCCATCCCCAGATACCAATATTTTCTTTATCAATATAACTTCGTTCTGCTAATTTTTTAGCAGCGGCAATTTGATCTTCTACTTCATATTTTCCTAATTCTTTTTGAGTTACCTTTTTAAAATCTCTTCCTTTTAATCCGGTTCCTCGTCCATCAACACATACAATGATCATTCCTTGTTGTGCTAATAGTTGATGCCAATAATCGTTAGTTCCATTCCATTTGTTGGCAACTTGTTGCGAACCTGGTCCAGAGTATTGGAACATCATCATCGGATATTCTTTATTTTCATCAAAGTCAGCAGGTTTAATCATCCACATGTTTAGATCATTTCCATTGATGTTGATGGTAGAGAATTCTTTCGGACTCATTTTATAATCCGCCAATTTTTCTTTTAAACTAGAATTATCTTTAATCACTTTTAGCATTTCACCTTCAGCGGAGTATAAAGAGTAAATTGGTGGAACTTCTGTGGTAGAATGCGTGTTGATGAAGAAATTAAGATTGTCACTAAACGAAGCTGTATTGCTACCAACATCATTGCTTAATATTTTTTTGTTTTTTCCATCAAGACCAATGCTGTAAATCCCTCTATTGATAGACCCATTTTCTACCGATTGATAATAAATGGTTTTTTTACGGTCATTATAACCGTAATATTTGGTTACTTCCCAATCTCCTTTTGTAATTTGGGTGATGAGTTTACCGTTAAAATCATAATGATAAATATGGTTAAAACCGTCTTTCTCACTAGTCCAAATAAAGCTGTTATCATCAAGAAAAGTTAAATCATCTTTTACATCAACATAAGCATCATCTGTCTCATTTAATAATAGAGTAGAGCTACTTCTTAGCGCAAATACTTTATGCAGTTTTAAATTATTCTGACGACGATTTAGCGTAGTAGCAACTAGAACATTATCATCATTAGACCATTTAATTCTTGGGATGTATTCATAAGCACCTAAGCCAATTTTTTTAGTCACTTTATTTCCTACATTGTACATATGTAAAGACACCTTGGCATTATCTTCACCTGCTTTAGGATATTTAAAAACTTGTTCTGTTGGATATAATTCATTTCCTGTTACGCCCATAGAAAACTGTCTTACTCCAGATTCATCAAAACGTAAAAAAGCAATGAATTTACTATCATTGCTCCATTCGAATGCTTTTACAAAACCGAACTCCTCTTCATAAACCCAATCAGTAGTTCCGTTAATAATATTGTTGGTTTTACCATCCTTGGTAATTTGTGTAATTACATTAGTTTTTAGATTTAGGATAAAAAGATTGTTATCTTGAGCATAGGCAACTTTTGTATTGTCTGGAGAAAAAGTCGGAACTTGGATGTCTTTTCCGATAAGACTGACTCTTTTAGTAGCTGTATCAAAAACATAGAACGACCCTTTTTTTGATCGTCTGTATATTTTTTTAAGGTCTTTTCCAAGAATGACTTTGGTTTCATCATTATTAAAACTATAGGACTTAAAATTATGAAGACGACCCAGTGTTTTACCATCGACGATGGTCGCTACTTTTTCTAAGGTTTTATAACTGTATTGATCTACTGTAGAGTTTCCTTCAACATCTTTATTTAAAAGAGAATAATAATCTCCACTCATGGAGTTAAGAGAATTCATTTTTTTAGTAGAAAAAGTGCTCCCCCAGATATCTTCTAGGGTTATTTCTTTCGAACCCGTTGTAAAATTTGATGTTGTAGAGTTTTCAACTTGATTGCAACTAATCAAAAGTGTAATCGTTGCTAAAATGAATAGTTTCTTCATTCTATATTTCATATTTAGGAATTGATTGCCAAGTTTACGGAAAAATCAGCAAAAAACATCCTAAAAAACGTATAAATATTCAATTCATCATACTGTTTTCATTGATTCAATTATCTTTGCCTAACAATACAAAAAGACGTCCATGTCCAAAATTATTTCAGGATTTTCTAAACTTACCAAAGAAGAAAAAATTAATTGGTTGGCTACTAATTATTTTACGAATCAACCAGAAATCATTTCAACAATTAAACAATACTGGAATGATGATAAAAAGTTGCAACAATTGCATGATGATTTTATAGAAAACACCATTTCTAATTTTTACATGCCTTATGGTTTAGCACCAAATTTTAAGATAAATAATAGAGAATATGTAATTCCTATGGTTGTTGAAGAAAGTTCTGTGGTTGCAGCCGCTTCTCTAGTAGCGAAATTTTGGAGTATAAGAGGAGGTTTTAAAGCTGAAGTGATTTCTACTACTAAAATCGGTCAAGTACATTTTATGTACAATGGAGATAAAGAAGCTTTACAAGAATATTTCTCTCAAAAGAAAGATGCTTTGAGAAGTGCAACTGCTTCTATTACCAAGAACATGGAAAAACGTGGTGGTGGAATTTTAGATATCCAATTAGTTGATAAAACTGAAAAGTTAGATAATTATTATCAACTATATGTTACGTTTGAAACTGTAGATTCTATGGGCGCCAACTTTATCAATTCTTGTTTGGAAGTAATTGCCAAAGAGTTTAGAAATGACGAGATAGAAATTGTGATGAGTATTCTTTCTAACTTCGTTCCAGATTGTTTAGTGCGAGCAGAAGTAAGTTGTAAGATAGAAGAATTAGGTGGCGATAACCCGCAGAAATTCGCTCAAAAATTCCATCAAGCAGTACAAATAGCAGAAGTAGAACCTTATAGAGCTGTGACGCATAATAAGGGAATTATGAACGGAATTGATGCTGTTGTTTTAGCAACTGGAAACGATTTCAGAGCTGTAGAAGCTGGAGTTCATGCGTATGCTTCTAGATCTGGTCAGTATAAAAGTTTAACCCATTGCGAAATTGAAAACGGTATTTTCCGTTTTTGGATAGAAATTCCATTAGCTTTAGGAACTGTTGGAGGATTAACCTCTTTACATCCCATGGCAAAGTTGTCTTTAGAGATGTTGCAAAAACCGTCGGCAAGAGAATTAATGATAATTATGGCAACTGCTGGTTTGGCACAAAATTTTGCAGCTTTACGAGCTTTAACAACCAAAGGAATTCAACATGGGCATATGAAAATGCACTTAATGAATATTTTGAATCAGTTAGGTGCTAATGATACTGAAAAGAAAGAAGTTGCTGATTATTTTGAAGGAAAAACGGTTACGCATAATGCTGTAGTTGATAAGTTTAATGAATTAAGAAATAGCAAATAATTTGAGCCGATTTTATTCCAACGGAAAATTATTACTCACAGGAGAATATCTTGTTTTGGACGGAGCAACGGCTTTGGCTATTCCTACTAAATTTGGACAAGATTTAGTGGTCTCAACAATTCAAGAACCACAACTTATTTGGGGAAGCTTTACACGTACAGGAGAATGTTGGTTTGAAGCGATTTTTGATTTACCAAAATTAAGATTGGTCAATGCAACCTTCGATTCTCAAAGTGAGGGAAGTTCAGAATTGATAGCAGAAACCTTACAGAATATTTTACAAGAAGCTAGAAACTTAAATCCTGATTTTTTACAGTCAGAAACTGGTTTTGTTGTGAGAACGAATCTAACATTTCCAAGAGATTGGGGATTGGGTACATCGTCTACCTTACTTAATAATATTGCACAATGGGCAAATGTTGACGCGTATCAATTACTATGGAATTCCTTTTCTGGAAGTGGTTATGATATTGCTAACGCACAACATAATTCTCCAATTTTATACACATTAGAAAAGGTGACTGAGCAATTCGACTGCGCTCATTATAAACTTCGTCGAAGTCAAAAACCGATTGTGAAAACGGTTGAATTTAATCCAGAATTTAGCGACCAACTCTATTTTGTGCATCTGAACAAAAAACAAAATAGCAGAGAGGGTATTGCTAAATACAAAGAAAATAAGAGCGATATTCAACAAGAAATACATCGAATTTCTGAAATTTCTCATGAAATGTGTGCTGCAACATCACTTTTAGATTTTGAAAGACTAGTTGAAGAACACGAGCAAATTATTGCAGCCATAATAAAACAACAACCAGTTAAAGAAAGATTATTTTCAGACTATGCAGGGGCTATTAAAAGCCTAGGTGCTTGGGGTGGAGATTTTATACTAGCTACAGGAAATAACAATACAATTCCTTATTTTAAAGAAAAAGGATATACTACAATTCTTACTTATTCTGACATGATTTTATGAAAAAAGTAATCATCATTGGTGGTGGAGCAGCAGGATTTTTCACAGCAATCAATGCGAAAGAAATGAATCCTAATTTAGAGATTACAATTCTAGAAAAAGGGAAAGAAGTATTACAGAAAGTCAAAGTTTCTGGTGGCGGACGATGCAATGTAACCCATGCGTGTTTTGAGCCAAAAGAATTGGTAAAATTCTATCCACGTGGCGAAAAAGAATTACTCGGACCCTTTCATCAATTTATGACGGGCGATACTTTTGAGTGGTTTGAAAACAATGGAATTCCGTTAAAAATTGAAAAAGATAATCGTGTTTTTCCAGAATCTAATTCATCCCAAACCATTATCGATTGCTTTCTCGGAAAAACCAAAGCATTAGGAATTCTGGTGTTAAAAAATCACGGAGTAAATTCCATCAAAAAACAAGGCGATTCATGGTTGGTCAATACCAAAGAGCAACAATTTGTCTGTGATGCTGTGGTAATGGCAGCCGGTAGCAGTAAAAAAGTGTGGGACTTGTCTCAATCGTTGGGTCATTCAATTATTTCTCCTGTTCCTTCGTTATTTACCTTTAATATTAAAGATGCTAGAATCAAAGATTTGTTGGGAATTTCTGTTCCCAATACCAATGTAAGTTTGCTTGATACAAATTTAGAAGCATCCGGACCTTTATTAATTACACATTGGGGAATGAGTGGACCTGCAATTTTAAAACTCTCAGCTTTTGGAGCTAGAATTTTAGCAGACAAAAATTACGAATACAAAGTACAAGTAGATTGGTTGTCTAGACCGACTAATAAAATTGTAAATGTGTTGTTGAATTTAAAAAAGAAACAACCCAAAAAGCAAGTAATTTTACGATCCCCTTTTGAAGATATTCCCAAACGCTTATGGGAACGTTTTGTAGTTGCTTCTCAAATACCAGCTACTTTTAATTGGGCAGATTTAAGTCATGCTCAAATTGACAACCTAGCAAACCAACTTACCAAAAGTGTGTTTACAGCCAAAGGGAAAAGTACGTTTAAAGAGGAGTTTGTAACGGCTGGTGGAGTAGATTTAAAAGAAATCAATTTTAAAACCTTTGAAAGTAGAATTCATCAAAACCTATTCTTCGTAGGTGAAGTTTTGAATATTGATGCCGTTACAGGTGGTTTTAATTTTCAAAACGCTTGGACAGGCGGTTGGTTGTGTGCAAAAAACTTAGCGAAGAATTAAGGTTTCGTTAACTTTATTGATAAGGTGAGTTTTAACACTTCGGCTAGCTCAGTGTAAATTCCATTTATCAGAGTTAACCAAGTTAGCAGAATTTTTTTTCAAAGTCAAGCAATTAAGATGCATGAAAACAAAACAGGTATTTATACCTGTTTATTAAAAGAAGAAATAGAGAAAGATTTACCCCAATTCTCCACGATGCGGTTTTAAAGCATCTCTAAATGTTTTTACATCGCTTTCGTTGACAACAATAAATGCAGCGCACATCATTGGGTTAAGTTCTTTGATGTCTATTTCATGAAAAGGAAGGTTTTCAATAGCCGAAAATTCTTTTAAATGAAGGGTGTGATGTTTAGCAGTTTCTAAAGCATCTGGACCTCTAAAATCCCACAATAATTTTATTTTTCTTTCCAAGAGTGTCGTAATTTTAATACAAAAATACCCATTTCTAAACAGAAATGGGTAGTAGTATAAGAGAAGGAAATGAGTTTATTATCAAGTTAAACGTTAAAGCCCTATATTTTTATTGTAGTTTCTATATCCTATTTAGATTTTTTTGTCATTTCGACAGAACGAGGAACGAGTGACGAGAAATCTATAAATAATGAGATTCCTCTTCATGCCTCATTCGGAATGACAAACTAACTTTTTAAGAATTTCTATTCAGTATAAAAGTCAGGTTATTTTCACAACAGCGTATAGAGAATATGCCATTGAAGGTTACGATTTACAAGCGGTAGATTATTTATTAAAACCTATTTTTTTTGATCGTTTTTTAAAAGCTGTTCAGAAATATTTTGATTTACATGTTACAAAAGAAACTGAAAGAAATGAATTAGTGCCTGTTGAAAAAGAAGCTTCAATTTTTGTGAGATCGGATAGAAAAATGGTCAAAGTAAGGTTCAATGAAATTAGGTATATAGAAAGTTCAAGTGATTATGTGAAGATTTTTACCAACCAAGAAACGATTGTAACTAGAGAAACCATTAGTAATATAGAATCTAAATCACCATCCAAAGATTTTCTTAGAACACATCGCTCATACATAGTCTCTATGAGTCAAATAAATTCATATACAAATGAGTTTGTTGAGTTAGAGAAAAAAGCAATTCCGATTAGTAGATCTTACAAAGAAAATGTCTTAAAAAAGTTGACTGGTAAATAAGTCAAAAACTGCTATATTTGTGGCAAATTTTAAGGCTTGGATACACAGCAATTTATTCCGAAAACACTTCAAAAATCAACTGATAATTTTTCATTTACTTGGAAAACTCCTAGTAACATCGCTTTGGTTAAATATTGGGGAAAAACAGATCCTCAGATTCCAAAAAATGCGTCTATTAGTTTTACTTTAAGTAATAGTTATACAATAACTACTATTGATTTTACTCCAAAAAATGATTCAGATTCGCAAGAAGAAATTTCATTTGAGTTATTTTTTGAAGGAAAAAAGAAAGAAGATTTTAAGCCAAAGATTGCAAAGTTTTTTGATAGAATCAAAGCATACTGTCCGTATATAACAGCTTACAATATGTTCATTAGTTCAGAAAATTCTTTTCCTCATAGTAGTGGTATTGCTTCTTCAGCAAGTGGAATGAGCGCTATAGCAATGTGTTTAATGAGTTTAGAGAAATCATTAACCGAAACTGAAATGAAACCTGATTTTATAAATCAAAAAGCGTCATTTTTAGCACGTTTAGGATCTGGAAGCGCTAGTAGAAGTATTGAAGGGCCTTTGGTTGTTTGGGGAATACATCCAGAAATTGAAGGGAGTTCAGATTTATTTGGAGTTCCGTTTCCATACCAAGTTCATAAAGTTTTTAAAAACTATCAAGATGCTATCTTATTAGTTGATAAAGGAGAGAAGCAAGTCAGCAGTACAGTTGGTCACGATTTAATGCACAATCATCCATTTGCAGATCAAAGGTTTCATCAAGCAAACGAAAACTTAACTAAGATTTCTAAAATTTTACAACGTGGAGACATTGATTTATTTATCAATTTGGTAGAAAGTGAGGCCTTGAGCTTGCATGCAATGATGTTGACAAGCAATCCTTATTTTATCTTAATGAAGCCAAATACCTTAGAAATTATCAATGCAATTTGGCGATATAGAAATGAAACGGGAAGTAAGATTTGTTTCACCTTAGATGCAGGCGCAAACGTGCATGTGTTATATCCACAAAATGAATCAGAAAAAGTATTGCAATTTATTGAAGATGAGCTTTCTAGCTTCTGTCAAAAAAATCAGTATATTTGTGATGTTGTTGGTTTAGGAGCCGTTAAATTATAACCTGTAAATGAACAAGTTACTTTCTAAAATCTCAAATTTCATTACATTTCTGTTTGTTGGATTTATCCTTGTATCCTTTACCCAAGGAACAATTTGGTTAGATGAAAATCATTCACAAACAACCAAAAAAGAAGCAGCGTTTTACAGACCTGTTCCAGAGAAAAAAAGAAGCGGTTATTATATCATTGATTATTACAAGAACGGAGCTAAATATCGAGAAGGTAAGGCAGAATCCATTACTGTTCAAAAAGAAATTTTTAAAGGATTTGTTACTTATTTCTACAAAGACGGAGCTATTTCAAAAAAAGAGAAATATAAAAATGGAGTTTTAGACGGTCCTTACAAAGAATTTTATCCAACAGGAGAGCTTAAGATTGATGGTGTTTATAATAGAGGAACTAAAGAAAGAGTTTGGAAAATCTATTATAAAACAGGAAAAATAAAAACCAAAGGAAAATACAGAGCTGGAGAAAAAGTTGGCGAATGGACTACATTTTACAGAGATGTCTATTATCCTGATGACGAGTAATTTTATTGTATATTTGCACTATATTTTATAATCTATGAAAGGCCCTTTATTTTACGCAAAAATTTTACTTTTCGGAGAATACGGTATCATCAAAGACTCAAAAGGTCTTGCAATCCCCTATAACTCATACAAAGGAGCGTTAAAATCTGTTTCTAATCTTACAGGAGAAGCAAAAAAATCAAACGAAAACTTATCAAGATTATACGAGTATTTAAAAAACTTGCACACAGATTTAGTTTCTTTTGATTTAGTAACTTTTAAGGCAGATATTGATAGTGGAATGTATTTTGATTCTTCAATTCCTCAAGGTTATGGAGTAGGAAGTTCTGGAGCCTTAGTTGCTTCAATTTACGATCAATATGCAAATGATAAAATTACCATTCTAGAAAATTTAACCAGAGATAAATTATTAAAGTTAAAAGAGATATTCTCTTTAATGGAGTCTTTTTTTCATGGTAAAAGTTCAGGATTAGATCCTTTAAATAGCTACTTAAGTTTACCAATACTAATTAATTCGAAAACTAATATTGAACCAGCCGGAATTCCATCCCAAAAAGAAGGAAAAGGAGCAGTTTTCTTATTAGATTCAGAGCAAGTTGGTGAAACAGAGCCTATGGTAAATATCTTTATGAATAAGATGAAAAACAAAGGGTTTAGAAAAATGTTAAATGAAGAATTTGTTACCTATACAGATGCCTGTATCGAAGACTTTCTTCATGGTAACGTAACTTCTTTATTTGGTAATGTAAAAAGCTTATCTAAAGTAGTTTTAGCAAACTTCAAACCAATGATTCCTGCTGCATTCCATAAAATTTGGGAGCAAGGAATTCAATCAAATAATTACTACTTAAAACTTTGTGGTTCTGGTGGTGGAGGTTATATCTTAGGTTTTACAGAAGATTATGACAAAGCTAAACTTTCCTTAAAAGATTATAAATTAGAATTAGTTTACAGATTTTAGAAACTTAATAAATGGAGAGCACTAAAAAAGTTTCTTTGTTTTATAAGTTTTTCAGTTTACTGTCCGTTGTAAGAGGTTATAATATTTCCGTTTTAGTTATTGCACAGTATTTAGCATCTATTTATATTTTTTCTCCAGAGAAGTCTCTCCGAAATGTTGTCTTTGATTTACACCTTTTCTTTATTGTTTTTGCAACTGTTTGTGTTGTCGCAGGTGGATATATCATTAACAATTTTTACGATGTTAAAGCTGATAAAATAAACAGGCCCTATAAAGCAGGTTTAGATAGTTTTGTTAAGCAGGAAACAAAGTTAAGCCTCTATTTTACTTTAAATTTTGTAGGATTCGTTTTTGGATTCTTAGTTTCTTGGAGAGCAGCCCTGTTTTTTTCAGTATATATTTTTGCCATTTGGTTTTACTCCCATAAACTAAAAAGATATCCACTAACGGGTTTGATCTCAGCTACTATTATCACAATTTTACCCTTTTTTGTAATTTTTGTCTACTTCAAAAACTTTTCTAACATCATTTTTGTGCATGCTATTTTCCTTTTCTTAATGATAATGGTTAGAGAGCTCATTAAAGATTTAGAGAATTTGAAAGGAGCATTAGCGAGTGATTACAAAACGTTTCCGGTTGCTTACGGTGAAAAAAAGACCAAGCTGTTTTCTATAGGGTTGTTATTAATGACTCTAATACCAGTAATTTTTTTATTAAACTATCCAGCCATTACTTATATGAGGTATTATTTTTATGTGGTGTTGGTTTCATTGATAATTATTGGTACAGTATTATTAAAATCATCAAAAAAACAACATTATACCATTCTACACACTACGTTGAAAGTACTATTATTAATAGGTGTTTTAAGTTTGGTTTTTATTGATACCAGTTTATTAGTAGAAAAAGTAATTGAGAAATTAAATTAATGATAGTTTCTTAAGTATCTTTAATACAAGTGTCTAAGAAATTTATCATTACATTTGCCGAAATTTTAAAAAAATGAATTCAAGTAAAAAATCGTCGGGAGGACGACAAGCAAGTAAAGGCAACACTCCTCAAAGAACAAACAGTTTCCGTAAAGACTTTAAAAAGCCATCAACAACTCCAAAACCAACAGATGTTGGCGGAATCCGATTAAACAAATTTATATCTAATTCAGGAGTTTGTTCTAGAAGAGAAGCAGATACTTATATAGAGCACGGAAGTGTTACTGTAAATGGAAAGCTGGTTACTGAAATGGGTTATAAAGTTCAAAAAACAGATGATGTTCGTTTTGATGGATCATCCATAACTCCAGAACAAAAGAAATATGTCTTATTAAATAAGCCAAAAAATTACATCACTACTATGGATGATGAACGTGGTAGAAAAACGGTAATGGATTTAGTAGCAAATGCAGCTAACGAAAGAATTTATCCAGTTGGTAGATTAGACAGAATGACTACAGGTTTATTGTTGTTTACAAATGATGGTGAGTTAGCCAAGAAATTAACTCATCCAAAACATAATGTTAGAAAATTATATCACGCATCTTTAGATAAAAAGCTAGACTTAAGAGATATGGAAAAGTTAAGAGGTGATGTAATTATAGAAGGAAAAAAAGTATTTATAGATGCTGTTTCTTATGTAGAAGGTCAGACTAAAACAGAAATAGGAATCGAAATACATTCAGGTAGAAATAGAATTGTACGTAAGATCTTTGAACACGTAGGATACAAAGTGGTCAAGTTAGACCGAGTACTTTTTGCAGGTTTGACTAAGAAAAATCTTCCAAGAGGTAGATGGAGAGAGCTTACAAATCAAGAGTTAGCGAACTTACAAATGATTTAAAAACAAAAAATCCGAACAGAAATGTTCGGATTTTTTTGTGGTACCTCCAGGAAGAATTTACTTTATTTCATTTAATCTTAAAAACACCTATATCATTAAAAATCAATGTTATAACATCATTTTTATTATAATGATGTAAAATGAAATAAAGAGAAATAAACTACAAATAACTAAAGTGCGCACACCTTTGAGCACACCCTTTATGCGCTGTATTAGCCCTATGAGGAAAATAATTAAACCACAATTAGGAACTATAAGGAACAATTTGAAGGAATCCAAAGAGTCATTAAAACAAAGTAGAAAAGAAAGTCCAATTTCATTATGGTTTTCTTATGGAAAACGTCAAAGGTTAAGATACTCAATCGGAATTTCAGTAGGTTACGATGATTGGGATTTCGAAAGACAAAGAGTTAGAAGAAATCGAAGTCTTATAATTAATTCAGCAAAAGTTAATAGCTACCTTGACAAGTTACAGAACGGACTTGTTCATCATCATTCAGAATTAGTTTTGGAGGGAAAAGAAGTTAATAATGAAGTTTTAAGATCTATTCTCGATAGGTTGACAAATCGAAATATTGAACGTTACAAGACAAGAACTTGTCGATATAATAAAAGAGGGTGTTAAATTGGAATTGAACCGACAACGATCTATGGGGAACCCATTAAACAGGTTGTCTATTACTGGTGAGGACACCGAATATTTAACCCGAAATGAAGTTTCTAAGGTCTTAAATGTAACGGTTCAAACATTGAATAACTGGAGAAGAGAAGGTGTCTTAAATCCACTAAAAATAGGAGGTAGGGTGTTGTATAGAAAAGAGGATGTGTATAACAACTCACGACTGGTTGCGTGAGTTGTTAACTGAATTTGTTTTGTTATATTTGGTTTTACAAAGTAAATACAAACGTCTTAAGATAATGTCTTAAACTAACTAAAATAAAACTATACATATGGGAATATTTGATTTTTTTAAAAGAGGTAATAATAAAACATCTCAGAAAAGTGAGGCATAGAAGTAGTTAGAATGATAAAGAAAAATCAACTGTTGAATCCTGAAAATTCAACCTATAAATCATTAGCTTCGTAAATCAAGATTCAAATCAAACTTTTATAATTATATTTGGTAAATGCGACAGAACCAAACTTATAACCTTAGTAATTAGTCACAAGTTAATGTTGCTTGGATTGGCAACTGCCAATTAAAACCTGAAGGTACATTAACTCCATTTAATGCATCTAATTGACTTTGATTTACCTTAATACATGTAATATTTGAATTAAAGTTAGCAAAAAATTCTAAAAGGTTTTCACAACCAGAAACATCTATAGAACCGCTGATATTATTTCCATTTAGTTCCAAATACTCAAGTTTGGTGTTATTACTTACATCTATAGTTTGAATATTATTAGATCCAATATTAAGAACTTTAAGCTCAGTTAAATTTGAGACATTAAAATCACCTTCTAATCCACTGCTATTCGCCAAAATAGTTTCTAATAAAGTATTATTTGAAAAATCAATTGACGAAATATTATTACCCATATTTATTCTTATCTCTTTTAATTTTGGATTGCCACTAATATCAACGGAGGTTAATTTGTTATCATATAAGTCCAAGAACTCCAGGTCTGTCATATTTGATATATCATAATAACCACCCTGACCAATATATCCTTGAATTGAGCACATTGGTGTTGATAACATTTTTATTTTTGAATTATTAGTAAAATCTAAAATTGGAGAAACTTCATTACTGTCTATTGATAAAAATTCTAACTCAGGGTTATCGTTTGTGTTTAATCTTTTAAATGTATTAAAATTTGCACTCAAACTTTTTAATTTTGAGTTTTTTGAAATATTTATACTATCAAGATTTTGGCCCATTAAATTTAGTGTTTCAAGGTTTGGAAAAGATTCAATACCAGCTAAATTTGATATCCTATCTAAAAACCTTACATCGAAATCCCAAAACCCTCCACTCCCTGGGGTCCAGGTATCTGTTGCTTCAATAGTAATTGTAGAAATGGTAGAAGCCTGGGATGTTTTTATGTAGCCATCTAAAGAGTCATCTTTACCAATATCAATTAGATATTTTTCTAAGTTTTCATCGGGTAAGTAAGTCAGTTCTTCTGAGTAATTAGATTCTTGATAACTATCTTCCAATTGTATACAAATACTTTCTATGTCTATCGTGCCTGATAACTCACCATTTTCATCTACATTAACATCAAAAATCCTTCCAATTAAGTTATTTTCATCTGACGAATCAGGGCTATATAATGTTATTAAATTATTTTCTATATTTAAGATATATGATCCAAGAATTACATAATTACACACCCCCTCCTCATTCAAAGTATAAAGTTTAAATGTATTATCTTCATTGAAAATCAATGAATGTATGTTACATTCATCTGAGAATTTCAGAGATTTAACTATATGAACGAGAGCGTCATTATTTTCCTCCACATCACCATCAATGATAGTTTTTGCTTTTATATAATAAATTCCTTTCTCCGATAAATCAACAGGGTTAGATAAAGTAAATTCCTTCTCTACACCAGGCGCTATTGTATCATTAATCGAAATATCCTCAGTTACAGCGTTACCATAGTCATTATCTTCAAATTTTATTTGATAAGAAATTTTAAAATTACCTGTAATTTGTGAATTCCCGAAGTTGCCCACAAAAAGCGAAAGTGTTTCGCTTGAAGTTAGATCTCCTGTTTTAGGGTTAGTAATAGAAC
>Ga0209138_1001769_pt1 | contig 17777 bp, 14 predicted proteins | sample SaaInl3SG_22_DNA_FD_184645 | JGI IMG/M metagenome (GOLD analysis project Ga0209138, IMG submission 184645) | Marine microbial communities from expanding oxygen minimum zones in the Saanich Inlet - ESP_153SG_22_DNA (SPAdes) (version 2) | ecosystem: Environmental > Aquatic > Marine > Intertidal...
AAAGACCTTGAGGTGCCAAAGAGTGAGGTCCTAATTTTCCTTGCAACCAGAGAGCTTGCGATTTCCTCGCTGTTTAGCCAGTCCGGCTGGCTGAGAGATCAGATTGTTACCCAGGTTCGTGAATTCGCTGCGGGGCTTACTGTCGACTTAAGTGGCATTGAGGACATCGTTCAGCAGATAGACCCGTCTAACCCTGGAACGATGGAACAAATCATTGAGGCAAGTGCGATGGTCTCTCCAAGAAGTCAAGAGCAGGAGCAGGCACTCGAGCGCATCGAGGTGTCACTTGCACTTATAGAGGGCTGGGCCGATGCCACAGCACTCGAAGCCACCAAAAGACTTCCAAGCATCTTGCTAGTTTTCGAACTTTATAACCGCCAACGAGCAACAAGCAGGGCTTCAGCAAAAACCTTCGAGGCACTACTCGGCTTGGAATTACGGCCAAAACTCAGACGAGAAGCAACGCTTATGTGGCAGGCGGTCTCGGCATCGCTTGGCAAGCAAGCATCTGATGATCTCTGGTCTCATCCCGACCAGCTCCCCTCTGCAGAGGAGATTCAGGAGCCAAACGCTTTGATTGCTCGAATTCAAAACGGTGGAGACGACTTCGAGGACCAGCTCAAAAAATTTCTGTCCGAATAGGCTGTGGAGAACCAATCTCGCCCGACCTGAAATCCATAGAGAATTCCAGTCGTGGTCAGACAAATCAATCCGGGTCTCGCCAGACTCTGGATCTCAGACTCTGCCAGACAATTCGGCGTCCACGGAGAAGTGCTAACTAACCTCAAGGCTTCAGAGCTCAGGCTATTGGAATACTTGGAGGCTGGAATCTCCAACAGCCAGGTGCAGCATCTAGGCCAAATGGCGAGCGCCGATGCCGATACAACACAAGACCTGCTGCAAAGGTTGAACGGGGTGCTATCCAAGACAAGCTCTTTCCTGCCTCAGCTGCAAGAAACGGAGATTGAGCGCAGGTTCGCGGAGATAATGCGCCTTTACCTGCTCGATGTCGAAGACCCTGCCGCAACACTGAGGGCCAGAGCCAAACTAAAGATATTTATTTCCGACCTAAACCGCACGGGACTGACGATTGCCAAGGCACTGAGTGCATCAGCAATCAAAGGGGTCTTTACCTCAGACCACTCAAGAGTCTCCGAATCCGACACTCTAGACATGGGATACCCCAAAGAAAGCCTTGGGCGCCAACGAGTCGGTTCGATCAAAGTAAATGAACCTAACCTTGAGATTCGCCTCCACAGCCGGGCCAGCACAGCATTTGACCAATGCGACCTGGCGGTGCTGATTTCAAACGATGTAGTTCAGCCCGGCAGTTACCAGACCTGGATGTCTAGAGATGTGCCACACATTTCCATTTGCTATACCGAATCTGGGGTGGAGATATCCCCGATTGTGATACCGGGTGTGACCGCGTGTTTAGCCTGCGTTGAAATTCATCGAATATCTTTGAACGCCAATTGGGTAAGCATTGCCACACAGCTATCGAACTTGGAGCGAGACCTAGCAGACTCGGCAATGATGCTTTTTGCAAGCGGGATAGTCATGAATAAGGCGCTGAACTACCTGGACAAATACCAGCCAGATCTCGCATCAGAGACCACCAGAATGACTAGATCTGGGGAGATAGAAACGCTAACTCTTGATTCGACTAACTGTGGTTGTCGTATTGAGTGATGTATTCCGATACTGGCTTGTCGAGCCTGTGGCTGATAGCCAAGGTGTCTTTTGCGCGGGTTATTGCCACGTAGAACAACCTTCGTTCCTCGGCCTGCTCCTGAGCTGTTTTTGCGTAGCCAATGGGAAAGAACCCCTGGTTCATTCCGATAAGAAAGACATTTTCAAATTCCAGGCCTTTGGTCCCATGAACTGTGGCGAGCATAACCGCATCTCGCAGTGGCTCGTGACCTGAGCGCTCTCGCTCATCTAGCTCTCGCAGGTATTCGTCGAGGCTCTCAGTTTCGGTCTCCTCTAGGACATCAATAAACCAGTTCAGCGCAGCCCACTTTTCATTCTTTTCGCCAACCGAGGTCCAGCCCAAAGAAGTGATTATCTTAGAGACCTCTATGAACAAAGGCTCGGTTGCATCAGAGGCTTGCAGTGCCCTAATTGCACCCATGCCCTGAACCACTTCTGGGCGCTTGAAAAACCTTCCCGCCCCCCGCACTTGATAGTCAATCCCAGCTTGCCGCAGCGCTGTCTCAACCGGAGCCAGTTGGGAATTGGTTCTGGAAAGCACCGCTATTTGCCCCTTCTGGCTTCCGTTACTAAGCAGCGTTGAGATACTGGAAACGACTTCAGTAGCCTCCAGAGAAGCGGTTTTGTATGACTGGAAACTTGGTTTAGATGACACTTTTCTCACTGCAGCGATAGGTGCATCCGGGCTCACCCTGTTGGCCAATGCAACAATCTCTTGACTGGAACGGTAGTTGCGATTCAATTCAAAGACTTGCGCAGATTCATAGCGACTTGAAAAATCGGTCAAGAAATCGCTTCTGGCTCCGGCAAAGGTATAAATGGTTTGCCTCGGGTCCCCCACTACACAAAGTTCTTGGCGATCGCCGAGCCAGGTTTCGAGTAGGGACTGCTGCAAAACCGAAATGTCTTGATACTCATCCACGGTGAAAAATCGATATTGCTGCTGGACGTGCGCGAGCATCCGAGGCTGATCTCTCAGCAGCCCCACGCACAGCAATAGGGCGTCCTCCCAGTCAATAATTTTTCGCTTCTGTTTAAGAGCTTCGAAGCCTTGAAAGAATTCAACGAATTGCTCTGGGCCGAGCGGTAGCTTCCTGTCGGGCTGGGCGGTGTGAGCCTCAACTGACTGCATCGAGTATCGGATTAGTTCAACTTCTGCTTGCAGTCCAGCTTTCATTTGAGCGGTTGGCTGGATTGACATCTGCTCAAGAACTTCGTGGATGAGAGGGGCCTTATTCGTCACCAATTTTGGTGCAAAAGAATCGGTCAACTGGGGCCAGAAAAATTGCAACTGGGCCAGTGCCGCCGAGTGAAAAGTCCTAACCGCAACATCCCTGGCACCAAGGCTGCGGAGCCTTGATCTAAGCTCTGCTGCCGCCCTATTTGTGTAGCTCAAGGCAAAGACCCTATTGGCGGCGTATGCGCCGGTCTGGATGCCGTGCGCAATCCGATGGCTGACAGTTCTTGTCTTACCACTGCCGGCCGCGGCGATGATTGCAACCGGTCCGTGCAGTGCAGATGCTGCTGCCGCTTGGTCCTGGTCTAGGTCAGCCAGAAGCTTGCTCGAAGCATCTTCTGAAGACATTGATTTTCCTTACGCTACGCGTGGCGTTGAAGCCTTGGGGCCATTGTGCAATCTAACCTGATGACGTGTTACGACCAAGTTTGATATTAGCCGCGCTTGCAGCCGACGCTGCCCCGGGCATTACCTTCCGCAACTATCTTCGGAGCGATACAAATCCAGATATCGATCAGTTGCAGCTCTGGGACGAGGATGGCGCCTCCTACCAGCTATTGATTCCCGCCACGGCCGCGGGCGAATCAGAACTGGCCACCGAGTTGCAGGCGCTAAGGGTTATTTCGCCACTCAAAGATCAGCTAGAGCTGGAAATCCCAAAACTGGTTGGGCAAACCAGGGATTCTGATGGCACGACCGCCGTGCTACTGACGTTGCTTGGAGGCGAGAGTCCTGACCTTGCAAAATTTGCCCCGGGAGACTTCTCAAAATCTTTGGGAGAAGCAATTGCAAAGCTCCACAACCTTGATCCGGCAATCCTCAGGGACTCGGGGCTCGTGGAGCACGACGCTGAAACAATACTGCGGCAGAAAGTTGCTGAGATCGATGCAATTGCCCAGTCTGGCCGAGTGCCGGCAGCGCTGCTTTCAAGATGGGAAGCTGCGACCGAAGAGGTTGGCCTCTTCCGTTTTCACGGAACTGTCGTCCACGGCAATCTCACTCAAGAAACCATCCGTGTCAGCGGTCAGAAAGTCACTGGTTTAGCCGGCTGGAGTTCACTCAGAATTGGAGACCCCGCCGATGACCTTCGATGGCTAACAGGTGGTGCGCTTCGAACAACACTCGAAGACGCGATGTTGAATTACCGTGCCAACAGGTATCAAGCTGACGAAAACATTGGGCAACGTGCCCAGCTTTACTCTGAATTGGAGTTGGGAAGCTGGCTGTTGCACTGCCTCGAATCTGAAGACGAGAAGGAAATCGCTATCGCTGAGAATATGATCTCAGAGCTTAGAGACCAGCTAGAAAGCGGGAACCTTCGAAACCTCAGGGCCGCAAGTTTCGCAGGAATTGCCTACCAGGCACCCGTTGCCGAAGCCACCGTGGTTCAACCCTCAGCTACTGAAACTCCCGAACAAGAGTCGGATGAAGTTTCTGCCGAGCACGAAGACGAATCTGCGAGTGAAGGCGCTAGTGCCGAGAATTCAAAGCCTGAAGATACTGGGGCTGAAGCCACTAAGACTGAAGACGAGCTTTTCTAAGCGAAGCTAACTGTTTCGAGAGCTCGGCCTCCGAAGTTACCTGCGGAGAGATTTCAACCCCATCTTTGGCAAAGAAAAACGATGCTGTAACTCTTTCGATGCCAACACCAAGCAGCCTTGCCAAGCCGATGCGATACAGCGCCAGCTGAATGGCCTTAGCTTCAATTTCAGCTTTTGACTTTGGGGAAGCGCCGGATTTCCAATCAACGATTTCAAAGCCTTGATCGGTCTCAAATACGGCATCGAGCTTGCAGACCACGATGGTCCCACCGAGTTCATATTCCAAAGACTTCTCGACAAATACTGGCTGGAGAGTAGCAAAGCGGGATTTCAAGAACTGCTCTGCGAGGTGTTGGTCTTCATCGGCAAAAAGTTCAGCATCAATCTCTCCATCCAATTCAAAGGCTCTCTCAAGGGCTTCGTGGAAAATGGTTCCTTGTGCTGCAGCTTCCGAATACGCAACAGGGAGAGGACGTTCCAGCTCGGAAAGGAAATTCTCAGGATCTGCCAGCAATGAAACTACTCTCGATGCCGACAACCTGAGCGGGATCTCGGGTGGCAAATTTTGCCCCAGCACCTCTGTCTGCTGCACGAGAGCTGCAAGCTGCAGATTCTCTGCCGCGCTCAATGGCTTGGCGGTTTCCACTGCTTTCGCGGCACTTAGATAAACAGGCCTTGAATCACCAAGGGGGTCCAGTGGCCATACCGCCTGCGTTGAAGCTTCAGACAGTGGATTCGTGGCATCGGGCTCTGGAATAGGTGACACCAGCTCTACCAAATCCGCATCCAGCAACTCTTCAAGATATGCAGCCGGCAACCTTGGCTTCAGGTTGCCCGCCTTGTAGTAGCTAGCCGTCAAGAGCAATTGCTTGCTGGCCCTCGTGACGGCTACATAGGCCAGGCGTCGCTCCTCGATCTCATGCTTGGCTCGGTTCTCATCGGCAAACTGGTCCAGCGCGGTTTTCAGTTCCTTCTGAGTGGTCGCCGACTCCCAGGTAAATGTGGGTATCCATGCCGAATCTTGTCTAAGCGGGTTTGGCAGTTTCCCCAATGAGAGCCAGCCTTTGGTTTCTCTGGATTCCACGGGGAAGGAGCCGTTTACGAGCCCTGCCACGACAACTAAATCCCACTCCAGTCCCTTGGCAGCGTGAACGCTCATGAGTTGAACTACTCCAGCTTTGGTTCCGGTCTTGGGTAGCTCGAATCGCTCACTGGTAACCGCATAGTTCAACCAAGAAATAAGGCCGTTCAGGCTCGGTCTGATTGCAGTGGCCTCGTAGTCCGAGATCCTCGAGATAAATCCTTCAAGGTTTGCTAGCGGAAACTTGGCGTTCGAGTGCGCATAGAGTTCGATGTCTAATTCCAACTCTTTTGCAACAGCCCAGGCGAACTCGCTCACTCCAAGCGACAGCTGGGTGCGCATCCGATGAAACAAATCAGCTGCGAACACCATGCGCTGGAGTCCAAATTCAGAAACCTCAGTCATTTCATGAGTCTTTGGATTTCTTAGCTCATCCAGCGTCTCCACAAGCGTCATGGGCAATTGGCCGTTCACTTCTTTGCGCATCCTTGAAAGCTTCTTCGCAAAGCTTTGCAGTTTGGCGATATCTCTAGGGGCAATGCGGAATTTGGGGCCGGCCAATATCCTCATCAACTCAGCGCCCGATTCAGGGTCGCTAATTACCTTGAGAGCCGCAATAAGGTCAATCACCTCTGGCTGTTCGAGCAATCCTGAAAGCCCGGAAACCTCAAAGTCCAAGCCGCGTGCAGCCAGTGCTTCAGTGAAAACACTCATCGCCTGCTTCGATCTAAACAGGATTGCGCCGGAGGTGTCCTCGCTCATGCGACTTTCAAGCCACTCTGCAGCCGCTTTAGCTTCCGAGACCTCGTCCTGGCAGACCAGGGCCTGAACAGAAGACTCGATGGCTAGCCCAGCTGTAAGCCGCACGGGTGTTAGGCCCACGTCTGAGGACAGTGGTTCACTGACTAAATTCGCCGCATCCACTATTTTTTGCCCAGATCTCCAGCTTGCACTCAGTGCAAACTGTTCCGCCTTTCCAAAGTCGTTTGAGTAACCGCTCAGGTTTGCGCTACTGGCTCCGCGCCAGCCATAAATCGCCTGGTTAGGATCCCCAACCGCCATGACCGCTCTACCCCTGAACAACTTAGCCAGCAGCATCGTTTGAATCGATGAGGTGTCTTGATATTCATCCAAAAGTACGAACCGGTGCGGTAGCACCAACTCTTGCTTTTCTAGTGCGGTGAAGGCCAGTGCCACCTGGTCGGAAAAGTCGACCAGCCCCCTGATGCGTTTTTCCTCCTGGTACTTATTGGCAAGCTCAAAAACCAAGCTGGAGGATCGAACGGTATCGATTACCGCCTGGTGATAGGCAAAGGTGCCGGCTTCACCTTTATCTGTTTTTGGGAGTCCTGCAATGCGCTCTTGGAAGTTTCTCAGGTAGTTGATTGCCGTTTCTGGTGCTTGGCGGTTGTCAGTGAGGGCAGCACTGGCGGAAAGAACTTTTTCAGTCAGGTAATCAAGGGTTCTATCCCAATTCAATAGCTCCGCAAAATCCTCCGCGGTTGCACCGGTGACAATGTCTTTTGCAAGCGCTATTGCACCCGCCTCAGTCAGAAGCGTGGCGTCAGCCTCGAAACCCACCTGAAGCGACAGGGTTCTAAAGATTTCGTTGCCGAACGAGTTATAGGTGGTGATTTTCGGTGGCTCAAAATCTTCGGCTAAACCTTCCGGCCAAAATGAGGATTCACGAAGTTCTACCAGTCCTTTATTCACTCTGTTCGAAAGCTCGCTGGCGGCTTTTCTCGTGAAGGTCAGGCCAAGAATTTCACTTGGTTTCGCTAGGCCATTTGCAACTAGAAAGAGTGTGCGAACTGCCATCAGCTCGGTTTTACCGCTGCCGGCGCCGGCGATAACCAAACTCGGGCCATCGGTGCTGGCATCTGAAATTGCAGCGGATTGTTCTTCGGTTAGCTTGTTCTTGCTGACAATCGAAAAAACCTGTTGAGCGGTGTATTTAGTCATGGGTCACCTGCCTTGCAAGTAGCATCTGGCAGTTTGCATCGGCGTGACAGTGATTGGAAATGCTAGCCACAAACTGCCCCTGGCCAATTTCGTTCTCGGCTCTTGCCAGCAATTGGAGAATCTCCGCCTCAAACTCGCCTTCAAGTTCTGGCTGCTCCAGTACCTTCAGCGAGTTTGACCCGACCGAAATAATTCGACCGCCAACAACTTTTTCGTCGTATGCCTCACGTAGTCCAAGTTGATAGAGCGCCAGCTGTCTGTGCTCTGCTGCATCTTTGACACTCGGTGGTTTCCCTGTCTTTAGGTCTGCGGCAATAAGCCCGGTAGCCGTGCGCTCCACGCGGTCAATTTTTCCTGCAACCACCAACTTGCCAAGCTCAATTTCAAAACCCTGTTCACTTTCAACAAGCGGGGCTGTTTTGGATAGGTATTCGGCCATGTAGCCAACCATTTTCATTGCCTTGCGCTTTGCAGCGAGCGACAACCAATCGGTTTCAAATTTCAAGGTGTGCCAATTCGAATCAACATATCCCGCCAAGGATTCAGGACCAGATGCCAGCTCCAGCGCAGAGTGCAGCAGAGTCCCCACAGATGCCTCAAAGCTCCTGCCGTCTCCGCCGAAGTTATTTATAAACCAGTGCAGTGGGCATTTTTCAAATGCGTCCAGCCTTGAAGCACTGAGCCTGAGCTGCTCGTCTTTGTTTACCACTGGCTCCTCAGTGGAAATCGGCAGCATGCCTTGCCAATTACTCGGATGTGCTCCAGGAGTGCCTGCTAGCGCCAATGCCGCAAGCATTGGCGCTGCATTCATATCTCCCGCGAGCAGTTCTTTCCTCAGTTTTCCAACCAGGCGCCTTGGATCAAAGTCGATGTCCACGGTTTTGGTCACGGGCTCAACTTTGGCGATTTGCAGAAACTGTGACGGCTGCTCTTCACTGGTCTCGATGGCTGAAAGCAGCAATCTAAATCGACAGACCCCGAGACTCTTATAGAAAAGCCGAAGCTCGTCGGCTAGTTCGGACCTGGTTGGTTCCGTTGGGTTGTCATTTCTGCCCTGCAGATAGCTCTGGAGGCTTGAGGCTCCCAGCAGCGAGTTTCTGGGTCGAAGGTTTGGCCAAATCCCCTCCTGGAGCCTTGGCATTGCTACTACCTGAAAAGACTTTCCACTCAGTTGAGCCGCTGTTGCCAGCACCACCCTGTCACGCAGTCCAATTTGGGCAAGCGAGTCCTCTGGGACTGCAGCCTGCAATTGCAAAGCGATGAACTCCTTGGCGCCGAGACCATGCTTTTGGTCGAATCTACTGGCGGCGGCAAAGAGCTCGAGGATGGCATCAAGATCCCTGTTTGCCGCCAGGGCAACCTCTGTCACACCCCTTGCCAGCGCGACTAGCTCCTTTTGATTGGCCAATGACCAAATCTGACTGACAAGTTCATAGGCGCTGAGGTCTTGTTCTGATTTCAGCTTGATGCATAGGCTGATTGCCTGGTTTAGTCTCTTGATTTCCCTGGACTCGATATCGATTGGAGCATCGAACAGCGCCTCAAGAACCTGCGTTCTGGTCAAATCTTGAAATTCTTCGAGCATCGCCAGCTGCCTAAACAGTCTTCGTTGCTGAATTACATTCAGGCCAATCAGCCTCGAATGCAAAAGCTCTAGGACCTGATTGCTGGCAGGTTTCCCAAAAACCAAGTTTGCAAAATCCAGCACTGACCTTGCGGCAGGTTGGTCTCTCAGTGCCGCTTGAGCACCCAGAATTCTTACCGGAACCGATCTTGCCGAAAGTGCAACAGCGAGCTGCTCCAGCTGCACTCTGGTTCTGGCAACCACAGCCATCTGGCTCCACGGGATTGCATCGCTAACCCTTATCTGCCTGAGCGTGCTCGCCAAATAGTCAGTCTCTGCGATCTGGTTATCAAAAACCGCATACTCCATTCGGTTTGAACTAACGGCTCTTGGTCGATGGGCGAAGGCCTCCGAGGTAGGAATACGCTCAACGATTCTGGACATCAGTGCCCCGACTTCTTCAGGCTGATTCTCCCCTGGTTGCAGGTAAAGCTGTTGGAGGTCGACACGGTTAGCTTTAAGGCTTGCACCGAAGCTCCCTGATGCCCTGAACCCCAGCGAGGCTGAATCGGGATCACCAAAAACTACCAACTTGGATTTTTCTGCCAATCGCAACAGGAAGTTGATTCCCGCTGCAGACAGATCTTGCGCGTCATCGACCAGCACATGTGCCGGTGCCGAATAGCCGGTGAGAGCTTTTGTGGCCTGAATAATCAGTTGCGATGGATCAACCTGACTGTCCGAGGAAAGTCTTTCCAAATATTTCGGCAGCAGGTCGACCGCAGCCTGCCACTTGGCATTTGGCCAACTAGCTTGCAATTCTGCAAGCGCAGTGTCGCTGAGGTCATTCTCGGTTAGAACGGCAAAAAGATCTCTGAGTTCATTATGAAAACCTGCTAATCCAAGCGTCAGTGAATCAAAACCCCAGGAGGATGTTGCTTTGTCCTGCTGCGCCTGCAGAACCAGCTCAGATATCAGAGCCTGTTGGCCGGCACCAGAAATCAGTTGCACTTCGGGTTGGCTTGCTTTCAACACTTCAAAAGCCAGCGAGGTGATGGACCTGGCACGTGGGGAGAGTGCGACTTTTTCCGACTCAATCGAGAGTTCGTCGCGAAGCTGTGTGGCCGCGGTTCTGGTTGGCGTGATTACCAGAATTTCCTCGGGGCTGCTCCCCGCGCTCTCTAGCTGACTGAAGACCGCCTTGAGTGTTGCGGTTTTCCCGCTGCCAGGTGCGCCCAGCACAAGTGCGTCCTGTCCTTTGACAATCGCGTTGACTGTTTCTGAAACGTCAGAATTTCCCACCCTGACAATCTATTTGGACCCGCAGACATTTTTCTTGCCGTAACCTTATTTACTTAGGAGTGTTTATGGACGTCAGAATCGGAATCAGGGACAACGCACGAGACATTAGCTTTCAGTCGGGCCTAAGCGCCAAGGACTTGACCGCGAAGGTTACCAAGGCGATCGAAGCAAAAGAAGCAGTTCTCGAGCTAACGGATGAAAAGGGCAACACCATTTTGGTACCAACCTCGTCAATCGCCTACGTTGAAATCGGAGCGGAAGAAACCCGCAGAGTTGGGTTCTTGTCCTAATGGAGCTTCTGATAATTCTTGCCTACGCAGCGATCCTCGGATTAGTTGGCACCTTTGTGCTTGATAAATCAGACCACTACGGCAAATTTGTGCCGGTAAGCATCTCGGTTATCGCCGGAAGCGCCCTGTGGCTTGTGCTCACCTGGGTTGGCTTTAGTTACTCCAGCGTGTGGATTTGGTTTATCGTCATGCTTGCCATGCCGGCAGCTGGTTTCTTCGGAACAAAAATCTTGGTTGCATCTCGTGAGAGGGCAGAAGCCGCCGAACTTGCTTCGATTCGACTACGCGGTAAGACCCAGTAGATCCATTCGAACCGCATGCTGAGCTATCAGCTCGGAAGTAAAAGGTTCCAGTGATTTAAACTGCTCTCTTGCCAGCGACACTGGGTCGCTAGATGTTGGAGTCGGAAGAATCTTCTCGAAGCTAACCGAGTCTCGTATTTCCAAGAGTGCGTCTCCGACTACCATTCGGCCGAACATCGCCAACCTCGGCGCCAAGTCGGCATCGTTGGCAATTCCAGCCGCTAACTCGTGAAAGCAGAAATCTTGCAGCTGCTTGGCATCAAACAGCTGTTCCGTCTTTATTCTCTTGTTTGGAGCTAGCCCCTTAGAAACTCTTTGAGCTGAGTCTTGAAGTATTCCAAAAACGACATAGATTCTCATTAGGTCTTCATGCCAGTCGGCACCTTCGGTCCTAATCACCAGTTGGTCCAACCGCTCTCGCATATCCGACTGCACATCCATGCGATTTTCGCCGGAACGAATCAGCATTGCGTCCAGCTGCTTGGATCGATCCCGATAGTCAGCGGCAATTTTCGCCTGCTTCTTAGCCTGTTCGGGAAGCGGTGCCTTTTGGGAGTCTTGATCACACAGGTCTGAAATCACGCCGCCAAGCTCGGCCAGATAAGCCAGCTGTATCTCCGATGAGGGAGTAAGCTTGGCAGGATTGAGTTGGATTTGACTGCGACCAGCAGTGGCATCTCGCGAAGGAAGCGTAAGCTTCTGCGACACCTTGCGTATTCTGCGTAACCAATCCAGCACCTTGCAAGCTTATAGCTCTGCCCGAGGTCTAGAAAACCCCGAGCAAAAAACAAATGGAGATTTTTTTTGACTTTCAAATCACTCGGGATTGATGCAGATATCTGTGAAGCCCTAGATGCCAAAGGCATCACAAGCCCCTTCCCAATTCAAGAACAAGCTATTCCAGTTGCCCTAGCCGGCACCGATATCATTGGCCAGGCAAAAACCGGAACTGGCAAGACCCTGGGGTTCGGCCTTCCACTAATTCAGGCACTTGGCGAAAACCCGTCAAAGGGCGTTCAGGCACTAGTGGTTGTGCCAACAAGAGAGCTTGCGCTTCAGGTTTCAGAGGACCTCATCATGGCCACCTCAAATCGCCCCACCACTGTTGTGGCAATCTACGGCGGTAAGGCTTATGAGGGCCAGGTTGCGGCACTTGAGGGTGGTGCACAGATTGTTGTAGGAACCCCTGGAAGATTGCTGGACCTAGCAAAACAAAAGCTGATGGACCTCACCAAGGTGACCTTCATGGTGCTGGATGAGGCAGATGAAATGCTTGATCTAGGTTTCCTACCAGACGTTGAGAAGCTGTTCTCGCTAACTCCCCCGCAGCGGCAGACCATGCTGTTCTCAGCAACTATGCCATCGCAGATTTTGAGCCTAGCTCGCCGATACCAAAACAGGCCGATTCACATTCGCGTCAGCGACCCGGACGAGGGTAAGACCAAGGCTGACATCAAACAGTTTGTTTACAGAGCACACGCCCTCGACAAAGATGAGGTTGTTGGCAGAATTTTGCAGGCTGAAGGCCGCGGCAAGACAGTGATCTTTGTCAGAACCAAGCGCACCTCCGGCAAGCTCGCAGAAGAGCTAATCGACCGCGGCTTCAATGCCGCGCCACTTCATGGAGACATGTCTCAAGAGGCTAGAGAGAAATCGATGGCCGCCTTTAGAGATGGCCGAAAAGAGATTCTTGTTGCCACCGAAGTGGCCGCCCGTGGAATCGACGTTGACGATGTGACCCACGTCATCAACTACTCGGTGCCAGAGGACGAGAAGGCCTACCTTCACCGTATCGGTAGAACCGGTCGTGCCGGCAAGCTGGGTGTCGCAGTTACCTTTGTCGACTGGAATGACTTGGCTCGCTGGGTCCACATCAACCGCGAGCTAGATCTCGGTGTTCCAGAGCCAACCGAAACATATTCAAACTCCGAACACCTATTTGAGCAGCTTTCGATAGCCCCTGGAACCAAGGGAAGAATCGGAAGAGCACCGGCTGCCAAGCAGAAATCTTCCGATCAACAGTCCAGAAACAGTTCAAGAGGCGGCGGCAGACAGGGTTCAAGACCCGCCAAGTCTGAATCAACTACTGAATCAACGCCACCGAGGAATCGCGAGCGCAGCAGAAATAGGAACTATAAGGGTGGCTCGAAGCCAGTAGCCTGATCCAAAATCCTCTGCAGCATCTTTTCCGAAGTGCTGTTCTCCCCGAGGCGATTTTCTTTGCCGTCCACGCCGTGGTAGTCACTCGAACCGGTAATAATCAGATCGTGCTTGAGCGCCAACTGTCGTAGCCAAGGCTTGGCTGCGGCTGGAACGGCACGGTGGTCAATCTCGATTCCATTGAGACCTGCTGAAATCAACTCAGCGAAAAACTCGGCGGGTAGATCTTGCAAATTTGCACCCGGAGGGAAATCAATCAGCGGATGGGCAATCACTGAGACTCCCCCGGCTGTTCTAATCAGTGAAATCGCCTCGACCGTTGAAACCGAGTGGTCAGAGACGTAATACCTAGACTTCGAATGCAAAATTGAAGTGAAAGCATCTGAGCGATTCGGAACAATTCCCGCAGTAACCAGGGCGTCCGCAATTGCAGGTCTGCCGATGGTTGCCCCCTCAGGAAGTTCTGCAAGCACCTGCTCCCAGGTGATTGGATAGTCCTCCTGCAACAGCTCCACCATTTTCTTGGCCCGGTTGATTCTTGAACTGCGGGTCTTCTCCAGCTCTGCCAACAAGGCGGCATTTTTGGGGTCCGGTAGGTAAGCCAGGATGTGGACACTGATGGAACGGTGGTTTCCTATTGCCTGTCTCGTGGAGACCTCAATGCCTGGAATGATCCTCACCCCAAATCGGGAGCCCGCATTTATCGCCTCTTGCCAGCCGGCAGTGGTGTCATGGTCGGTTATCGCCAGAACGCTCACATTTGCCTTGGCAGCATTTTCCACCAGTTCTGTGGGTGTGTCCTTGCCGTCTGAGTTATTACTATGAGCATGTAGGTCTATCACAGGAGCAGAATAGTCGTATGTCAAAAAAATCTCAGCCAACGAACCGCTCTCGCACCCCGCACTCAGATAAGTTCATGAAATTCATCTCTTCTCAGTGGGCGGAGATTGAAGGCCCTACCGTCTCCCGCTGGGAAGTGGCAGACTTTGCCGCCAAACGCAGGCAAGCTATTGCAGAAGCCTTTCCTGGCAAGCAGATCATCTTGGACGCCGGTGCCCCAAAAGTTAGATCAAACGATACCGATTATCGCTATCGACCAGACACCGCATTCACTCACATGACCGGCTGGGGATCAGCCACTGTTCCAGGGGCTGTATTGGTGATTGACTCAACATCGGCAAAAGCCGAATCGACTCTTTACCTCCTACCAACAGCAGGAAAAAACACCGATGAGTTTTTTGCAAACCCTGCGATTGGCGAATTTTGGGTTGGTCCGCGGCCGACGCTAGAAGACATCGAGAAGCAGCTGGGCATAAAGACCAAAGACATCAAGGATTTCAAAGCAGATAAAAAAAAATGGAATGCCATCTTGGATATCAAGGACGAAGAACTTTCAGTTGCGCTGTCTTCACTGAGATTTGTGAAAGACGAATTCGAAATCAAAGAACTGAAAAAGGCGATTGACATTACTGCCAAAGGGTTCTCAGAGGTTGTGAAGTCCCTACCCAAGGCCTCCAGGCAACAGCGCGGCGAGAGAGTGGTTGAAACAGCTTTTTATAGCACGGCTAGGCAACTGGGCTACGAACTTGGCTACGAAACAATTGCGGCAAGCGGTGCACACGCCTGCATCCTGCACTGGACCAAGAACGACGGTGATGTCAAAACTGGAGACGTGATACTTGTTGACGCTGGCGCCGAAGTTGATTCTCTTTACACGGCTGACATCACAAGGACCATTCCGGTCAATGGCACCTACTCCAAGGAGCAGCTCTGGATGTATAACGTTGTTCTAGAGGCTGCAGATGCGGCATTCAAAGTGGTCAAACCTGGAATCAAATTCCGAGATATTCATAACGCAGCGATATCAGTTATCGCAGAGAAGGTGGCCGAGCTCGGCCTAATACCGGTTAGCGCCGAAGAAGCCCTTGAAAGTGACAATCAGCACCACCGTCGCTACATGGTCCACGGCACCAGCCACCACCTTGGGCTTGATGTGCACGACTGTGCTCAGGCGAGGCGTGAGATGTACCAGGACGGCACTCTGGCAGAAGGAATGGTCTTCACCATAGAACCAGGTCTCTATTTCCACCAGAACGACCTCACGGTCCCGGAGAACTATCGCGGAATTGGAATACGTATCGAGGACAATGTGCTGGTCACAAAAACCGGCTCAGAAAACCTGAGCGCAATGATTCCCAGGGGTCCTAAAGAAATCGAAGCCTGGTATGAGGAAGAGCTACTCGGAGGGGCTGGATAGCTTCAGAGCTTTTCTGGCCTCAACTGCATCTTCTTCCGGAACGATAACTTCGTATCGTGCGGCAACTGGCATCTGCGAACTGATAAAGCCACGCTTATTTTTGGTTGCCACGAATCGGAGTATGTTCAGCAGCATGCCGCCACCGGCTGCCATCAATACAACGGCCATGAATTCTTGGGGAGCGTAGCTAATAGCTCCATCGGCGTTGGTTTCAATACCTGCGCCTAATAGCAGGGCAAATATCAAACCGAGCCAAAAGCCAGTGATTGCACCTGAGAGTGCGACTCTGCCGTAGCCAAGCCTGGTGCGAACACTTTCAACCAAAACCAGATCGTGGCCGATGATGGAAATTTTATTTGCCTTGAATTCTCCTGCAACCAAGCGATTCACAAACTCGGTTGCCTCAAGGTGGGTTCTGAACTCCCCGAGGCTGTGCCCCTTGGGTATTGAGGTGGCTTGGCCTCGCTTGCGTTGACTAGTTTTTGGGTCAGACATAAGGCCAGCCTTTCAGGATGTGTTTAGGCAGAATAAGGTTATCTCTATGAGCGCAACAAGAGTCTTCGTAGCCAGATTGGCAGGATGTGGTGTTTTTGACCCACATGGAGACCGCGTTGGCAAGGTCATTGACGTTCTGATGGCTTACCGAAAGACCCTTCCACCCAGAGCAACCGGCTTCATAATCGAGATCTCGGGCCGCAGAAGAGTGTTCCTTCCAATTGCCCGGGTAACCGCGATTGCGCCCGGTCAGCTAATCACCAATGGCCTCATCGACCTTCGCCGCTTCACGATGCGCGGCCAGGAGGTGCGGGCAATAGCCGAGATGTTGGGGCGCAAAGTAACCCTCCTAGAAGACAAGCAAGTGGCAAGCATCGAAGATTTTGCGATTGAGCTTGGCACAAGGGGCGATTGGGTATTGTCAGAACTGTTTGTTCGCAAGCAGAAAAAGACCTCGGGTCTTCCTTTTGCTAAAGGCCCCACAGTGTTTGTTCAGTGGCATGAAGTTGCTGAGAATCAGGAAAACCCTGCCGATCAAGACGCTCAGCAGTTGCTATCCGCAGTCGCGGGCCTTCGGCCAGCCGACCTTGCCACTGCCGTACTGGACCTTCCTGAAAAGCGAATGCTTGCGCTTGCCGATGAACTAGATGACGAACGGCTCGCAGATCTTTTGGAAGAGCTTCCAGAAGAAGAGCAGCTGGAAATCATCAACGACCTCGATGATGAGCGAGCCGCAGAGGTCCTAGACCTCATGGGACCAGATGATGCAGCAGACCTTATGGCAAACCTCCCTGAAGGAAGAGCGGAAACGCTGCTCGACCTAATGGATGACGAAGAAGCAGAAGACATCCGTCAGCTGCTGCAGTACGAGCCCTACACGGCCGGCGGAATGATGACGCCGGAACCGATAATTTGTGCTGCCGACACCACTGTCGCGGAGGCCATGGCTTTGGTCAGACGCAAAGAAGTGGAGCCGGTGCTTGCCGCCCAAGTTTTTGTAACGTTGCCTCCGTATGAGGCACCCACAGGTCGATACCTGGGCGTTGTTCACTTTCAAAAACTGCTGCGCTATCCGCCGCACGAGAGACTGGGGTCAATTCTTGACACCGAACAGCAACCAATCGCACTAGACACCCCAATTGCCCAAATCCACCGCGACTTGGCAACCTATGACCTGGTAGCTCTGCCGGTAACCGACGACGAGCAACACCTGGTTGGCGTCGTGACCGTGGACGACGTGCTCGATCACCTTTTGCCCGACGACTGGAGAAGTGAGGAGGACAACTAATGGCCAGAAACCAATCAGAGCTTGAAAAGCCAATGACCAGGCGCCCGTTGTTCCGCATGCCGAACATCTCCCAGGAGACCGTGGGGCGAGTTTCAGAGCGCTTTGCCCGTGCCATGGGCACCGGTGCCTTCCTGATCGTGATGACGATTTTTGTTGCAGTTTGGCTCAGCTGGAACACACTGGCCTCAGCAGGTGCTCAGTTCGACCCCAGGGCTCTGAACTTCACGCTGTTGACCTTGATACTGTCCCTTCAGGCTTCGTATGCAGCACCACTAATTCTGTTGGCCCAGAACCGCCAGGATGACCGAGACCGCGTGAAGTTTGAACAGGATCGTCAGCGAGCGGAGAGAAACCTGGCCGACACCGAATACCTAGCTAGAGAAGTTGCAGCACTCTCGCTGTCCATGGACGAAGTGGCAACCAGAGATTTTGTTCGTGACGAAATCAGAGGCGCCATGAAAGAGCTTCTAGAGGAACTGAGAAAAGACCAGAAGCCAGGCAAAAAAACCAAATGACATCCCGCGCACTAGTCGCCCTGGCAAAAGTTATCGACCCAGAACTTAGATTGCCGATAACCGAGCTGGG
>Ga0209138_1001771_pt1 | contig 17768 bp, 16 predicted proteins | sample SaaInl3SG_22_DNA_FD_184645 | JGI IMG/M metagenome (GOLD analysis project Ga0209138, IMG submission 184645) | Marine microbial communities from expanding oxygen minimum zones in the Saanich Inlet - ESP_153SG_22_DNA (SPAdes) (version 2) | ecosystem: Environmental > Aquatic > Marine > Intertidal...
ATGAATCCGGAGACTGCAACGAGAGTGATGCTCAAAGTGCACACTGAGGGTAAAGGCGTCTGCGGGGTTTTCAGTAAAGATGTAGCCGAAACCAAAGCTGAACTGGTTAATAGCTATTCGGCAGAATGCGAACAGCCATTGCTCTGTGCGGTAGAAGAAGACGAAGCCTGAGAGGCGACGTGCGCGCAAGAGAAACACGAATTCATTGAGTGAACAACATCGGAAGTAATCGCATGCTAAGCAAAGATCTCGAATCAACGCTCAACCTAGCCTTTCATACTGCGCGCGCCAAGCGTCATGAATTTATGACAGTGGAGCATCTCTTGCTTGCGTTGTTAGACAACGAAGCAGCACGAGAAGTCCTTGTCGCGTGCGACTGTAATTTCGAAAAAATGGCAAAAGAGCTGACTGAATACATCGACAATAATATGCCGCTTTTGCCCGAGGGTGACGAAGAGCGTGAGACTCAGCCTACGCTAGGGTTTCAACGAGTGCTCCAACGTGCCGTATTCCATGTTCAGTCTTCTGGAAAGAGGGAGGTCGGCGGCGCTAATGTGCTAGTCGCCATATTCAGTGAACAAGAAAGCCATGCTGTCTTCGTTTTAGAGCAGCAGGATATCAACCGTATTAATGTCGTCAATTTCATAACCCATGGCATTTCCAAGCATGGGGAGGAGTTGGGCGATTCCGACGAGCCTGCGGCCGAGGCAGAGGGTGCTGCAGCGGCTGAGGGCGGTAAGAGTGCACTGGCCAGCTATGCTACCAATCTTAATGCCGAAGCTGAGGCAGGGCGCATCGATCCATTGATTGGGCGTGAGGAAGAGGTAACCCGCGTGGTGCAGGTGCTCTCGCGCAGGCGCAAGAATAACCCCTTGCTCGTCGGTGAGTCAGGTGTAGGTAAAACCGCGGTCGCAGAGGGCTTGGCTAAGCTTATTGTCGATGGCGAGGTGCCTGATGTGTTAGCGGAAAGCGTAATTTACTCCCTCGACCTCGGTGCGCTACTTGCTGGGACAAAATACCGAGGCGACTTCGAAAAGCGGTTTAAGGCGTTGCTCAATGAGTTAACCCGCGATAAAAACGCGGTGTTGTTTATCGATGAAATACACATGATTATTGGCGCAGGAGCAGCCTCCGGCGGTGTGATGGATGCATCTAACCTGCTAAAGCCTGCGCTGACCAGTGGCAATATGCGCTGTGTTGGCTCGACAACCTATCAAGAGTATCGAGGCATTTTCGAAAAAGACCGCGCGCTCTCGCGCCGTTTTCAGAAGATCGATGTCGACGAACCGGATGTCGAAACCACCTACAAAATTTTGAAAGGGCTCAAGTCGCGTTTCGAGTTGCATCATGAGCTGCGCTACACCGACAAATCTCTTCTCGCAGCGTCTGAGCTCGCTAGCAAATACATCAACGATCGGTTTATGCCAGATAAGGCTATCGACGTGATTGACGAGGCGGGCGCCTACCAGCGATTGCAGCCGCCGAGTAAGCGCAAAAAGCTCTTGCAACCGGTTGACATGGAGAGGGTGGTAGCGGCGATTGCAAAGATTCCCCCCAAGCAAGTCTCAACGACAGACATGGAGGCTTTGCGCACGTTGGAAGGCAATCTCAAGATGGTTGTCTTCGGTCAAGATCCAGCGATTGGGGCCTTGTCTACGGCGATAAAATTGTCGCGTGCAGGTCTTGGCGCCGAGGGCAAGCCGATTGGGTCGTTCTTATTCGCCGGCCCGACCGGGGTTGGAAAGACCGAGGTGAGTAAACAGCTAGCAAAAATAATGGGTATCGAACTTTTGCGTTTTGATATGTCAGAGTATATGGAGCGTCACACGGTCTCTCGCCTGATCGGTGCGCCTCCGGGGTATGTAGGATTCGATCAGGGTGGGCTTCTTACCGAAGCAGTTAGCAAGAATCCCCACTGCGTGGTGTTGCTCGACGAGATCGAGAAAGCGCATCCCGATGTGTTTAACCTGCTCTTACAAGTAATGGATCATGGCACGCTGACTGACAACAATGGTCGGCATGCAGATTTCCGTAATGTCATCTTAATCATGACGACCAATGCGGGTGCGCAGGAGATGTCACGGGCGTCGATTGGATTCAGCGAACAAGATCATTCGAGCGACGGGATGGAAATGATTAAAAAAGCATTCAGCCCAGAATTCCGTAACCGTTTGGACAGCATTATCCAGTTTGGTAGCCTGACTGTTGAGACTATAAGGACAGTCGTGGATAAATTTATTGTGGAGCTTCAGGTTCAGCTCGATCAGAAAAATGTGCAGCTTCAGTTAGATGATAGTGCGGTCGAATGGTTTGTGACTCATGGCTACAGTGAGTCTATGGGCGCTCGCCCGATGGCACGCTTGATTCAAGATAAATTGAAGAAAGGCATTGCCGAAGATATTTTATTCGGCAAGCTCGCCAATGGCGGCAAGGTAATCGTAAGTGCTGCAGAAGACGATATTGTGATCGAGGCGCAAGCACGAGAGACGCCTCAAAAGAGTTCTAACCAGAAGAGTTCCAACCAGAAGGGTTCTAAGAAGTCGGCAAACGGCTCGCTAGCTAAAAGCTAGCGGCCCTGCGCGCCACTTGCTGCGGCTCTAGCGGGCGCGGTAAGTGATGCGGCCTTTGGTAAGGTCGTAAGGGGTTAGCTCAACTCTGACCTGATCGCCGGTGAGAATGCGGATGTAATTCTTGCGCATCTTTCCAGATATGTGTGCGGTGACAATATGCCCATTTTCCAGCTTAACGCGGAACATGGTATTTGGAAGCGTGTCGACGACCTCGCCTTCCATTTCGATTTGATCTTCCTTTGCCATTGGCAAACCTCTAGTCTTAATTAGCGCCGCATTGTGCCCGATTTCAACGTTGAACGCTAGCGTCACCCATGTCTCGTCGATTAACTAATGCGAATCCAGCGCTTGTCCTGCAATAATTCGATCGGGCGAAAGTCTAATTTGTATTCCATTTTGCGACAGTCCTTCACCCAATACCCCAAGAACACGTAGGGCAATTGCTTTTGATGGGCATGTGCAATTAGCGACAAGATTGCAAAGGTGCCCGGTGACCGCTTGGACTCATCAGGATCGAAGAATGTGTAAACCGCCGACAACCCCTGTCTCAGCTCATCGCACACCGTGACGGCAATTAATTTTGTGCCGACAGTAAACAAGAAGAAGCGCGTCGACTCACTTGGGCTAACAATGAAAGAATCAAATTGCTCCTGTGAGGCGGGATACATATCGCCGTCTTGGTGGCGAGTGTTCACGTAGCGTTCGTAAAGCGCGCGCGCGTTGGGGTTGGTCGCTATAGACAGTGTGGTTGTGATCGTCACGTCTTGGTTGCGGGTGAGCACTCGCTTGAAGCGGCGATTGGGACTAAAAGCGGCAGTGGGTATCCTTACTGACACGCAGGCATTGCAACTCCCGCAATCGGGTCTGTAGACGTGCGGGCCGCTGCGTCTGAAGCCTATTTCGCTTAATTCACTGAGAAGGTCGATCGAGGGAATTACCTCGGGGTCTACGAAGACCGTGGACGCTTCTTCATTGTCGAGATAGCTACACGGGTGGGGGATTGTTCGAAACAACCGCAGCGACTTACGCGGATCTGGTCTTTGCTCAGCATCACTCATGGTTTTGAGAGGTCCGCGTCCAGTGTCCACCGACACTGCGCGTGTGGCCGCGAACACGCAACGGCAATACGGTCCAGGAAATCGCTTCGCGCAATCTCCACTGCGCCGAGCGATTCGAGATGCGGGTTTGCGACTTGGCAATCGACTAGGGCAAAGTCCCAGCGCCGTAGCTGCTTTGCTAGCGTTGAAAGCGCCGCTTTCGATGCATTACTCACTTTTGAGAACATAGACTCGCCGAAAAACTGTTTACCAATCGCCACGCCATAGAGACCGCCAACAAGCGCTCCGTCTTGCCAAACCTCAACCGAATGGGCAAACCCGAGGTCGTGTAAGGCCGTATAAGCGTTCTGCATTTCGCCGGTTATCCAAGTGCCCGCATCGTCGTTTCGGGGTGCCGCGCAGCTTTGGATAACCTGTGCAAAGGAGGTGTCTAGGCTGAAGGTAAAACCGCCGCGCCGGAGTAATTTGCGAAGGCTTCGAGATGGCTCGAACGCGTCGAGCTCAATAACCATTCTCGGGTCGGGCGACCACCAAAGAATTGGCTGGTCGTCATCAAACCACGGGAAAATCCCCTGACTGTATGCGCTAAGAAGAATCTCCGGCACAAGATCTCCGCCGGCACACAAAAGGCCGTTAGGTTCTTTGAATGCCTCCGAGGCTGGTGGGAACACACCCCCGGAGTCTTCTAACCAGGGCAATTGTTTCATTCTAGTCGTCTAGAAAGCGCTCGGCGTCGAGCGCTGCCATGCAGCCAAATCCTGCACTTGTAACCGCTTGTCGATAGACTTGATCGGCAATATCGCCTGCAGCAAAAACGCCAGGGACGCTGGTTTGTGTCGCATTTCCTGCGATACCTGTGTTGACCACGACATAGCCGTTACGCATCTCGAGTTGGCCTGCAAATATGTCGGAATTGGGTATGTGGCCAATTGCGATAAAAACGCCATCGACATCGAGATCACGGGTTTCTCCGCCATCCATAGGACGCAGCCGAACGCCGGTCACGCCCGTTTCGTCGCCGAGTACTTCATCGAGTGTCGAATTCCAAGCGATAGTCACTTTGCCCTCGGCTTCTCGGTCGAATAATTTTTGCTGCAGAATTTTCTCGGCGCGCAGTGAGTCGCGACGATGGACGAGCGTGACATGCGAGCAAATGTTAGCGAGATAGAGCGCCTCTTCGACTGCCGTGTTGCCGCCGCCGATGACCGCGACCGGCTTGTCGCGATAGAAAAAGCCGTCGCAGGTCGCGCAGGCGCTCACGCCTTTGCCCATAAAGGCTTCTTCAGAAGGTAGGCCCAAATATTGTGCAGAGGCACCTGTTGCTATGATGAGCGCCGAACAGGTATAAGTCGCGCCGTCGCCTTTAAGGGTAAATGGGCGTTTGCTGAGATCAACTTCGTTTATGTGATCAAAAACAACCTCTGTGTCGAAGCGTTCCGCATGCTCGAGCATTCGCGTCATAAGCGCTGGGCCTTGGAGGCCCTCAACGTCGCCCGGCCAATTGTCTACATCGGTCGTTGTGGTGAGCTGGCCGCCCTGAACCATGCCAGTGATGACAACGGGCTTTAAGTTCGCGCGTGCTGCGTAAATAGCGGCTGTATAGCCGGCGGGGCCGGAGCCTAAGATGATGAGCTCGTGGTGAATAACGTCTGTCATGGAGTTACCTTATGGGTAAATTTATATCGGTTGCGGTCGTAGGGGGCATATTCTACTCAATTTTGCAGCCACGTAACCGTTAAACCTTACAGGCCGCGAGCTTTAGCTAGTCGTGCCGCGGCAATTAGGCTACACTTTAGGTTAGTTTGCCCTCATAAATTATTGAAACATAACAAAATAGATAAGTAATTGATTTGAAGACTTCAAGTAAAGCTGAAATCCAATCTTCCGAGAATCCTGCCGTGGCCAGCCTTCTTGCGCGTGTGGTGCGAGAGGGGCTGCTTATCGGCTACTCGCTGGTGGCACTTTTTCTGCTTATCGCGCTGCTGAGCTATTCGCCAAGTGATCCTAGCTGGACCAACGGGGGCGGTGCGGATGCCGACGTTGCCAATGCCGTAGGTACGTCGGGCGCATGGATATCAGATGTCCTTTTGCAGGTATTGGGCCTACTGTCCTATACGCTGCCGCTATTTTTACTCTATAAAGTTGCCCTCGCGCTCCGCGGATCTGCAGAGGAGCAATCGAGAGCCATTGTGTGGCCATTGGTTGCGCTTAAATTTGCTGGCTTCGGTCTTTTATTGCTGTCTGCATGTGGTCTGGCGGCGCTTCATATAAAGGTGGCTGGCGCGCTCCCTTCCGCAGGCGGAATCTTAGGCACACTCGTGCTCGATCTAACCGTCCCGGTTTTGGCTAACCTTGGAGCGACACTCCTGCTTTTCGCCTTATTCCTTTTCGGTCTGACCGTGACAGTCGATATTTCATGGCTTGGGGTAATAGACAGGCTTGGTGAGTGGACGCTGTCCGGCTGCGCATCCTCGGCCGAACGTTTACGCGCCTGGGCCAAAGCTCGTAAGGAGACTGCAGAGACTAAGGAGCGGCTGACCGTTCGCAAGAAGGCCATCGACATTCATGTCGAAAAGCAAAAGAAGCGAGTCCCACCGACGATTAAGATCGATCCGCCCAAACCCGTTGAGCGCAGCAAGCGGGTTGAACAAGAAAGGCAGGGCACGTTGTTTGCTGACATTGGCGCCGGCGAGTTGCCTCAGATTGGTTTGCTAGACGCGTGGCAAGAGACCAATGACTCGGGCTTCTCAAAAGAGTCGTTAGAGCTGATGTCGCGCTTACTCGAGAGCAAACTCAAGGACTTTGGCATAGACATCGAAGTGACAGCGGTAAATCCTGGGCCGGTCATTACGCGCTTCGAAGTACAGCCAGCGCCCGGCATTAAAGTGAGCCGAATAAGCAATCTCGTTAAAGACCTTGCGCGCTCACTTGCTATCGTTTCTGTGCGCGTAGTTGAGGTTATTCCGGGTAAAACGGTTATCGGTATCGAAATCCCAAATGAGAAACGCGAAGTCATCCAACTGAGTCAGGTGCTGTCTACGCCCGAGTTCGACAAAGCAAGCTCGCCTCTTAGCATGGCGCTTGGCCATGACATCGGTGGTAAGCCAGTGATCGTTGACCTTGCTAAAATGCCGCATTTACTCGTTGCGGGTACTACAGGTTCGGGCAAGTCTGTGGGCATCAATGCGATGATTCTAAGCCTATTATTCAAGTCGACCCCAGACCAAGTCCGCGTGATCATGATAGACCCGAAAATGCTCGAACTGTCGGTGTACGATGGGATACCGCATCTACTCACACCGGTTATCACCGACATGAAAGACGCAGCTAATGGCTTGCGCTGGAGCGTGGCGGAAATGGAGCGCCGCTATAAATTAATGTCAGCACTCGGCGTTCGTAACCTCGCCGGCTACAACAAGAAGGTGGTTGACGCTAAGAAAGCGGGAACACCGATACTCGATCCACTCTGGCGACACGACCCCATGTTGTTGGATGAAGAACAGTCTGCAAGTGAACTCGAGGCGCTGCCTAGTATCGTCGTCATAGTCGATGAACTCGCCGATATGATGATGGTGGTAGGCAAAAAAGTTGAGGAACTCATTGCGCGAATCGCGCAAAAGGCGCGCGCCGCCGGTATTCACTTAGTGCTTGCGACCCAGCGACCCTCGGTAGATGTTCTAACCGGATTAATTAAAGCCAACATTCCCACGCGCCTTTCGTTTATGGTGCAATCGAAAGTCGATTCCCGCACTATTTTGGGTGAGGGTGGCGCAGAGCAGTTGCTAGGACACGGCGACATGCTGTTTTTACCGCCTGGTGGAGGAGTCCCAACGCGCGTGCATGGGGCCTTTGTCAGTGATGACGAAGTGCATCGTGTAGTCGCCGATTGGAAATCACGCGCGAAGCCTGTGTATATCGACTCTATCACCGCTGGAAACGACGATCTCGATATGGGAGCTATGGGCGGTGGGGGTGGTGAGTCTTCCGATGAAGACGACTCCTTGTATGACGAGGCGGTGGCTTTTGTAACAGAGACGCGCAAGGCGTCTATATCATCGGTTCAGCGCAAACTTCGCATTGGTTACAATCGCGCGGCGCGCATGATCGAAACGATGGAAGCCTCCGGCGTAGTCTCTTCGATGGGGAGCAATGGACAGCGCGAAGTTTTAGCGCCTCCTGCGCCTCGACACTAGGGGTATATAGCGATGATGCCTGCCTCTTTTTGTCCTTTTTTTGCTGCTGCTAAGCGATTTTTTGCGGCTCAGATACTCCTCTTGTTTGGACTCGTTTACGCGCATGCGGCCGAGGTTTCCTCTGCCAACGAGCTCAGCGCGAACCTCTCAGAAATGATGTCATTAAGCGCGGACGTCGAGCAGCTTATCATCGAGGCCGATGGCGGAGTATTAGAGGAATCGCGTATTCGGATGCTGCTAAAAAGACCAGACGGCTTTTCCTGGGAGACGCTGGAGCCGTTTCCCGAGCTCCTCGTGACCAATGGTGTATGGCTATGGAATTATCAGCCAGATCTCGACCAAGTAGTCATCGAACCATGGGATAGGGATGAGTCCGAGTTGGCAGCCCAGCTTCTCAGTGGTGAAACCGATGCGCTTGCAGATGAGTATGAGATTACCGCTCTTGTGAGCGAGTCGCGAGACCTAGAAGAATTTGTTCTGACACCACGCGACAGCGCCAATATTAACAGAAGGGTTAGCTTGAGCTTCTCCTCGAACCGCTTAGATAGCATTGTTATTGAAGCACGTAATGGCCAACGCACCGTGTGGCGTTTCGTGAATGTAGTGCTCAATCCTGAGATTTCCGATGATGCTTTTGTGTTTGAAGTGCCTGAGGGAATCGAGGTGATCGAGAACAGCTATGCCGAGCGATTGTGAATACTTTCGTCGCAGTCGCAGTAGGCGGTGCTCTTGGTGCTGTCTCACGCTATTCTTTTGGTCTTGTGGCGCTCGCGCTCATCGGTAATCGCTTTCCCTGGGCGACTCTGGGGGTCAATGTTGTCGGTTCTTTTCTTATTGGCCTTGCGGCAGTGCTTATCGGCGATAGGATTGTTGATGGTGAGCTCTGGCGACCTCTCATAATCGTCGGCTTTCTGGGTGCATTCACCACATTTTCTGCATTTTCTCTCGACACACTTCTGTTACTGCAGCAGGGCAATTACAATACCGCATTAGCGTATATCCTTGGCAGTGTAACCCTGTGCCTCGGTGGAACTGTCTCTGGTATGCAGCTCGCGAAAATTTTCGCCTAATTAAATTACTTATTCTTTCCCCTAAAGGAAAATCCGATGTTAGATCCGAAGCGCCTCCGCTCCGAAATAGAGGAGTTGGCTACGCAGCTCGCTAAAAAGAAATTTGCTTTAGACACAGAGCTTTTGGAGTCGGTTGACTCACAGCGCAAGACGTTGCAGCTCGAGACTGAGTCGTTGCAGAACGAGCGCAAATCGCGGTCAAAATTAATCGGTCAGGCGAAGGCCAAAGGTGAGGATGCCAGTGACATTCTTGCTTCGATGGAAGCTATCAACACCGACCTAGAAGCGAAGAAAGCAGCGCTTACCGCTCTCCAAGAAGAATACGGTGCGTATGCGATGGGCATTCCCAACGTGCCTGATGCGTCAGTTCCCGAAGGGCTCGATGAGAATGCCAATCTTGAGATTAGTAAATGGGGAACGCCACGCATTTTCGATTTTGAGATACGCGATCATGCTGATCTTGGTGAAGCGTTAGAGGAAGGGCTAGATTTTGAAACGGCCGCTAAGTTAACTGGTTCACGCTTTGTTGTGATGCAGGGTCGTACTGCTCGCCTGCATCGAGCGCTCGCTCAGTTTATGCTTGATCAACACACGCTCGAAAATGGCTATACGGAAGTTAACGTGCCCTTTATCGTCAATGCGGAGTCGCTGCAGGGTACTGGGCAGTTACCGAAATTTGAAGAAGATTTATTCAAACTCCGCGCCGATCAAGAATATTACTTAATACCGACGGCCGAGGTTCCTGTGACGAATATTGTACGTGACACAATACTCGAACCTGCGCAGCTACCCCTTAAATTTGCCTGCCATACACCTTGCTTTCGCTCTGAGGCGGGCAGTTACGGGCGTGACACCAAAGGCATGATTCGTCAGCATCAATTCGAAAAAGTAGAGCTGGTACAGATTGTCGAGCCTTCTCAGTCGGATGCTGCTTTAGAGGCGTTAACGGCACACGCAGAGGGTATATTACAGGCGTTAGAACTGCCCTATCGGAAGGTTGCCCTGTGTGGCGGCGATCTTGGGTTTTCGGCGTCGAAAACCTATGATCTCGAAGTCTGGTTGCCTTCGCAGAACACCTATCGGGAAATCTCCTCCTGCTCTTCGTTTACTGACTTTCAAGCACGTCGTTTGCAGGCTCGCTGGCGTAATCCCGCTACGGGCAAACCCGAATTAGTTCACACCGTCAATGGCTCAGGTTTGGCTGTAGGCCGAACTCTCGTGGCGGTGATGGAAAATTACCAACAGGAAGATGGCAGTATAACTATTCCTAAGGCGTTAGCGGCTTATCTGCCGGGTGTGGAGAGCATCGTTTAGTGGAGCGACTCCCGCTTTTTCTCGATGTGAAGGGCAAGCGCTGCGTTGTTGTCGGGGGCGGGGAGGTCGCGCTGCGTAAAGCGACGCTTCTAGCTCGTGCAGGGGCTAAGCTGCATGTCGTAGCACCCGAGTTAGGCGACGAGATGGCAGCGCTGTGCGCGCGAGAATCAGCGCTTATTTGCCCGACCGAATTTCAATCTTGCTGTCTAGCCTCTGCGACGCTGGTTATTGCCGCGACCGATTCTCTCGCAGTGAACTCTGCCGTAAGCGTGGCAGCACAAGCACAGTCGATTCCTGTGAATGTCGTCGACCAGCCCGAGCTCTGTACGTTTATCGTCCCCGCAATAGTCGACCGCAGTCCCATACTTATTGCGATCTCTAGCGGTGGTGCGTCACCGATTCTCGCAAGATCGATAAAACGACTTATTGAAACTCTTCTACCTGCTCGCATTGACCGGTTGGCTGCCTTATTGCGTGAATTGAGAGAGGTGGTTAAGACTAAAATACGCAGCTTTGATGAGAGAACACGATTCTGGGAAAAAGTACTGGAGGGTGATATTCCAGAGCTCGTTTATGCGGGCAAAGAGGCAGAGGCGAAAGCTCGAATTCTAGCCGACGCAGATAAGCCGTCGAGCGCTCGCGGAGAGGTCTATCTCGTTGGCGCTGGGCCAGGTGATCCAGAGCTTCTTACACTGAAAGCGCTGAGACTCATGCACAAAGCTGATGTTGTGCTCTACGATCGTTTAGTGAGCGAGGCGATCTTGCTGAAGCTAAGGCCCGACGCGGATAAGATTTTTGTCGGTAAACAAAAATCAGATCATGCTGTCCCTCAAGAAACGATTAATGAAATGCTCGTGCGCTTAGCGCAAGAAGGCAAAAAAGTTTTAAGGTTGAAAGGCGGAGACCCTTTTATTTTTGGACGTGGCGGAGAGGAAATCGAAACGCTTGCGTCTGCAGGTATCGCCTTTCAAGTGGTCCCCGGCATTACCGCAGCCTCGGGGTGTGCGACTTACGCCGGCATCCCTCTGACCCATAGAGATTATTCACAGTCGGTACGCTTTCTCACCGGGCATATCAGAGAGGGAGGTGTTCCCCTCGATTGGGCGATGCTAGCAGGCGAACAGCAAACACTCGCGTTTTACATGGGATTAAGCGGGCTGGATATCATTTGCGAAGAGCTATTGGCACACGGCATGGATCCATCGATGCCTGTCGCTGTAATCGAGCAGGGCACGACGCGAGCGCAAAACGTCAGTGTGGCGAGTCTCGCTACCATACGCGATCAGATTATTATCGATGAGATCAAGCCGCCCACACTTATTATCGTCGGCCGTGTCGTTTCACTCCGTGAAAAGCTCGATTGGTTTGGCTCGTAAGAGGCTTCAAAGGCAATTTTCTGGTTTGGGAAGTCCTGCGACCTTCGCTGCCGTTTTCGCAGGGCTGCCGCCAAACATGCCCATCAAATACCGACTTTGTCCTTTATCAGCGCCGAGTTCGCGCTTAACGAGGCTGACAAACGCACGATTAGGTGGAGCAATACTGTGTGTGCGATAAAAAGCGCGAAGCAGATAGATGATTTCCCAGTGCGTTTCCTGAAGACAAATGTCCTCATTTGCGGCGATTGAGGTAGCGACAGATTCATCCCAATCGCTGAGGCGTTTTAGAAACCCTTCTGCGTCAAGCCTGAGTAATTTGTTTTTCTTGGCTAGCCCTGTGTCTCTGTCTAAAGACTCGCTCATACTAATACCAGCTCACACTGCGTGCGAGTCGAGCGCTGAGGGCTACAAACCCGCGCGTATCGACAACCTGCATGTCGTCGGGTGCTTCGATTCCTCTCGCTGCAAGGTCCTCAGCAAGGTAATAACATTCGTACTGCCGAAAGTAGGGCGTTGAGGCAGCCGGCTCTACGCACGGGAATTCGCTTCGCGCAAAATAAACGCCGTCCTCAATAAAAATGAGCACGTCGCTCTCGTCAATAACCGCCAGCAAATCGGCTAGGCTTGTTGCAGTTGGGGCTTTAGCGATAATGTGAAGGCTATGCATGATCATCCTTGCTCATTGTGCGCCGCACGTGAGGTGCGAATGACTCAGTAGCCCCACTCGTTTGGCTCGGTGTGAACAGATAATGAGCGCTTTTCTTACCCGAAACATGCGCTGGACAGCCGCTACAGATTAATGACATGAATAGACTCTGCTACTAATTCCTTGAGAGTGCAATCGTCTATTAATGTCACCTTGCAGACTAGCTCATCTTCGCTGAGGGCGCGCTGTAGTAGAGAATTTCGGTGCACATACACCTCATCTATGCCGTATAGCTCAAGGGTCTCGAGCGCGGCTCCATGAGGCTTGTTTTTAATTGCCTCGGGGGCTTGCTTAGACAGTAATTGATAAACGCCATCGCCGAGAAAGATATAGTTTAGTGGGCGTTCGAACACTGCGGCGGCGAACGCGATATCTAAAGTCTGCCTAGCGGCGCCACTGCCATAAGGGGCGCGACGGGCGATAAGGCTAATAGACTGCTTTTTGGTTTGCGTCTGGTTATCCAAAACTCAAAGTCCTGTCGCAGTTGCTTAGCGCTTCGATGAGCTGCCCGAGCCCGCCGATCTCACTACTGGTGTAACAACTGCTTGCCGGGAGTTCGTGTCGTCGTGCTTCTGCTGAGTCGACGATACCGCGGCGTATGGCAGATGACACGCAAACAACTGAAGAGAGGCCATTCTCCTCGATAAGCGCGTTCCACGCGGCTGGGAGATTGGTTTCGTCCTGCGGCATCACGGTCAGGTTCGATGCGTTAATGACGCCGTCGCCATAGAAAAATAGGCGCTCTATATGATGACCCATTTCGAGAAGCGTGCCGGCAAACCGGAGGGCAGAGTTAGCTGCCTCGCCAGACTGCGGCGCAGCGTTGATGAGTAGCACGTAGCGCAATACTGTTATGGGCTCAGGCGTGTCGATAACGTATGCCGTCATTGCTAGTCACGGCCGGTTAGCGCGCCTATCAAGTTCAGCAGGTGGATAAACAGATTGAAGATGCTGAGGTAAAGACTAATCGTCGCCATAATGTAATTGCGCTCGCCACCATTGACGATGCGACTTGTGTCATAGAGTATAAAACCTGACATCAACATGATCACCGCGCCAGAAATGGCCAAGCTCATTGCAGGAATTTGCAGGAAGATATTGGCGATCATTGCTACCAGCATGACCATCATTCCAGTCGCTAGGAAACCGCCTAGGAAATTGAAGTTTTTGCCCGTCGTTAACGCATACCCAGACAGCGAAAGGAAAATGAGGCCGGTGCCGCCGAGCGCCTGGGCGATTATCGCCGCGCCATTAGAGTAGATCATAAGGTAAGCTGACAAAGTTGGGCCAAGACCTCCCCCCATGAGTCCTGCAAAAACGAACACGGCTAGGATGCCTTTACTTGACTCGGCTGTCGCCCGAACCACAAACGACATAACGAAGCCGCCGATGATCATAAGCAGTCCAGCGCCTTGCCCAAAGCCGAGGGCCATGGTTGCCACCGCGCAAAGCGCGCTGAAGAAAAGCGTCATAGAGAGCAGGGTATAGGTATTACGAACGACCTTGTTAACCGAGGCGGCGTTCTGGTCGGCGCGGCTTACGTTGAGATTAAGTTCATTCATGATGATTTATCCTGTCGTTGTGTTTGAAAATTTGTGCCTAATAAAGGGTGTCGGCTATGCAGTGAAGCAGCGTTAATGCGACACCCATCTTTACGTCTTAGTTAATGCCGATAGTTTAGCAGAATTTCAAGCTTTCGAAGTAGGTAAGTTGGTCCAGCAGAATGGCCGTTTTGATTAAAATCGGACATACAGGTCATTGCCTATTTGACTGGCGGTCATTTTGTAGTAGTATTTGCGCCGTGCTGCGGAGGGGTGGCAGAGTGGTTGAATGCACTGGTCTTGAAAACCAGCGAAGGTGAAAGCCTTCCGAGAGTTCGAATCTCTCCTCCTCCGCCACTTTTCCTTCCTCTTTAGGTGTCGCTCGGTACCAATCTCTGTACCATCTTCTGTACCAACCTCTCAATGTCTCTATCAGTTTGTCTCTATCAATATGTCTCCGAAGGCCTCTCGAAGGCTCGCTCGATTTAGCGTCTAGAATCGAGCACTCAGATCACCGCTGCTCAGGTTTATGAAGTCGGCGAGGATGCGGCCGCTTTCGAGGAGGAGTGGATCAGCCTCCTCATCACCTTCTTCATCGCTATCGTCTTCAACGGATTCGCCAGCATCAGTTTCTAATGCCTTATCCGATGCGTCGTTAGATGCGAGAGCGATTGTTTCTTCCGATCCTTCATCAAGCGAGCTCTCTGGCTCTGCTGCCGCCACATCGTCATCGTCATTATAGAGATCTTCTTCGTCTATCCATTCTTTAAGCTCAAGGCCTTTCAGTTCTCGCCTGAGATTCTCGGCTTCGAACTCAATACGCCTGACGCGTTCTCGGTCAGCTTTTACTACCGCTTCGTTGAGAGGCAGCGTCTCTCGCTCACGTAGCGTGCGCGTTCTTTCTATTTGCTCAACTAGGTAGTTGAAATCGGGTGACTCAGCGGCGCGTAACTCGTGCAATTCGCGCAGTTTAGGCAAAAATGCTTGAACAGGGTGGTAGGTGCGAAACTCGACAGGCCGTACTGTATCCCAAGGCAGGGCGCCGTCTAGGCTGCTCTCGCCGATGTCATCATAGGCATCATAAAAATCGGGAAAAGCGATGTCGGGAAGAACCCCGCGGTGCTGCGTGCTCTCGCCTGATATTCGGTAAAACTTGGAGCGTGTCAGTTTTACTTGGCCGTAAGACATGGGAATAATTTCTTGCACGGTACCTTTTCCGAAGGTCTGGCCTCCGAGCACAATTCCGCGTTGATAATCTTGAATTGCTCCAGCGAAAATTTCTGACGCGGATGCGCTCGTACGATTAACGAGCACAGCGAGTGGTCCGTCGTAGACTACGCTGGGATCACTGTCGCCAAAAGAGCGCGTAAAACCATTGCGCAGGCCAGAGTAGCGAATTTGCACAGTAGGACCTGTGTCGATAAATAGACCGACTAGCTGATTCGCTTCGCTTAAACTTCCACCGCCATCATTGCGAAGGTCGACGACGACTGCGTCGACTTCCTCAGCCTTCAACTCTTCTAGCAGATTGCGTACATCGCGAGTCGAGCTTTTAAAATCTTCATCGCCTCGCGCGGCGGCTTCGAAATCGAAATAGAAGGTGGGAAGGCTAATGACACCGATCTTATAGTCCTGATCGGCATAGCTAAGTTCCAATACTTCTTTCTTCGCTGACTGATCTTCAAGCTTAACGGTATCTCGCGTGATACTGATCGTGCGTGCACTGCTTTCGGAAACAGCGTCCACAGGGATGACACTGAGGCGGACCACTGTGTCCTTTTCGCCACGGATTTGCGCGACAACGTCATCTAGCCTCATGCCCACGACATCTTGGATTTCGCCGTCGACGCCTTGGCCGATTCCTATAATTCGATCACCTTGTTGGAGCTCATCGGCACGTTCTGCAGGGCCACCTTTTATGAGCTCGACGACTTTTGTGTATTCGTCTTCGGTGGTCAGCTGTGCGCCAATTCCCTGCAAAGAGAGAGAAAGACCCATATTGAAGTTTTCAGAATCTCGTGGCGAAAAATACGAGGTGTGTGGATCGACTGTCGCGGCTACTTTAGACAGGTAAGTTTGAAATACATCTTTGCCATTGGTCTTGAGAACTTGGCTGAGTTGGTTGCGGTAACGCTTGCTGAGTTTTTCAACGATTTCCTCTTCATCATCACCGGTCAGTCTAAGGCTAAGCACGCTATTTTTAATACGCTTGCGCCAGACCTCATCGAGCTCGGCAGTAGTCGCGGCGAATGGCTCGTTCTCTCTATCGAGCAGTAAATACTCATCGATAGTGAAATCCATTTGCGGTACGGCGTTCTCAATTCGGTCGATAGAGTAAATCAGTCTTTCAATAACGCGCTTATGGTAGAGATTGTATATTTCGAACCCAGGCTCGACATTGCCCGCCGATAAGCTGTTATCCAGCGTGTACCGATAGCGCGCGATTTTTTGCACGTCTTCGGCGAGGAAATAAAGTTTAGATCCATCTAGCGCGTCCAGATACTGATCGAAAAGCAGCGAAGAAAAGTTGTCATTAATCTCGATCGACGCATAATGTTTCGTCTTTAACTGCTCCAGCAACTCCAGCGCAGTCTCGCCGTAGATAGGCTCGCTGGCGAGTTCGCTGAAGAGAGACTCAAGGACGAGGGGAGAGTTAGGCTCTGTGACATCGGAGGCTGTCGCCTGCGTTGTCCCCAGGGCGCTCAACAGGCCGATGGCTAAAAAGGTTTTTGAGAAGTTGATCATGATTCTCCAATACTTTGAATTCTTTCTTGTTGGCGCTAGCCAGACTGTAATGCCGTTTGACTGTGTCTGCTCGTTACAAGAGTTGATACGTACATCCGAGGCGTGTGGCTCAACATTCAGCACGTTAAAGCCCACAATCGATACCCAAGACTAGATGAAATCGAAAGGATTTAGAAGTGACACCTAGTGCTTGTCTTTATATTGACAGATTTGGTTGTCGACAGCCTTCGGCACTTGCTGATGAGTACCCGCGCTATTTGATAACCTTTGAGCGCGCAGATGCATGCCTCTCGGCTCTCTCAACATCGATGTATCGGTCGGTTATTGCACTTGAGCCGTGGCCTGCATCGTCGCGCACATGCTCTCGTGGGCGGTGTTTTACGTCTTCCGATATGCCGGTGTGCCGCAGCCAGTGAACCGTTGCGTCGGCAAGGCGATCGGCGTCATCGCTGAATCCATCTCGGCGCATTGCCGTTGCTGCGTTGTCAAAACACGTTTGCACTATTGAGCGTATTTGCCTTGTGCTGCTTATCCCGCCTTTCCCACGTGTTTTGTGGATTAGACACGTCGCTTCGCCGGACGAGGGCAATGCTGAGAGCCCGCGCGATTTTCTGTAGCGTTTAAGCGCCTCGAGCATCGCATCGCTAACCGATACCTCCCGTTCCTTGTTGCCTTTGCCGACGGTCAAAAACCACCAGTTGCCCTCAGTGTCTGGTTGGAAGTGCCCCATCTGTGGTTCCCAGCGCGGAGTAACGACTAATTCTGAGATGCGTAAATACATGGCGAAGAGGGCCTGCATAATAAAAAGCGAGCGTTCATGCACGAGCGGGTCTTCGCTCGCCATTTTTTCTGTAACACTGATGGTGTAGTCCCACTGCAGAGGCGATAAGCGGCGCACTTTGCTTTGGCCTTGATGCTTGCGAACAAATTTGCTTTTCTGGCGTAGCTGGGCAATAGGGTTTGACTTAATATATTCCTCTTGAATCATATAGTTAAAGAAACTACTTAATACGCCGAGTAAAGATTGAAGTGAGGACTGAGAGAGCGTGTATTCGCCGCCGTCGACCACGGTTGTGCTGGTATACGGGCGCCATTCTGGGTTGGGACGACGCTCACCCATGGAGAGGATGAACCGAGGCGCATTAATCGGCGAGATCCATGATTTTGGGGGTGAGCGCGAGAAATCGATAAATTC
>Ga0209138_1001781_pt1 | contig 17744 bp, 18 predicted proteins | sample SaaInl3SG_22_DNA_FD_184645 | JGI IMG/M metagenome (GOLD analysis project Ga0209138, IMG submission 184645) | Marine microbial communities from expanding oxygen minimum zones in the Saanich Inlet - ESP_153SG_22_DNA (SPAdes) (version 2) | ecosystem: Environmental > Aquatic > Marine > Intertidal...
CAGGTAAGCCAACAACCATGCCCCGCACAGCGCAAAAAATAGCATGATGAACGTAGCAAAAAGGGTGGCTTCCAGCGCAGTTCTATATTTCTGTCGGCGCGCTTGGGCAGTCGTAACCGCCAGAAACACAGGCGCATTCCCGATAGGATCTATGACCACGAAATAGACAATAAAGGCCGTGATAAAACTCTCTAGCATCTAGAACGCTCCTTAATATTTAGGCACAAAATTATGCGCGCCCCCAGCCTCAATAAGCCAGCCTCAATAAGCCAGCCTCAACACCCTATCATCATTAACCATAAACCCCTATATCCGCCCGCAAGCTAGGTTGTGCTGAGCTATGGGGTGGAAGACAGTCAATGAGGCGATGCAAAAAACGCAGCAGGCTGACAAAAATACAGCCCTAGATTTTAACCAGAAAACTTTATAATTTTTTTCACAATTACCGTTAAATCTGCCATTGCGTTTCATCCCAGCACAGGAGGCGCAATGGAACAACATCATTCAACACACACCTGTTTTTTAAAGAGAGTTTCGATGACGCTTGATTTCATCAGCACATTGTTTCCGGCGATCCCGCTGGCCATTGTGGCCTTAAATCTGCGCTATACCAGCCTAGCTGGTTTGATGCGTAATTTGGCTGCACAAATTGAAACATCCGCTCAAAGCCCTGCGCTTACTGATATTTTGGTAAAAGAATTACAGATGATGCAAGTCCGCATAACGTTGGTAAAATATGCGCTGTTCTTTGCGGGGGCGTCTTTTGTGTTTAATTTAGGCACGCTTTATCTAACGCTTTATAATTTTGATGTTTCTGCGCATTTTGCCTTGGGGGCGACAATACTCTTGATGATGGTAGCGCTTATTTGTTTTTGTGTAGAAACGATTTTATCGACCAGAGCGTTGAACCTGCATTTGGGCGTGCTAGCCCCTAGCTTGCGCCATCGCAGCCCCACCCCATAAAGGCCAAATAGCACGCCAAATAGCACGCCAAAAAGCACACCAGAAAGCACACTAGAAAGCACACTAGAAAGCACTAAATTAGGACGCTAGGCGCTGGTACATTGCCAGTGATTGGGTTATATCTATGCAGGCATTATACAATTTTTAAAAAGGGTCAACCGAGCCATGCTGTTAGATACCCCCATTTGTGACTTTGGCTGGCAAGCGCCAGAGTTTGAGCTGAAAACACCCCAAGGTGAGCGCCATAGCCTGACCAGTTTGCGCGGTGAGCGCGGCCTGTTGATCTGTTTCATCTGCAATCATTGCCCTTATGTGAAGGCGATAATCACGCGGCTGGTAGCAGATGCAAAAACCTTGCGCCAAGAAGGCATTAATTCTGTTGCTATCATGTCTAATGATTACCAAAATGTTGCCGCCGACAGCCCTGAGCAGATGCAGCTATTTGCCGAAAAACATAGCTTTGACTTTCCCTATCTGGTGGATGAGGGGCAGGCGGTGGCACGGGCCTATGGCGCGGTTTGTACACCTGATTTCTTTGGGCTAAACGCTGAGCTGAGCTTGCACTATCGCGGCCGGCTGGATGATTTGAAAATGGGGGCTAGCGGTGAGCGCAATGCCGAGCTTCTAGAAGCGATACGCCAGATTGCCAAGACCGGGGCAGGCCCAGCTGAGCAAACCCCGTCCATAGGCTGTTCCATAAAATGGCGCGCGCAATAAGCCGCTCCCCTGTGCCTGTTTCTTGGGTGTGGGCAGGTGATTTTCTGGCGTCTTGATTTTGGCGTCTTGATTTTGGCGTCTTGATTTTTGGCGTCTTGATTTTACTGGCGATTGGTGGGATAAGGTGGCAGGGCGTTTGCCCGAACCTCAAAAATAATGTGCGGCTGTGGCGGAACTGGTAGACGCGCAGCGTTGAGGTCGCTGTGGGGTTAACACCCCGTGGAAGTTCGAGTCTTCTCAGCCGCACCATTTTCTTTCGAAAACATACGGAATTACTAGTGTTTAGCCAGTTATGTTGTTATAACAGGTAGCACAAAGGTATCACAATGCGTGTGTGGATTGATTTGAAGTACGTTACCAGAAGAGCATCAGGTTTATATTATTATCGTCGCAGAATACCAGACGACATCCAACAGCACTATGCTGAAAAGACCTTTTACGTTCAATCATTAAAGACCAAAGAGTTTAACAAGGCTGAAGCAGCCTCAATGGCAAAGACAAAGCAGCTAGATACTCTTTGGGCTTACTACCGCAATCCTAATGACCGCTCTATTCCCCAAAACCTAAGGGATAGAGCAACAGCTTTCTTAGCTGAGCATGGCCTTATGCCAGGCGAAGGCAATAATCCACTTGGTATGGAAATAGAAGGTGAAGTCTTTACAGTCTTTGACATGATGGATGATGCCTTTGGCAGTAAGCTGGATGGTGTAAGATATGAAGGTCAGCCAGAGACAGAAGAGACAGCTCTAATCAAAGAGGCATTTACTCAGCTCGCCTCTGGCAAGAAATGGCATTGGGATGATGCCTTAAAGCTACATCATCAAATGAATGGTGAAGGCAAATCTAAAGCCGACATCAACCATATTGAAAGACCAATCAGACGTTTGCTTGCCGTCTTGGGAGATAAAGCTCTATCTGAGTACACCAGAGAGGACGCCAACACATTCAGAGACTGGCTTTATGATGCATCAGACAGCGGTTTACTTAAAAGCCCGTTAAGCACCTCTAGCGTTAAGCGTTCACTTGATTCAGTTAATTCTGTCTTTAACTTAGCTAATCAAGAGGAAATGCTTGGTCTCACGAACCCCTTTGCAAACCTTCGATACAGAAAGCAAGAGCCAGTAGAGCGACCACCTATACCTCTAGAGTATATCAAAACAATACAATCACTATGCCTGACTATTGATGATGATATGAGATGGCTTATCGCCCTCATCAGTGATACTGGGATGCGCTTAGGGGAAGCTGCTGGCGTAGAGCGTTCTCATGTCGTCTTAAGTAATGATGTTCCCCATATTATGGTCAAGGAAACCGACAGAAGACGCCTAAAGACAAAAACCAGCAGAAGGCGTATTCCACTTGTTGGAGTAGCCCAATGGGCAGCTAGGAGAGCTGTGGAAGCCTCCCTCATAAATGGAACACCTTACCTATTTCCTCGCTACAACAAACAATCAAGCACCAATAGCAACTCTGCTAGCAATGGCTTGAATAAGTGGATGAAGGAGCACATACCCCCTCAATATGTCCTGCATGGGTTTAGACACGCCATGAGAGATAGATTAAGGGAAGTTGATTGCCCTTCTGATGTAATGGATGAAATTGGTGGCTGGTCTAAGGCGAGCGTTGGGCAGTCCTATGGCAAAGGCTCATCACTTGAGAGACTTCAGCGTTTTATGAATAAGATTGTCATGTAAGATTAGATGGTTACAGATTTTTGTTTGGATAGAGGTGTTTGTCTTTGATGAAAATTGGGATTAAAAAAGCCCCAGCGTTAAGCTGAGGCTTCCTTTGACTTGAACAATTCGCAACCGCTGTCGCTAATAAATGTATCTGTGCTGTAGGAGCGAACCCTGTCAAGACTGATAATATCTTGCAAGTTTCACGCCACAAATAAAAAAAGCCCGTTGGATAACCAGCGAGGCTTTAAATTTAATCACCTAGTTTTTCGGGGGAAGGAAAAAGTAGGACATATTACTTACGCCCTCTATTTTGAATTGGATTAAAAAAAAGCCTCACTGTCCTACCACAGCAAGGCTCTCTCTTGTTTCCCCAAGCTACCAAATAGTGCGCATCCAATAGAATAGCACTGCTTAATTGTCGCACCCTTTGAGGACATTTCACTAAAATGAGTAATTAAATGAAAAAAAGCCCCACTGTTTTACCAGTGAGGCATAAGTATTGCAGTTGGGAGATGTGACCTGAGCCACTACCTCCTAAGTAGTTATGTTGGTTTTGCCATTAACTCTATCAACGGCTCAGGCTCACCTTTGTTTATTCGCAGCTCTTCTGTCCTGTCTCTGGGTCGATGAAGCAAGCTTCAGCCTTCTCAGGCTCTTCGTTATCATTTACTTCATTCAAACCAATTGGATTACCAACATGTAGCTAATATCGGTTGTATCGGTTGATGTGAAAACCACTGGACCAAGGCCTCAGAGGACGACAATAAAACCACCTCCATAACACCCCTTGCTGGCGATTTAAGACTCGCTGAGAAGCCTCCTGATGGCTCAGGCCGCTCTGCCTCATTCAAAGAAAAGATGACTCTCAGCGAGTCTTAAAACGGGCTTATGAGGAGAGCTTATTTTAGCTTTAATCGAGGGGTGATTTTGGCGTGAGCTTCAAACTCTTTTGTTAGGATGTTCTTAGCAAGCTCTTCATCTTTTTTGCGAACGATAATGGCATCATGCACGGGAAAGCATGGCGCTTGATACTTTTCCATCATTGTCGTCATTGTGCCTATGACTATCTCACTTTCAATAAACATGAGCTTAGACCAACTAAGGCCGCTTAATGGCCAGTCAGCCATGATTGGGAAGTGGTCGATTACCTTTTTGCCAACAGCCTTAACTGTCATGGAAGGTTTGAAGGCCTCACAGGAAACCCTTAGTTCTTCTATTGTTTCACTCGGCCACCTAGTGTGGAACTTCTGAACACCAAAGCTCACAGAGAACCAGGCCTTTACAACTTCTCTAGGTAATCCATCAATGGCATAGATATCTTCTTTGTTAGGAAGAGGTTCTCCCATTAAGCCATGATAGATAGTAAGGTAGGAGGCGTTGATGTCGATTTCGACAATATCTTCTCCATCTATCTGCATTGATTGCCGCTCTTCGCTACTTAAGCCGATATAGCCCTTGCCATCGGAGTTGTAGAGACGACCCCCTCTATCATAATCAAAGCCTTTAATGTCGCCTTCATTAAATAGTCTTCTAAAGCCAGTGAATGTACCGCCAGTAAGCTCAAAGCCAGACAGAAATAGATTAAGTGTCTTTGTCTCTTCCTCTACTTCAAAGAAGCGACTGGTTTGTGGTGGTTTAAGTTTTCTTCCCCGACCTTCACCTTTGACTTTAGCAGCTCTTACTTCGATTACCTTTTTAGGAAGCTGTGTCTTGAAAGACAGATGATATTCATCCTCTTTAAGACCATATTGAGTGGCCATATCAACCAGCGAGTGCGTTGGCCTAAAACGAGTAGCAAGCCCAGGAGCATAACTTGTCGTGCCTCCTTCGTCCCACTGTATGCCCTTATGATTGCGGCCTATAGAAACTTCTATTAGCCCGGCCTCTTCTAATGCAAAAACAATAGAGCGGAAGAGTTTATAGCCGACAGGCTCATCTGTAAAAGAGCCTGAGGACATCTGATGGTATGACAATCTATTATCTTGTTGTTGAAAGCCAAGCATGAGGTCAGCAATGATAAGCTCAATTGCAGTAGCAAATGCCTTTTCACGCTCAGCCTGTCTTTTGCGCTTTCTTAACTCTTTTGATTTTAGGAGGACGATAAGCCCTTCGACAAACTCTTTTGCCTGAGGACTATCAGCCACAGACAGCAAGGACATAAACCTTGCATCTCTAATTTCTTCAATATCTATCATGATGTGTTTGTAGTTATGGTTACTAGTATGCCGCAGTCATACTCTAGATAGGCATGAGCTGCTTCAGCGTCGTTAGTGTAACGCTAGCTTATTACCACTACCACCACCTATATGACCTACCATAGAGACTATGGCCACCCAAGCATCTAAGGCCATTGTATTCAAAGCAGTAGTTGATGGTGATAACTACTACCACTAACCAAGACAACTTAATCCTAGGCACTAAAGTCAACTAAGGGAAGGTGGTCTGGGTAGTCGTTATTAGTATCGCTAGCTACTACCACTACAGCAAATATAAAGACACCTTAGACTTGTCTTTGGTCAGCTATAGCAGGAATAGTGGCGTTAGTATTCGTGTTAAATTTTTGTTAATATCAATATCTATTTCTTGCTAAGCACAATAATTACTATATCTTGATTTTAGGGTTAATAAATTATAACCGTATGAAAAGTGTTATCTCTGATTTATTACTTGCGCTTGATAGTGAGATATCTGTGAAAAAATCTTCAATCCTATTTGTCGTCCCTGCTATTTTACTGTGCTTTAATGCCAATGCTGCTAATACATTTGAAGCAATAGCAAAAGTGCAGGAAACCACTGGCTTTCAAACCTCCCATAATATTGGAATGTCTTTTCAAAGTTTAGACGACTGCAAAAGTGAAGTGGCAAAACTTAACCTAGCTATTGGCAATTTGACACTACAGGGAGTTTTACCTAGTTCCAAGCCAATGGTATTTGAGTGTGTCAAAAACCAACATTTTCAACTCAGCATGAAAAACTAATCGCTAAGACATTAAACAAAGCCAACCACAATAACAACAACAACCAATCGACCCTTTAGCCCCTTTTTTGAAGTCGTGTTTGTCGTCACCCACCGGGGGGTGTCTTTTTTCGAAGGCAGTTCAGAGGTATCACAAGAGGTATTACATGGCAGTTGACAGACAGTGTTACTTTTGTTACTTTTCAAATAGTTAATCACTGTATCTTCCGCACCATATTGCGTCTCAGCCGCACCGTCATCTTGCATCATCATGGCCGCTCGATTGTTTTTCCTCGGACTGGTCAGCTTTCGAAAATCGCTCCCAGTAAGGGGCTATAGTTTGTACCATTTTCCACAATAATTTGTGGCGGTCTATAATGTTTTTCCATGATGGTAAATCCACCTTAAAGCTTGATATCTTAGCCCAAGCTTCTGCGGGTGAATTTTTTATCGAATTAAATATTTCTGACTTGTTAGGCACCTTCAGGCTACATATTTTCTTATTACCTACATTATCAGAGTTGCCAGCCAATGCTTTAACTATATCCAAGTCTTTCATGGTTTGACAGGCATCATAGATTTCTAAGTTGGTGACAGCAATAATCACCCAAGTACCTATAACCGGTATAGCTTCAACAGGGGCAGCGGCAACATTACGCGCTGCCATTATCGCGGTGCGCCGACCTATTCTCTGCGAAATTTCTGCAATTAGCTTTTTCTTTTCTTTTAAAGCTCTCTCATTTTGAATTAGCTCCCTATTCTTTTTTCTTAAAGCTCTCTCACTTTGAATTAGTTCCCTATTCTTTTTTTCTAGAATTTTATTTGCTTCAGAAAGTCTGGACACTTCAGCTGAAGTTCCAGTGACGCGGTCAGAAACACCCCAAATTGACGATGTCCTATCCAACCATGCCGGCATTATAACCGTAATGCTCACTGAAATTATTAAAATTAATGCTAATAAATAATGACGCATTTTTTTCACCCCTTCTGACCTAAATTCAAAACTTTGGTCAATTGATTGTCATCAGAGGTTTGAGATTTTAAGTCTTTTATTATGGCCATAAGCTACTCTTATCATTCATTAAGAAGTAGCAGCACATCTTGGCGGGAAAACATTAACGGAGCCTAAAACTACAAACGTCAATGCTGCGCCATAAAGATTATCTGTGAGACTTAAAGCTGTCAATTTATTAGGCGCTTTTGCCCGTGCTTGCCTAGCTTCGATAGGGCGGATTTGCATCTGTTCATAATTATGTAACGCTTTAGAGGCTAGCTTGAAGCTAGGCTCAGCTTTTAGGAATGCAGGAAATAGCTGGCAAGGTAGTTAATATCCGCGAGGGCTAATTTAGGACATAAGCTGCAGAATAGCTCAATTATGAGGCAATAACCAAAATATTGCTCTCAAAACTATTTACAAATATTTTTACATTAGTCAGTCTTAAATTGTGTTTTGTAAAAGAAATACACCTAAACAAGCAATTTTTGTTTACTTAAACCTCCGAGGTCGGTCACCAGCCCTCGCTAAAAAAAGGCCAAAATCATGTTAAATAAAACGATAAAGACGCAAGTAGTACATCTAAATTCTGGACGGCAGTTGATGCTTCTGGTTTCACTTGTTGCGGCACTTATTTACGCGGCGACAAGCATCACAACTGCACGTGCAAGTGCGGAGCCAAGTGTGGAAGCTGTGGCTGTTATTGAAGTTGTAAGCGGCTTCACCAACACCTATAATGTTGGGATGTCCTTTACCAACAACAATGATTGCCTGGCACATGTGCAACAAATGAATATGATGCTAAGTAATCTAGTGGCACAAGGCGTTTCATTAGGTGGCAAGCCTATTCAGATAGCATGTGAAGAAAGCATCGCTATCCAGATACCGGTTAGCAACTAGCCATTTAAGCTGCCTCAAAAAAGGGGCTTTATTGATTTAAAAAGACCGCGCTAGCCCCGCTGCCTCAAAAGAAGAGCCTTTAGAGGCTGCGATATTCTCTTGTCTAAACCCCAGACTGATCTCGCCCCTTGCCAGAGGCTAAACATCGGCTTTGTTTTTCATACGGGCTCGTTTAGACTAGTCTTATTTTTGCTGTCAGCATGAGGCATACTAAATGAGACCCTTTAAAACCGCCTGTTTAGGCGCCGGATATTTTGCACAATTCCATCTGGAGGCATGGGCGCGCACTGAGCAAGCTGAGTTGATAGCCATAGCCGATCAAGACCCAGAAAAAGCTGGTAAAGCTGGCGCATTTGGCGCATCTGCCTTTACCAGTTTAGAAGATATGCTAGCGACATGCGAGATAGATATTCTGGATATAATCGTTCCGCCCGCCCAGCATGCCGCTGCGATACAAACCGCCATTGACCATAAAATTCCGCATGTGATTTGCCAGAAACCTTTTTGCGGCACACTAGCGCAAGCAACAGAAATAACTGCCCGCGCAGAAGCTGCTGGCACTACTCTTATCGTGCATGAAAATTTCCGTTTTCAGCCTTGGTTTCAGACGCTAAAAGACCAGCTAGAGACGGGCATTTTAGGCGATATATATCAGATGCGCTTTACCTTGCGGCCTAATGACGGGCGCGGGCCAGATGCGTATCTTTCGCGCCAACCCTATTTTCAGAAAATGCCGCGCTTTTTAGTGCATGAAACGGCTATTCATTTTCTAGATGTTTTCACCTATCTTTTTGGCCCACCAGAGGAAGTTTACGCTGATTTAAGCCAGCGCAATCCAGCTCTGTCTGGAGAGGATTCTGGCCACATATTGCTTGGCTTCAAGGATGGCAAACGTGCGCTATTTGATGGCAACAGGCTAGCTGACCACATAGCAGAAAATCACCGGCTGACAATGGGAGACGGGCTTATCGAGGGGTGCGGCGGTGCTTTGCGGCTAAACGGATTTGGTGAGGTGTTTTATCGTGCGAATGGCTCTGTTGAAGAAATTTGCCTTTTGGCGCGCCGTGACTGGCCAGGATTTGGCGGGGATTGCGTCTTTAATCTTATCAGCTATATCACAGACTGCCTGCAAGCTGGCAAGATGCCGGTAAATAACGCAAGAGAATACCTAGCCCTGCTCGCTCTGGAAGAGCAGGTCTATAACAGTGCTGAGCAAGGCAAGAAACTGCCCTTTCCGCCGCTGGGGGAATAGGCATCAAAATTGTGTGGCCGCTGCATAGGCAGATGCCCACGCCCATTGAAAATTATGGCCGCCTAGATGCCCTGTTACATCCACCACCTCACCTATGAAATACAGCCCGGGGCAGGATTTCGCCTGCATGTCTTTAGAAGATAGCGCATTCGTATCGACCCCGCCTAGCGTGACTTCTGCTGTGCGATAACCTTCACTACCAGAGGGGCAAATTTGCCAATTATTAACGGCTGCACCAAGAGAATTTAACCGCTTATCTGCTTTATCAGCTAGCCTGCCATCATCACCGCACCACGCTATTATCTGGCTAGCAAGGCGTTTGGGAAGAAGCTGGGCAAGTGCTGCTGTAGCCTCACGGCGCGGGTTCTGTTTTTTCTGATCCAAAAGATAGGCTGCCACATCTATTTCTGGTGCCAGATTGACCGCAATATTCTGGCTATCTTGCCAATAAGAAGAAATCTGCAAAATAGATGGACCACTTAAACCTCGATGGGTAAATAACAGCCCTTCAGCAAAGCTGGTTTTGCCGCACTGCACATCTGCCTCTACCGACAAGCCAGACAGATTGGCGCAATCTGCACGCATCTGGTCGGTAAAGGTAAGCGGAACAAGGCCAGCGCGCGGTGCTATCACTGGCAGACCAAATTGCCTCGCGATTTCGTAACCAAAGCCAGTTGCGCCAATCTTTGGAATGGACAAGCCGCCAGTAGCCACCACCAGACGGTCTGCGATGATAGGCACATTATCTGTCTCAATATGAAAGGTGCTTTCCTCTCGGCGGATAGCTTTTACAGAAACTCCAAAAGCGTTACTGACGCCATGGGCACTACATTCGGCTAGCAGCATATCGATGATATCTTGCGCGCTATTATCACAGAAAAGCTGACCCAGCTTTTTTTCGTGGTAGGGAATATTATGGCGCTCTATCAGGGAAATAAAATCCTGCGGGGTAAAGCGTGCCAAAGCAGATTTAGCGAAATGCGGATTATCGGATAAAAAATTTGCCGGCTGGCTGTGGATATTGGTGAAGTTACAACGCCCACCACCTGAAATGCGAATTTTCTCAGCCACCTTTTGTCGGTGGTCAATAAGCACGGTTTGCCAGCCTTGCGCCGCTGCAAGACCCGCACAAAAAAGGCCAGCAGCTCCTGCACCGATCACCGCCACGTCATAAGCTGACGCGCTCTTTTTTTTGATATTTTTACTTATTGATGGCGGCATCATCTGGATATTTGTCACTCAGGCATCTATTCACCTGTCCAGTGATACGCTAACGCCCTACCAATAGCTATATGCAATCTTATCCGTATCGTTAAAGAGGGAATCTTTCTGAATAAAGATAAGCAAACCATACGGCAAAATGTCCATACCAATGGATATTCACGAACAAGCGCGCAACAAAGCGATGCTCCCCTTTGATATTGAAATAATCACATATTTTGTCGCCGGGATTAAAAAGCCAGACCAACATAATTCATCCCCATCCTAGCCATAGTCCAACATTTTATAACGCGCATAATATTAAAAATAAATAAGAAAATTTTGTTCTTTTTTAAAACTTTTATCCCCTTCTTAAACCCATGTGGCCTCGCCCTATTTTTATCCCCGATATCGGTAATGCGACTAACCTTTCATGCCCACTCTCTGGCATGATGTGCGGGTTTTAAGCCACAATGAGAGGGGAAAATAAAGAGATGAAATTTACCAGACGTGATGCCACAAAACTGCTTGCCTTACCGATTATTTTTCATGCCGTAAAACATTCCACAACCAAAGCCAATGCTGCTGTGCCGAAAGACCCAGCCTTTCGTGAAGCGGTTCAGGCAGCCATGCTGGAATATATTGATGCAGCAAAAATTAAAGGGCATTCGCTTATCTTTGACCCTATCGCAGGCGATTTTATCAAGGCACGTTTTAAGAAACTACATAGTAATCTTGCACTGGTAGCAAACAGCTTTTATGTGTCCTGTGCGGATTATGAAACTGAAGATGGTGAAATACTGGATGTGGACTTCATGGTCGCCGAGCAAGATGGCTATTATGCGGTTTTTCAGTCTGTCATTCACATGCGCGATAATAAACTGCGCGGCCAGCATATGGAGAATGCAGAAATAATCTTTGCCAAAGCTGGGGGATGTTGTGCCGGGAAATGCGGTGCTAAATGCGGTGCAAATTGTGGTGCAAATTGTGGTGCAAATTGTGGTGCTAAATGCGGTGCAAACTGCGCTGCAAACTGCGCTGCGACCGGTTAGCAGCCTATGTCTGGTGACGCGCCTCTCTTAGGTGATCTTGAAGCACAAATGGCGGCGTGTGCTGACATGCTAACGCCTGAATTATGGCAGCGTTTTGGTACCCCGCAAAATTGCTTGATAGCGATCGCAGATTACCTGTCTGGAGAGCAGAAAAACCTGCTAGATATTCTGGATTGCCGCACGGGCGAGCGCAGCCCAAAGGCGCATGATGTGACAGATATACAAGGGCATTTTCATTGGTTTTATCATCGCCATGACGCGGAAGATAAAAAAGAGAACCAAACAGGTGGTGGGCATTTTCATTTGTTTGCCACCCCTAAATTTTTCCGTGATACGCTATCTGCACAATACACCCATTTAATCGCTATAGAATTAGACAGGGATGGCGATTTAGGCAGTTTTTTTGTTCCCAATATCTGGGTTACAGATGAACAACCCAGACCATCTGAATACCTAAAATCAGGCTGCCAGAAATTTGATGCGCGGTTAGGTACGCCCAGTCATTTAGTCAGTATCTGGCTAGCAGCTCTGATGCGCACCTTCCTTGGTGATATTCTGAATTTACTGGAGCAAAGAGACCGTTTCCTAGCCGCTATATCGCAAGCTGAGAGAAAACGATATTTTGCAGATACAGAGATAAGCCGCATTTGTGAATGGAAACTTAGCTGAATGCGCCGCCCCTTTTCCCTGACTAGCAGATTATTTTTTATGCTTGTTTTAGCGGCAAGCCTAATAGGCACAACAGGCCTGAAAACATATGAGTATTTTTCCTATAAAATAGAGCGTGATAAATTATCTGTGCGCGTAGCTACTGCGAGCGTGCGCATTTCAAAGGCGATTATTAAACCTGCCGAAAGCGCAGATATCGAAGGGGTGCGCCATATCTTGTCCGCCTTTGCCGCTAGCCCAGAAATCACGTGCGTCAAATTAGAGCTAAAAACATTTGATGTTGCAGAATATTGGCCATTTGACGGGTGCGAAGCAGACCAAGCAGAAGCATCACTGCATCGCCAGCCCATCCGCCAAGCTATGCGCCGGTTTGGCCATGCCGATATTTATTTTACCGACCACGGAATTGCAGAGGAAATACGCGCCGTCTTTATGACGGTGGCACTCGGCATTGCTGGACTGATGGCAAGTCAGCTAATTGTTATATTTTTTCTAAACAAGCATCTAATCGCCAGTCCTATTGCCAAGATTACCACTATATTGGCACGGCTGGCACGTGGCGATAAGGACGCACGGATAGGTAAAATCAATAGCTCAGCAGAGTTTTCAGCTCTTGCCCAAAGCTATGATGCCATGGCCGAAGAGCTGGCAGAACAAGAAAAATTAAAGCGGCAATATACAGAAAAAATAGATCAGCAAAATAAAGAAATTACCCAGAGCCTGACTTATGCCGCTGTCATTCAAAATGGTCCAACTGGCCTTGATGCCGGTTATTCAGATAGTGTGTTTGATTTGGCTATGCAGCAAAGACAACTGTCAAAAATCGGCGGCGACTATTGTGTAGGAATTGATTTAGGCACGCATTATCTGGTGTTTTTCGCGGATGCTACCGGCCATGGGGTACCTGGGGCATTAGCGACAATGTTGCTAGCCAGCAGCGTCCGCATTGTTGCTGGCAATGCAAATCCGCCTAAAACAGCCTCTGGTTGGCTGGCTGCTATTCATGATAATTTTCAAGATTCCCTCGCAAGCCAGACCCCTCATAAAGGCGAGAATACAAATAGCGCGGGATTGGGCGCAGATGCCTGTCTTATTCTGTTTCATAAAGATGAAAAAAACCTGTCAGTTGCCAGCGCAAAAACGCCGATCTTCGTGCGGCACAATGACGAGGTGAGCCTCATTAACGGCGATAGGATCAGCATTGGATATGATGCGCACAAAGTGGCCTTTAACGAGCATAATATTCCGCTTTCCAATGTTGGGGATATGGCCGTATTTTGCACAGATGGTATTTTTGATCAGCCAGACGCCTCTCGAAATTTTGGCTATGGCAAGCGCCGCTTAAGCCGCTTCATTGCCTCTATTGAAGAGGATGGGGTGGCGGCTAGGGATTTAGCAGACATGATTTTTGCCGAGGTAGAGGCCTATGCTTGCGGTGCTGAGCCAGTGGATGATCGCACCGTGCTGGTAATCAAACATAAGGCCTGAAACGATAAGGCCAGTTCATTTTTTGAGGTGGCGTTTAAGCATGGTTTGCACGCTCGCTATCAACAGTTTCAAATTATCATCCAGCATGCGGAGCTCTGCTTCTACAATCTGCTTTTCAAAGGTGAGTACACTTGTTGTACCAGATGCCAACAAGTTACCTTCCAGAGGCACATCCGAGATAAGTTCACTCAGTCCACAGGAGCTACAAGGCCCGTAGCTTGCCAGGAGCTGCTCATCCTTATCCATCAAGACAAGGCGGCCAGATTTTACCAGAAACACTTCGCCTATCGGCTTATTCATGACCGATAATATTTCTCTGTTAAATACGTGCCGTACTTCCATCTCACCGCATCTCCATTGCCTTTTTTGTCACGTGCCGCCCTTATCCCTTATTTATTATGACCATCTGCCCGGCATATCTGCATCCACCCTTTTCAAAGAGGTTTGAATAATTTTGTAAACCAGCCCGCCATCTTGCAGGGACTGCACCTCCTGCTTTGTCAGGATAATAGCCTTAATGTCGCTTCTTACATGCGCGTCAGCTGAATAAGGACGTTGTAGCATAACATCAAAAAGGCCGAGCACGTCCCCTGCTTGCAATTGAAGTGAGCCAGAATCACTTTGCAAAATGGCGCTGCCTGTTTTCAAAATAAACACAGAAGTGCTTTCCTCACCTCTTTGATAAAGGACTTCTCCTTTTGCAAACTCTTTGGTAATAGCCATCGCCGCACAACAACTTTATTTTTGCTGAAGGGCGAAGGGGAGCTTTATGCAGATATCTGCATAATCTTCCCCTTGCTCGGCTGTTTGCTCATCTTCTTCATCATAGAGCCAGATCATCTTTATCTGTTTATTTTCTGATAATTGTGATTCACAGAAACGGATGAGATTGATAACGATGCGCGTTGACCCACTATTATGATAATTCAGATCGAAAGTAATTTCTGTCTCCGGATGGCCTGCCACCCAATCTTCTATCTGGCGCAGGACAGGGTTCCAAAAGCCATGCAAATCCTCTGGATAGGAGCGCCCTGAAATATGAATTTGGCTAGTATCCTCATCTAAAGTAACTGCTGGTGTTTTGGCTGTTGGTTCTGCCATTATCATTGCTTGCCTCCTCTCAATAGCAGCCAAAATATTAAACCCATGCCGATATACGAAACAGATACCGACCCTTGCCATCTTCGAAAAATCCATAGCGAACTGGACGAACGCTTTTGCGGGCAATCTCATAATAGCCTAGTCCGCCACCGCGGCTTTCTTGGTCATCAAATGAGGCGGCCATTTTCTGTTTATAGGCAGGTACAATCTCAGCAGGCGTAAGAGCAGCAATCTCAGCCATAATGGCTTCCAACTTAGTATATTGCTTGGCTGAAATAGGATTAATAGCTGTTATCGAAACAGCTCCCCCATCTAGGGCGATTTCAATCCCGCCATAGGCTGCATCTCCGCCGCTAGCAATCGCCGCCCTATCATCTGAATAGAACAGAATATTTTGCAGCATCTCAACATAAATGGTGAAGACATAGCGATAGCGTTTGGCCATTTCTGGCTGGACAGAAATGACCTCTTCAATCCCCGCAGCAATCGCATCCAAAATATTATTGGTGATAAATCCGATAAATAGATACTGCTGGTTTGGGCTAGCCAGTAATGCATGTATGCTTGTTCTCATAAACGACACCGCGCCTTTTCTTATACCAATATGAACGCGCACCAGACGAGGCTCGCCAAGCGCTGACCATAAGGCTTTGAGAAAATAGTGCCAAGCGCAGTTAGGCGTTTTGGGTATGAAAGACGGCTAGCTATTCCGCGAAAAAGGGGGGGGTAGCCAATTTACGATCGCATAGAATCAAATAGCCCTGAATAGCGTTTACTTAAATCAAAGCGCATATGCTGGCCACCCGGCAGCGCACCGCGATGCTGGCAGTTTTGCCGCTCACAAACACGGCAACCAAGACCAATAGGCGTAAGGGCAGGTGCCTTTAAATTCCCTAAATTATCTGCATAACAGATATCTTTGGCATATTTTAGATCGCAGCCCAGCGCAATGGCATAAATGGGGGTGCCAAAATGGGCAGGTTGGGTGCGTTGCACGCGGTGGGTGCAAGCGATGGTTAGTAATTTTTGTCCCTGCTCTAGGGTGGAGGCTTGGGTTAATATATGCCCAGGCGAGCGAAACGCCTTATGCGGCACCCAGCGCCCACATGCCCCGCCTTGACGCGCAAATTCTATTCCTCCAGCCGAAAGCCGCTTAGAGATATAGCCTGCTTCATCAACCCGCAAAAAGAAAAAGGGAATACCGCGATCAGATGGGCGGTTCAGGCTAGTTAGCCGGTGACACACCTGCTCAAAGGTCGCGGTAAAACGGTTGCCTAGCGCATCAATATCGTGGCGTAATTCGCGTGCAGCGGCCGCAAATCCGCTATAGGGCATCATCACTGCCCCCGCAAAATAGCTAAATAATGCCATCCGCAGCAGGGTTTGCGTTTCCTCATCTTGAGAGCGTGCCACTTTATCAATGACTGTATCTACCACGTCCCGGAAGCCAAGCTGTGCAATTTGTGTAATAATCTGAAAAATCCGTTGTGGTTCTTTTAGGCTCTCAGACAATAGTAGACGGCCGCGATGCATATCAAATTCCCGCAATACAGACCCCATTACTGATTGCGGCATAATTCGGGTTTTCACGCCATAATTTTGTTCCAGATAAGCTATGAGCATAGCGGGTTTTGCACCAGATTGCAGTAAATTATCGCCGCTATTTTGCGCTTGTAATGTGCTTAAAAAACCTTCGGCGGCTTCTTCTATTTCTGGGAAATGATTCGCTTGGCTTTCAAGGATGCGCCGAACCGCATCAAGCGGGCGCGGTGCACGTGATTGCTGGGATATTTGATCCCCAGAACGAGCCGCCTCACGCATTGCCTCATAGGCGCGGTGGAGAGACAAAAACGCATTTGCCGCATTTGGATGCTGATTAGCTAACTGTTGTATATCGCGGCGCGACATGCTGACACCTTCCAATACCGGGTCAGCTAGCACCTCGCTCAAATGGGCGGTTAGGCGCGCCGAATCATCTTCTGAAATGTCCCGTAAATCTACATCATAAGTTTGCCCTAGACGGAACAGGATAGGCACTGTTACGGGACGCGCATTATTCTCCAGCAAATTGAGATAAGAAGCTGAAATGCCCAGCTCAGCTGCCATATCAGACTGGCTAAGTTTTAAGGTGGTGCGGAGCCGCCTTAATTTATGCCCGATCATAACCTTACCGCTTGCTAGCTCTGCCATTTCTGCACCTGTTTGCTCCAGCCCTTTATCGTCATGCCCTTTATCGTCATGCCCTTTATCGTCATGCCCTTTATCGTCATGCCCTTTATCGTCATGCCCTTTACCATCATAGGAGAGTAGGGTTTGAAAATAACAAAGTTAGTAATGTTTTACAATATAATTTTGTAAATCTTTACATAGTTAAATAATTACACTTTTTAATTTTTTGTTAGATGTTAATCCCTGTATCTCTTCATCATGCCAGATTGGCTTTGTTGCCACGCCCAAAAGTGACCGCATCCAAAAGTGGCGGCATCCAAAAGTGACGGGGCACAAAAATGCGGGCCCAAAAGTGACGGGGCACAAAAATGCGGTATAGGCAAAACGGCAACAGCAGAAGATCTAAAAAATCATGGAGACCAATAATGACACAAGAATTTGAAACACTCACCAAAAGCCAAGCTGGGCGCTTTGCCCATACCAGCCGTGACTATGATATGGCAGAAGTCAAAAAACTGTCAGGGTCAGTCGTGGTTGAGCATTCTCTGGCACGTCGTGGTGCAGATAAATTATGGTCATTATTGCAAACAGAAGATTATGTCCA
>Ga0209138_1001796_pt1 | contig 17613 bp, 18 predicted proteins | sample SaaInl3SG_22_DNA_FD_184645 | JGI IMG/M metagenome (GOLD analysis project Ga0209138, IMG submission 184645) | Marine microbial communities from expanding oxygen minimum zones in the Saanich Inlet - ESP_153SG_22_DNA (SPAdes) (version 2) | ecosystem: Environmental > Aquatic > Marine > Intertidal...
CCTCTTGGCTTCCTCAGCGTTCGCTTTCTTCTTGGCTTCCTCAGCGTTCGCCTTCCTCTTGGCTTCCTCGGCGTTTGCTTTCTGTTTTTTCTGAACACGATCACTGGCGTTCACGAATGAATTCAGGACCTTCCTCTTCTTCGATGCATTGACCCTTTGTTTTTTTTGAACACGATCACTTGCGTTCACGAACGAGTTCAAAACCTTCCTCTTCTTCGATGCATTGATCTTCTGTTTTTTCTGAACACGATTACTAGCGTTCACGAACGAGTTCAAGGTCTTTCTTTTCTTCGTTAAGTTAACTTGTTTGTCGACAGATTCACGAATCGTGTTAAGGTTTGCATTTGATTTATCGGCTTGATCCATGTACAACTTTTTATTCTGGTTAGAGATGGGCCTTCCCTTGATATACTCTTTCAAATCACTGGCAGCCAGGCGTTTCATGAATATTTTTTCACTTTCGTCAATGTTATTAATGGGATTCATCACGACGGATGCTAAAACTTTCTTTTGGGTCAGTTTAAATTTCTTTTCGTCGGTATTCGCTATTTGATCTCTTAATTTGACTTTTCTATCGAAAGTGGTTTCCAGGTTTTTCAATGTTTCGACATTCTTAGCAGATTTAACCGTGGTCAACCACCCCTGTTTCCAAACAGGTGTTTTAACTACTCTCTTGATCTTGTTAGTAAACGACGTTTTTCGGTTATTGACCTCTAACTGTTCAAGTGTAGCTGACGCGTTGAAGTTGTTATTAGGTTTCGGTTCTGCACGCTTCGCCTTGATCATTTGTCCCTTTTCGATTGCTTTCGCAATCTTTTCGCGTTTCTCCTTTTCTCTGATGGCTTCATTCTCAAGGCGTTTCTTAGCTTCCTTTTGTCTGATGGCTTCAATCTCAAGGCGTTTCTTAGCTTCCTTTTCTCTATTGGCTTCATTCTCAATGCGTTTCTTAGCTTCTTTTTCTTTTATGGCTTCATTCTCAATGCGTTTCTTAGCTTCCTTTTCTTTCATGGCTTCATTCTCAAGGCGTTTCTTATTTTCTAATGCTTTCAAATTCATGAACTTTTTCTTTTTGCGACGTTCCTTGTTTTCATTAGCTTTCCGTGTGACATTAATTTTCTTCATCTTCAAGTTTAATTCGGCATTCCGTGCTCTCTCCTTTTTCTGTTTCTTTTCTTCGGCTATGCGATTTTTGCGTTCGCGGTTTTCAATCACACGAAGGCGTTTATTTTCTTCATTCTTTTTCCTGCGTTCAGCCTCTTCGGTCTTTCTGTGTCGCTCTTCTTCCTTCTCCTGCTTTTTACGCTCATCATCTTCGATCTTCCTACGACGCTCTTCTTCCTTCTCCTGTTTCTTCCGTTCAGCCTCTTCGGTCTTTCTGCGTCGCTCTTCTTCCTTCTCCTGCTTTTTACGCTCATCATCTCTGATCTTTCTGCGTCGCTCTTCTTCCTTCTCCTGCTTTTTACGCTCATCATCTTCGATCTTTCTACGTCGCTCTTCTTCCTTCTCCTGCTTTTTCCGTTCATCATCTTCGATCTTTCTGCGTCGCTCTTCTTCCTTCTCCTGCTTTTTACGCTCATCATCTTCTATTTTTTCACGGCGTCTATCTTCTTTCTCCATTTTTATTCTTGTTTCCGCGTTAAACTGACGCCTGTATGTCTCACGGTTTTTGCGTTCCTTCTCAATCCTCGCATTTTCCTTCTTCTTGTTTTCGAGTTCTTGTTTGCGTTCCTTCTCAATCTTCGCATTTTCCTTCTTCTTGTTTTCGAGTTCTTGTTTACGTTCCTTCTCAATCCTCGCATTTTCTTTCTTTTTGTTGTCCAGTGCTTGTTTACGTTCCTTCTCAATCCTCGCATTTTCTTTCTTTTTGTTGTCTAGTGCTTGTTTACGTTCTCTCTCGATTCTCTCATCCTCTTTTCTCTTATTGGATCTCAACTGTCTGTCGCGCTCTTTTTCACGACGTTCTTCCTTTTTCATATTCTCGATACGCTCCTTCTCTCGTCTTTCTTCGATAGCACGTTTCATATTCTCGTTGACCCGATTACGCTTCTCTTCTCTTTCTTGGCGTCGTTTAGTATCAATATCATTTTTAACGCTATTGATAACATTTCTCTTTGTGTTTTTGTTGAGTTGTCTTTCCTTTGTGTTGATGACATCGTTCTCTTTTTGTTTGGGTTCATCAGCCTCTTTTTTCGATTGATTTTTTTCCTCGTTCTCTTTTTGTTTGAGTTCATCAATCTCTTTTTTCAAACGATTTTTTTCCTCGTTCTCTTTTTTCAATCGATTTTCTTGTTCCTCAACCCTGCGTCGCTTTTCTTCCTCTTTCTCCCTGTTTGAAGTATTTTTCTGTTGAATAAAGTTTAAAAGGTTTTTAGTGTTGTTTTTGGGTGGTGTGTTATTTACCTCTAGATTTTTGACAATGTTACGTCGTTCGTTATAATTGACAATGGGTTTCTTTCTTGCGTTTAAGATGAATTTAGGGGTCGACTTGAAAAAAAGGCTTGGTGTTTTTTCTTTGGTGATAAACTGTGGAGCCTTAGTGTTTTTAAACAAACTCTCTGGAAAGTTAGGCTTTCGTTGTGTATTCACCTTGTTCACCCCGTTGTTCACACTGTTGTTCAACTTGTTCACCCCGTTCATGTTGTTCACACTGTTGTTCACCCTGTTCATGTTGTTCACACTATTGTTCACCCTGTTCATGTTGTTCACCCTGTTCACCCTGTTCACGTTCGTTACCTGTGTTTTGACAACCCTTTTTTTACCAACCTGAATAGGTTCTCGTATACCCATTGTGGTCAGTCGATTACCAATTCGTTCTCTCAACTGATCCTTGGTCAAACCATCTATCTTCTTGATATCAACCTTTCGTGCAATACGCTCAAGATCCTTTCGTAAGATGGAAGACGAAAATAAACTATCATAGTCACGCTGTGTAAGAGGTGAACGTTTATCCATAAGATAGGTCCTATCACGTGTCATGACCAATGGTGGTAGAGGAAGCTTACCAGATTCTATATGAGCATAGGCATCACATAGATCTTCCCTGGAAAGTTTGATATCAACCCCTGTGTTAACCTTTAGAAACTTCTTCAAGTTCTCAGTATTAATGGAAGGGTTACACACGGTCTCCATATTAATATTGAGATACATTATTTTTTCTGACTGTATCCGATATTCACAAGTTTTATTTTTTCTTCGTATGTCATATTGAAATCAAAAATACCTGCATCACCGACATTGACGGGTATCATGACACACTTCTCATCGTAACTCACCCTATTTTTTAGAGTTGAACGTATTAGTGCTTCTAAAAAATCCTTTGGGTTATCCACTGATTCTTTATACACGTCATCTAGTACTAATTTAACGCACCCGACTTCGTGTGGTTTCTTATCCATGAAGGGATTCATTGGGTATTCTTCTACAGTTCCACCATCAATGTAGGTATTACCATTATATTCTGATGACGCAAAAATCATTGGGATTGCGATACTCATACACACAGCATCTATGACTTTCATATCTGGGTGTGTATCAACAGAAAAGTATTCAGTCTTCGAAGTGTTAAGACAGAACGCCGACACGTAAATTTTCTTTTTCAGATCATGAAACGTTGGATCACAGCCACATAGTTCAACGAGTTTGTCTCGTATCGGTTCTATTTCAACAAAGCCAAATTTGTTAAAGAAGGTACCGATATTCAGTTTAACAAACTCAGAGATATCAACATTCAAGGAAATATCTATCATGTCATCAACTGACATACCCACTGCCCAAAAAAGAGCCAGGATTGAACCAGCTGAAGATCCAGAAACTTCTTTTACGTTGCCCAGACTTGATTCCATGGATTTAAGACGTCCCAAAAAGGCGTATATACCCATGGATGCTGGCCCGAGTACAAGATACTTCATTCTCCTACTTAATAGAAAGTAGGAAATTGCTTGCGAAGCAACGCAAAGACGGTCGCGAAGACGATCGCGTGCGTCAAGGCCGCGGCGATGCTGGTCTGACCAGAGGCGAAGACACCACCCGAGCCCGGGGGGAGCGTCAGAAGCATACCGGGGCTGAGGGCAAGGAACAGAGCGGTTGTCACGAGAAGATCGGTCTTGGTGAGAACCAGACCGAGAGCCTTGGCGATGAGCGAGTACACGAGGAAGAAGACGAGACCGTGGAACGCGACCGCCATTTGACCGGTTTGACCGTTCATGAACTTGACGTTGCGACCCGATGTGGTGAGAAGGACACCGGGGCTGAGCGTCAAAAAAAGAGCGGCGGGGATGGCAACCTTCTGGGATGTAAGTTCGGGCAGCATTGTTGTTTAGTATAGACACATAAAATTATTCGCAAACTCTGCAAAGTGGTAGAACGTAGCACCTCGCATCATCTCTTCATGTAATCCATTATCATTGATTACCCTCCTGAGATTTTTCCAGATATGATGTAACTGTACATCGTATCCACTGCTTACCCGTTCATGATACGAGTCATGTTCATCAAAACAAAATTCAACAAAGTCGCAAAACTTCCCAGAATGTCTAATCCTGGCGTCATACAACAATGTATTGATCATGTTCCACATGAATCTGAGTTCTTCTGAATATTCAACTTCCCAGTCTTCAATATTCAGAGGAGTGATGTCATGACCATCATCCTCGTCCCCACTTGCGTAGGAATCGAGGTCGACAGTCGCTTCGTATACGTACTGGCTCCAAACCATTTATTACTTGTTTACTTTTCTTCCTTATCCTTTATACCTGTTACAGCGAGCGAGACGGATTCTCTGACAGTTAAATTGTCCTGAATCGCGTTCATCGCCCCCTCGACTTGAGCTTCATTTCCACCAAAAAACGATTCAAGGCCATTCCTAACAGAATCCTTGGTCATGCCAGATTTGCGATTCGACTTGCGAATAGAAATCTTACCCTTCCTAAGATTGATCGTATCAATGCCCTGATTAAGCATGTTCGCCTTAATCAATTCCTTGAGCTGCTTCTCAGCCTGGTTAAGTACTTTAATGTCGGACTTCGCTTCCTTCAACTGCTTAGAAAGTTCAACCAGCTTAGCCACATTTTCAGACAGTTCGCTCGTGATATCAGTCATTTAATTTTTATAGACACTATTCTTTAAGCACAGAGACCACGCTGCATAACATCAGGGGTAATCGTGGAGTTGTTCCACACGAAGACATCCTTGGGAACGGGAGGCTCGGCACGGATCTGCTGGTTCGCGTTGCGGAGGGCACCGCCGACGGTCTCGGGCATACCAACCTGCTGACGAGGCTCAAGGAAGTTCTGTCCCTTGAGGATATCCTCGGGGGCGAACTCACCAAAGTCGTCCTGGGTCGCAACCTCACGGGGGAGGAGAGAAGACGCGAGGCCAGTGCCGTTCTTCATGGCAAGCTTCTCAGGGGTCTGCTCGACGGGGGCGTACATACGCTCCTTGATGCGGTAGGTGGAGGTCGTCTTGTTCATGTTGATCAGGAGGTACACGACCACCGCGATCGCGGCCAGCATGATCACATTACGCATGGCGAAAGCCTTCTTCATTTTATATAAGTCTACAATTTTTTTTTACTGGTCATCCTCAATTGCGTACTCGTCTGGGTATTCAGACTCAGGCTCAGGCTCAGGCTCAGGTTCGGGCTCAGGTTCGGGTTCGGGCTCAGGAGCTGGATGGACCTTCACCTGAACAACATTCCACAGTGGACCGAACGCTTTCTTGGCAAACCAGAGACCGGCAAACTCGAGTAGACTGGTACAGTCGGAAGATGGTACAAGATCATCGACACCGATGACCTTCTTATCGGCATCAAAAATCTTAGTCGCCTTGATAACATCGGTGGTCACCTGGGTATCTACGAGACTCTTCGTGTATGCCCGCTCGATGGTAGAATCACCAACTTTTTTACCGAACCACTCTTCGGCATTAACCTTAGCAGCTTGGATATTTTCAGAGTCGAGGTTCTCAATCTTGGACACATCATCGAGAACGAAGGAGATCTCACCATCCTCGTGCGTCGCCTTACCCTTCACCTGAACAAAGTACTTCTTCTTTTCGTCAGTGTACGCCTTGACAACATAGAGACCATCATCATTCTTGATCGGTTTAGAATAGAACATCGTATATACTACGATAGTGTATCATTTCTTTAACCCGACTACAGGTATGAGTGCGGAACGTTTCAGTAAAGACGGTGATACCCATGAGTCACGTTTGGGATTAAAGCCATACAATGGTGGATTTTTGAGTACATCACTCGAAATAGGGACGGTATTTTTAGGTCTGAGACTGTACTGGTTACCGATATAGGAATTTCTCTTATTTTCAACCCATTGTAATGTATCGAGATCAAATCGCATGTTCCCATTCGTTTTCACAAACCCCGTCTTATTCTGTGTTGTATTGACACCGTACAGGATCTTACGTGACAAGGAATCGATCGAAGGCTCTGTTGTGTATTTCTCATACTTTTTAGGATTCACCCGACTCGCCGCAGCCATACTGACTTTACCATCCGTTTTGTAGACTCGTTTAGGTGTAAATTTTGTATTCTGGACTGACTTGAACAAGCTTTCGAGTGTATCGGAAGCCTTCGCTTTTCCGGTCAACATCTTCACGAGTTTGAACATGCGTTGCTTGTCCTTGATCTTCTTTTCGGGGCGGAGACCCAGCTTCTGCATGAGGTAGATGTCGTCAACGAGAAACTTTTTACCTGCTATGTAAATATTCTTGTCAATCACGAGTTTATTTGAGTGACGATTCATGTAGGTAAGACCTTTGCGTCTCGTGTCGATGATTTCGTATCCGAATTCACCTGGACGCATGAAGGGTATATCGAGAAACCCACCCAGAACACGTTCTTCTATTTTACCTGCTTCGATTGAAAATGCTCGAATGTTAAGATCGAGTGCGAACAGTTCTACATCTATGAGAACGTCACCTTCAGAAATATTGGATGAACCCGAGGATTCTTTCATTTTCTTGATGAGTGTATATCTCCTGGTGACCAATGGTTTCTTGTTCGTCGGTTTAAATCCGAGGAATGTCGCTAGTTTAGAATTGGACATCAACCGTGTCCGAACAACATCTTGGATTTTGACACATGTTTCACCGAGTTTATCCCATAGTAACAACTTTGTGGCTTGCAGTTTACCAAAAAATTTCATGTCATAGGGTATTCTGGGAACAAACTTTGTATCAATATCACTCGTGACGATTCGGTCACCCTTTTCTACATAATAGTTGTACGCCTCACCACCAGAAATGATCAAGTCACCCATGGGTTGCACATAGGTTGTGATCTCACTCACTGTTTTAAGAATGATATCTCTACTGAGGTCTGTCACGAAAGCGTACAACATTTTTTCAAAGGATTCATTCTTGTGCAACCGTGTCACCCTCGAACGAAACGAACGAACATCACCACGTTCGTAATATTTCTCCAATACGGGATCATCGAAGAATAAATTCTTCTTCATGAATTTTTGTAATGTAGCTTCACTATAAACATACGTATCCATATTATAATCTACACATATAAAAATGAACTGTAACAGGGATTCATGCCAGACGACAGAAACATGTAGGTGTTATGCTCTCCTGTCGGAAAACAATCCCAAGAAGAAGCAAATCTGTGGATACAAACGAGGGGATAGCATTTTCATGTGTGACGCGAGTTGCTGTAGTGGTGGGTGTCCAGGGCAGTGTGCTGGAGTTTCGCCCCGTGAACCCTATGCCATCGTCGATAAGTTCTCATCGACAGAGATTGACAATCGACGCATATTAATGTGGGTCGGTATCATCCTGTGTATACTGATACTCGCAAGTACCTTTGCCCTGTTTTAATCACTTAAAGAGTTGAAACCTAAGTAAGATATAATGTCTCTCGAATCCATTACTACTGAGCTCGCTGCCATCCGTTCCGAACTTAAGTCCCTGACTAAGCTTGTTCGCAAGGTCAAGGCGAAGCAGGACGATCCCGACGGTGAGAAGGCTAAGAAGCGCGCGGAGAACAACGGTTTCAACCGTAAGCAGAAGGTTTCCGACAAGCTTCGTGCGTTCCTTGGTCTCAAGAAGACTGAGCTCATTTCTCGCAGTGAGGTAACCAAGGCGATCAACAAGTACATCACCGACAAGGGTCTCAAGCACCCCGACAACGGCCGCGTCCTTGTTATGGACGATAAGCTCAAGAACCTTCTCGAGCCCGGCGATACGCAGGTCACCTACCTTAACCTCCAGAAGTTCCTTAGCCCCCACTACGTTAAGGAGGATAAAGCCTAAACACATTCTTAATTAAATGAACCTTCAACGATCCAAACTTGAGGACCTTGTTGGTACAAAGATTAATAACTTAACTTTGTACCAGAAAGCTTTTACACATAAATCCGCAATCAAGGAACATGATGAACTCAACGAATCATTCGAGACGTTGGAATTTATGGGTGATTCCGTATTGGGATTTGTGATTACGAAATTTTTATTTGACAAACATGAAAGTAAGCAGGAGGGGTTCTTGACAAAGGCTCGTACCAAACTTGTACGAAGTGAAACCTTGGCGGCCATTGCTCGAAAGTTGGGACTCCATGATTGGGTTTTAATGGATGAAAAGGGTATGCGAAACGGGTGGAATAACAATCCTAAAATTTTAGAGGATGTCTTTGAAGCTCTCGTGGGTGCGATCTATTTGGACCTTGGCCTCGCTCATGCGAAACAGTTCATCCTACGTATATACGAAAACCCAGAATTCATCAACATGCAGTCCATCATGGTTGATGATAACTTCAAAGATCATCTGATGCGATATTGTCAGACGAATGGACTCACGTTACCGGATTACCGTGTGACTACTCATGAGAATGGTATCTTCGTGATTGATGTCTATGTCGACAATACCTTCCTCGGTAGGGGCTGTGCCAAAAGTAAAAAACAGGCGGAACAATACGCCGCACAATCGTACTTTTACCCACCAAGTAGTTTAAAAGGGTCACACCATAGATGAGTAACATGCACCCCAATGTCAAGGCTGCTTTAGAAAGAGAATACGCCGCACAGAAATCTGAAGAATGGCTCGCTCTCCGTGGAAAAATGTTGACAGCGAGCGATGCCGCGACAGCCATTGGAAAGAACAAGTACGAAACACCCGAAGGTCTCTTATTGAAGAAGTGTGGTCTCGGTGAAAAATTCATGGGCAATGAAGCGACACGTCACGGTGAGAAATACGAAGATGAAGCTCGTATTCTCTACGAAGAACGTCATGGTGAAGTTGTCCATGAATTGGGTTTATGTCCACATCCAGTTGAGGACTGGCTCGGTGGAAGTCCTGATGGTGTGACTGAATCTGGGAAGTTGGTTGAAATCAAGTGTCCTCCCCAACGCAAGATTATTCCGGGTGAAGTACCCGAGCACTACATGCCACAGCTTCAACTTTGTATGGAAATCCTGGATCTAGAGTCTGCAGACTTCATCCAGTATAAACCTGCTGAGACAAACTGGCCTCGTCCAGAAGAATTCGACGTCGTCAATGTACCCCGTGATCGTGAATGGTGGAAGACCTACCTACCTGTCATGCGTGAATTTTGGGACAAGGTTCTCTATTACCGGGAACACCTCGACGAACTCCCGAAGCCCAAGGAGAAGAAACCTCGTAAAAAGAAGGAAGAGAAGCCAGTCCAGTGTGAAATCATCGAAATGTCTGACGATGACTACCTAAGTGACTGACGATTATGAAATATCCAAACAATGATTGAACAACTGTATAACAACGCGAAGTCTCTTCTTGCTGCTAGGCTCTATGCACCCTATCAGCAAGAAGGTGTCATGTGGATGTTGACCATGGAAAACAACATCGGTAAGCCGAAGGGTGGTTTCCTCTGTGATGAAATGGGTCTTGGAAAGACGGTGCAATTGATTGCAACCATCTTGGGCAACAAGAAGCGGAAGACTCTGATCGTCGTCCCGAAATCCATCGTCTCCCAATGGGTTGATGAAATTACCAAGTTTGCTCCATCTTTGCGTTGCAAGGCGTGGGACGGACCGGATCGTGACTCGACAAACATCAACTTTGTTGACGTCGTGGTCGCACCTTATTCAGTCATCCGGATGGGTTCTCGACTCCATGGAATTCACTGGGATCGGATCATTCTTGATGAAGCCCACGAGATTCGAAACCGAAACTCGAAGATTTTCAAGAATGTGAACGCTCTCCGTTCTGATATCCGCTGGGTCGTTACGGGAACCCCTGTATTCAATTCGATGAACGACTTTGTGTCGCTGTGTGAATTCGTGGGCATCCCTCGTGTGTTGGTTCAGGGTATGTCCAACAAGGTGAAGGATATCTACATTCTTCGACGTACCAAGGAGGATCTTGACATGAACGACATCCCCGAGTGTCATTTCGAAAATGTGGAACTCGAAATGTACAAGGAAGAAAGACGCCTCTACGAATATGTTTTCGAAGATGCCCAGGAGACTGTTCGAGAAATCTTCAAGACGACGACCAACATCAGTGCCAAAAATATGGAACTCTTGGAGTGTCTTCTTCGTGCGAGACAGTGTTGCATCTGGCCACAGATGTACTACGATGGTGTCGCTAAAAAGACTGAGACGGAAGCGGAGCTTTGGGTCGGTGGATCGAGGAAGATGGATACCCTGTTTCGAATGATTGAAGGTCACCCCGATGAAAAGGCGTTGGTCTTCTGTCAGTTTACTGGTGAGATGAACCATATCCAGAAAAATATCAAGGGTCCCGTCTTCAGGATTGATGGATCCGTCTCAAAAGAGGATCGTCTCGAACAGATGCGTCTTTTCAAGAAGGCTCAGAGCAATGCCGTCCTCATCATTCAGATCAAGTCTGGTGGAACGGGTCTGAACCTCCAAGAGGCGACGCGTGTCTATATCACGGCACCTTCATGGAATCCTGCGACTGAACTACAGGCTGTTGGTCGTAGCCATCGTAGCGGTCAGACGAAGACGGTCTACGTTAAAAAGTTTGTGTACGAAAAAAGTGTCGAAGAAGATATGATGGCACTCCAGGGTCACAAGTCTACGATCTGTGCAGAAGTGTTGCACGACAAACGTCTCGAAGATCAGATTCCAGTCAAGGAACGAAAAAGTTCCATCTCAATTCTTGACATCAAGAAAATTTTCCGTGCATAATATAAATGATGAAGAATATCGGTTCTCGAGCGGAGGTGTTCCATGGGACTGCTGCCAAGACTCCCGGTGGTCTCGTGAAAAAGGATTTGATTCGAGGTGGTGATGGCCGAATCAAGAGCAAGGCTGCGTCGTGTGCGGCCATAGGTCGTATGAAGCGTGAGGGTAATAAGGCGATGACGAAGGTTTTCAAGCCCAAGAAGAATGGCTTCAAGCTTCAGCCTAAGGAGGGTACGAAGGAGTACGAGAAGAAAATAAAAAAGATGTAATAAGTAATAATGACACTCGTATTATGGGATGAATCCGTACGAATGGCAAAGATCAAGGCTGGGATCAATCCCAAGTCATTCGTACGGCTCCAGGGTAAAATATTAAAAGATGCTCAAGCGATTTATCACATTCTATTGCTCAATCATCGAGCATGATCTGAAATCCCTTCAGACGCTGGATATCAGATACCATCATTTGGTACAACTTCCACGTACAGCCAAACTTCTTGTTCATGAAGTACACACTATTGAGTTCAACAATGGCAGAACCTGTAGTTCGTGAATGAAGACCATCTTCCGCTACACAGCGGATATCCTTCTTTTCCTGGTCGTAAATAAACGGTTTAATTTTTCCCTCAAAATCTGTATCAACCTTGACACGAAACTTTGGCTCACGACCAGGTGTCTCCTTGATGTTGGAATTAAAAAGTGGACGAAGTTCGTCGTAGGTCATCTTCTTTCCGAAAATTTCTTCACTTTGTTCCGCGACATTGTTGATAATCTTATCCTCAATCTGTCGGAGTACATCGTAGCACTTCTTGATGATACCTTCACTCTCGTCGAATCCTCTCATAGAGAAATCAACATTCCATTTTTTGTTACCGATTTCCGGTGTAAATCCAGAGATACCGAAGGGCATATACATCTTCGGAATCTGAAAACGGATGGGTTCACCCTTCTGTGTAGAGAGAACAATCTTTCGGTTACTATAGTCGGCAATCTTGATATCATCAATAACTTGGTCAAACTTGATCACCATGGTATATCCTATGGTGTATCATAAACTTTAAGCGGAACACGCGACACACTCCGGTTCGAGACTGAATTGGATGGGGCGAGCCTTGGCCTTGGAGCGGAGATAGTACATACCCGTCTTGAGACCGGCTTTCCATGCATACATATGCATCGAGGATAGCTTGGACATCGTAGGACTCTCCATGAACAGGTTCATGGACTGTGACTGATCGATGAAACGTCCACGGTCAGCAGCCATATCAATGATGCATTTCTGACTGATTTCCCACACAGTCTTGTAGAGTTTCTTGATGTCGTCGGGAATGTCGATGATGTTCTGAATGGAACCACCCGCCTTGACCATGAGGTCCTTCATCTCCTTCGACCAGAGACCAACTCTCTTGAGATCTTCAACGAGGTGCTTGTTGACAACGACAAACTCCCCGGCCAGTGTGCGTCGAAGATAGATGTTTGTCGTATAGGGTTCGAAACATTCATTGTTACCCAAGATCTGTGCAGTGGAGGCGGTGGGCATGGGTGCCAGGAGAAGACTGTTACGTAATCCCTTGGTCATAATCCTTTTACGCATCTCGTCCCAATCGTAGCGACCACTAAACTTTGTTTCACCTTCCCACATATCTGGCTGTAGGATACCCTTCGAGGCTGGCGATCCTTCAAAGCTTTCGTAGGGACCATCAACTTCGGCCAATTCAGAACTAGATTCCAACGCAGCGTGATAGATCGTCTCGAAAATGTGGGCATTCATCAACCGAGATTCTTCACAGTCAAAGGGAAGACCACAGAGATTGAATACATCCGCCAACCCCTGTACACCTAATCCGATAGGTCGGTGCTTCATGTTGGAACGACGAGCCGTTTCGACGGGATAGAAGTTACGATCGATGACACGATTCAAGTTCTTGGTGACAGTCTTCGTCGTCTCGTGAAGTTTGTCGTAGTCGAATGTCTTCGTCTCCCTGTTCACGTACTTGGGAAGGGCGATCGAAGCGAGGTTACACACCGACGTTTCATCTTTGTTGGTATATTCCAAGATTTCGGTACAGTTACCTGTGAGAATACCATTAAACACACCACGGTGTTTGAGTGGCTCATTGAAACAGAACGTGTCCGCCATGTCACCAAGGTCTTCAATGGAAACTATCTTCTCAAAGTGAAGTGCCTGGCGGTTCGGTTGAGCTTCGGTCTCGAGATCCAGGCGTTTCGTCTGAAGACCGAGAGACTTCAGAAGCTCAACTCCACCACTTGGAATGAGAAGACGCCATAGCTTTTTGCATATGTATCGACCACCTGGCATATCCCTAGACGTTTCATCTCGTGTCGTATTAATACGAGAACTGACACCCATAGTCTGAAGCATAAGTAAAATATCTTTGATGAAATCGTAATGAATAGAACCAATCTGAATGGAAACACCCCGACCTCCGATATGTTTCGTGACACAACCATCACCATCCATGAAACCAGCTAACCACTCAAGTTTGGTTTCAAGTGAATAATTCAGGGGTACGACGAACTTCTCGTCGATATCTTTTGGAAGACGAAGACGAATTCGCTTACATGTATCATTCGTAGAAGCATAATCATACTCCGTGAACTTCATGAGTTCCTTCTTCCCATGATAGAGATCCAACCACTTTTGTTCAGAGTGTGAATTAGCCTGACAAGTACCATCGTTTTCATATTCTTTTTCATTTAACTGGTGACGCATACAAAGACCATTTTCTTTCGCAATGTAAGAGCATCTCTTCGGGTCACCAGAAGATGATGTCGTTCCATCAGCACAGAAAAGACCATGTGTGTATGCATATTTCATCTTTTTGTCGTTTGATTTAATCACGGGCAACGAGTGTTTAATAATTTTCATATCTTTTTGGAGATTTTGAGCTTCAATGGGTTCATCATGACCGACGACCCAGAATTTATGATAGGGGGTGCACCGAATCGAAAGACCCTTGCTCGTAGTGACCGTGAGAAGTTTCTGATTTTCACCAGTCTTACGAACAGTGACCTTTGAAAACTCTTCACCATTCCAGACTTCAACATCTTGATCTTGAAGTTCTGATATCGTCTGCTGTCCATCATTCGTGAGAATCTTAGTCTCTGGGGCGACACACAAGTTGGAACTCTTAATGACACCAAGATTCTTTTGGTTCGATTTGGCGTTACAGGCATCCTTGTAGAGCATGTAGGGAGTCCCAGTCTCGGATTGAGACTTTAGGATCGCCTTCCATACTTCAGTGGCTGGAACAGACTCGTTCGCACGACCCTCTTCTTCGTATTTTTTGTAGAGAGCTTCAAACTCTTCACCGTAACAGTCTGAAAGTCCAGGTGCCTTATCCGGACAGAAGAGGGACCAGTTCCCACCTTCTTCGACCCTCTTCATGAAAAGGTCTGGAATCCACAGGGCCGAAAAGAGATCGCGACAACGAGCTTCTTCATCACCCTGGTTGAGACGCAGTTCCAAAAAATCCATGATATCCGAGTGCCATGGCTCGAGGTAGACTGCGATGGATCCCTTACGGCGACCAGCCTGGTTTACGTAGCGAGCTGTCGAGTTGAAGACACGAAGCATCGGAATGATCCCATCAGACTGTCCGTTGGTACCCCTGATTCGCGACTTATTGGCTCGGACATTGTGAATATGCATACCGATACCGCCTGCCCATTTACTGATTTGGGCACACTCGGTCAGGGTTCCGTAGATACCATCGATGGAATCTTCCTTGTTGGCGATGAGGAAGCATGAAGACATCTGAGGTCGTGGCGTACCAGCGTTGAATAGCGTCGGTGTCGCATGAATGAACATCCCCTGGGACATCATGTCGTAGGTTTCGATGACAGCGGGTACATCTTTACCATGGATACCGATGGATACACGCATGAACATATACTGTGGTGTCTCTATGACCTTACCATCAGCCTTCTGGAGGTAACTCTTTTCGAGTGTCTTCAGACCGAAGTATCCGAAATCGAAATCCCGTTCCTTCTTGACATGTTCTTTCACCTGTGCGGCGACTTCTACGACTTCGTTCGTGACGATACCACTCGATGCGAGTTTTTTCATTGCGGTATGAAACGTGTTGGGGGCAGTTTTTTGGATGTTGCTGGCGACGATACGAGTAGCGAGAACTTCATAGTCGGGATCTGATGTAATCATACCGATACAAATTTCGGCCGATAGCGTATCGATTTCGTGGGTGGTGATACCGTCGTACATGGAAGAGAAAACCTGTTGAGCAACCTTGGAAGAATCAACATTTTCAGAGAGACCATCAGTGAGTGTTGATATTCTACTCGTGACCTTGTCAAACTTCATGTCTTCAATACGACCGGAACGTTTCGTGACCCTCATTATCTAACATACCTACATTATTTTTAACTTACTTGAAATCGCGACTACGAACGGGAACAGGGCCGGCAACCTCTTTGCGGCGATCCGACTGTAACAGGTAGGTGTTGGTATAGAAGGGACCGACTTCACCTGGGGGAGCGACTGGGGGGTAAGACGCGACAAAACATTCGCCACTCTTGCACACAGGCTCTGGGTTGACGTTGTTGATCGTGGGTGTATAGGCTTCATCAAAGTCAGCAAACTTCATCGTTTAGTATTTACGAATAGTTTTTTTTCGGGGCTTATATAAAATGGAAGTCAAGTCTATTCAACAATGCTCGACTCCCCTGAACACACTGTTCTTTTCTGACTTCAACAGGAATCTTCTCCAAAGAGGTATTCGCCAGGCGTTCAAGGACAAGACTGGGATCTCGATAGATTATCAAAACCCAGACGACCTGTTCGCCATCATGCGTGTGGTCTTCATCAACAATGCTGGTGACCACCACCAACGGGTCCAGGCCCAGGTCAGGGGTCTCAACAAGATTGTGATCGATACTGCGTTAGCTCAAATTCAAACCGGTGTATCACAATATATAGGGTATGTTCAGGACATTGAGAGTACCGCTCGGCCAATGGATCGTCCCACCAACACGAGTACAACCGGGAAAAAAATACCTAAGTCCAACCAAATCGGTATGTAAAAACATGGATATTCTTACGGGAGCCGTAAACCTCTTGTATCTTTCACAAAAGCGAGTTAATGCTTCCACCGCGAAAAGAGGGTACAGTGAAGAAAAGTGGGTAGCGTCCTATATCGAAAACGACTTTCGAGTCAACGATGATCGTAGAAGTAAAGTCGACCTGACGAATGGTCATATGAACATACAAGTGAAGAAAAGTAAAGCGAGACAGTTTCAGCAGATTTCAAGGGGTACAGTGGACAGTCTTGTTTCTGTCATACCCGATCTTCAACCGATCGAGTCACTATTGAAGGAACGATGTGAGCATAAAAAGTATTTTGATCCCTGTATCATCGAGACACTCAACGCATCGAAGAGAGAAATCCTGGAGCATGCACTTCTTGGACACGGGGATCTGAAGCCCGACGTTCTGTGTATAACAGAATGGGACAAGAGAGATGCGACTCGAAAAAAAATCATGTTTGTGGCTATGAAGGATGTGATCGAATCACTGATGCAGTATGACTTTTCCATCAGGGATTCGAAAACGGTTGTTGAACTTGGACCGTCGTTTACTTTTCAACGCAAGGGTGGTGATGGTGGACGCAAGAGTGCCAATGATATCCAGTTCAAGATTGTTCCATCTCTATTGGACGTTACATATCCTGTAGTAATTCATCTAACACATTGACAACGATACTGTTACCAATGTAGAACAACATGTTATCCTTGGGTCCGTAACGATACTCCGGGCTAAACCCTGACATTTGAAGTGCCTCTTTGATGGTAAGTTTTCTAATCTTCCCATCAATTTCGTATAGACCCGTTTTTGAACCCGGACCACCGGATGATGCACATATCGTCGGTCCGTAGTCGTCGATGGAGTACACACGTTCACCCTGGCGTCCACCCTTTCCTGTTTTTTTGTTTATGAGTGTATATTTCATCCGACCCTTGGCGGGTTTGAGAATATACTTTTCTTCATAGTTGAAGAAGTCTTCTATGGTATGATCGATGATTGTCGACACTGGTGTGATCGGCTTGTTGACGGGACGAAATTTGTACTTGGTGTCCTTATCACAAATGATGTATATACGTTGCCTAGACTGAGGAGAACCATAATTCTTAGAATCCAGCACTTTGTAGGAAACTTTGTAGCCTCGATCTTCTAGTGACGAGATGATAATTCGAAATGTTTCGCCATTGTGAATGGTGTGCAAATTTTTTACATTTTCCAGAATAATTTTTTGTGGAGATTTGGCATCGATGATATCCAGGATCTTGTAAAAAAGATTCCCCTTGACCTGGTCCCGGAACCCTTCTTTTTTACCGGCGATGCTGAAAGGTTGACACGGGAACCCGGCACACATGATATCAAAATCTGGCATAGAGTCGATGTCGATCGCGTTGATGTCACCGCGTGGCT
>Ga0209138_1001797_pt1 | contig 17610 bp, 15 predicted proteins | sample SaaInl3SG_22_DNA_FD_184645 | JGI IMG/M metagenome (GOLD analysis project Ga0209138, IMG submission 184645) | Marine microbial communities from expanding oxygen minimum zones in the Saanich Inlet - ESP_153SG_22_DNA (SPAdes) (version 2) | ecosystem: Environmental > Aquatic > Marine > Intertidal...
TTTTTGTAATGCATGTTGCATGTTCTGAAAGCAAATAGATGAAAAAAGTATATAGATTTTTAATCAATAAATTACCCCGACCACTATTAATTCGGTTAAGTTATCCGTTTAAATTAATAGCGCCTTTGTTGTATAAAGGAAACAATGTAGAATGTCCGGTTTGTGAAAAATCATTTAAAAAGTTTTTGTCATATGGTTCAGAAGTTGCAGCAAGAGATAATGTTCTTTGTCCGTACGACTTAACTTTAGAGCGCCACCGTTTAATGTGGTTATGGTTAAAAAACGAAAGTAATTTTTTTACAGATAAGTTAAGTGTCTTGCACATGGCGCCAGAGCAATGTTTTCATAAGCGTTTCCAGCAGCAAGAAAATTTAAACTATTTAACGGCCGACATTGTTTCGCCAATTGCTGATATGCATTTTGATTTGCATGATATTCCTTTAGAAGACAATCGTTTTGATGTTATATTTTGCAACCACGTAATGGAACATGTCAACGATCATTTACGTTGCATGCAAGAACTGTTTAGAGTAATGAAGCCTGGAGGTTGGGCAATTATGCAGGTTCCGCAAGATTTTGACAGAGCAGAGGTATATGAAGATGCTTCAATTACTTCTCCAGAAGAAAGAGAAAAGCACTTTTGGCAGTATGATCATGTACGCTTATTTGGTAGAGATTATCCAGATTGGTTAAGAAAAGCTGGTTTTGAGGTTGAAGAGTACATTCCTAGTGAGCATTTCACTTCAGAGCAAATTGCACGTTTCCGATTAATGGAAAAGGAAGTACTTTATATTGCAAGAAAAAGGTAGACCAAATCTTATACCTTTGATTGGAAAAGCAGTAGCTAATTATTAAGATAGGTAACAAGCAAACAATCTAAATTTAGACTGAGTGCGCAGTTTATCAATGTTGGAGTGCTCTCAATAAGAACCTGCCCCGATAAATATCGGAGCCTGCTTTCCACTATAGTTTGTTATTTTTTAATAAGTTTTGCTAAGCATTTGTTCGGCTTCTATGGTCGCCAAGCAAACACCAAGCAAATCTAAATTTCAAAACACCAAAGCTGCCGTTTCAATCAGGGGTAGTAACAAAGTGTAAATAAGAAATCAATCCAAAGCGCTCATATTAACTACTAAATTACTTTTTCATAAGTACTTTCTAAGTAGTTTAAATAAATAGTATATTTAAGCAATAAAATTATCGACTAACTTAAATTTATAAGGTATAAAATACTTATTATTGTCTATGGAATTAATTTTATTGATGTATTAAGAAAATAAAAAGCTATAAAAGTTATATAGTTAATTAGTTAACTATATCCAATTGTTAGCCCTAATTGAAAGAACATGAGTCAAGAACTTGGAAACACAAACAAACAAGAAATTGCAATAATTGATGACAATCAGATTAAGCAGTTTCAATCTCTTTATTATCTATTTAAAGGTAAAAGAGACACCGAAATAAAACTTTTTGATTCCTACAAGCAATTCAGCTATGACGATATCATTGAACTAAATGATAAGGTTTACAATAAGCTTGAATTACATGAAAAGCTAACAGACCTTGTAAATGTAACTATTGGACTTAACAATAATGAAATCAGAACATTTGGGAATTGGCATGAATTCACCCAAACAGATTGGCAAATATCAGCAAGAACAAAATACATTAGTTTAGAATGGGACTTCAATATTATTCTTCCTAATCAGACACATAAAGTGCCACAAACTCATACTCTAAGAGTTAGAATAGGTAATAACCTTAAGCCGAGTGAGATGATTCAGGTCGTGTTCCAAGGAAGTGAAGAATACGAACTTGAAGAAGTGCAATCCCAAATGGTTTGTAAAATTGATTTTGTAAACGCACAAATCTGTTCAGAACTTAAAACAGTCGTTTCTGAATGGTATGATGCTCTCCCTAATAATAGCGAAGATCATAAGCTTATAAGGTCTATATTAAAGCATGAAGTTAAAATTCAGAATCTTGTCATTCTATCCTTTTTAACTTCTTCTGTAATTCTATTAAACTTCTTATATGGCTTTCTTAATTCTTCAAAATTCAACTTCCTACCAGAAGATTTAAGTGCACAGATATACTTAATACTAACAGCAAGTATCCCTATTGTTTATTTCTTCTATCGAATGGGAGCTTTGTTTGCAGACAGAATTCTTAAAAAACAAATTGGAAAATTAAGAAGAAACCCAATGTTTGAATTCACTAAAGGGGATAAAAACAGATTCAAGGAAATTGAAACTACAAATAAGAAATTATTAAAAGGATTAGGTCTGAATATTTTCTATGCTCTCAGTGCAAATTTAGTTGCATATCTAATTGGAATAGTCCTTAAAATGATAATAAATAACTAGGGCTAACAAAACCTATACGCAATAGCGCCCTGCGGGACGCTACTGCGTATAGCCAAACCGTTAGTTAGTTACAATGAAAAAATGAACCTAAAATAAAGTAAATAAAGAGTAGAATAGAAGCTGAGCGTATCAATTAAAAAAGTCCCAAGAAACCCCAATTTTAATCATAAAAGGCATAATTGGAAAGTTTGGATCTACTCGCGTAGTTGAAGGATTCCAGAAATAATCAATGTTTTGTGCTCTTGCAAAAAATCGAAACTCTTTAATTTCGGCATTGAAAAATGCATCAACAGAAAAAAGATTTCCACTTAAGGGATTTATTGAATTTTGCTCGAAGAGAGATAGAGCAGGGTTGTAGGTTAAAACTCGGTATTCAGAATCGTAACCCACATCTAATCCTAATGCTACCTTTAAACGATTTGCTTTAAAAACACCTGTACTGTAAGAAAAACGTGTACGCGTAGAAAAAGTAGGCTGATAATTATAGTTGTTTGAATTTAAACGAAGCGTAGCCGTAGGATAAAGTTTTATTTTATTCCAATTTAATTTACCGCCGAAAGTGAATTGGGTTAAGGCAACAACATCTAATGTATCTTGTCTCCAAGTATTGTCTATGAAATATAAGCCATTGTTTGTTGTTAGCGATTGTAAACTAGCGAAAATAAGGTGTTTTTGTTCATATGAAATTCTACCACCAAATTGTAGCTGTTGTTGTGCTTCAAATGAAGTTAGCTTCCAATTATAATTATTTGCCGTATGAAAACGTTGATAAGGAGTAGGTAAAACATTGTAAAAACCTAAGTTACCGTTAATTCGAAAACCTTTCCAATTCAAATAAAGTTTGGCGTTATTTTTTATTTCTCCAGTAGCTCCAACAAGGTTAAAATAGAAATCGTTTTTAAAATTAAAGTTTTTACCTCCAACAAATAAAGTCGAACTTAGAAAAACTTCATTGGTATCTCTGTTCACGCCTAAATTTTGGTTACGCCAATAACGGTGACCAACTAAGGCATCTATTTCAAAATATTTACTTGCAAAAAAGTAACCAGCACTATTTTTTATACTCGCCGTTTGATATTGGTCGCGCGTTGTAGAAGAGTCGATATTTATTTGTTCATAAAATTGAGCTAACGAATCAGCCTGTTCTGTATAAACTCGGTTAATTACTTCGTAACGCTGCTTTACAACCAGCCCTGTTTTTAGAATAGAATCGTTTGTGAAATTGATAAATTGGTTCAGTTTTATATCTGCTTTTTTGACTAAAGTATTTGCATTTGGTTTGTTAACAGGAGTAAAAATTAGGGCAAACTCGTCTAATAAAGAGTCAGTAGTTATCCCTCCATTCTCTTGCCAATCGTACTTACTGTAAGAAGCATCTAGGAAGTTAGCGTATTTTTTTGATCTGTACTGATAAAGAGCGTTTACATCGTCAAATCCATATTTTGAATTGGTTAAAAAGCCATTCCCTGCATCTCTTTTATACCTTAAATTGAGGTGAGATTTCGAGGATAACTTCTGTGCATATTGTAGGTTGAGGTGTTGCGTTAAATTAGTTCCAAAACTATATTGAACACCTAAGTAGGGCAGAGGTGTAATTAGAAATCTACTTTTGTAATTTCTGCCTAAATAATTAATTCCACTACTTTCGTTTCCTAAATCAGGTTGAATAGCAAGTAAATCTATCAGGTTCAACTCTTGTAAATAAAAGCTGCCTGGTCTTAGTTGTTCATCAAATCCATTGGCTAAATCAATAGAATCTAAAAGAAAGCCATTTGTTTGAAAATTCAGATTAATACTGTCTTTTTTATCATACAATAATTGGTTCTGTGCTACAGATAGGGCAGAGCAGAATAATAGCGCGTATATGAGTAAACTTTTCACTGTGGACAAAGAAACTTAATTTATCTCTTATTTAGTATAACATCTATTAGTTATTTCGGCAATTCCTACCTTAATGCATACTAAATCTATTAATTTTAGAGTTTTGAAAGAAATTAACCTTTATTGAAATATGCAAATTACAAAACCAGAAAGAAAGTTTGTACACAAAGAGCTAGAAATTAATACGTGGGAAGACGTTTTACCTTACCTCGAAAATCTTAAAGATAGACCAATTACTCAAAAACAAGATTTAGAGCAATGGTTAAAAGATAGGTCTGAATTAGAAGCCGTATTAGAAGAGAATTTAGCTTGGCGTTATATCAAAATGTCTATTGATACTACCAAAGAAGAATATGCTAAGTCATACACTTTTTTTGTAACCGAGATACAACCAAAACTCGCACCTTATGATGATGTTTTGAATAAAAAAATGATGGAGTCTAGTTTTATATCTGAATTTGAAGGAGAAGACTACTTTATTTATTTTAGGAGTATTCAGAAAGCGCTTGACTTATACAAAGAAGAAAATGTTGCTACAGAAGCAGAGTTGGCAGAATTGAGTCAGCAATTTGGTTCCATTTCAGCTGCACAAACGATAAGTTATCAAGGAGAAAATATTACCATGCAAAAAGCTTCTACCTACCTTAAAAATCAGGATAGGCAACTAAGAAAAGAAGTGTATGAGAAAATGGTGAAAAGAAGGTCAGAAGATATTGAGACCTTAGATACTTTATTTTCTAAATTAATTCAAAAAAGACATCAAGTTGCTCTAAATGCAGGATTTCAGAACTACAGAGATTATAAGTTTGAAGCAATGGGAAGGTTTGACTACAGCAAAGAAGATTGTTTTGCTTTTCACAATGCTATAAAGAAGTTAATTGTACCACTCGTCAAAAAAATAGCTTTAAAACATAAAGAAAAACTTAATGTATCAGTTTACAAACCATATGATACAGAGGTTGATCCAGAAGGGAGAGAACCATTAAAACCTTTTAACGATGGAAAAGACTTGTTATCGAACACAGTAAAAACACTCAATAAAATTGATCCATATTTCGGTAGTTGTTTAGCAACGATGGAGGAAATGAACCATTTAGATTTAGATTCTAAGCCCGGTAAATCTCCAGGAGGATACAATTATCCGCTTTACGAGGTGGGTGTACCCTTTATTTTTATGAACGCCGTTGGATCACAAAGAGATTTAGTAACTATGGTACATGAAGGTGGACATGCTATACATTCATTTTTAAGTAGAGATTTACCTTTAACTGGTTTTAAAAGTTTGCCATCAGAAGTAGCAGAACTTGCTTCAATGTCTATGGAATTATTATCTATGGATTATTGGGATACTTTTTATACAGATGAATCCGAATTGAATCGTGCGAAAAGAGAACAGTTAGAAACAATTTTAAAGATTTTACCTTGGATTGCAACCATAGATGAATTTCAACATTGGATATACGAGAATCCAGAGCATACTGTGGAAGAGAGACACCAACAATGGGATTTAATTAACGCGTCTTATGGAACAGGCTTAGTTGATTACTCAGGCTATGAGAAAGCCAAATCTACTTCATGGCAAAGACAGCTTCATTTGTTTGAAGTTCCTTTTTATTACATAGAGTACGCAATGGCTCAACTTGGAGCACTAGGGATTTGTAAAAATAGTAAAACAGACTTTAAACAAAGCATAGAGCATTATAAAAACGCCTTGCGTTTGGGGTATACCAAAACGATTCCAGAGATTTATAAAACGGCGGGAGTTCAATTTGATTTCTCTGAAAAATATGTGTCTGAACTGGCCGAATTTGTAGCCTTAGAATTAGAAAAACTTTAAAATTTAAGAGTGCATAAAAAAAGCCTGAAATTAATTTCAGGCTTTTCTTTCGTTTTTTATGTTTAATTGAATGTTCCGAAATTTTCAATTATTAATTCTGCTAATTCTACACCAATTCTAGCTTGCGCTTCTACGGTTGCAGCTCCAATGTGTGGAGTACAGGCAATTTTTTCATTCGTAAGTAATTCTCTTCTCGGTTTAGGCTCATTTTCGTAGACATCTAGTGCTACATTAGCTACCTTACCACTGGCAAGTGCAGAAAGTAAATCATCTTCATTAACAACTCCACCTCGCGCAGCATTTACAATTCTAGCACCTTCTTTCATTAAATCAAACTCTGGTTTAGCGATTACAGCGTCTCCATTGGCTTGTTTCGGAACGTGAATTGAAATAAAATCTGCTTGAGGTAATACAGAATGTAAGTCAGTACTTGGTTGGATATTTGCATTTACTTCTCCGACACCTTCAATTGAAACGGGAATAGAAATAGTTTCGCCTTTTCGGTCTAAACCAATCACTTTCATACCACATCCTAAAGCATAAGAAGCAAGCGCTTGTCCTATTCTTCCAAACCCAATAATAGCCAAGGTTTTACCTCTTAACTCTGTTCCTTTTCCGTATTTTTTCTTTAATGTTTTAAAGTCGCCATTTTCGGCATTTGGCATTTTGTTGTAAGAATCGTGTAAAGATCTAGAGATAGAAAACATCGCTCCCATTACCAATTCGGCAACAGATTGAGAAGAAGCAGCCGGCGTATTTGACACGGTAATTCCTTTACTTCTGCCGTATTCAACATCAATGTTGTCCATTCCAACACCACCACGACCAACAAATTTTAGATTTGGACATGCGTCCATTAACTCTTTTCTAACCGTAGTTGCAGATCTAACAAGAAGAACTTCGTAATTTTCTTTGTTAATTGCTTCAACTAATTGTTCTTGTGGTACATTATCTGTTATCACTTTATATCCTGCATTTTCTAATGCTACGATACCTTCTTTTGATATTCCGTCGTTTGCTAATACTTTCATTTTATGCGTTTTTTGAAGTGAAATCTTTCATACATTCTACTAAAACCTTTACACTTTCTTTACTTAAAGCATTATACATAGACGCTCTAAATCCACCAACAGATCGGTGTCCTTTCAATCCAACAATATTTGCTGCATTCCATGCTTTATTAAACGCATCTGTAAGAGAATCATCTTTACATTTAAACGTAACATTCATGTCTGATCTATCTTCTTTTGCTACAGTTCCTTCGAATAAAGGGTTACTGTCTATTTCAGCGTAAAGTAAATCAGCTTTTTCTCTAACGTCTTTGGCAATAGTTTCAACACCTCCGATGGAAAGCATATGGTTTAAGTTCAGATTAGATACAAAAACACTGAAAACTGGCGGAGTATTGAACATACTATCTTTATCCGTGTGTATGCTTAAATCTAAGTAACTAGGAATACCATCAGCTGTTGACTTACCTAGAATACTGTCTTTTACAATGTATAAAGTAGCTCCGGCTGGACCTAGATTTTTTTGAGCTCCAGCGTAAATTAGATCAAAATCTCCGACATTAATTTCTTTTGAAAAAATATCAGAAGACATATCACAAACAAGTGGTACGTTAGTTTTAGGGAATGCTTTAAACTGTGTTCCTACTATTGTATTGTTTGATGTGAAATGTAAGAAGTCAATATCATCAGGAATGTCAAATCCTTTTGGAATATATGAGAAACCTTTGTCTTTTGACGAAGCTAATTCAACAACATCAATTCCAATATTTTTAGCTTCTTTTATTGCTTTAGTAGACCATGTTCCCGTATTAATGTATCCAGCCTTCTTGTTTTTACCCATCATGTTGTAGGCAGCAATTAAAAATCCTAAACTTGCTCCACCTTGAAGAAATAAGACTGTATATCCTTCAGGAATATTGAGTGCTTTTTTAACATTTGCTCGGGCTTCGTCCATAACGGCAACGAAGTCTGCACTTCTATGCGATATCTCTAGAATAGATAATCCATTAAAATCTAATACGGCATCTGCTGCTTTTTTAAATACTTCTTGTGGTAAAATACAAGGTCCTGCTCCAAAATTGTGTTTCATGCTTCTGATGTTTTATACAAAGTTGATAAAAATAATGTAAATGGCTAAAAAATTCTATGTTAATATCTCTTCAACTTTATGTCAACCAACAATAACAAAACAAAAAAAACCTTGTAAATTTCTTTACAAGGCTTAATCGTATAATTCACTATTTTCTACTCTTCTTTTTCTGTTTTTTTAGAAGCTGTTTTTTTCGTAGCTGTTGCTTTTTTTGCAGTGGTAGTTTTCTTTTCTGCAGCAGCTTTTGTAGTAGTTGTTTTCTTTTTAGCAGTTGTTGTTGTTGTTGCCTTAGGTTTGGCTGCTGTCTTTTTTGCGGTTGTTGCTTTTTTGGTTGTCTTTTTTTCTTCAGTAGCTTTTACAGCGCTTGTTCTTTTTGTTGTTCTAGCAGTACTTTTTTTCTGAGTTTCAGCGGTTGTAGTTTCAGCATTAACTGTTTGTGCAATTCCAGTTGTAGATTTACGTTTTCTTTTTATTCCAAAACTTCCTTTAAAGCGTTTACCTTTTCCAGTCTTTCTGTCTCCTTTTCCCATTTGTAATTAATTTTGGTTTTGGGTGAATATAAAGATTTAATCTTTAAAATCAAAAGATTAGAAAGTAAATAGGAATTTTAAACCTTTTTAACAAACTTTCAGAATTTGGTTGTAATCGAGGCAAAAGCATTGTACCTTCGTCTTCACACTAAAAATAAGCACATGCATTCACCCGTTGTTCTCACCGGAGGTACTGGATACCTTGGTTCACAAATCTTAATGTACTTACTAGAAAATAATTACGAAGTAAGGCTAACTGCTAGAGATAAGTCGAAAACTACTAATGAGTTGAGTCATTTATTATCAAACTATCCAGAACTACTCTCTGTTTGTGAAGCGGATTTAATGCAAGAAGGAAGTTTTGACGAGGTAATGCAAGGTGCAAAAGGTGTAATTCACTGCGCCAGTCCTTTTAAAATATCGGGTATTAAAAATCCAAGGAAAGAGCTAATTGAGCCTGCTGTTAAAGGAACGATTAATGTTTTAAACGCAGCCAACGATTCTAAAACTGTATTAAAAGTTGTGCTCACATCAAGTATAGCTGCTGTTTATGGTGATGCTGTAGATAAGCAATTGATTGAAAAAGACAGTTTTGATGAGTCACATTGGAACAAAACAAGTAGTATTTCACATCAACCTTATTCCTATTCAAAAACTTTGGCAGAAGAAGAAGCGTGGAAAATAGCCGAGAAAGCTAATTTTAAGTTGATTACTATTAATCCTGGTTTTATTCTTGGTCCTACACCCACAAAAAGAACCGATTCTGAAAGTATCGCTTTAATGTTAGATGTATTAAACGGTAAGTTTTCGAGCGGTATTCCACCACTTTACTTCGGTTTTGTGGATGTTAGAGATTGTGCCAGAGCACATCTATTGGCGTTAGAGAATAAAAGCAGTGCAGGTAGACACATTTGTGTGGGCGAAAATAGTAACATGCTAGAGGTTGCAAAAATTCTCAAAATAGAGTTTGGTAACAGATATAAAATTTCAACAAAAAAATTACCCAAAATTCTAATTTACATTTTTGGTCCTATCTTCAATGGTTTAAGTTGGAATTATCTAAAAAAGAACTTAAATATTCCACTTAAGTTCAACAATCAAAAAATAAAAGAAAGTTTTGATATGAGTTTTAGACCATTATCAGAAACAGTAATTGATCATGCTAAACAACTTATAAAAGATGAATTAGTTAAATAGCTTGTTCTTTTTTTTGTATTTTAGAGGTACAACTAAATACAATTAAACCATGTACAAGAATAAAACTTGCGCTACCTGCGCTATATCTATTAATGGAAGAAAGGATAAAATATTTTGTTCAAAAGAATGTCAAAATGCACATCATAAAATAGCAAAAGCGGAAACTGCTGTCATTCATCCTCGAAAAAACAATAAATTTATTAAAAGAAATTATATTGTGTTGAGAGGATTAATGGGCTCATCTACCAAAAGAGTTTATATTCACAGAGATACACTTTTCAAGTATGGATTTAATCAAAATCATTTTTTGAAAAGAGTAAAGAGAAATAAAACAGTTTTTTATTTAATTAGAGAGTATCAGTTTCGATATGTTGGTCACGGAAGATACGAAGTTATACGAAATTCAAAAGGTCCAAGTTATTCAATCGAATTTTTGAGCCGATGGAATAGAGAATTTGGAGCCAATATGTGTATATACAGGAATGTTGAAATAGGATTTGATGAGGGTAGTGGGAGAAGTAGTTATCATATATTAGAGTTTAATGATTTCCCCTGTTTAGTCACTAAAGCATTGCTACTATTGAGAGGTAAAGTGTATAGCGTTTCAAAAACACAATAAAAACTTAAAATTCTAAACCTTAAAATTTAAACCTCTTTATAAAACCAAAACTGTAAAAATCATATAGCAAATCTTTTCTCGAGTAAATCGTTACTGTAATTTCCTTGCATCTTTTTTTCTAAACAATAAGCCATAAATTAAAAACGTAACACCAGATATAAATCTTAGCTTTGTAAAAAAAGTTTTATGTTATTTCAAGATTTAGGTGTAATCAATCAGTTGTTGAGTAGTCTTAAAAGCAGCAATTATCAAAATGCAACACCTATTCAAGAGCAAGCAATCCCTTTTATTTTTGCTAAAAAAGATATTCTAGGTATTGCCAAAACGGGTTCGGGTAAAACGTTGGCGTATACAGTTCCCGCACTTCAAAATAGCTTGGTAGCAAAAAAAACAATAGAAAATAGAGCAGTTCGATCACTTATATTAGTACCTACACGAGAATTAGCCGTACAAGTAGGAGATGTAATTTCTCAACTTTCAACTCCGTTAGATAAGCGAATTAAATCTATGTCTGTTTTTGGAGGAGTATCAATTAATCCTCAAATGCAAAAGCTAAATGGTATAGAAATTTTAGTTGCTACACCTGGTAGACTTTTAGAACTTGTAGAGAATAATGCGGTTAAACTAAGTTCAATAGAAATGTTGATTTTAGATGAAGCCGATAAAATGCTAAACCTTGGTTTTAAAAAAGAAATGGATGCTATTTTTAGGCTGCTACCGAGTAAACGACAAAATTTACTTTTCTCGGCTACCTTAAGTGAACAGATCGAAGCTTTAAAAACAATTCATTTAGACAAGCCAGAAATAATTAAAGTAAGCGAAGAAGATAATGATGTTAGTCTTATAACCCAATTGGCATACATGGTTAGTTCAGAGCAAAAAGGACCATTTCTTAGAAAGTTAATAATCGACAAAGAAATGAAACAAGTCTTAGTATTTGTTTCTAGTACCTATAACACAAAGCACGTAACAGCCAAGCTAATGCAAAACGGTATAGAAGCCGTTGCTATTAGTAGTAAGAAAACGCAAGGAGCAAGAAACAAAGCACTTAAAAACTTTAAAGAAGGTAAGTTACGCGTTTTGGTATCTACAGATTTATTGGGTAGAGGTATAGATATTGATTTCTTACCATTTGTTATCAATTATGAATTACCTCGATCTCCAAAAGATTACATTCATAGAATTGGTAGAACCGGTAGAGCAGAAAATCCAGGTACAGCCATTTCACTAATTTCGCCAGAAGAAGAACACCATTTTAAAGTGATTCAGAAAAAGATGAAGACCAAGGTAGACCTTTTACCAGCAGAATTTTAATTGATATTGATGAGTGAGATAGTAAAGAAAAAATCAAGATTACACCCAAATAATAAGCACCAAGGTCGATATAACTTTGACCAACTAATAAAAGCAAATAAGCAATTAGAAGTATTTGTTATTGAAAATAAGTTTGGTGTAACTTCTATAGATTTTTTTAGCCCAGAAGCAGTTAAAGAACTCAATAAAGCAATTTTATTTAAAGATTATCAGTTAGAATATTGGGATATTCCAGCTGGCTATCTTTGTCCACCAATACCGGGTAGGGCAGACTATATTCACCATTTGGCAGATTTACTCTTAACGTCTAATTTTGGTAAATTACCGTTGGGAGACAAAATTACTTGCGTAGACGTCGGTACAGGTGCTAACCTTATTTATCCAATAATTGGTACACAAGAATTTGGGTGGAACTTTATAGCAACCGATATCGAAGAGAAAAGTATTGAGAGCGCAAGCTTAATTGTAGAAAAAAATAAAAGATTAGAAGGAAAAGTGCAAGTGGTATTGCAGCCTAGCCCTAAAGATTTCTTTTATACCGTTATAGATAAAAGTCAAAAGTTTGATCTTACACTGTGTAACCCACCTTTTCATAGTTCTAAAGAAGATGCAGCCAAAGGTTCGCAAAGAAAAATAAAGAACTTAACCGGCAAAAACACCAAACAACCTGTTCTTAATTTTGCAGGACAATCAAATGAATTGTGGACCGATGGAGGTGAACTTCGTTTTATAACCAACATGATGAAACAAAGTAAAAAGTTTGGTGAAAATTGTTACTGGTTTTCTACCTTAGTCTCTAAACAAGCTCATCTAAATCAATTGATAAATACGTTAAAATCTTTGCACGTTACAGATTTTAAAGAAATTGAAATGGGACAAGGAAATAAAACTTCTAGAATCCTTGCATGGACATTCCTGTCTAAAAAAGAACAACTCAGTTGGAAGCAACAACGCTGGCAAAAGTAAATTAGAAAGACAATCTTCAGATATTCTAAAAGATTCTGTGAATAATTCAAATATTAACTATATATTTACCTAGGTAAATAAAAATAGAATTATGAAAAATCAAGAAGAGAGAAGAGGGTTTTTAAAGAAAGCTTCTATAGGTTTAACTTCGTTGGCAGCAATGCCTTTACTTGGTTTTGATAGATATAAAGAAAATAAAATGTCAGAAAATAAAGAGAAAAAACATCCTGTAAAAAAGATTAAAGCACTCGGTTTTCAATGGGAAACTCAAGATCCTTTCCTATTTTGTGTACACCATGATGATAAATTTCCAAAAGGAAACGAAAAAATGGGACCAGATACAGAACTCTTGAAAGGCCGACACATCGGACAAGATTTTATAATTAAAGATGGTTTTAGAATGTATCACGGTAAAGAAGTACCTGGTTTTCCGGGTCACCCACACCGCGGTTTCGAAACCATAACCGTTGTGAGAGAAGGCATGGTAGACCACGCAGATTCTACTGGTGCAGCAGGTAGATACGGAAATGGAGATGTACAGTGGATGACAGCCGGAAAAGGCGTACAGCATTCAGAAATGTTTCCATTGATTAATCAAGATAAAGAAAATCCAATGGAGCTTTTTCAAATTTGGTTAAACCTACCAAAAAAGAATAAAATGGTAGCTCCGCATTTTAAAATGTTGTGGAATGAAGATATCCCCGTTTTAAATACAAAAGACCAGAACCAGAGAGAAACTATGTTGGAAGTCTTGGTTGGTAAGTATCAAGAAAATGCTGCTCCAACCGCTCCACCAAACTCTTGGGCGCATCAAGAAGAGAATAATGTAGCCGTTTACAACATAAAACTAGCGCCAAATGCAAAATTTACCTTGCCGGCAACAAAGCAAGGTGTAAACAGAACACTATATTATTATGTAGGTAATCACTTGCAAATTAATGCACAAGAAATACCAAATTATCACGCTGCAGAGGTAGACGAAACACAAGAGCTTATTCTACAAAACGGAGCAGAAGAGTCTAGAGTATTAGTACTACAAGGTAAACCAATTAACGAGCCAGTGGTACAACACGGTCCGTTTGTAATGAATACCAGACAAGAAATACAAGAAGCCTTTGAAGAGTACCATAAAACACAATTCGGCGGTTGGCCATGGCCAAAGTACGATCAAGTGCACGACAGAACTCTTGGCAGATTCGCCAAACACGAAGACGGAACTTTAGAAGAAAAATCATAAAATTTAGTAGTGAAGGTTAGGTTTGTTTAGAAGTATTCGAAATGAAGCCTAACTTTTTTCGCTGTATTTAACAAAAATAGAAATATTGTTACCTGCTAAAAAGCAGATCGGCTTTTTTTGGCAATTTAAAAAAGTGACAGATAATTTAAATTTAAAAACTATTAATTTATTCAGAACCTTCCCCGATAGTTATCGGGGCCTGCTATCCATTATAGTTCATTGCCTTTAAATTAATGCTACTAACCTTTCGGTCGGCTTCTAAAGTCGCAGCCCAAAAGCCAAGTACCCTTAAAATTGAAAGTCAACAAAGCTGCCGTTTCTATCAGGGGTAGAAATAAATTCTCAGTAAGAAAAAAGAAATCAATTCAAATATTCTAGATCAACTACTCAAATCCGTTTTACAAATAGTTGCACAGAATTTCAAATAAATAGTATATTTAAGCAGTGAAATTATCGACAAAATCAAAATTATAAGGTATTAAATGTGTTTTATCTACTATGAATTTGATTTTGTTGAGATGTAAAAAAAGAAATATAAAGCTAAAAAGTTATATAGTTAATTAGTTAACTATATCTAATTATTATGAGCAACGCATACACACTCATACACGGTAAAGTAGAGCCAACTTATGGCGTAAATAAAGAGAAAGAGCCGAAATGAAAAAAGTAAAAAGTTGCCATAGCGGGAGAAAACTCGGTGCTATTGCAAGTTTTTGGTACTCCTTGAATTTACCAAAAGCGTGTTCATCTAAAAAAATAGAAAGATGAAAAAGTTAATTTATGGATGTGTATTCCTTGCCTTACTAGGAATTGTTTTAAATAGTTGTAAGAAAGAAGATAGTGTTAGTGAGAAAAAAGATAAAATAACTAATAGCTCACTCGAACAGAGTTTTGCTCAGAAGACTGGTTCCTTCAGCGTTGAAAACGCCCGCAACCCTAATGACAGCATAGGAAGAATTCACAATGAATTACTTTCTGATTTCTTTAGAAACAATAGTATTCATTCTATTACTAAGCAAACTGTATACGACTATTTCAATGCAGATAGCGTTCAGATAAAGCTAATGGAACACCTTGATGAAATACCCGACTCAAAAGCTGAAGAAGACTTAATGTTGCAAAACATACCTTTTAATGTTTCTTATCCTGTAGCTTTACAATTGCTGTATGATTTACATGATGTTGTATATAATGAAAACCTAAATTTTAAATCTAAAATAAATCAAATAAAAAAAATAGAAGATAAAATTTTAGATAATAATGGTTCGGAATATTTGCACAATGTAGCTATTAATGACGTTCAAAGAGTTAAATCTGCACTTTTATCCGCTTGTTCCGTTGGGCGTTATTCTCTTCATTTTTGGACACCAATAAGCGAAGGAGGTCTAGGGAATGATGGTATTATATCTGTACCACCTGATTGGGTCTATGCTGACTTAAAAGCTGCAGCCGTAAGCTATTGGTTTGCTTGGAACCCTTGGGCTTTATTAGCCTCAACTGCAATATCATCGGCAGTTAGTACATTTTAATTTAATTAAGTATGAAACGTTCAAAAATTCACAGGCTTTTAGTTTACACTCTCTGGTGTCTATTTGTTTGTATCATAGCCTTCGTAGTCGGTTGGATATTTAACATACAAAAAATGATTTTACCGTTAGTTGTTGCTTTTACTGTTTCATTTATCTATGCTTTCTATGCTATTTGGTGGAAAAATGAAAACCCAACCTTCGGCATAACCCATTACTTGATGAAAAAAAATAAACAAAAGAATGATGTAAAATAGTAAGCTCATAACAATACCTAAAAAGCATAGCCATCATTAGTATTTTGGTGGCTACGCTTCTTAGCCCAGACCGTTCTAATTAATTAAAAAAACAACTATTATGAAAAAGACAATTTACCTCGCTTTATTAATCCTTCCGATCTTTGTTTATTCCCAAGACGAAGATAATCCTGCCAGCACAGGAACAACTGAAACTGATGACAACTATGGTTGGAGTAAACGAATATCATTTTTTGTTGGAGCAGGTACGTCTGTTATCGCAAATGACGTCTATGAATTGCCCATAATTGACAAGACTACAAATAATGTTATTATTGAAAAAGCAGGACGTTTAAAACCAAACGTTTCTACCGGTATAGTTTATACTCCATTTGTATATAATGTACCAAGATTAATTAATTACATAGATGAAGATGGTAATGAACAAACGAAAAAAATCATAGAACATCAGCCGAAACATTTTTCGGTAGCTCTTTTCATAAATCCCGTTAGCTTATCATCTCCAAACAGCAACCTAAGCACAACAGTAGATTTAGGATTTGGCCTTGGTTGGCGTTCAGATAATTTCTCGGTCTTTGCAACAATGGAATTCTTTAGTTTAAATCAACCAAGAGACTATTTTGTCAATGCCTTCAACACGAATGATCAACAATATGTAATAGGTGGAGAGGTACAAACAGCTATAGATGTAAATGATAACAGTATTTTCAAGTCTCAAGTGATGACATCATTTGGAATTAAAATAGCCTATACATTCGATATTGTAAGTAATTATACAAGAACAGCAAGACGAGAATGAATAATAACTGTTTAGAAAAAAGCATATGGCTTATAGCGGGTGAAGTGCTGCCAGCAAGGTTTTCGATCAATAGCCAGCTTTAGTTTCGGTTGAAAGGTAAGTGATTCATAATCGCCACAAGCCATATGCTAAACGTTGTGAAATAAGCGTAGAACGAGAATAAAATCTACTAGCATTATAAGAGCATTCAATAAACCTACCCCTTATAATTATTTAGCTCTATTTCTACCAAAACCATATTTATCACCAATAATTATCTTCTTAAAATAGATAGATGTTACCTTTGTAGTATGTCTCAAGAATTAAGCGTACAAAACGAGAAGCAACTTCTTTTAGAACAAGATATTTTTGCTGTAGAGCAAGAAATAATGCGTACCCAAAATCAACTAGAAGCTTTTAAAACCAAACTCAGAACACGTTTTATAGAAGAAATTGTAGAAGAGCAAGAATTATCAGATTTATACAGACAAAAACAGAAAGAGAAAAAAGCCAAACGCAAAATTCAGAAACAAAAAGGTAAAAACTACCAAGAGCCAGAACCAGGAATCGAAAAAAGTAAAAACCACCAAGTAGAAGAAGAAGAAGGCGAACTAATCTCGTTTGATAGCGAAGCAGATAAAAAGAAATTGTACAGAGAGTGTATGTTGCTGGTGCATCCGGATAACTTTTCTATGCAAGAAGAAAAAGAAGAGCTGGCCAATGAACTTACCTCAGAACTAATTAGAATATACAAAACAGGAACGGCAAAAGAACTACGCAATTTTAAAGCGCATATTTTGGCGGGTAATACTAATTTAGTTAAGGACAAACAACAAGGAGAAAAAAGTGAAAAGTTTGCACATTTAGAAGCAACTTTAACTGCTAAGCAAAAAGAATTACAACAATTAAAAAGTGCTCACTTGTATAAAGTTATAACAGAGTACACCAATCCAGAAGATTATTTTAAAGAGTTAGATCTTTACTTCAAAGATAGACTAGCAA
>Ga0209138_1001798_pt1 | contig 17599 bp, 16 predicted proteins | sample SaaInl3SG_22_DNA_FD_184645 | JGI IMG/M metagenome (GOLD analysis project Ga0209138, IMG submission 184645) | Marine microbial communities from expanding oxygen minimum zones in the Saanich Inlet - ESP_153SG_22_DNA (SPAdes) (version 2) | ecosystem: Environmental > Aquatic > Marine > Intertidal...
GGTGCGGCGTTCTTCAAGAACATGACCAATCCGCGGCGTTACTACGCGTGACATGATGATGTAGCCGACACCAAAGGTGACAACCAACCAAAATAGCTGAGATGGCCAAGTGGCGATATCAAGCTGAGGCAGACCGGCCTTACCATCACCAGCGGCCATAGCCGAATTGGTGATAAGAAGCGCAGATCCAGCCACAAATGCTGATATGCCTGTTTTCATTTTCATCTTCATTTGTATCCCCTTACTTGCCTGCCCGGTTAGGGACAGACAAGTGATGGAATGAAATGTGCTTGCCAGTTTTAAAGGGCAAACAGCAGCAACAGTGCAACAACCAGTGCGAAAAGCGCAATCGCTTCAGTCAGGGCAAAGCCCAGAATGCCGATGCCGAAAACTTCGCTACGGGCGGCTGGGTTGCGGGCGATCGATGTTACCAGCGCGGCAAAGATGTTACCGATACCAACACCAACTCCAGCAAGAGCGATAACAGCCAAACCGGCTCCGATCATTTTTGCAGCTTCTACTTCCATTTTATTAGTCCTTCCGTGTTAAGACATTTTGGTTATTCAAACCGCTAAACCTCATGGCTAGCGGATTAGTTTGGCTCTACAGCACTTTCCTAGTGCAGGTGCAGAGCGTCATTCAGATACATGCAGGTCAGGATTGTGAACACATAGGCCTGCAAAGCTGCCACCAGAACTTCAAGACCGGTCAGACCGATCAGAGCAATGAAGGGCAAAAGGGATCCGGCCATGGCCAAGCCACCGGCGCCAGAAATCATCACTGCCAGACCTGCGAACACTTTCAACATAGTGTGACCAGCCAGCATATTGGCAAATAGTCGAACCGACAGGCTAACCGGACGCACAAAGTAAGAGATCACCTCGATCACAATAAGGAACGGGATCAGAACTTTTGGTGCGCCAGCTGGCACGAAAAAGCTAAAGAAGTGAAGGCCATGCTTGAACAGGGCAATCAAAGTAACACCAACAAAAACAAAGCCAGCCATCGCAAAGGTAACGATAATCTGTGATGTGAAAGTGTATGAATAAGGGATCAGGCCGAGCATGTTACCAAATAGCAGGAACACGAACAGGGTGAAGATAAATGGGAAATAAGGACGACCCTCATTGCCGACGTTGCTGCGCACCATATCGGCAACAAACTCATACATCATTTCCGCCGCGCCTTGCATCCGGCCAGGGACCATTTCGCCTTTGCGCATAGCGCTAAACAGGAACACGCCGCTCACCGCAATCGCCAACAGCATGAACAAGCTGGAATTGGTGAAAGATATGTCATAACCGCCAGCGGATAATTCCACCAAAGGTCTGATTTGAAACTGTTCAACAGGAGAATGCATGCCGCCAGAATTAGCCATCGCTTCTCAGCCCCTTACTCTTTTGTCGATGAGTCTCGATGCTCATCAAAATAACCTGCGGCCAAACCGCGGCCAGTAAATACACGCCAGACGTTAAGCATACCAGCCATCGCGCCCAGAAAGAACATCAGCACCAAGAACAATGGTGACGTCCCAAGCCAATTATCCAGCAACCAACCCAGAAAGGCGCCAACCATAACACCGGCAACCATCTCGGTCGCGACCCGGCCCATAATAGCGCCAACACCGGCGGGGAGGGCTGACTTGCTCACCTGCGCTTTTTCGTCCTGTTCGCCTTGCATCGCTTTGATGCGGCGCTCGATATCGCTAAGGCGGTCATTATCGCCCTGTTGGTTTCGATCGCTCATTTGGCTTGTCCAGTCCTTGCCTTGATTAACGAAGTTTTGGTGTGAGCGAAGATCACCCTTTTAACCCAAATTCCATCTTTCAAGGATGCGAAGATGTTGTAGCCCGTTCCGTCTGGTTGCCTCTTTCGTAAACTTGGCGGTGATTGCCCCGTTAAACTAGCTCTGCGACCGTTGATTATGGGCCGATTTACCAAGCATAGTTCCGGCGGAACACCCATGCCAGAAACGCGCCTAAAATAGGGGGCAGGACCGAATTTTGTCAAGCACTCAATACAGCCAATTTTCAATAGATTTATGTGCCCCTATGCGTGGCTTGTCGCGGCTGTGAGCACCGGTGTGAGCACGGGTGTGATGAGGCGATGTTTAAGGCCGTAAAATAGGGTGCGGCAAAATGCCAGTATCACCCTGTTAAGCCACGGCATTGTCACGAATTTGTTCGGCTGTTTGGAGATCAACAGAGACCAATTTCGAGATCCCGCGCTGTTCCATCGTCACGCCAAATAGCCGGTCCATGCGGGCCATTGTCATCCGGTGGTGGGTGACAACCAGAAAACGGGTTTCGGTTTTGCCAACAATATCACGCAATAAATCGCAAAAACGCACAACATTCGAATCATCAAGCGGGGCGTCAACCTCGTCCAGAATACAGATCGGGGCAGGATTGGTCAGGAATACCGCGAAAATGATCGCAAGCGCAGTTAGAGCCTGTTCACCACCAGACAATAGCGACAGTGATTGCAGGCGTTTGCCCGGAGGGCTTGCAAAAATCTCAAGGCCAGCGTCAAGCGGGTCATCAGCCTCGGTGAGCTGAAGCTCTGCATTGCCGCCGCCGAATAGCTTTTTGAACAATTCCTTAAAGTGGCCATTCACCTCGGCAAAGCTCTTTAACAAGCGTTCACGGCCTTCACGGTTTAGCTGGCTAATGGCGGTGCGTAGTTTAGCAATCGCCGCAAGCAGGTCATCGCGTTCTTCTTCCATAGAGGTGATGCGGGTTGCAACATCCTCCATTTCGGCCTCGGCGCGTAGATTAACCGGCCCGATATTATCCCGCTCACGCATGAACCGCGCCACGCGTTCCTCTAGCGTGTCAGGTGGGTCAAGCCGGGCGACATCATCGATATCGGCAATGGCGGCAACGCCGTCTGGCGCACAATCGAGCTTTTCACGGATGCGGCCACGGATAACCGACAGATATTCAGTCGCACGTTCTTGCGCACCCTCGGCCCGGATCTGGCTCTCGCGCGAACTAGCTAACAGGGCGTCGTTGTCGCGCTGGCTGGTTTCGGCTTCCAAGAGTAATGCTTCGGCAGTGCGCAGGGCGTCACTCGCGGCTTGGCGTGCCTGTTCGGCCGCCTCAAGCAAGTCACCCATCTGGGCGCGCTGGGTGGCAATGGCCTCGGGCATGGCCGAAAGACGGGCCTTTTCGGCAACGCCTTGATCAAGGCGGGCCTGCATTTCGGCAACACGCTCATCGGCGCCGTCCAGACGCTTGCGCCACGCCTGTTCCTCGGCAGTGCTGGCGCTAATCCGTTCGGTGGCGCTACGGATGATCTCGCCAAGCCGCGATTCTGCTTGCATCGCCTCACCAAGCGCAGTGCGTGCGGCTTCGGCGGCCTCGCGGTTGGTCTGTTCTTGACGGGCGAGCGCGGCATCATCGCCCATCGCCGCGGCCTCTGCCTCGCAAGAGGTGAGCTCGCTGGTCACAGTATCCAAAGTGGTTTGCAAATCACTGGCGCGGTCATGCCCTGCCTGTAATTTCAATTTCTCGGATTCGGCGGTGCGGCGAGCGCTAGCAAAGGCCTGCTCGGCGGCGTTGTTCTCGGTCCGGGCCTTGGCCAGAGCCTCGCGGCTGGTGACTAGCGCGGCCTCTGCATCACTGCGGGCTTGTTGGCGCTTGGTATCATCGCTCTGTGCGGTGACGGCGCTCTTTTCTAGTGCTTCTAGGCGTTGGCGTTGGCGGATCCGCTCGGCGCCTTTGTCATTTTGGCTAGTCTGGCGAACAAATCCATCCCACCGCCATAAACCACCTTCTTTGGTGCTTACCGCTTGACCGGGCTTGAGGCTGAATTGCATCGCGGCGGCGGCGTCTGCGGATGGCGCGATACCGACACCGGCAAGGGTTGCAACAAGGGCATCACTACCATCGATGAAATCGATCAACGGGATTGTGCCATCCGGCGGGGTCAAACTTGATTGGGCCGCACCGGCGCGCCAATATCCATGCTGTCCCGCACCAACAGGGGCGGATAATTCCTCGGCCAGATAGGCTGCAAGGGCCAATTCCATGCCGTCTTTAACGGTCAAGCTATCGGATACTGGCTGTTCGTCATTATCACCATTATCGGCTAGCAAATATTGCAAGGCGTCTATTTCCGCCTGCAACCGGGTTAGCTGTGCCTCGGCCTCGCGCTGGGCGGTAATGGCTGTTTCGGCGCGGCTTTGCGAATCGCCGAGACTACGCTCGGCTGTTTCTAGGGCAAGCTGGCTGTCGGCATAGGCTTTTTCGGCCGTTGTTGCGGTCTTGCTGGCGGCGGCCTCGGCGGTGCTCATTTCTTCTAGCGATAATGCCGCTAGCGCCTCTTGGCTCGCATTTTTGCGGTTTTGCAAATCGGCAATGCGGTTGGCAAGGCTGGTTCTGGTCGCGGCGGCGGCGCGTAATTTAGCCCCGGCCTCTGCTAATGCCGAATCAGCCATATTTGCACTTTCGCGCGCGGTATTAAGTTCCGATTGGGCCGATTGACGGCGCGGCAGGGCGTCATCTATCTGGCTCTGCAGACCGCTGATCTCGTTGCCAAGGCGGGTGATTGCCGAGGACGCATCTTCGCGCAATCCAGTCTCGCGCTGCATATCTTGGGTGATTTGGTTTTGTTGTTGCTCAAGATTGGCCAGCGATTCACGAAGGCGGGCTTCTTCACGGTCAATCTCGTCACGGCCTAGCATTAGGCGCTGATATTCCGCCGCCTTTTCCGCCTCGGCATCGCGCAATGGCGGCAGGGTGGCGGCAATCTCGGTGCGCTTGGTGGCGCTACTGGCGGCGGCTTCGGTCTTTGCCGCAACATCAAGGCGCACAGCCTGTAATTCGGTATTAGCGGCGGCTAGATCGGCCTCACCGCGGCTCCAGAGTGCAAGCAACAGCTGGGCTTCGGCTTTGCGGATACGATCAGCAATCGAGCGATAGCGGCTGGCCTGACGAGCCTGTTTACGCAGCGAATCGCGCTGTTCCACTAGGCCGGCAATGACATCATCGAGACGCTCTAGATTTGTTTCTGCCCCGCGCAGGCGTAACTCAGCCTCATGCCGGCGGGTATGGAGGCCGCGAATATTGGCCGCTTCCTCTAGCAAAGCCCGGCGATCAGCGGGCTTTGCACCAACGATCGCACCAATGCGGCCCTGCGAGACGATGCCGGATGAACGCGCACCTGTTGCCGAATCGGCAAACAGCAATTGCACATCCTTGGCCCGTGTCGGCTTTGAATTGACGTAATAGCTACTACCTTTGCCGCGTTCAATTTTACGGGTGATTTCAAGATCATCTTCACTATTGAATTCGGCAGGTGCAGAGCGGCTACGGTTGTCTAGTTGAAGGGTGATTTCAGCAAGGTTGCGCGCGGGGCGTTGGTCGGTACCGGCAAAGATCAGATCATCCATCTCGCCGCCGCGCATTTGCCGCGCGTTGCTCTCGCCCATGACCCAGCGCAGGCCCTCGACAACATTCGATTTGCCACAGCCGTTTGGTCCCACAATGCCAGTGAGACCACTCTCGATTTCCACCTCGGCCATTTCGGCAAAGGATTTGAAACCGGCCATTTTCAGGCTACGAAAAATCACGAAAGAGCACTCACCTTATAAAGACATTTAGGATTGGAAAAAGCGGCGTTACACCACCTGTTGGGATACAGAATAATAACCGATACAAATATTACGCGCCATAGGCACTTAGTTTTTCGGCAAAATCCTCATAGGACATATTGCCCGCGATTACCGTATCATCATTAACGACAAAAGACGGTGTCGAACTGATGTCCCAGTCATCCAGCCCTTGTTGACGCTGGGCAACGATACCCTCGAGCAACGGTCGGTTGCGCATAATGTTGTTGAACTGCTCTTCACCAACACCGGCAAAGCGCGCAATCTTCATTAATTCAGCCAAAGGATCAGGGGCGCGAGACCAGCTCGGCTGTTGTGCCAGCAAGGTTTTTACCATCGGGAAAAACTTCGCTTCTGGCAGGCTCCGTGCTAGCGCATGTGCCCGCAAGGCTAGGCCATCAAGCGGAAATGCCCGCATTTCAAAACGCACAATGCCCTTGTCGATCAGGCGGGTTTTGACCTTTGGAAAAGTGTTGTTGTGAAATGAGGCACAATGACCACAGGTCATCGAATAATATTCGGCAATTGTTACCGGCGCATCAGCATCGCCAATGTAACGCGGGCTAAGCGCCGCCTTTAGGGCCGCATCATCACCATCATCGGCAAAGCCCATTGAAGGTAGCGCAGTCATTCCCACCAAAGCACTTGTGCCCACCACAAATCCACGCCGGGATAGGGTTGGCATTAGCTGGGTTGGCTTGGAAAATCGTTGGGTCATAATTGTCTCACTTTCATCACGGGGCGTAACATAATCCATGGCTTGCGGTGCATCAACCACTATCATCGTCCACAGGGGTACCAAACCGCCTCAATGCAGCACGTAATTCTGGTGATTTTATGTCCGCTAGTCTTTCGTCCAGATCCCAAATATCACCTACCGGTGTTTCTGCTTGCTGGTCATCTATTATATTGGTGTCGTCCGCACCCGTTTCCAGAGCATCATAACCAACAGCAGCATTATCTAATGGCTGGATGTTCATTGTTTGCACGAGGGTGATCCGGCTCACCGCCTCATAGCCAAAGGCGGCATTCACCCGATCGAGGAAATGCGGTGTCATCTGTTGTGCTTGCGGGCCTCTACCGCTGGCGATGGATAGTTTGAGGACGCCATCCTTATGCGTGTTGCGGTCTAGCTTTAGCTCTACCGGTTTGCTCCAATCGGCGCTGTCTCCGATGATTTCCCGCCAGTTTGATACCAAACGAGATAGCACAAAGCCGCGCTTTCGAACGCTGGGCTCGATCATGTCATCAACCAGATTGGATAGCCGCGCCATCTTGTTTGCCCGCAGTGGATTCTGGCCAGTATTGCTAGCTTTCTTCTTGCTTGCTTTGCTGGGGTTTTGCTTTGGGCTCATCGGGTGTCTCTACCTTTTTTGGGGCATATCATATCGGCGATATCCCGCCAGCATACCATGATGGCGGCAACGGTTATAGTCTAGGATATGTCGTCTTATGTTGTTCCTGATGTGCTGTTTTGTAACAGCTTGTCCCACTCTGTCCCGCTTTGTGAAGTTGAATTGCCGGTTTCATTATGCCAATTTCGGCGGATGAATGATCAATCCCCACACGCGCCGCCCGGAAAAATTGACGAGTCTTCGGCCAAATTTAACTGGCAGGCCTTGCTTGATTGGTATGATCGCCAAGGGCGTGATTTGCCGTGGCGCCGGCGCTGGCCTGAACTCGCACCGGCCTATCATGTCTGGCTATCTGAAATCATGCTCCAGCAAACTGTGGTGGCGACGGTCATTCCGTATTTTCTGGAATTCACCCGGCGCTGGCCAGATGTGCATGCCCTGGCCAAGGCCCCGCTGGATGATGTGCTGGCGGCATGGGCTGGGCTTGGTTATTACGCCCGTGCCCGCAATTTGCACAAGGCGGCGCAATTTGTTGTGGCCGAATATAATGGTGAATTTCCCAAGGATTATGAGAGCCTGTTAACCCTGCCCGGGGTTGGTCCCTATACCGCAGGGGCGATTAGCGTGATTGGTTTTGACCAGCAGGGTGTTGTCGTTGATGGCAATATAGAGCGGGTGATGGCCCGCCATTTCGCAATCACCACGCCGTTGCCAGCGGCAAAGAAAGAGATCGGAGCCGTCTATGCGGCGGTGATGCCGGATGTGCGGCGCTCGGACTTTCCGCAATCGTTAATGGATTTTGCCAATGCTGTTTGCACGGTGAAAAATCCGGGCTGTGGCGGCTGTCCGTTGGCGGCTGATTGCGCCGCGCTGGCGTTGGATATTGCCGAGACATTGCCGGTAAAGGCCGCCAAAAAGCCAAAAGAAACCCGCCGCGGGATCGCCTTTGTGGCCCATGATGGCGCCGGTAATGCGGTGATCATTCGCCGAGAAGGGCGCGGCTTGCTTGGCGGTATGATGGCATTTCCCTCACATGGCTGGGCTAGCCGCGGCGAGGTTTATGATCCCCAAGCACCGCTGGCCACTGCGCCTTTTGTCGCCCAGTGGCAGGTTCTGCCAGATGGCATCACCCATGTGTTCACGCATTTCGCGCTGGATATGGATATTGCCATTGCTGTGGTTGACCCATCACATGCTGGCCTAATCAAAATCCGGCCAGCCGATTTGCCTAGCCTGATGCGCAAGGTGTGGAGCCACGCCATTAAAGGCCGGTAGTTAAAGGCCAGTAGTCAAATAATAGTGATGAAAGGCCAGTGGCGCTTAGTGATTGAAATGCCGCATGCCGGTCATGACCATAGCGATGCCAGCCTTGTTCGCGGCGGCGATCACCTCGTCATCACGCATTGATCCACCCGGTTGAATAACCGCGCTTGCCCCTGCCTCAATGAGCGTTTCCAGCCCATCCGCAAATGGGAAGAACGCATCCGAAGCGGCGACAGAGCCAATCGTGCGTGGCTGGTCCCAGCCATTATGCGCCGCCATATCACGCGCTTTATGGGCGGCTATGCGGGCGGAATCAACACGGCTCATCTGGCCAGCGCCAACACCCGCAGTGCTTAGCTCTTTGACAAAGATGATGGCGTTTGATTTCACGTGTTTGGCCACTTTCCACGCAAATAGCATATCGGCAATCTGGGCCTCAGTCGGGGCGATGTCAGTGACGATTTTAAGATCATCACGGGTGATCATGCCATTGTCGCGTGTCTGGCTTAGAAACCCGCCTGCAACAGATTTCACTGTGGCAAAGCTTGCACTCCGGTCGGGCATCGCACCGGTGAGTAACAGCCGCAAATTAGGCTTGGCGGCTAGGATGGCTTTGGCTTCATCGCTCGCGGTTGGGGCGATCACAACTTCGGTGAAAATGCTTGTGACTTTTTGGGCAGTGGCCGCATCGAGCGTGCGGTTCATCGCGACAATGCCGCCAAACGCACTTACCGGATCGGCCGCCAATGCCGCATCCCATGCCGATGGTAAATCCGCCGCAGACGCAACCCCGCACGGATTAGCATGTTTGATGATGGCAATTGTTGGCTCGTCAAATTCGCCAACCAACTCAAACGCCGCATCAGTGTCGTTGATATTATTGTAGGACAGCGGCTTGCCCTGAATTTGTTCGGCATTGCCAACACCGGGGCGCGCATTGCCATTGCGATAGAGCGCGGCTTGTTGATGTGGGTTTTCGCCATAACGCAATTCCAGCGCCTTAACACCAGCAAAGCTGGTCATCGCCGGTAGCTTGTCATCTTGGGTGTCGGCCATCCAGCCAGCAATCGCCGCATCATATGATGCCGTGCGGGCAAAGGCCTTTGCCGCAAGACGCTGGCGCAGGGCCAAGCTCGTGCCGCCATCATTATTAATGGCATCGATGATTTCATTATAATCAGCCGGATCACAAGCTAGCGTCAGGAAATCATGATTCTTGGCCGCGGCGCGGATCATTGCTGGCCCGCCAATATCAATATTTTCAATGAGCTGTGTGCGATCATCGGTTTTGGCCAAGGTCTGTTCAAACGGATATAAATTAACCGCAAGCAAATCAATGCCCTCGATACCCTCTGCCTTCATAGCGGCCAGATGCGCGTCATTATCGCGGCGTGCGAGCAATCCACCGTGGATTTTGGGGTGCAGGGTCTTTACCCGCCCATCCATAATTTCGGGAAAGCCTGTCACGCTGGAAACATCAGTAACCTCAACACCAGCCTCACGCAGGGCCGAGGCGGTTCCACCAGTCGACAGAATTTGCACATTCGCCGCCGCCAGTCCTTTGGCAAATTCGATAAGACCAGTCTTGTCGGATACGGATAAAAGGGCGCGGCGAACGGTAATGTCAGATGTCATGATGGCTCTTAACTCTTTACGGGGCTTTGGACGAAACTCTAACCGAGGCCCAAAACTGGGTTAAACAAACTGGGTTAAACAAACTGGGCTAAACAAACTGGGGTCAGGCCGGGTGGTTATGGCAAACTCACCTTTAAAATGCAACATGCCGGACAGCGCGGTGCGGTGAAATATCCGGCTAACGCGGGTCGCTACGCAAGAATGCCCACTTGACCTCATTAGAGCCAATTGTGCGGATGCTGCTAATCGGTGTGCGTAATACAATTTGCTGGCAGGATTGTCTGATCCCGGCATCAAAGAACACCGAATTATCGAGGCTGACGGTGGTGTTAGCCGCCTTGAAAATCCAGCCAGCGCGATTGCCTCTGATCTTCATAAGTACTTGTCCATTGCCCAGCATCGCCGCGCTCACCTTTGGGTGTAGGTGAAAACGGATGATCGCTTGGCGCGGGATTTCGCCTGGCGCACCGGTATATTCCAACCGGTCCGACCCGCGCAGGTTGGCCCCGCCAGTAGCCAGATAAATCTGGCGGTGGTGCAAAATACCGTGTGATGCCTCATAGCCATCATGGCTGGCCACGGCGAGCAGGCCGCCTTCGGCTGGGCCAACCTCAACGCCGGAAATATTCGCCATCCGATTTTGCGCAGGATTAGAGGAATTGTGTTCATCGAGTGCTAATGTCGAATGCGCGGATGTAGAGCATAAAAGCCGGTTCAAATTAGTGTCCGCCGCGGTCTGGCCTGCATTGACCACTAATTGCATCGGGCCAATGCTAAATTCAAAGGATAGGGTGCCAAAACCACAGGCGGTGTCTTCCCCATTCGCGTCTTGGCTTAGGGGCGAGCCAGCATCCATGATAACCGTTGACCGACCGCTGGAAAACCGGAGAAACCCGGAATAGGGGGCTTGTTGCAGGACTTTGCCGCGTGGACCGGCGCGCAACAATGTTTCCTCGATAATCTCTGGGTTGAGCATGCCAGCGCCGTTGAAATGCGCCAAGTGACCATCGCCATGCCGCCACATCCGTGCCACAGCGCCCATCCGGCTGATGATTTCATCCAGCCGTTTATCCTCAACAACATTGGCAAAACTGGCGGCGGAGCGGAGTTCGATCAAAAGGCGGAGCGTCATGATTTGACTATCCGGCATCCGGTTTCTGAGGCCACCATCCTCGTTCAACATATGATTAATCATCGGTATGGCAAGATCGAGCAACGATGTCATTTCGCTCTCACTACCACCGAGCGCGGCTTCGGCTGTGGCCAGTCCGCGCAATGCCCGCAATCGGCTGGTCGGGCTATTCATCCGGCGCCAATCAAGGGCGAGACAGCGGGCCTGTGACGCGATTGAACGGGCTAGATTATCCTGAAATTCGCTGGTGGCTGATTCGCCATACCAACTATAGTTGGCGACAAGGTTGGTGAGCCGGTCGCCCATCATATCCGGTTGCCAACGAAGCGGATGCCAATTCTGGTTCTGGCGCAACCATATTTCGATTAGCTGGCGTGCGTGTGACCGTGCCTGACTACCACCAAATGCACGCAGGTCACGCAACCAACCAAAATCATCAAAGGCTTGTCCGTCAAAGTGGAGACGATCACCCGCCTCGATAATGCGCCCACCAACAGTTGCACTGCCGCGCCAATGGTCTTGCAATCCAGATTTGATTTGGGGTGTGTCGTTGGTCTTTAACTGCCAGCGAAACAAGCTGCTTCGCCGGAACAAACGCTCCAGCGATGTAACCCGCCATGGCGGTTCCAGACTTTGTGGCGGTGCTGTCGCCATATGCTGGTTTGCTCCTCAATCACCCGGTTATGATATACCGGCTTCATATTCTGACGGTACATTATTCTATATGCCTATCAACTATTTGTGGCGAATTTATGCCAAAGGATAATTAGGCGTTGATCACCATAATCGAAGTTATGCTTGTGATCATACTAATGATTTTAGCCGCGCAATATAAAATCCATCAACACCCCCGATTGCGGCAAAATCGCTAGGGATAATCCGCATGGTGCCATCCGCGGTGATTGCCGGGGCAAATTCACCAGCCTCTTCAGGCGTAATCGGGTCAATTTCAACAGAGCCTTCACCAGCCTCTATAATCGCCGCGATCATGGTTTCACCTTCTTCGGGCTGGAGCGAGCATGTTGCATAGACGAGCGTGCCGCCCGGCTTTAGCCAGCCGATTGCCGAGGTGGTTAATTCCCATTGCAGTGATTGCAGAGCGGCGATGTCTTCGACATTACGACTGCCCAGAATATCGGGGCGGCGCCGCAGAGTGCCGGTGGCGGAACAGGGCGCATCAAGCAAGATCGCATCAACCGGAAAATCGGGAACATAGGTGCGTCCATCGGCCTGTTTCAAGTCGGCTTTCATACCGAGGCGCTTTAGGTTACGGCGCATCCGGTCAAGCCGCTTGATAGCCGCATCAAGAGCGGTCACAGAACCGCCCGCCGCGATCAATTGTGCGGTTTTGCCGCCGGGTGCGGCACAGACATCAATGACGTCTTTGCCAACAACATCGCCAAGTAACTTTGCTGGCAGCGCGGCGGCGGCGTCTTGCACCCACCATGCACCATCAGCAAAGCCCGGTAATTTTGACGGATCGCCATCAAATTCCCGCCGGATGGTGGTGTTGTTAATCACACTCCCATCTAGCTTTTTCGCCCAGCCCTCAACATCCTCAGCAACCGAGATATCGAGCGTTGGGACCTTCATTGCCATTTCCGCAATCAGGCTGGTTTTCTCAATGCCATAAGCCTCGACCCAGCTAATCCGTAGCCAATTTGGTATATTATCCAATGGCTTGGTTTGCTTGAACAGGGCCTCGCCTTCGCGGGTTAAGCGGCGCATCACGGCATTGGCAAGGCCGGTCAACCGGTCAAAGCCCTCTTGGCGCATTAACTCAACGGTGCTGTCGACGGCGGCATGTGGTCCGGTTTTCAGGATCAGCAATTGCACCGCGCCCATCAGCAAAATCAGATTGGCATTTTCCTGCGCACCAAACGGACGGCGCGGCATCATTGGAGCCAAGGTTTTTTCAATCTGGCCACGGCGCCGCAGACAGGTTGTCGCCAATAGCCGCACGAACCGGCGATCGCGGTCTTCTAGTTTTGGCAAATCTTCATTCGCGTTCAATACCAGATCGAGCTGCTCGCCTTCGCTGACAGCCACCAAGATATTAAAGCAAATTTGCCGGCTCATGATGGCGGCTTTGAAATTCGGCTTTTTCTTTACCGGCTTGTCCCCAGACTTTTTGTCGTAAGGCTTCTTGTCGTAAGGCTTCTTATCATAGGGCTTTTTATCCTGCGATGCGCGGGCAGGCTTGTCGCTTGGACGGCCGCGTGCGGGACGATCCCCCTGTGTTTTGCGCTTTGGAGGGCCATCCTCAGATGGCGGAAGCACGAGCTTTTCGCCGCCAATTCTAGTTGGTTCTTTTTGGTATTTTGGATTTGTATCGTCAGCCATGCTGGCTCCGCTTGTTTTCTGCCGGTGATGGGGGCATATAGGTAAATATGGATAGTGACAAGATAAAGACCGAAAATTCTACCGCAAATAAAGCGCAAGTGCCGGAGCAGGATCAAGCCGATGAGGCCCCGCGCGAGCATAACGGACCCAAAGGGCCAGAGCCAACGCGCTATGGTGATTGGGAACAAAAAGGCCGTTGTAGCGATTTCTAGGCAACAAAGACCGGCAATGTGGTGACCAAATGAGCCGACTTAAATCCAACATGCTGGTCAGCGCCGCATTGCGTTATGCCGCGACAGAGTTCATCGATTGTGTGCTAGTGCGCCGCGGTGACAATGACGCTGGGGCTATCTTCCTCCATATTGACGGGCTTGATGGGCGCCATAAATTACTGGCGCGGTCGCTGGATTTTGACGGCAATTATAGCTGGCGTTCGATTGTGAGCGAAGATGAGAGCGACTGGGTTGACGCCGAGGCGGTCGAGCGGCGTCTTGCCCGCGAGATTGATCTAGACCCGGATGTGTTTGTGGTTGAGGTCAATGATGCCAATGCACGCAATCCATTTTTGTTGATGAGTGCGGATGAGGCGTAGCTAATGCGCCTTAATCGGAACGCATGGTGACAGGTGACGACCGGATCACAATAGGATATAAAGCGGGTATGGCGCAGTTATATAAAGACGGCATTGATCGCCGATTATCAGTGGCCCCGATGATGGATTGGACCGACCGGCATTGCCGCGTGTTCCACCGGATGATCGCGCCGCACGCCTTTCTTTTTACCGAAATGGTAACCGCCGAGGCTGTTTTGCATGGCGATCTTGACCGGCTGTTGGGGCATTGCGTGGATGAACATCCCTTGGCCCTGCAATTGGGCGGTAGCCAGCCAGATAGGCTCGCCGCGGCCACCCGGATGGCTAGCGAATATGTGGCCGAAATCTCCGGTTCCAAGGGTGATGGCGCGGCTGATGCGTCACAGGCGGGCTTTGCCGAGATCAATTTGAATGTTGGCTGTCCGTCCGACCGTGTCCAATCCGGACGCTTTGGCGCCTGTTTGATGGCGGAGCCGGAATTGGTCGCCGATTGCATGCGGGCCATGGCCGAGGCCACCGATTTGCCAGTTACGGTGAAATGCCGCATTGGTATTGATGATATGGATGAAGAGGCTGGCCTAGATCGCTTTATTGATATTGTGAGTGATGCTGGCGTTTCGATTTTCTATCTGCATGCGCGTAAAGCATGGCTGAAGGGGCTTAGCCCAAAGGAAAACCGTGATATCCCGCCGCTGGATTACGATCGGGCGCGGCGTCTTGCGGCACGGCGCAGTGATCTTGCCATTCATCTCAATGGCGGCATTGTAACGGCCGAAAGCGCGCTTGATGAACAGGCTGGTTTTGCTGGTGTAATGATTGGGCGTGCCGCCTATAAAACGCCGATGATCCTTGCCGAGATTAGCGCGAGATTGTTTGATGCGCCAGTTTGTGAACGCCGTGCGATTGCCGAACGAATGGCGGATTATGCCGATGAAAAAGCCGCCAATGGCACCCCGCTTCACACCATCACCCGCCATATGCTGGGCCTATATACAGGCCAGCGTGGGGCCAAGCATTGGCGTCGCCGGTTGGGCGAGGAAGCCCGTTTGGCGGCGAGTGAATCGAGTGGATTTGCCAAAGCCGGTGATCTCATTCGCGAAACCGCGGCGCAGTGCGAAACCCTAGCCCAGCAATGGGCGGCCTAAATTAGATTGCGATTAACACCGTTACGCCCCACCAAAAGGCCTATCTCGGCCACTATAACAGGAACCAATTATGTCCCAGAATAATCCAGCCGACACAAATTTGAACGAGCCTGCAAAGGAACGCCCAGGACGCAAATTAATGCTCGATCTGGGGCCGTTGCTGTTGTTCTTTGTGGCGAATTATCTCACCAAAGATATCATGCTGGCCATTCAGGTGTTGGTGGCGGCGACCTTGGTATCGCTGGCGGTGAGCTGGGTTACTGAAAAGCGGATTTCCATAATGGCCGCGATAGGCTGTTTGGCTGTGGTGTTTTTTGGCGGTTTGTCTGTCTATTTCGACAATGACCTGTTCATCAAAATAAAGCCGACTATCGTTACCTGTATTTTTGCCGCGGCAATCGCTGGCGGGCGCTTGATCGGGCGCAATCCTCTTGGGGTGATGATGGGCGGCCAGATTAAGCTAACCGATACTGGCTGGCAGTTATTGAGCTGGGTCTGGGTGGCGATGTTTGCGCTGATGGCTATTGCCAATGAAATTGCGTGGCGGACCCTTAGCACGGATGATTGGGTGACGTTTAAAGTGTTTGGTATGACTGGCATTTCGTTGGTTTTGACGATTTTGACCGTGCCAATTTGCGCAAAACATATGATCACCGAAGAGGGATAATCGCCGAGTATGCGGTTGGGTAAAACGCTTAAAAATCAACTTTTTGATGGCAGACTGTCTTGATTCACCAAACGATTGTCGTGACTAGCACAGATTCAGTCGTGATTGCTTCACCTTATGCATTCTCTATCTAGCAACAATCAATTATATTAGTGACGGTCGCCCTTGCATTTGGACGGGCCGCGCTCAACCGACTGCTGCACCGATTAACGTGGAGATAAATCATGGCTGATGAAGAAGAAATTATCCTTGCCGATCTTGATGATGACGAGCTAGTCCAGCAGATGCATGACGACCTTTATGATGGTCTCCAAGACGAGATCAAAGAAGGCGTCAATATTCTCCTTGGTCGTGGTTGGACACCCTATGATGTTCTGACCAAAGCGCTGGTTGAAGGCATGACCATTGTGGGTATCGATTTCCGCGATGGTATCTTGTTCGTTCCCGAAGTTTTGATGGCCGCCAATGCGATGAAGGCTGGCATGTTTATTCTACGCCCATTATTGGCTGAAACCGGTGCGCCGCGTGTTGGTACGATGGTCATTGGCACGGTCAAAGGCGATATCCATGACATTGGCAAGAACCTCGTTTCAATGATGCTCGAGGGCGCTGGTTTTGATGTGATTGATCTTGGCATCAATAATCCGGTGGAAAACTACCTAGAGGCGTTGGAAGAGCACAAGCCTGATATTCTCGGAATGTCGGCATTGCTGACCACAACCATGCCTTATATGAAGGTGGTTGTTGATGCGATGGTCGAAAAAGGTATTCGCGATGATTACATCGTGCTTGTTGGTGGTGCGCCGCTAAACGAAGCCTTTGCCGAGTCGGTTGGTGCGGATGCGTATTGCCGCGACGCCGCGGTCGCCGTGGAAACCGCCAAAGAGATGATCGCCGCACGCCGCGAACGTGCCGCTGCCGCTGGCTAAGGCGGATATGGCAGGCATTTCACCGCTGGATTTCAACCAGAAAAATGCTGGTCTGTTGCTGATTACCTGTGGGGCGTTGGCAAGAGAACTAATTGATATTACTCGGCAATTTCCAGCGGGTGCGGTAGAGGTCACCTGTCTGCCAGCGTCATGGCATAACACCCCTGAAAAGATTGTCCCCGGTCTTGAGAACAAGGTCCGCGCGGCGAAAAAGGCTGGCCGTGAGATTGCCGTTATCTATGGCGATTGCGGCACCGGCGGCGGTCTTGATGCGTATCTTGAACGTGAAAAGATCGACCGGATACCGGGACCGCATTGCTATGAGATGTTTTTGGGTAAGGATGTGTTCGATGCGGAAATGGAACATGCGCTGGGTACATTCTTTTTGACCGATTATATGGTCCGGCATTTTGAACGCTTGATCATGAAGGGCATGGGCCTGCGCCAGCACCCCCAATTGCGCGACATGTATTTCGGCAATTACACTCGGGCGCTATATATCGCCCAGACCGAAGATCCGGCATTGCAGAAAAAGGCCGCGGCGGCGGCGGCGGAACTCGGTCTTGATTACGAATATAGATTTTCCGGTTATGGTGAATTTGTGGATTACATTGGCAATGCCGTTGCCGCGCATGACCAAAAACCCAACTTGCAGAATGACCTGAAATCGTAAACCCAGATTAATGTAACGAATAAAGCGTAGAGGGCATGTGCCCTATCGATTGGAGACAATATGGCTAATCTTATAACCCTTTACTGGCGTGATATTCCGGCCCAAGTGATCGCCGAGCGCGGTCGTGGTCGCAAGCGTGAACAGGCCAAAATTGAACTTCCCCGCCGTTTTGCGATAGCGATTGATGCCGCCGCAATGAAAGATGGCGCGGACTCTACTGATGATTATCTGGCCGAATGGCGGCGCAGTGAT
>Ga0209138_1001799_pt1 | contig 17579 bp, 19 predicted proteins | sample SaaInl3SG_22_DNA_FD_184645 | JGI IMG/M metagenome (GOLD analysis project Ga0209138, IMG submission 184645) | Marine microbial communities from expanding oxygen minimum zones in the Saanich Inlet - ESP_153SG_22_DNA (SPAdes) (version 2) | ecosystem: Environmental > Aquatic > Marine > Intertidal...
GGTTTATGCTAAAGTAAATGATAAACCTTACGATCACGTAGAAACCGATAATGATGGGGAAAATAACAGCCCCTATGATAACATCATTAGTTTTACTCCTGACGGTGGAACAGCAAATAGTTTAGCAACAGCTAACGGTGCTAGTGCTAATAACTATTTTACCGACACCGCTTCCGCTACAATGATATATAAGCTAAACAGGGATGAGCCACAATATCAAGGTGTCCCTGGTAATACCTTCTTTGTAAAAGGTAGAAGAGTTAGGACAGTGAACTCTCTCGGTACACTTAGTAGTAGTTATACTTACTCTAATAACCCTGCGTGGTGCCTTCTGGATTATCTTTTAGGTGATTTCGGTAGAAACCTAGACCCAAGTGAAGTAGACTTAATTTCCTTTTATAATGCTGCAACAATCTGTAGTCAAATTGTTTCTACAGGCAGAGCTATTGGTGGGCGTATTAACAACGTACGCCCAATTAAGGAACTAAGCACTTACAGTGTTTTCCCTGCAGAAGGTGATACTGACTTTATTTATAAAGCCGAAGACACAGGAATTTATTATAATTGGAGTGGCTCTTCATATAGTGTTACTACTGTACCTACAAGAGATATCCCTCTGTATGAGTGTAACATTGCTCTAGACTCTGAATCAACAGTCAGAGATAACATTGAACGTATACTTGGCACTATGGGTATGGCAGAAATGATCTGGACGTTTGAAGGTAAATACAAACTAGTCCTTGATTATCCATCTTCATTAGCTGCGCTTCAAAACTTAGTAGACCCAGACCATGTCTTCTTAGAAGACGACATTATTAGAGAAAACGTTACAATCTCCTACCCTTCTGCTAAAGACAGGTTTAATAGGGTTACGGTTAGGTTTGATAATGAACACGAGGACTTTAAAGAAGACTCTATGAGTTGGCCCCCTCTAAACGGTTCAGTGCATCAACAGTATCTCTCAGAAGATAATAACCAACCTATGACTACTGACATGTCCTTAGATGGCATTACAGATCCTTACCACGCTCTTGCAAAAGCAGAGCAAATGGTTAGACAGTCAAGAACGACTCATTATATTAGCTTAACAGTTGGTAAAAAAGGTTTGTCTATAGAACCGGGAGACTTTATCAAAATTGACTTGCCACAATCCGGCATTAATAACTCTGTATATCGTGTTGAGAGTATTCGTATTTCAGCGGATCTAACTGTTGAATTAAACTGTTATTACTTTGATTTCACAGCTTTAGCATGGAATATCGATGATGATATCCCTTACGGGAATCCTCCAACTTATGACTTTGTTGTGCCTAAGCCAACTAATGTAACTGTTACTCCTGCAGTGTATACATCACCTGATGGTAACAGCTATACTTCTTTAGAAGTAGAATGGTCTGTTTCAGATTCTGTATCAATTGCACGATATGAAGTTCAATGGAAAAAGGCATCAGAAACAGAGTATCAATCTGCCTTTACAAGAAACAATCGTTATGTAATTCAAAATGTCGAGTCAAACGTAGAGTATGGTGTTAGAGTGAGAGCAGCAACTGGTTTAGGCGTTAATAGTAATTTCACTAACGAAACTGGAACTAACGTAGGTAAAGACATACCACCTAATCCGCCAACAGGTCTTTCGGCTAGCGGTGGTTATGGTTACATATCTTTATCTTGGCAGTTACCCTCAGATGCTGACCTCAAAGAAATTGAAATATATGAAAGTTCATCAGATATTTTTGATGAGGCTGTAAGTATTGGAAAGACTTCAGGAAATAACTTTATTAGGTCTAACTTAGCACCACAAATTAGAAAGTATTATTGGATCCGGTCTATTGATAGGACTGGCAACACTTCTAGTTTTTTAGGCCCAGAAAACTCAATAACAGACCAACTAAATGCAAATTCTTTTGCAGCTAATACAATACCTTATAACTCTTTTGACACAGGTGTCTCTGATATATTTGATGGAATTGTTGAAGATATTTCAACGGCTAATACAGCTATCTCGAATAATAATACAGCTATTTCCAATTTAGCCACAAAAGTAACTACAGCAGAAGAAAATATTACATCCTCTGCAACTGATATTACAGCCTTAAATACTTCTTTAACTACAGCTAATACTAATATTTCAGGAAATGCTACGGCTATTTCAGGTATTGATACAAGAGTAACTGCGGCAGAAGCGACTATTACTTCTCAGGCTTCTTCACTTACTACTCTAACTAGCACTGTAGGTGGAAACACAACAAGTATTTCGACACAAGCAACTACTATAAATGGAATACAAAGTCAGCATAGTGTTGAAATTGATAACAATGGTTCGATTACAGGTTATCGCTTAATTTCTAATCCAGAATCACGATCCGCCTTTAACGTTGTTGCAGACCAGTTTAATGTATCAAATGATACAGGAACTAACTATTCTGTATTTTCTGTAAGAACAGAAAGTGAAACAATTGGCGGTGTGACTTATCCTGCTGGAGCGTATGTCACAGGCAGACTTGAAGCTGATAATATTGTGGCAGGAACTCTATCCTCAATCACTGCTGATATTGGGTCAGTAACGGCGGGTACAATTACAAGTGCTGCAGGTAATATGGTAATGGATTTGGATAACGGTACTATTATTGTTAGAGACGATTCTGACAACCTTAGAGTTAAAATTGGAGATCTTAGTTAATGTCTTACGGATTCGAAACAAGAGACCCTGCAGGTAATGTGACTTACTCTACACTAGATCACACTTATACTTTGCTAGGAACCTATGTGGCATCAGCTAACACATCAGTAACATTTAATAATGTGCCAATTATGCCAGATCGAATTGTAAGTAGACTAATGGTTGGTCAGGTAGCAGGGGATGACGAAGCTTACATCCATACGTTTACACTAGTAGACGGGACACTATCAGCAACTGCTCCTGACTCGTCTAATACGGTTGAAACTTTTATATTAGTATTTGGAAGATAAATTATGGCCTTTGGCATACAAATTAAAAACAATGATAACGAAATTATAGTTGATAGCGATTTTAGTCACTACCACTTTGCGGGAAAAGCTTCTCATTATTCTACTACAGAAGTTCCCGAAATTTTAGGGGGCAACAATACTGCTCACAGTACGACTTCTGGACAGTATATGTCTTCAGGTCAACAAAACGGAAAGATAATGAAGTTTACTTTAGCGGCAAGGGCAAGTGATAGTAGTCCCGCCCCTATGTGTTTTATAAAGCCAAATAATACAAACGACTGGGCGGGTATTGTTTTAACACGACGACAAGATAGTAACTGGGACATATGGGTGTTGGTTAATACAGACTCTCAACCAGAGTTATATTGTTTTTTACCCCTTGATGAAATGAGTTTAAATTCCGCAACAGCAGCAGCGGGTGATGACTATGGCATAGCTACTTTTGACGCTTCTAACAAGCGTACTTACGATTCAAGGATAAAGCCTCTAAAGATACTGTCGGCCTTCCCCGTAACCGCTAAAAGTTATGCGAGAACTTCTGTTACTGCAAACTCTTGGGATCCTGATTTTGAGCCTAACGACCATAAAAATATATCATACAGCTTGTCTTCCTCTGCTAGCCTTAGCGACCTTATGTATTTTTGCCCATCAATTGCTCATTGTTGTCAAGAGATTATTTTTAACACAGACGGAGAGGGGTTTCAATCGCAAGGGTACAACTCATACTTTTACGCTTGGGCTCGAGGAGATTTGTGGTGGTGTTTTTACAGAAATACTTTTAGGCTTGAAAGCACATCTAACTTTCAGTCGGGGTATAGTATTTATGCTTCAGGTCATGTCTGGAAATCAATAGAAGATTCTAGCGGTATTTTTGCGGCGCTTGCCGCAGTAGCTTTATCTTTTGCTACTTTTGGTGCAAGTTTAGCACTTCTTGCGGTTACTATCACAGCAACCGCCTTAACTGCAGCATTCACAGGAACAGGTCTTGTTTCAGGTTACTATAGACCTTATTCTAATGATGCTAGAAATCAAGACCAAATTCAGACAGCTTTGATTACAAAGGCATCTTATTATGATTAATAAAGAAATTATTGAACAGATTGTAAAAGATGATGCAACACGAGTTACAGTTAAATTGTCTACAGAAGAAATTTTTTCTATAGAGGGTGTAGTTTTTTCAACACCTGAAAGGCAAGAAGCCTATCACCAAGGTCTTCATACAGACAGGGTTAACCATAATCATAACAGAAAACAAATAACTACTACTGTGTGGGTTGAGCACCCTTACACAGATGAAAAGCTTGATTTGTTACTAGAACCTTTCATTCAAGATTTAAATAGCACAGCCCCTGTTGATTTTCACAAAGAGCTTAATCACGTACAAGAGCGTTGCTTAGTTAACGGAAGTAATGAAAAACAATTTTATGTAATGGAATATTGCCCTGAAGAAGTGAAACAAGCTTTGCTAAACTCTTTCCCTGAGTATGACTTAGACACTATTGCCTTAATATCTTCGCCGTCAAACCACGAGGTGTTAGGTGAAATGGTAATTTCTGCCTTTCTTAAAGAAAACGATGTAGACTGTTTGTCACATCAAGGAACACCTCTTGTTGCTAAAGCTAGAAAATTTTGTTTGACTTCAAACAAATATTATGATAGGTGTTATGGCTTCTGCACTGATGATTTCAGCTTTATACCTGATTCTTGTGAGATAATGGCAAAGTCTTTTCATATTAACGTTCAAGAAGGTTTAACTCTACCAGACTTTTATGATGTATATTTTTCGGGAAATGACTCAGAGGTCCAATCTGCTTTTAATCTACCAAACATTGTAGGTAATGAAAGCACTTACTACGGAGTAACAGTTGTAAATGGAGCTGTCGTTAGGGCAAAACAATATTGCTATGATCGTGTTGGAATATTTTCTGACTGGGATGATGCAATGGCTCGTAGACGGGCGGAACATAACATAGAATAGAGGTAATTATGACAGAATTTAAACAAGCAGATAAAGACGGAAACGGAACAATTGATAAAGCCGAGTGGAATGCGCTCGCTTTAGAGGATCGTAGGCGTAAACTAGAAGATGAGGATGCACACCGTGATCAAACTAGAAAAATGGCGTGGTTCTCTCTATGGGGCATGTTGCTTTATCCTTTCGGTGTTGTACTCACTGGTATTATGGGTTTGGATAACGCTTCTGCCATCATTGGTAGTATGGCTTCTATCTATTTCGTTAGTGTTGCTGGTGTTGTATCTGTTTTCATGGGCGTGGCCCAGTTAGCTAAGAAATCTCCAGAAAGGCCCCAAAGCAAATGATTGGTCAAATATTAAGCGCAGTGGGTGGCTTGGCTACTTCTTATCTTGATGGTAAAGTTGCAGTGCAAAAAGCCAATGCAGAAATTAAAGTAAAACAAGCTACTGGTGAGATAGATTGGGATATTGAGGCCATTAGGGCTACTCAGGATTCTTGGAAAGACGAATGGATTACACTTTTGTTTTCCATTCCTCTTATCCTTGCATTTTGCGGAGACTGGGGCAATCAGATTGTACAGGCAGGTTTTTTAGCTCTTGAAGCTATGCCTACTTGGTATCAGTATTCATTGGGCGGCATCGTCAGTGCGAGTATTGGTATTCGTTCTGTAAGTAAGTTTTTTGGAGTTAAGAAGTGAGATACACTAAGGATTTAATAGTACTAATTATGGCGGCGGGTCTCATGGGACTCCTAGGGCTTATCGTAGTCGATGAGTTTATGGTAGCCGCTGAACATGACGCAGAACTAGACCAGAATATCATAGAACTCTTACAGATGTCTATTACAGGTATTATCGGTGTTGTTGCTGGATATGTAAGTGGAAAAGGATAAAACACATGTCATTTAAATTATCAAGCCGTAGTCTTGCCAAAATGGAAGGCGTAGACGAAAACCTAGTAGCCGTAGTCAAACGTGCTATTGAACTAACCAAAGTAGACTTTGGAGTTATTTATGGCCTACGTACAGTAGAAGAACAGGAAAAGCTCGTAGCTGCAGGTAAGTCCCAGACTATGAAGTCCAAACACCTAGAAGGCCGTGCAGTAGACCTTATGGCTTATGTGGATGGCAAGGGCGTGTGGGAACTTAATGTCTATGATGATCTCTGTGACGCAATGAAAGAGGCAGCTAAAGAACTTGGTGTAGCAATCAAGTGGGGTGCCGCTTGGTCAGAGGGTGACATTCGCTCATATGAAGGCACTGCCGAAGACGCAATGATGGCTTATGTAGACCTCCGCAGGTCACAAGGTCGTAGGCCGTTTATCGATGGTCCTCATTTTGAACTAATGTAATACCTGACGTTTAAGAATAAGAGACAGACAAACTCTCAAGTTTTCTGGCAGTCTCTTTAGGGAGGGGTGTAAAAACCTCTCCCACATTAATACCTGACGTTTAAGAATAACCGCTAGGGTTAATAATATACTTTAAGTATATATTTAGGTATATACCTTAACTATACTATTAGAGGAGTCGTAATGGCTAAAGGTAAAGATTCACGATTAACTCGTGCTGGTGTATCTGGTTATAATAAGCCAAAGCGTACTCCAGGGCATCCGACTAAGTCGCATATTGTTGTAGCTAAGTCTGGTGATACAATTAAAACAATTAGGTTTGGTTCTCAAGGGGCCAAAGGTTCTCCTAAAAAAGAGGGTGAATCTGAGGCTTATCGTAAAAGACGTTTAGCTTGGAAAGCTCGCCATCAGAAAAATATTGACAAAGGCAAAATGAGCGCCGCTTATTGGGCGAATAAAGTCAAATGGTAAAGGAACTTTAAATGGCACAACTAACCAAGCCAACTAAGGCAATTAAAAAATCAGTTGCTGATCCTAGCGATAGCTATCACTCTCTGAAACCCTTGTGGAAAAAGTCTAGGGCTGTTTTACAAGGTGAAGAGAACGTTAAGGCACATGATGAATATCTTGAAAAAGACTACACAAACTTACTAATTCCTTTTTCTCCTAGCATGAATCAAGCACAATATGACTTTTATAAGTCAGAAGCAGAACTTCCGGGCTTGACCGCTCAATACTGTAAAGTGCTTATTAGTGCTTTGTTGAGAAAAGACTCTCACTTAAAACTTCCAGAAGAACTTCCAGAAGATGCTTATGATTGGTTAAAGAATAACTTTACTCTTGATGGATCTTCTTTGTTTAACTTTTTGGATAATGCTCTCTGGGAAGAACTACAGACTTCTCGTGCATGGGTTTACGTAGATTACCCCAACGTTACAGAACAAGACTACGACATGATGTCTCCTGAAGAGCGGGATATGATTAAGCCTTACCCAGTTATTGTTGAGGCAGAAAATGTTATTAACGTTCAAACTAACACACACCCTGTTACTCGACAAAAAATACTAAGTCGTATGGTAACTAGGTATCTTAGCAAACGCTATACCCCTGAAAACCCTTGGCATGCAGACTATGTTGATACTGTTTGTGATCATTATCTAGATGAGGGTGGCAGGCTAGTGCTTGACTACTATGAACACGCTGACAATAACAATGAGCTTAAAGTTCTTAATGGCGATGTTCGCCAAGAATATGAAGACTTTCAAACAGGCTCTAAGTTTAAAAAGGTTAATACTGTTATGCCAACGATGTTTGGCGAAAGACTTAGCCGTATTCCTGCATGGCCCTTAAATGGTCAGGTTGATCCTGTTGAGCCTGTGCTTATGCCACTTATTGATCGTGAAGTTTCTTTGTATAACAAAGTATCTCGTAGGAATCACCTTCTTTATGGTGCTGCTACTTATACACCTGTTGTACAGTCTGACATGACAGATGAAGAGTTTGAAGACATTGTTAATGCTGGTCTAGGTTCTTGGTTACGTGTTCGTAAGGACGAGTCCATCTCTGTCCTAGAAACACCTACTAGCGCACTTGGGGATATGGATCGTGCTATCGCATCTACTGTTGAAGAGATGGCTAAGATGGGTATCAGAATGCTTTCTCCAGAACAAGCTGCTTCAGGGGTTGCTCTGGAAATACGTAATGCTTCTCAAACAGCACAGTTAGGTACTCTTAACGCTAAAGTCTCAGGCACCATGCGTGAAGTTATTGCTTTTATGGTTAACTGGAAATACAACGCTGAGTATACTGCTGATGACGTTGAGTTCCAAATGTCCAGCGACTTCTCACCTATGGTTGGTGGCGAAGGCTCTATGCGCCTTGTTTCTGAATGGTATCAGACAGGCATTATTGGTCGCTCTACTTTCTTAAATATTGCAAAGTACAATGACTTCTTGCCAGCAGACTATGATGACGAAGCAGCTATTGAAGAGATACAAACAGATCCATTAGCGGTACAGGCAAACGCCAACACAGAAATGGATATAGAAGAATAAACAATCACACCTAGGCATGTGTCTTAAACTGCCTATATTACAACTTACTACTCAATGGAGTACTAGATGGACATTAATTTAAAGATTTACGACAGAGTTGTAGATCATCTCACTGACGTTAGATTATATGAAGAAGGTGTACAATTACAAAATAAACGTATTATGCAAAGGCATAGAAAACGTTTGCGTGATATTCTTAAAAGCAATATCACAAGTGATGTTAAACCCGAAGTTGCTCGCTTTGGCAAAGAACTTTTAAGTCATCAGAAAACAAGCCTTTTAGAGTTTTCTACTTCACAGCTTGATTTTCAAACCGATAATCTTAATAAAGAACTTAAAAGCTTCTACAGAATTCAACGTCCAAGATCAAAAGAGTTACTAGCAGAAATTACTGGCCCTAACATAAAAGGGGTTAAGAGTATAACTGAGAATATCAAAAATATCTCTTCTGGTGAACTCGTGAGAATACAAACTAAAGTAAAAGCAGGACTGGCTGCTGGTGCAAGTTCTAATGACATTATTAACGATGTTCTTAAAACAACAAAGTTAACTGAAGGTCAGGCGAGAGCTTTAACAAGAACCTCTATTACTAGTACTCAAACACTAGCAATTACAAAAGTTGCAGAGGCTAATTCTCATGTAATTAAAGGTTTTGTTTTTACTGCTGTACTTGATGCTAGAACAAGCCCTATTTGCTCTTTCCACAATGGTAAAATCTATGATGTTTCCGATTCAAGGTTTAAACCTCCTTTGCATTGGAATTGCCGTAGTTCTCTTGTACCTTTGATTAAATCAAAGTCAGAGTTAGCAAAAGAAAAAACTAATAGAATAAACAAAACAAACTTAGCTAAAAAGAAACCAGAGTCGTTAACAGGTATTGCACCAAAAATAGAGTCTTTTGGAGCTTGGTTGAAACGACAGCCTTTTGATATTCAAACAAAATTACTAGGCACAATGGACAAGGCGAATTTGTTTAGAGAGGGTAAACTAAAATATGAGCAATTTATTACTCAAAAAGGTAAGGGACTGTCTATTCAAGCCCTTCGAAACAGAGCAACAAATGCTACCACAACTTTTACTCCAAAACAAAAACAAAGAGAAGTAGACGTAACAATTCCTGCCTCTCGATCTTCATCGCTTATTCGAAATCCAGAAAACAAAAACCTTGTTCGGCAGCTGTTTATTCTGGATTCAGACGACTTTGCTAAAACAATGTCTTTAACAGACTTTAAAGGCACTACCTTAGTCGGTAAACAAGCCTCTCGCCGTAGAGTTGGTAACGAGCTTGATGAAAGAAACTTCAGTGCAGACCCTTTAACTGGTGAAATCAAAAACAATAATATTTATGATCCAGACTTTACTCTGTATCAAGAACGTATTGACTTTATGAGGAACTCAAAACTTCTTTCTAAAGACGAAAAAGACTTTATTGAGTCAGTTGCTGGTGGGCTAGACGATAAGATTTCGGTAAATCAACAGACAGTTGTAATTGAAAACCTTAGAGTAGTTCTTGAACGCTTTGCAAAAAACAAAGAACCTTGGGGAGATCTTTCCGCAGTACTTCGTGCTGAGAACAGGTTTGCTGTACAAAACGTATCCCGCCTATTAGATACACGTTCAAGAGAACGATCAAAAATGTTTGTGAGTTATTTCTCAAAGGATAATCCTCAAGTTCAAATTATGGGCAAGTACTATCCTCTTGGGGATCTGTTAAAAAACCAATTAAGAGATCAACGTTACATTGATAACTGGAGAGCCACAGAAGGTAAAAAGTTAGCTACTAAGATTTACTTTTCTGGTCGATCACCGATGCGTGTTTATTTTCGCAACTATACTAGTAAATACACTACTAGGGAAAAGCTTCTTAATAGGCTTAAAGAAGAACTTCCGTTCCTAAAGCTCTATGATGAATTTAAAAAGAAGTTTAACAGAGAGCCTTCTGACAGTTGGATAACCCAAGCCTATGCTAGGAAAAGAGAAACTATTAGAAGTATTTTAGACTTAGAGTTTCTTAATCAGAAAAAGCGCCCTAGCTCTATACTTATAGATGATAAGTCTTTAAACGTAATTACGAAGGCAGCAAAATTAGTTGCTTCAGGGCAGTCTACTGATTATGATAGCTTGGCTATTAGTATCGGAAAAATGTTTTCTAAAGACTTTGAAAATCTAACTCCTTTTTCAAAACATACTCTTAAAGATTATCACACTGAGGGTTCTCAAATATTAGATTTGTTAGTTAAACAAAATCTTATTAGAGTTCAATTTAGAGGCAAGACAAGACGAGGCGTCATTGATGTTGACACTGGAAGAGCGTCTGGTGGATTTGGTGATACAATTTCTAGAGAAGTTTCTGTAATAGACAAGGGGCTTCTTAGGCTTCAAGAGGCAGAGCGCAGAGTAACTATTGCTAGACGATTAGGTAATATATCTGCAAAAGATAGGCTTTATGTAAAGGCTAATAGCAAAACATTTTTTGATGCTCGTGGAAACGACACAGGAATACCTCTTATTTCTCGTGATAAGTTTGCAGACTATGATCCTAAACAAATTGATGCTGAAATGGCTCAAATGTTAAATCATGTAATGGATACTGAATATGGAGTTGATAACGAGTTCTTTGGGTTCATGGATGATATTGTTAGATTTAGAGACCCACGAGGGAACTCTAAGTACTATGACAGTATTAATGAGTTTCGTCATGAGATTTTAAACCGTGGTGAACAAGGTTATGGCTTGATGGCTACAGCTAAGTTTCACGCACAACGTAATAAAAACTTTAAGACACAAGCTTTTATTGACTCTCGTGGTCGTGTTTACCATCGTGGCTATCTAACACCTACTGGTGGTGAAATGGTTAGGCCTTTTTTAAACTCTGGTAAAGCTAGTAGAATGTCTGAAGCTGCCTTAGATGAGCTTAAAATTCAATTAGGGGCTATGATTGGACCTGGAACAGAAGCACTTACTCAAGCTGGCCGAAGAGCTATCTTTAATCGCAATAGGGAAAAGCTTATTGAACTTGGCGAAATAATGATGTCTACGACTCAGAGAGATAGGCGCATAAGGGAATTCCTTGAGCACCCTCTAATAAGAGGACTTGAGGGACCAGAGGTTCCAAAGATGGGACGCATGGCGCTAGAGTATGCTCGCATTGAAAGACATTTAAAAGGCGGAAAACCTCTTAATAGTTATGAAACAAAACTAATGATTGAAAACGATGCCTCATCTAGTGGAGCTCAAATCATAGGACTTTCAACTGGTGACAGAGCTGTTTCACAGGCCTCTAATGTTTTAGCTACAACACAGAAAAACAGACTTTACGATTTGGTTGCTATGGATACAGTTAATGATCCTGAGTTTATTAAAATACCCGCATTAAGAGATGCTTCTTTAACTTGGGAAGATCTTGCTAAGGCTGCTAAAGCTCAAAACATGGTAAGCTTTTACGGTGCTGGTGCTGCTACTAAGACAGCTAATATTGCAAACAAATTTTCTAAAGTTTTAGATGACATGGGGTTTGTAACTGTTACTAAAGACAACCTCGGAGAATATCTCAGAATTATTGATGGTAAAATTAAAGTTTCTGATCGATTAGGTACTACTTCTGTTTCAGCTGAATTAACTTCTTTTAGAAAAGAGTTAGTTGAATTGATTAACAAGAACGAACCTGCAGGTAGAACGCTTTTAAAACAAGCCCAAGATATACACCCTGATGTTGGTGACTTTGTTAATAAGTTAACTAATGCTAGGAGAGGCATTGTTGGACCAAAGGAATTTTCAGAAATCTCTAGAATTATGTCAAAGAATCTTGCCGCCCGTGCTCCTGTAACCGATAACTTTATTAATTATTGGAAAGATGTAGCAAGGGTGTATGTTAATGAAACTCAAAAGGTAGACATACCTTGGGTTACTTTTGATGGTAAGATCATGACACAAAGATACCGCCCAAAGTTACAGGAAAGGATTGAGTTCCGTGATCCTGTTACTAATAGGTTGGTTGCAAACATCTACGAGTCTAGCGCCGAAGATGGAAAACTCTTAGGAAAGAGTTCTTTAAACGATGCTAGAATTGGTCTAGGTGTAAACGGAAATCATAGCAATGACGCCACTATTGTAAGGCGCTTCCATTTGTGGGGGCGTAAAAATGGTGTTGGCACTGCGACGATTCACGATGCCTTCTTCACTAATATTGGTGTAGCAAGGCAAGCAAAGGATGCTTTAAGAACCATCTACGCAGATGCTCTTGGAGGTGATACGATTAGGAATACCCTTAAAGAAATGCGAAAGCAAGGGTTATCTCGAAAATCGTATAATGAGCTTTTAAGAAAAGCTAAAGAACAAGGTCTTATTGACCCGGAAAATAAGATCACAAGACAAGACATACTTGCGCCCCTCCGTTCTGGAGAAGACTGGTATGGCATTGGTCCGTAGTTATTTGTAATAGCCTATGTGACTTTAATTGGAGTTTGTAACTCTTAACATAAAATATAACTCAAGCTGTGCTTGGAAGGAAAAAGAATGAGTGAAGAAAATAAAGTAGTTGAAGAAGTAACTGCAAACGAAGAGTCCAATGAGACTCAAGAACAAGAAACTGTTCATGAGGAAACTGTCGCTGATACTGATAGCGAGTTAGATCCGATTGAACGTGAAGTCCAAGAGAGGCTTGCTAAAATGAAATCCAATATGGATCGCATGGCAAGTGAGCGAGACGAAGCTCTTAAAAAGGCAGTTGAGATTGAACAAAAGCAAAAGCAAGAAAAAATTCAACGCCTAGAAGAAGAAGGTAAACTGCAAGAAGCTTTAGAAATGAAGCTAGCAGAGGCTCAGGCTAAGCTAAAAGTATTCGAAGAAGAAAATGTTAAGCTTAACCGTGATAGCGTAGTTAATTCAGCGCTTGGAAGCCTAGAATTCCGAAATGAGCGTAGTCGTCAAATGGCCTATCGTGATATTGTTGAGCAACTCGTTCAGAATGATGATGGTCTTTGGGTTCATAAAACAGGAACTAATATTAAGGACTTTATTACAGCTTATTCTAAAAACGAAGATAATTCATTTCTGTTTCGTGTTAAGGCCAATACTGGTGCTGGCACTTCAAATAATTCTGGCATTCCATCAATGGAACAAAAGAAAGCTATTGGTGAAATGACAACAGAGGAAGTTCTCGCCTTGGCCTCAAAAGGTCAATTAGGCAATTACTCTTATTAATATATAATAGTTACCACAAGGAAATAAATCATGGCTATTACAAATACAGACTTTCAAAATGTAGCTCTCGCAATCTCTGCTTATGCAGACGAAGCTTACACAACTGAAAAGAAACTAAACTCAACAGGCATCGTTGGTCAACGTGACGACATCAATGCTGATGGCGAATCCTTTATTGGTCAGTTCCGTTGGTACAAACCACTGTCTGCAAACATCAATGTTCCATCATTGTCTTCTGCAACAGACGGTACTTACACCGACATCACAACTGACATTGCCAACTATGTTAAGACTGTTCGTACCTTCGGTGCGCAACAAGTTAACCTGCAAGAAGTTGTATCCAAGCAAGACGGTCTTGCAAAGATTGCTCGTGACTTTGCACAAGTACGTGGCGATGACGAAGGTAATGCTTTGTTGTCTGTTCTTAAAGGTGTTGCAGCCCACGAAGTTGCTCTTGGTGACGCTGGTGGTTCTGGTAACGGCGGTATCGTTTCTTTCGATACAGACGCAGACGCAGCCAACACAGGCTTCTTTGTAGACGTTAACGCAGCTGGCGACTTTGGCGCAGCAGCAACAGGTTCCTCTGATGAGCGTAAACTGTTTGACTCCTCTGCTATCGGCGCTGCTCGTGGTGAGCGTCTCTTCAAAGCAATCGGCATGGCCTATAAAGACCATGAGCCAGACTTCATGTATCTCGCAACTTCTCCTGAAGTTATGGCCGAAATGCGTGCAGCTAACTTGGTCGATGACACAACCGTAACTGATGGCAACCTTGAGTTCTCAACAGTATTCGGTGGTAAATTCCGCTTGATCATGACTCGTGCAAGCCAAACAATCGTACCAGCCTCTGGTGACTTGAACGCACAATCTTCTAAGTGTTCTTTCATCTTGAAGCCAGGTTCTGTTTCTTTTGCCCCTGTAAACACACCAACTCCTGTTGAAGTTGACCGCAATGCGGCTGCTTACACTGGTGGCGGTTCTACAAACATCTGGTATCGTTATGGCTTTATCATGCACCCAATGGGTTATGATTGGGCTGGCGCAACCAACGCATTCGCAACCAACGCTAACTACGCTGCTTCCGCTTCGTATACTCGTAAAATGGATGCACTAAACCTTGGCATCTTGCCTGTTTACCACTCATAATTAAGCTAGGAGGGACTAATGGCTTTAGTTCTTAATACTAATAGTTATGTAGAAATAACAGATGCTAGTGAGTACTTTGAAACTCGTATTGATTCTGCAAGCTGGGATACAGCTACAGAAGCAACTCGTGAGGACGCACTAGTTACTGCTACACAAATTATTGACAACAATCCGTGGATTGGCTCCGCTGTTAGTCCTTCCCAAGCTCTTGCATGGCCTCGTAAAAACGCTCTTTACTATGATAATCGACTAGGATTACAAGTTACATTTTCAACTACTGAAATACCTAACGCAGTAAAGATAGCAGTTTACGAGCAAGCCCTACACTTACTAAATAATGAAGACCTATTGGCTCAAACAACACAAACATACGAAAGTATTAGTATTGGTAATATTAAGCTAGCTGACTCTAATAATGATGTCACTCGTATTTCTATTACGCCAAACTTTGTTATTAAACCACTTCGTCCACTTATTCGAAGAGGTGCTACAGGTGTAGGCGCTGGTTGGTGGAGGAACAATTAATGTCACTTTCTGCTAAAGTAACTACTGCCGTTAATAAGGCGTTTACTGCTGCAGGAGACTTGGTTAAACAAGGGACACTTTCTTCAAAATCTGTTTCAGGTTATGATTTTGCTACTCGTAGTACTGTTAGTACTTCTGGCAGCATAACCGTAGACGTAATTATTCAGTCTACCCAAAAACCTTCTGGTGATGGTTTTACGGTGACTGCTCTAATGCGGTCTGGGGTAAACCTTTCTGTTTATGATACTTTAACTGTGAACACAAAGGTATATAATATTGTTGATTATAGTGACAATGGTTTTACTATTGAAGCAATCTTAGTAAAGGAAGCATAAAATGTATGACAATGTTTTAGACGACATTGAAGCTGTTTTTGCTTCTGAAACTTGGACATCAAACAATATCGATATTTACCCCGACAACTACCAAGGTACAATCAGTACTGAAACTGAATTTTGTAGACTAAATGTTTTACCTAGTTCAAGTAACCAATTCGCTCATGGCGGCATTAAAAGTTTAAACGGCTTAATTGCAGTTAAAATCTTTGTTAAAGCTGGTGAGGGTCAATCCCGCATCATGGCTATCTCAGATATTCTTGACATTAGTCTTGAAAACAAAAAACTAACTAACGGCACAGAGCTTGCTACATCTTATCTGAATGTGGAAGGGCTAGACCCATCTAATAAGTCGCTTTATAGCGCAAGTTACATAATACCATTTACAATATACGGAGAATAACAAATGGCTCATATTTCAACTCTTGGTGCGGGTATCTTTACTTACCTTGACCTCTTCAAAGGAACAATTCCTTCTGGTACAGATACAGCCGCAGAATGCGCTGCTCTGTTCGTAGGTACAACTCCAGGTACAGCAGACGCAGATCACGTGCGTATGCCTTCCGTGCGGGAATTCCCGTCTATCGGTACACCTGCAAACATCGTAAACGTCCCTGTTTATGGTCAGAATACTTCTTCTCAGGTACAAGGCCAGTCCGATGCACCTACACTCGAAGTTACTGTAAACTACGTTGCATCTGACATGGAGGCAATTCACCTCCTCATTGGTCAGCCTGTTGTGTTCCGCTTTATGATGACAGACGCCGCAGTAACCACTAATGGCGCTGCAGACTCAACCTTGGCAACAGCTAACACAGAATTCTACTTCAAAGGCAAAATTGAAGCTATTCTGGTTAACCCAGCCTTGACAGACGCTACTACTGCGACTGTTACTTTGTCTGCTCAGTCTGACTTCTTTGGCCCAGCAACTATTGCTGCTGCCTAATAATAAAATTAGAGGGGGCTTAACTGCCCTCTCTTCTTATATACAAGAGAGATATAATGACAGATAAACCATTTAGTAAGAGTTTTGTTATGCGCACTACTTTTCGGCATATGCGCCGAAGTGTAGATATTAGTATACGAAAGAGTTTTGAACGTTTTGGTGACTTTAAAGAAGGTTCGGTTGAAGGTAAAGATTGCCTTGAAACCTTATCGGTATTGCATCAAGTAAGAAAAATGCTTGATGATTTTCAAGCAAACAACCAAGAATTATTTACAGAAAAAGATAAGTTAGATTAAGGAATAAATCATGAAACATTTGGTCGGTAAAGTTATCACAAAGAAATTTCCATTTATGGAAGATGAAGTAGAAGTTCGTAAACTCTCTGTAAAGGAAGTTTTTGAAGTTCAAAAGCTTGTACAAAAATCAGCAAAAGCAAAAGGAGAAGAAGCACAACTTGGCCTTCTTCGTGATGTAATTAAGCTGGCGGTAATCGGTGCCGAAGAACTGTCCGATGAAGATTTTAATAGTTTCCCAATTGCAGACTTGAGCGATATTACAGAAAATATCCTAGAGTTCTCAGGTATTGGAGGAACTCCTACGGGAAACTCACCCCAGAAGACCTAACACTTTATGAAATTGCATATGAGTTAAAAACACCTGTTTATGTTTTAGAGCAGGAAATGCCGTATACAGAACTCGTTAAGTGGGTTGAGTATTTTAAACTCAGGCCTGTCGGTTGGCGAGAAGATCAACGAACTTACCTTACACTTCGAACACAAGGGGTGAAGGCTAATGCCGAAGATATCTTCCCAACTCTCAGGCTTATTAAGATAAACGAAATAAATTCTCAAAAACCAGACCAAGCAGTCCCAAAAGGAACCTTCTTAGAAAAATTAAGAAACGCAACCAAAGGAGACTCCGACGTCAACTTATTTTAGGTGGTGCTATGTCAAACAAAATATCGCTTGAAGTTGTTGGCTTTGAGCAAGAGATGGAACGAATTCGTGAAGAAGTTCGTGAACTCGCAAATTTGAGTCTGCATGAAACAGTGGACTACGCTACTGATCAACTTAGAAT
>Ga0209138_1001808_pt1 | contig 17511 bp, 15 predicted proteins | sample SaaInl3SG_22_DNA_FD_184645 | JGI IMG/M metagenome (GOLD analysis project Ga0209138, IMG submission 184645) | Marine microbial communities from expanding oxygen minimum zones in the Saanich Inlet - ESP_153SG_22_DNA (SPAdes) (version 2) | ecosystem: Environmental > Aquatic > Marine > Intertidal...
TGCACCTGATCTTGGGTTCCGTTTCGCAAAAAATGTGAAACCTCTTGCAGTGATTCGAAGAACTCAACGCGCTCAGGAAGCGCTCGTCGCGGCTCCTGGATCAGGGAGACAAACATGCCCTGATCGTTGATGGAGGTCCGTTCAGTGACGCTTGCTTGGACGTCACCGATATTTTGACGCAAGGGACTTAATATCAGTCGTTCAGGATCGGTTGAATCCACTGAAAACGAGGCAGTCTCTGAGAAAAGTCCGGATTGGTTGGCCTTTTCAGCGAAATCGGCCATGACGTCCGCCTTGCTCGCATTGACCAAGCTAGTGGGTATGACGTATTCGAAGGATCTCGAACCAATGGACAATACAATTTGATCCCCTGGTTCAGTCGTACCCTCAAGTGCCATCTGATAACCATCATCTGATACAGACAACACATTCACCAGCAGATCGTCGACGGCCGCATCTGTATTCTGCGTTGATATCGTTACTGATCTAGCAACTCCATCAAGAGCTTCGATGATCAGATCAGCTCCATCACGATAGGCGGATACAGAATCGATGAGCCCAGAGGATGAAGCCTCGTTAATCTGAAAAGCGATCCGGTCGATAACGTCTGTCGCTGAGTCGCCAGGCCGAACTTGATGCTCAAACACTTGATCATCGACCGATAATGAGTAAATGTCTCCGGTTTCTAGCGTTCCACGGAGTTCAACTTTGTGTATTCCAGAGGTCGGGGCAGTCATTTCTCCCGATAGGACTGGCCTAAAAACATCTATCCCATTTCGACCGATGGCCGAACGACGATTCGCCGTGTAGTCGATATTTGGTCGAAAATTGTCACCGAAATATCTGATAGTCCCTTCTGAATCTTCCGCATAAGGCGGGGTTGTGACTCGAGAACCTGCAAACAAGTAGTTACCGTTGGCATCCGTTCCATTAGCAAGGTTTTTGATTTCAGCGGTCAGTTCGTCTACTTGAAGTGCCAATACTTCTTTATCCCGGCCTGACATCGAGGCATTGGCGCCTTGCAAAGTTAACTGCTTGAGCTTGATGAGGACGTCCTTCGCTCCATCCAGGTAACTCTCCTCAATTCTGAGGCGGTCATTGACCGAATTTAATGAATTCTTAAACGCATCCATTTCTCCAATTGAAGACTTAATCCGCGCAATATTAACGGCAAGCTCGGGTGAATCCGATGGACGAACGAGCTCTTTCCCAGTGGAAACTTTTTCTTGTAATTCCGCTAAAGCCGTTTGTTGACGGCCCATTAACGTGACAGCACGGCTAAACAAAAGGGTCGTGGAAATCGTCATCCTCTACTCCTATCGAACCTGAAGTACGGTATCGAATAATTTGCTGGCGACCTGCATCACTTGAGCAGATGCTTGATAAGCCTGTTGAAAACGAATCAGATCCGCTGCCTCTTGGTCAAGGTTGACCCCAGAGACGCGATCACGAGCTTCAAAAGCCTGTGTTTGAATAATCTGGAGTGCATCTCGTGCAATAGCAGACTGAGTGGCCTCGTTACCGACATCACCCACAAATTTGAGATAACTTTCCGATAACGTCAAACCTCCATCCATCACACTTTCTGACTCAAGATCGACGATACGTAAAATATTTCCGTTGTTACCCTGACCATCAAATGTCCCGTCTGGGCCTAAGTTATTCCCATCAATAACCAATTTGTCGCCAACCGAAGCTGGGGAATCTAAAGTCAACTGGATCCCTTGATAGGAGAGACTCATCTCACCCTGATACCGGCGCTCTGCGAGTATGGTGTCGGTTCTTAAATCTTTGATTCTGAATCGGTCTTCAGAGATAAACTCAAATTCAAGCTGGCGCGATCTCAGACCGTCGGAAAATTGAGTCGACGAGTCCACAGAAGCGGCTTGGATGGTCCCTTCACCATTACCTCCAACGAAGACCAAAATATCTTCATCAATCTCACCTGAGAGCTCAATCTCCGTTGTCAAACCCAGTAGATTTAGGTCTGCCGGTTGACCATTAGGTCCTAATTCAAATTCGATGGCTTTTCCGTCACCTGACTCAATTTCTAAAGCCAGGGAGCCGACATATGCCTTACTTGAAATCCCGAGAGAGTTTTGACCTGATCCACTGATAGCTCCATCGATGACGATGTTCTCTCCACCCTCATCATTATTCTGCAAAACAAGATCACCGTTATCTTTCTTCCTGGCAAACACTCCAGAATCGCCTGATGCGGCATTGATAGAGGCGACGAGATCCTCATCATTCTCAAAACGAAGATTCGATCCAAGTGCTAAGGATTGAATTTCGACTCCATTGATCTGGATTCCGATACCCGTGTCTAAACGCAACCTCTCGTTCGAAATTTCAATCACATTCGTCGCGACAACATTCACTCCAGTCTCTGCTTGATCGATCCATGCTTTAGCGTCGTCTGCTGATAAAATACCGCTGTCATTAATGATGAGATCACCCAAGGCCATCCCATTCAAACTGATGTCGCCATCCTCAATCAGAACGCGTCCGGCCCCAGAGGCATACCCAAGGTTCGATGTCGTCAGTTTGGCTACAAACTGATTGGCATCCGTCGAGATTTGTCCGGACTCAATCAAACTTGAGGTCACAAAATCTCGCCCTTGAACCAGATTAACGGCGTAACTCTGATCGAAAAGTTCGGCAGTCAATCGTTTCTTGATCGGGTTTGCGGTGTTGACGAGATCGTCATTGTTGCTATAGGTCACCAAGGTCGCGACTCGAGCTGCCAATTCATCCGACATGACACCAGGGGCTAAATCATCTGAAAACCGAATGCGAAGCGTTTGAGCATCACCATCGTAGGTCGACTCCAGAGTCCCTAAAACTGTTGTCGTTGAACCACCACCGAGATAAATAACATTATCAACCGCAGTGACTTCACCAAGAGTAGGATCAGCAAACGGCGAGTTCTCAAGACCCAAACGATCGTTAGGTGTTACCGGCTCAAGAGTCAGGTCAAGTCCACCACCGGCAAAGTCTGTTCCAAAAGGAGCTTCAAAGAATAAACCACTAATTGGCTTGAGCTGTGTCACCGATACCGCAGCTGCACGCGCGCCATAAAATAATTCGAGATCCTTATATGCTTCAGATCCGTTTAAATTCAAATAGTCACTGTCATAAGTCGCGCCCTTTGCAAACTGTGGCAACCGTTCCACCATTGCTATCCGTTGGTCGACATTCCCTTCATAACCCACGATATGGCGACCATCGGTAGTGATCATTTGAATCGAAATATTAGAACCGGCATCAGGGTCTAATTTGAAATTGACTGAACTCTTTCCAGCCGGTACTACCGTCATCGGAACTGCACTGGAGGGTTGCACAGGTGTTGGCCGCTGTTGAGATAGCTCTGCAAGGGTATGAGTTACCGAGTCCACTGCAGGTTGCTGATTGTAAACGACGCTTGGGTCTGTAATACCGTTATTCGTCTGACTCGTTGTTACTCGAAACAACGAGGCGGCCGCAATGTCATCCCCATCATCCAAGGCCAGCCTCAAACCTCTCGCCGCGCCCACATCTGAGGTCAGCGTAAACTGATCTCCAACATTGGAGATCCCTGTGACCTGAATCCGAACACCAGATATATTCAAAAGCCCGGAGCTATCGGCGAAAATTGGCGCTCCGGCATTGTCTTTTCCATACCAAAGATTTCGCTGGCCATCGAAAGCGACTGTCATTGTCGTTGGCTGAAACTGTTTTGGATTCACAACGCTCACGTCCACTTGGAAGTCACCCGAGGAGGCGCCCCTATCGACATCAAAGGATGGTATTACTTCGAAGAATTCTTCGCCTAAATTTCCAGAAGCGTTCAGGCCTGAAGTTTGTATTTTATTGACTTCGTCGACCAAGACTTCCGCTAATTCATTCAGGTTTTGAGACACAGAAACCAAAGTGTGCTCATAGAAATTCGCGTAACCAGAAACACTCCCACTTGGAATTCCAGTCAATGGCTCACTTGCTAATTCACCCTGCAGACGATACTCAAGGCGTGTTGGATCCGATGTCATCGGAGAGATCGATAATGCCGATGATTTTGTGCCAGAGACAATAACACCCTTGGTAGGTGACGCCGTCAATGAGACGCTGACAGATCCTTTCTGATCGAACGTTGTGGTGATCTGGACATACTCTGCCAAATCTCTCAGCAGTTGATCTCGTCTGTCCAAGAGTTCCGGTGCCTGATCCTTTTCGATACTCTTTTTGAGCATTTGTCTGTTGATTTCAGCCAGTTGTCCAGCCAAAGCATTCGCTGACCGCACATCAGCCTCTAAAGCTGATTGTGACTGATCACCTAGATCTCGTAATTGTCCAGACAAGCTCTGAAATCTTGAGACTAACGCATCTGATTCACGAAGCATGGCGCCACGCAGCGCCGTCGAAGCAGGATCTGTTGATAAGGATTTTGCGCTTGCAAAGAACTTATTCAGTGCGCCCGTCAATCCAATCTGCTCATCACCCAAAATATCGAGGAGTCGATTCGTATATTCGACCGCTGCTCCTTCAGACTCAAGATCTGCTGTCGCTTGTTGCAAAGAGGCCTCAAGAAAACCGTCATACTGGCGAGAAACTCGATCGAAATATGCTCCTGTTCCGATGTATCCGTTTCCAACTTCAGTAGGCTGGTTCTGCCGAATTTCCGTCGTCTGCTTGCTATACCCTTCCGTATTCAAGTTCGCAATATTATTGGAAACCGTCGCTAGCGCACGCTGATAAACGTTGATTCCACTGGCGCCGATCGATAAAAGGTCAGCCATCATTGACCTCCTTTCAGACGCAATTGATCACGCTGCAGTAAAAAGTGTTGAGTCGACCCTTCAGGAATTTCAAATCGAGCCGATTGTTTGATTACGGGTAGTGCAGGTTTTTGCACAGCATCTAAATAAAAAGTTTTGTCGTCGCTTTCGGGAGCGGTCATCCCTTGCGATTGACGGATGAATCGCTCGACCATTTGACTCAATCCAGTCGATCCTCGATCAGCCATTGCTAATGCGAATTGCTGATCAAGCATTTGTTCGAAAGTTTGTGTTTCTTGAGAGTCAAAGAGTCCGCCCTTGGGAACTGCATCGCGCATCGACTTCAGCATCATCTGAAGAAACATCGCTTCAAATTGTTTTGCTGTTTTCGTGATCGTTTCATCATCACCTCGATCTCTCACAGCTTGTGCTTTGAGAGCACCCAAGCCAGAGAAATCGTATGAAGTTTTTGGATCAGCGACGGTGTTCATCAGATCACCACTAATTCCGCACGCAAGCTCCCCGAAGACTTCAATGCCTCCAGAATAGCAATCAGCGATGAAGGAGTCGCACCCGTTTCATTGACAGCATCGACGATCTCCCGGAGATCGACGCCTGGTTGGAACAAAAACATTTTATTGGCCGGTTCCTCAATGGCAACGTCTGCATTTTGTAGCTCAATGGTCTGGCCTTGATCCGCAAATGGATTGGCCTGGCTCACCTCATTAGTTGCCGACACAGTGACTGTGATGGGACCGTGCGTGACGGCAGCAGCTGTCACTTTGACATTTCGGCTAATCACAACCGTTCCCGTGCGACTGTTCACGACGATTTTCGCCGCAGGCTCTCCCGGCGTGACATCTAAATTCTCAAGTAATGATAAAAACGAGACTCGCGAATTAGGGTCTTCTGGGGCTCGAACAGCCACTGAGACACTATCGATGGCAGCAGCTGTCCCTTCACCAAAAACCGTATTAATCTTGTCGACGATTTCTTTTGATGTTGTGAAATCACCGGTCGATACATTCAGAACGATGTGTTCTGAGCGATTGAACGGGGATTCAACCATACGCTCGACTGTTGCACCGTTTGGAATCCTCCCAGACGTTGGCACACCGATCGTAATTTCGTCGCCAGCAGCGTTAACTTCCACTCCAGTCGACGTCAGCGGGCCTTGTGCCAATGCATACACTTCACCATCAACACCGCGTAGACGCGTCATAATCAAGGTGCCACCACGCAGCGAACTTGCCGCGCCAATGGTGGAAATATTGACATCGATATTCTGACCCGGCTTGGCAAATGCAGGTAAAGATGCTGTAACCATGACGGCCGCAACATTATCAGCCGGAATACTGCTAGCCTGAGTTCCTGCGACATCAAAATCGGATAAGACACCATCAACGTTCACGCCAAGGCGACCAAGGATTGAGCGCAGCGATTGGCCAGTGTAAGGAACCGCTCCACCGTCGCCGGTGCCATTTAAGCCAACAACTAATCCATATCCGATCAACTGATTAGAACGGACACCGGCAACAGATGTTAGATCTTTGATTCGATCAGCTGTCGCGGTAGTTGTTGCCAGAAGACTCATCAATAACAGAAATACTCTCATCAATGTCTCCTAGAAGGGCCAAATGCTAAGGAGCAAATTCGTACCCCATGGAATTTTTTGAACGTTTGCGTTCGGACCGACACCTTTGTAGGTAATTTGAGCCGATGCGAGTCGCTTGGATTGCACCGTATTATCCGGTTGGATGTCCTGTGGACGGATGATTCCTTTGACCTGAACAACCTCAGAGCCTGATGAGAAATTCACGATCTTCTCACCACGAATCAGCAAATTACCGTTGGGGTAGATTTCCACCACTTGCGCGGTCATTGTCCCCTTCAAGGTCGCACTTTGATCGATCACGCCAGAGCCCGTTGAAGAGACTTCATTTTCTTCCTGAAGATCAGAAGATAATAAGCCGCCTGGACTTCCCCACTTCGCTAACTGAAGGGGTGACAATACATCTGTCTTAGTCTTCCGAGAGGCCGTATTCTTCGTTGTCGTATCAGCATCCACGGACTCGTCAAGAACCACAGTCACAATATCGCCAACGCGATAAGCTGTCTTTTCCCCAAACCAACTATCGGAAAACGCAACGTTATAAACTGAACCAGTCGGGATCGATGCGGGCTGAGCGGCTTCTGGAATGACTGGCGCAAATTCGGGTGATGGCCCAGCCACTTTTTGCGGCCCCGCACAACCTGCAAGCATCATCAGTCCAAATATCGCGGATAATTTGCGCATCACATCACATCCTTACAAATTCTGGTTCAAGAAGCGGAGCATTGAATCCACGGAAGAAATCGCTTTCGAGTTAATTTCGTAAGCGCGTTGCGTTTCGATCATGTTGACCATTTCTTCAACAACGTTCACATTCGCAGCCTCCAACGAACCTTGAGAAATTCGTCCGGCACCATCCGCATCAGGGACACCGACGACAGGTGCTCCAGAAGCTGAGGTTTCTCGATACAAGTTTTTCCCCATCGGTTCTAAACCCGCGTAATTGACAAAACGAGTCAGCAAAAGCTGGCCGATGATCTGTTCTTCAGCATTACCGTAAGGCTGAATCGAAACGGTCCCATCCTCACCGATACTGATCGACTCAGCATTTTGAGGAATAGTAATCGCTGGCTGGAGTTGCATCCCGTTCGATGTTACGAGCTCGCGATCAACCGACAGCTTGAATGAGCCATCTCGCGTATAGGCAAAAGTCCCATCAGGTTGTAATACCTGAAACATTCCTTCACCTTGAACCGCTAGATCCAACGCATTTTTCGTTTGGATCATCGATCCTTGAGTGTGCGTCTTCTCAGTCGCCACGATACGAACACCAGTACCAATCATTAATCCAGTCGGTGATTGATTATCACCACCTGTGGAGCCACCGGCTTGCCGAATATTTTGATACAACAAGTCTTCAAAAACTGGGCGATCACGCTTGTAGCCAACAGTATTAACGTTAGCCAGGTTGTTTGAAATCACGGTCATCCGCATCTGCTGCGCGTCAAGACCTGTTTTTGATACCCAAAGAGAGGCTTCCATTTTTTATCTCCTAAGACAGCCGCATCATTGCGGCGCCAGATGAATCGTTATCTTTCATTTCGCGGATCACCTTTGTTTGCATTTCAAACGACCGCATGTGATCGATAAACTTAACGAGCGTCTGGACTGCGCTGACGTTAGATCCTTCGAGAGAACCAGAGGTCAGTGAAGCGGGTTCAGGTCCACCCTCAAAGTCAAAACCGTCTTCAGTATTGTTCAGAGGTTTAAACAGACCATCTTCTCTACGGCCCATTGCCGTTACAGATGCATCTTTAATTCCAAGTCGAGCAATTTCTTGCGGTCCCTCCTCGGGGTTATTCATATCCATCGCGGAAATTGTCCCATCAGCCGCAATCTCATAGACTACCGACCCCTGGGGTAGTGACAGTGCAGCGCCCGATTCATCGACCACGTTGTATCCCTCACCTGTCCGCAGAAAACCGTCTACTCCGAGTGTGAGATCACCTCTCCTGGTCCAAGCTAATTCCCCATTCTCAGAAAGCACACCCAATACCGTTTTATTGTCCATAGCGATATCTAAAGGTCGTCCCGTAAATTGTCGTGACCCCGGTGAGAGATCAATTTCAGGAGAAGTCATCGCTCTTGGTAAAAATCGTGTATCAAAACCGTCACCCTCGACTCGAACTGCGCGATTAGCAACTTGAAACGCTTTCTTAAAGCCAGGCGTCGAAACGTTAGCTAACTCATGCGTCATATTTTGCCGATCAAGCCTGTATTCCGACATCGCAGTGTTAGCTGTGAAAACAAGACGATCCATGACTAATTCCTTTACTCCAAAAAGCCTACTAGCTTCTGATATTAATGATGGTCGAGGTCAATGTTGACGAAGTCTCAATAGCCTTGGCGTTTGCCTGGAAATTCCGCTGTGCAGTAATGAGATCCACAAGCTCTGAGGTCAAATCAACATTAGCCCTTTCTCTTGCACCAGCACGGATCGTGCCAAAGCCTGCGCCGCCTGGCTCACCAAGTGTAGGAGCCCCGGATTCATTGGATTCCAAGAAGGTAGAGTCACCCAGTTGTCGTAGACCGTTAGGTGTCGAAAAAGTGGACAGCACGATCTTACCCTTCAGGTCCTGCGTACCATTTGAATACGATGCTGTCACCAAACCGTCATCTGCAATATCAACGGCAACCAAAGATCCGTTTGGCTGGCCGTTTTGACTTTGTGAATTCACTGAGAAAGCGCCGGAAAACTGTGTTGACCCAGCGTAGCCGATGTCAATGTTTAGCGTATTACCTGACCCACCGATCACGACATTATCAAGAGAAATACCATTCAATGGTGAGACTAAGTTACCAGCGGTATCAAAGGTCAGTTCACCTTTATCGAGGAACAATGGGCGGTACTCTGGATCCTCTGTAAATGTTCGATTTCCCGGCAGCGGTGATAATCCAGAGGTAAAATCAGCAGAATATTCACGAAATACTCCGTTTTCATCTTTCGCAACGTAGATATCCTGGCCACTCTCAGTTAGATCAGCGACTGGTTTGCGGAATGTTGACGTTTGACCAACGCTCGATTCGATGTCCTCTAGACCATATCGTGATGATCCAGAAATCTGTAAGAATGATGAATCACCAGTTGTCCCGGACGTGAATTGAAAAATCTCATTGATTTGATCAAAATTAACCCGAACGCCAGAGATCGAATTTCCCAGAGAATCCTCCATCGAATTGATGCGGTTCTCTAAAGCTGTTTTGAAGCTATTTAAATTATAGTTCCCAACGGGAAGCCTGAAAGTCTCAGTCACATTATCCACAGTGACCGTAAATTCGTTGGTCAAATCGTCAACAAAAAATGCTTCATCCGGGTCTATACTGACTGGTTTTCCAAAGACTTTAGCCGCAGTCGACTCGACGCCACGTAACGCGGTTGTTTGGTCAACGGCGACCACTTCGAGCTCGTTTGCATTTACGCTATCAGCATCGAAACCGAAGTAAGCGCTCGCTGCTGCACTCATATTTTCAATACGAATGGCTGAACCGTCCCCAGTTTTCCCGCTAGCTATCGTAAACTTTCCACCTGACTCATCGTCTGGAACAAACTCTACCTTAATGCCATACCGTTGCTGGTCTTCATCGGCCACGATTTGATTACCATTAGGGATCACCTCTGCCGCATAACGACCCCTCGAGTCGAGGGTGAAATTTGAAGACAGTGTATTGAGACCGAAAAGCGTATTCGGTGCTGCTGCTCCTGTCAGGGACGCAGATGCTGGCACATTGGAAATTGTCAATTGACTTATGTCGCTTTCAGGCGAAAACACAAATCCCTTTGACGAACCGCTATAGTTCACTGACACCTTAGTCCCCGTCGCGGCTCTTAGTTGAGCCTGAATCTCCTGAGCAAGTGATTTTTCTGTGTAGACCGCGCTGGCTGGGATATAAATATCGACTATTTGTGCTGCGGTTGTGTCATTGGGATTCGCGTCAAACGTCATTCTGAATTGACGATTCGCGTTTGCACTCAAATTGAAATAGCGTTGATCGCCAAATTGTCGGTTAATTTCCTTGGTCATGAGTTCTGCAACTTCATCACCGGAAAGTGAAGCGTTTTCTGGAGCATTTAGCACCGAAAGATCGATCGTCAACGAGTCTGTGGCGTTGGGATCAAGTGGATCTTCATCAATAGTCAAGTCAAATGCCGCAGAGAAGTCTGGTGCGATGGCTCCATTAGAAGTTGCGTCACTGACCCCTCCCTGGGCTAATGCAGTTAATGCCTCACTCTGTAAAGCCGTAAACAACCCAGTTGTTCCGTTTGGCAACCGATCCGCAGTAACTGAAAAATTTGTCCCGTCTCCTTTAGTGATGTCGATGGTGTTATTGGCAGTCGTCGACAACTCAATTTCAAAATCAGACTCAGAAGCGCTTCGATGCAATGCAGCCACCAGTTCATCGATCGTCGCTGTTGAATCAAGCCGTGATCCATTCTGCGTCAGGTTCGTGGAAGTCGAGCTGATCTCTGGGCTTTCTGCAGAAATATTTTCATGAATTGCTGCATCGCCAGAAAGAGAATGTCGAGTAATGTCGGAGGCAATACTGAAATTATTGCCATCGGCGCGCGAAATGACGATCCGAGACGGAACGACAATTTCGCCATCTGAGTTGATATCTGTTGCAAACACATATTGACCTGTTCCCTCTGCCGAATCGAAGGTCGCCGTGGTGTTGGTCGCAGTATTCGCTATCGTCGACACTATCACGGCAGTGGACGCTGTTGCGTTGGCATAAGTTGTCGCGAGGTTAAATGTATTATCCGTCAGCTTGACAACAAAATATTCGGTGCCATCAGTGAGTCCTGTAATCGATCCACCATGAGCATTGAATGTCACACGATCTCCAGTTTCATAGCCGTGACCGTTAGCCGTAATGGTATTTGTGGCAATACTGGCAAAATTCACTGCTGTCGCCGCGGATGCACGATTCAAGGCATCGACAATATCAGACACAGATGCGTCAGCAGCCAATGCGCCAGTCGTTAAAGTCACAGCCGTACCATCAGAATCAGTGAGCTTTAATGACACGCGATCATTCGACTCAATATCGCCATTCTGAACCAAATCAATCGATGCCGACGCCGCATTAATCGTGGACAGTGTCGCAAGTGTCGCATTATCGGAATCCTTCATTGTCAGCGATACTGTTTCACGATAATTGATCTGCTGACTGTTATTGCCGCCTGAAAAGGCAATTGTCACAGGCGTGTCGGCCACGGCGTTTGCACGCGTTTGCGCGAGCTGAAATGTCGAATCCGTAAGTTTGACCACGTAATACTCAGCCTGATCAATCAATCCAGTCGCAGTCGTACCCGATTGCGCATCGTAAACGACACGGTCGCCTGTCGTTAAACCATGATTCGCAACTGTTATGACATTAGTCGCTATTGCTGTTGTAGCAATAGTGTGCGAAGTGTCGCCAATGTTGGCTAACTGATCTTCAACGACAGAGATCGATGTGGAAGCTACAGTTGGTGCAAAGTTTACCCCCGCTTCCTCGGCCAAATAAGGTAATTCAACGAGAGCTCCAGATGCTTTTGCAGGAGCGGATACTGTCGGGTCAGCGAGGTCGTCTAGCACATATTTTCTAAACACCGCGTTATTTCGAACAGCAGTCGGCAGTTCATCTTCCGGAAGAATATTTCCGTACTTATCAACATACAGTGGTGTTTCGTCTGTCGCTGTCGCCTGACCCAGACCAGGAGTAATCTCTTGACCATCCAAGACGATATGAGTTTGCCATTTGTTGAATGGATCATCCGCTGTGGCGACACCAACGCGACGATAGAAAAATGTCAATAAGAAGTCGTTACCGTTTTCATCGAAAATCGTTACCGCGGCCGACTTTGCATAAGTTGTGGGATCGTTTTGATCAAATGGCTTGATAGTCTCTATATTTGCTTCATTGACGGTTGTCTCTGGAAGTGATTCTGCTGGGAAGTTAATCGCCAGACCGATTTCGGATGTTGCGATTGCTTGACCAACTGTAGTTGGCGCAATCGTTAGCGGCACCAGATCAGCCTGAAAATCAGCCTTACCCAGCGAGTCAACCGATGCAACTCTTAAAAACTGCCCAGCCGAGTTAACAACCGTATTCTGCTCATCGAGCAAAAACGATCCGTTTCGAGTAAATAGATTCTGACCATCAGCGGATCGAAGAGGAAAGAACCCTTCGCCTGTGACAGCCAAGTCTAAAGAGTTCCCTGAAAGCTCAATGTTGCCCTGCGAAAACTCCTGAGTCACCTGCTTGAGAGCTGTACCCTGACCGACAACCGTTGATGCTTTCTGCAAAGGAGAAGTTGCAAAAATATCACCAAAGTCGGATCGCGATCTCTTGAATCCGGTCGTACCGGCGTTGGCAATATTGTTAGAGGTCACAGATAATTGAGTGGTGGCTGCGTTGAGGCCTGTCAGTGAGGTAAAGAACGACATCGTTTATTCTCCAACTAATTTCTGGTCGGCGGGCAATGATGATCCCTCACCGATACGAGTGACTTGATTCATAGGCAGCACAACACCACCTGTAAGGTTGAGATTCAGATTGGCTGCTTGAGCATCCCAAGAAACTGTCTCGACTTTCGAAAAGGTTCCTGGAGTAATTTCGGTGGCTGCCCCATCAACCGTCGCTGACGCCCGAATCATGTAGACTCCAGCAGGTGCTGCCGAACCATCTGGCAAGCGGCCGTCCCAAGCAAAATCGGATACCCCTGATGATTGCGGTCCGGCGACGATTGAGCGCACCAATGCGCCAGAGTTGAGGTCGTAAATGCTGATATCGACCTGTTCAGCACCAAACGGCAATGGAACTTCAATTCGCTCGGGAGTTTTTCCATCAGTAGAGATTCGACCTGTCTGGCCAAATACCGTTTTACCAACAAGATTCGCGCCACCCATGATCCGGTCGGAACGGATGACATCAGCCACATCATTCAGTGAAGTCGACATATTGGTAATCCCCTCGAGTTGAGAGAATTGCGCCAACTGAGCGACAAAGGCCTCATTCTTCATGGGATCAAGCGGATTCTGGTTCTGCAATTGAGTCGTCAGAAGCTTCAAGAAAGCGCTGCGGTCCAACTCATCATCTGACGAACGAAACAGTTGCGATTCCTCGTATTCCTGTTTCGTCAGAGTTCCGGTTGAAGCAAGAGAGATATCTGTGTTCATCGTTAAGCCTTCGTAATATCAAGAGTACGCATCATCAATTGACGAGCAGTAGTAACCACTTCAACGTTGTTTTGAAAAGATCGCGATGCAGCAACCATATCAACCATTTCTGTGACCTCGTTAACGTTGGAAAGAAAAATAAATCCGTCTTCACCTGCCTCTGGATTACCAGGGTCATGGACCTTTCGAACGGGCTCAGTACTGTCGACAACTGCCTTCACCTTAACCCCACCTAGAGTGTTGAAACCTGCGTTCAGATCAGCTTGGTCAACTAACGCTCGAAATACAGGACGCTTCGCACGAAACGCCTCTTCCTCGGTCGGCGAGACTGAGCCAGCATTCGCAAGGTTCGATGCCGTGGTATTCATCCGGATGGTCTGCGCTGTGAGCGCTGTACCTGCAATTTCAAAGATGTTCTTCAGCATGTTTGATCCTTATTCACCACGAAGCGACTTCCTGATTCCAGAAATTCGGCTCTCAAGAAATTGCAACGTTGCCTGGTATTGAGTTGCAGCCTCACCGTATTTTGCTTGCTCGACGTTGACCTCTACTGTGTTTCCGTCGACTGATGAGTTATACGGAGTTCGATAAACAATCCCGTTCATATTCTCGACTTCCCCGGTATCAAAGTGGCGGCTGTTGGTCGCTGCCATCGGGCTTGGGTTGGTGTTCGCTAAAATCTTTCGAAAGTCGACGTCTTTTGCGCGGAATAGTGGCGTGTCAGCATTCGCAATGTTTGCTGAGATCAATTCCATTCTCTGATTTCTGACCGCTAAGGCTTTCTCATGGATACCAAACGGATTTTCTAGCAATTTCATCAACGACCCCTAAAGTTCCCAGACGTTATGTCGATTCGTATTTGGGCGACCCCGATTACAACAAGCAAGCTGTATGCCAAGCTAAAATCGGAGGATCTCTGGCGGAAGTGGGCGAGAACGGCAACAACGATCCGGTTTCAGCCGGCAATTGCCTGCCGAGAGCGTTTGCATTCTGCGATTCGTGACGCATACTGCGCCTATGCAGGCGATATTCATGGTCTTCGGACTTCTCACAGTAAATATTGGCCATGCCGCAGCGTTTCCTGGCGGCCACGAGGCCTTAATGGCAGCGACCACTGAATGGATCGCTAACGATCAATCAATCAACCAACATCAGGTCGACATCACCCCGCCCGATCGCCGGATTCCGATCGATCATTGTGAGGAATCCCTCTTCATCCGCTTTCCGTTTACCAACAATCGAAAGACCATCGAGGTCAGTTGCCAAACCCCTCAATGGAAGCGGTATCTAAGAGTGAAAATAGAAGAAAAATTTGACGCTTGGGTCTTCGCGCAAGATTTGGTTGAAGGAACCCTGGTGCTCGATCAACACATCGAGAATACCCCAGTCGCGCAAATCCTATCGAATCAATCATTGGAGAAAAGCGAAATCATTGGGCGGGTCATCGGCCAAAATGTCGCATTGGGTGATGTTGTAACCTCAGACGTTTTGAGGAACGAAATCACCGTTTACGTACCAAATCGAGCCTACGAAGCTGGTGAAATGATTCGTCTCGAAGATCTTAGTCTCAAAACATACACTGATGAGTCGTTGAAAGAGCCCCTAACGCTCTGGCCAGAGCAAACAGTGATTGCAAAAAATGCGCTCTTACCAGGTGAGCCAATCAGGTCCGATGATGTTGAAGTTGCTGAGTACGTCCTGGTTGCGAGAACTACAATCGTCAATGGCCAAGTTGCGACCGCAGATTTGGTCGAATCTCGACTGGAGTCGGTTAATGCATTCGGACCGCAGCCCCTCGTCATTGTCGAAGAAATTCTGGGCCTAGAGGCGACTCGAACCATACGAGCGGGCCAACGGTTAGTTGCCAGTGATTTTGTCGCAGCGGATCTGGTACGTAAAAATGAAACAGTCCGACTAACGATCAAACGCGGTGCGCTCGAGGTCACAGTCGAAACTATTGCATTAGAAAATGCCAAGATTGGTGAGCAAGTATTGTTACGAAATCCTGATTCCGGAAGAGAAATTCGCGGAATTGTCACTGGGCGGCATGAAGCTAGCGGCCTTTAAAAAGGCTCAAAGTTTTTTCAAAAAAATGCTAAAGTTTTGCTAAACCGTGTCGATTCTTAGATTGTAAAGAATTTCCAGATGGTGAGGAGATGGAAATGACAGATCCTATTTCAGGCATTGGCAGCAAAGCGTTATCCGCTATCAAGCCCGAGCAGAAGAAAGATGAGCCGGTCAAAAGTGCTGAGTCTGATGCGCAAACAACATCAGCTACACCAAAGGCTTCAGACGAAGTGAAGTTAAGTGATGAAACAGTTGTTGAACTGAATCGGGCTGGATTTGACGAAGCGAAAGTCGCTCAAATCAAACAAGCACTGGCTGATGGTAATTATCCACTTGATCCAAAGCGAATTGCCCAAGGCTTTACGGATATCGAGAAATTGCTGTAACCTGAGTCCATGCAGCAAGACATCCTGACTGAGGCTTTAGCATCGGTACGCGTCCTAGACTCGATCCTCGCCGACGAGTTTGAAGCACTAAAAACGCAAAAGCTATCCGCGTTTGAAGCATTACAGGACGATAAAATAAAAATCTTAGAATCCTTAACAAAATTGAACCTGTCGGGTGATGACTTGGATCAAGAGTCGTTTCAACAATTGGTTAACAATCCAACATGGAACGAAATAATCTCCATTTCCGAACGTTGTAAGCGTTCCCACCAACGCAACGAACTTCTCATCTCAAAGCAGCTTGATAGTATCCGCGGAGCCCTCTCAGCACTGCAAAACCAAGACCCAACAGCGACCCTAGAGCTTTACACCAAACTTGGGAAAACCCGAGCCACGCGACGGTCGATTCTATCCGGTGATGCGTAAAGCGAACGAAGCGAACAATCGTCCAGATCCCGGTCTCATCCGATTGAGCATCGCAATCTCTTGTGTTTTCCTGTCTGTCGCCATCTTAAACCTTGGTAAGACCTCTCTGTCTCAATGGCAACCGCGACCTACTGTGGCTTGTGATAATGGTGATCCGGTTCATCGCTTTGCGCGTGTCAATGCCAATCGAGTGAACATCAGAGATCTACCCACTGTCTTTTCCAACGTGTTGGATCAGAAGAATCGAGACGATCCGATCACCGTTATCTGTGAGTTCGGCGTGTGGTCAAGGATTGATGCACTGACTATTGGAGCCGACACTTGGATTTCCTCAGGTTTAATCACCCTAGAACAGTCACAGCCACTGTCTATCCGAATGAAAGCCGCGTTATTATTCTTTTTAATTCTGGGCTCATCTGGACTCATCATCAGTCGTTGGTACCCGTCTTGGATTGAGAGGTTTGTTGATTTTCTATTCCAAACTCAACAACTGCCTCCACATGCTAGGCCATTGATCTCCGTCCAACCGCAATACCATCCAGCTCGAGATCGCCAAGCTTAAGTCGCATTTAGTTTTCTGTGGGCGATAGTCCTTTCAACCAATACGCCCAAGCGAGCATGACAGCCACCGCCTGATACAACTCTTCAGGAATCTCTTCTGACAGGCCCACCTGCGCCAAGGCAGCAACCAACTGCGGATCCTCCGCGATAAAAATGCCATGCTTCTTGGCTTCAGCAATGATCTCAAGAGCAAGCTCATCATCGCCCTTGGCGATCACACTTGGTGACTCTTGCTGACCATATTCCAAGGCAACGGCTTTTTTCGATTTCAATCTCATGCCTCTAAATCCAAGTTGGAATGCATTGGGATTGATCGTTCCGGAAAGTTTGTGCGTTCTGAATTCAATATCTGAAACGACTGCATCGTCAATCCGAGCTCTGAAAAAGCCTCTTGCAAATCTAGACTACCTTCTTTTGCAAGTTCAGCAGTTTTCTTCTCCACAGCCCACATGACTAACTCTACATTCGATTGCGAGAATGTGGACTTCAGCCAGATCTCGCCAAGATGCTCAAGGGAGGTATGTAAATTAATCACCCAGGAG
>Ga0209138_1001811_pt1 | contig 17491 bp, 18 predicted proteins | sample SaaInl3SG_22_DNA_FD_184645 | JGI IMG/M metagenome (GOLD analysis project Ga0209138, IMG submission 184645) | Marine microbial communities from expanding oxygen minimum zones in the Saanich Inlet - ESP_153SG_22_DNA (SPAdes) (version 2) | ecosystem: Environmental > Aquatic > Marine > Intertidal...
GATGGTTTTAACACCACGCAATTGCCCGCCGCGATTGGAAATGCCAGTCCGCGCGCGGTTAACAAGGTTGGAAAATTCCATGGCGAAATTACGCTAACCACCCCTATCGGGCGGCGCACTGCCATCGATACTTTATGGTGATCCGATGGCATCACCTCGCCAATGGCATTGTAATTCATTGCCGCGGCGGCGCGGAACACATCTGGAATATAGCCAGATTCAAACATGCCTTTGCCGAACCATCCGCCGCCTTCGCCCTGTAGGGCTGTGACCAGATCATCTTGGCGCCGCTCGAACTCATCGGCTATTTTCAACATATAATGGGCGCGCTCGACATAGGTTAGACCCGCCCAGCCTTTAAACGCGCCTTGTGCCGTTTCAATGGCACGGGTTGCCATGCCGGCGTCACCATCGGCAACGGTCGCCCAGACAGATCCATCGGATGGATTCAAATCGGCAAAGGACCCGTTTGTGGGAACCCATGACCCACCGATATACAGCTTGTCGATTACATGGGGCATATTATCCCTCCCTCGATTTCACCAGCGCGCCGCTGGTATCGCGTTTGTAAATCTCAATCCGGGCTTTTCTGAAAACCGGAATGGCCGGTAGGGGGGCGCCAATGTGATCTTCGGGCGCCCCATCATAACCAGTTCGCTTATTGTCGATCCCGATGGGCGCCGAACCTGGCTTTCCATCGCGTGCCTGTTTTGCCGCTGTTTCAAAATCCGCCAGCAATGAGGTGATAGCTGGATCACTAGCCTGATTATTAACCGTTTCTGGCGCTGTGGATGGCGAGATTTCAACAATCTTAGGCCGTTTATGCGTTGTGGCTGGCGCTGGGTCTGATGGCGTCACAGGTGCCGGGGCCATGGTTTCTGTCTTCACGCTGGCGTTAATATCGGTGATGGTCGGGCGCTTTGTTGCCACATCTGACGCCCGCGATAATAGGCTATCTATCGACTCGCCCAAGACATTCTCAACATTTACACCGCTAGTTGGCTGGGCTGATGGCTGTATAAAAATCTGTGATTCTGCTGATTGTACTGCTGGTTCAACTGGTGTTTTATCTGCGGCGCTGGTCATATTGGCCCCGGGTTTACGAGAGGCAGAGCGGGTTATGATGCTTTGTTTGCCGCCGCCTAGATAGGCCGCCTGTACGGCGGGATCAGCCGCCAATGCCGCGGCGTCATTCGCCCCGACAATACGGCCGTTTTCGATTAGATAGCCACGGTTCGCAATCGCCAGCGACAATTTCGCATTTTGCTCCACCACCAATACGCCAAGACCAGATTCCCGAATTTTACCAAGGGCCAAAAACAGTTCCTTGCTCAATAACGGCGATAGGCCTAGCGATGGCTCATCCAGCATCAAAATAGTTGGATCGGACATCAGCGCCCGGCCGATGGCTACCATCTGCTGTTCGCCGCCCGACATTGTGCGGGCAATTTGCTTGCGCCGTTCACGCAATTTTGGAAACAGCTCTAGCACCCTATCAAGGTTGGCCATCTGGTTGGCTTGTGCGCGTTCGTTATAGGCACCGAGCCGCAAGTTTTCCTCAACGCTTAGATCGCCAAAAATCGCCCGTCCTTCGGGCACCAGCGCAATTCCATTGGTGACGATTTCATCTGGCGTTTGGCCGACAAGCGCATCGCCATTAAAATTGACGTCGCCTTGTAAATGACCTTTGCAAAGGCCTGCCACGGCCCGCAGTAATGATGATTTGCCAGCGCCATTTGCGCCCAGAATCACCACCACTTCGCGCTCGGCCACAGTTAGTGACACATCGCTCAACGCCTGATGTTGGCCGTAGGAAATCGAAAGGTTTTTTACCTCCAGCATCAGATATCCTCCCCAAGATAGACTTTGATGACTTCCGGCTCCGCCAACACATCTTCGGGCACGCCTTCGGCAATCTTTGTTCCCGACGCCATCACGATACAGCGATCACATAGAGACCGGATCGCATCCATCACATGTTCAACCAGAATAATGGTGAGCCCGTCATCACGTAACGAGTGAATGAGATCAATGCCGTCTTGCAATTCGGTCGGGTTCAATCCCGCCAGCCATTCATCGAGCAGAAGCACCTCTGGTTTTGAGGCTAGGGCGCGTGCCAATTCCAACCGCTTTTGATCGATATAAGTCAGCGAGCCAACCGGCGCATTGGCATTGGCATCAAGACCAACACGCTCCAATAGCTTTGCCGCCTCATGACGGGCACGGTCGCCCCATAGGCGTTGGTGTCCGAACACCATCCCGGCCATGCAATTTTCAATCAGGCTGAGGCTTGGCAAAATGCGGACCAATTGGAACGTCCGTGCGACACCGCGCTGGTTAATCCGGAAGGATGGAATGGTCGAAATATAGCGGCCATTCAGGCTGATGCTGCCCTCATTAATGCCCAATGCACCCGAAATGAGATTGATCATGGTGGTTTTGCCAGACCCATTCGGCCCAATAATGCCCATCACCTCATTGCGCTTTACATCAAAGGATAGATTGTTCACTGCCACCAAGCCGCCAAAACGGCGGGTGACATTTTGGACAGTCAGGACGCGCGCCGTATCTACCATGATGACTGCCTCCGTTTTGCCCAGAGCTGTTCAAGTCGGCCAACCACGCCTTGTGGTAGGAAATAAACGATCAGCAAAAACGCCACGCCCATGACCAGCGTTGAATAACTCGAATAGTTTGCATTGATAAATTCTTGCAATAGCGCAAACGGGATAACCCCGACAATCGGTCCCCATAGGCGTCCAGTACCGCCCAGCAACGCCATGATCACCACAATGAACGATAATTCAGGTGAGAACACGCCATTCGGTTCGATATAAGTATAGCGCGGTGCAATCAGCGCCCCGACCAGAGCGGCGACAAAACCCGACACGGTGAACAGGATCACTTTTGAAAAAGCGGTATTAATACCGACATGGCGGGCCACGCTTTCGTCATTGCCGATAATCCGCATGGCAAAACCGAGGCGCGAGCGGTTCAGCCACCACCCAAACAAATAAACCGCCGCCGCCACCACTAGCAAACACCAATAGATATCAGGCTCGGTAAGATCGGTTAGGACATATAACCCACGCGATCCGGTGAAATTATTCTGCACCCATGACACTAATGTGCGCACCATCTCGGCCAGACCTAGGGTGAAAATCACGAAATAAACGCCGGATAGCCGCAGGGTCGCCAAGCCAATTAAAAAAGCAAGCACGGCACCAAAAATCGGCGCGATCGCAACCATCGTCCAGTAATCGATATTATAGTCGGACATGCCCGTGCCAACGAGATAGCCACCAACGCCGAAAAAGGCCGCGGTGGCCAGCGATATGTAATGTGTAGGGCCGGAAAACAGCGCCCAGCTGGTTGCCAATACGGTGAACATCGCGATGGTTAGTGCGATCGACATCCAATAGCCATCAGCAACTAACGGGACGAATGCCATTAGCCCCAATAAAACCGCGCCCCAGAAAAGCGACTTTGTATCGGACCTGTTCATGTTGGCTTCCTTCCAAACAGGCCTTCGGGGCGAACCAACAAGGCGATAACAAACATCGCATAGGCCGCCGCAAGGGTTAGGCCCGGATCAATCAGCCGCGCCACAGTTGTTTCAACCAACCCAAGCAAAAGCGCCGCTACAAGCGCCCCGCGAATATCGCCAACGCCGCCCATAATGATGATGATCAATGCCTTCATCGTGAACACCACACCAACCGATGCGTCCAGCACAATAAAGGTAGAAATCAAAGTACCGCCCATAGTCGTGACGGCGCCGCCAATGGCAAAGGCAAGAGCCGATAGGCGCGGCACATCAATGCCAACAAGGCCGCTGGCCTCGGTGTTAACAACGACAGCGCGGATCGCCATGCCTTGGCGGGTAAAATACAGCCACGCGAATAAAATCGCGCCGAGCAACACGGCAAAACAAAACGCAACGATACGGTTTAGCGCATAGGTGTCACCCAATATCTGGAACGGTTCGGCCAGATAAGAATAAGTGAAATATTCACCATGGATTGAGACCATGATACCGACAATGGCAAAGCTCATTCCAAAGGTGGCCAAGATCGAGTCGACTTCTAGCTGGCCCTGATTTTTCGCTCGGCGCACCAACGGCCGGAGCAAAAAGCGATAGATCAGCCAATTGCCGATAAACGATAATGGTGCAACAATTAGCATGGTAAGCAACGGGCTAATGGCGTCAGCCACGAAAATCCAGAACGCCGCGAGAGCGCCCAGAACAAGCATCTCTCCATTCGCCAGGTTCATGATACGCGCAACGCCATATTGGAGGTTTAATCCAAGGGCGATCAGCGCATAGGTACTGCCGAGCAGTAATCCGGTAATAATGATATCCATGATATGTTAACCGAGAACCATAAAGAAAAGCTGGGGGCCGACTGCACCGCACTCCGCCCCCAGACAGTTAAATGTTATTTCCAACCGTCTTTTGAAACGATCTTGGCAGCACCATCCATATTCGATGATTTCACACCGCGGAACTTGCCGCCCTGCCACTGGCCAACGGTCCAGAACTTGTTAGAGATCTGGTTTTCAAAGTTGATCGGCCCCATGATCGTGTCAAAGCTGTTGTTCTTGATGTAGTCAACAACGGCCGCACGATCTTTTGTACCGGCACCTGAAATAGCCTGCTCGAGGACCTGCAGAGACACATATGTGTTGGCCGAAGCCCATCCGTCTGCATCCTTGCCGGTGATCTCTTTATGCTGTTTGAAATATTCCTGAATGGCAGGTGAGTCCTGGTTCACACCACCGGCGCCAAACACGCCTTCGATCTTTGATCCAAACTTTCCGCCAAAGGCCGGGAAGCAGGTCGCAACCGCAGTGTAATACATCTTTACATTGAGATCCTGAATGATCGCCTGTTCGGTTAGACCGAATGTGTCAGGCGGATATGACCATGCGATGAACGCGTCAGGCTTGCTCTCTTTGGCACCTTTGATAATTGGCGATAGGTCCGGTGTGCCAAGCGGGTAAGACTTGTCATAGACAATCTCAAAACCAGCCTCTTTCAAACGCGGACGTGCGGCCTCAGCCAATTCAATACCGAAGGCATCGGCAACATTGACCATGGCAACACGGCTACCAATTTCGCCGGCGGCCCGCATGTCTTTCAGGATATCAACAACTGACCCTGAGAAAGATGATGTGTTACCAAGCGTAAAGAACAGGTTCGGATAGCGCTTGGTTAGCTCTGGCAATTTGTCTGAAATAGCGGATACGGCAATTTGTGGGTAACCGTACTTGGCGTAGATTGGTGCCGCAGCAAGGTTAAAGCCAGTGCCATATGGGGCGACAATGAAATCGACCTTATCAACTTCGGCAAGACGCTGGGCCGCTTTGATGTGCTCACCCGGATTGGTCTTGTCATCATATTCGACAATCTCGACCATCATCTTGGTGCCGCCAACATCAATACCGCCGCGTGCATTAATTTGCTTTGACCATAGTTCGACATTAGGCCATTGCGTCACCAAAGCACCGCCGCCCAAAGGACCAGACTTTGGCGCGATCGCACCGATCTTAATAATGTCAGCCGCCTGAGCAGACACCGTCATCAACGATGCCGCCAGCACAGATGTCGTAACACCCATAGCAGCCGTCTTCATAATTTTTGCGAAATTCATAAACCTACCTCCCAGTTCAGTCCAGTTCAGTTCCAATTTGTTTCAGTCCAACCCAAGCGCGTGCTTGGCCCAAATCGAATTCAAATTGCGATGCCCACCAAGTCGTGAAGCGTAGGTGCCACTGATGGCGGGTCATTTTGTTAATTTAATTTAAGAGGTAAAAATTCAAAGTCGTAAAGGCAATAATGAATTTTTCATTAAATGAGTGCATTTTTTTTATTTTGAATACAAAATTAGATATTTGTGTGATAAATTCTCATCATATGCCGTTAACGAATACGTTGTTGTAATTTACGGGTTCATATTTTATCATAGCCTGACGCTGCCTCATACAATCAAGACCGCTGGATACGATTCTAATGGCTGATCATAACGTAAATATTGGTGCCGATCACGCTGATCTGATCAAGCTAACTGATGAAACGATTACAGAAAAAATCCGGCAAATGCTGGTTAACGGGGCGTTTGACGCTGAAGCCACAATCACCGAAACCAACCTCAGCCGGAAATTAGGCGTGTCACGAACACCGGTGCGAACGGCGCTGAAAGTTTTAGCGGCTGAGGGGTTTTTAACTGCCCGTGATGGACGCGGTTATATTGCCCGTGCTTTTTCGAAAAAAGACATTTTGCACGCGGTCAAAGTGCGCGGCGTTCTAGAGGCGCTTGCCGCCCAGCAAGTTGCCGAGGTCGGTTTGAGCGCGGTCGATATTGACAGGCTTGATCGCTCGTTGGAAATGACCAACGCCATCGTTACCCGCGGCATCATCGATAAAGATGCGATCGAGGCATTCCAAGTGGCCAACGCGATCTTTCACAAAACGATCGCACGCGCGGCGGATAATAGTTTCATTGAAGATAGTTTGGGCCGGTTGCAAATTTTGCCGCAAACCGGCGTTGGTGATGTATTCTTTTCGCTGGAAAACGAGCCGCCTATGATGCGCTTGACGGTAAGCCACAGCCAGCACGTGATCATTAAACAGGCGATCGATTTGCGAGATGGTGGCCGGGCTTTTGCGATGATGCGTGAGCATGCCAGCTCGGCGTTGGAATATTATGATCTGTTTAGTGATGAATGACCATCTAGCCAACAAAACCATGCTCGAGGATGACCGGAACAACGAGCTCTTCCTCATCGCTTAAATGCCGCAAAAGCTGGCTTTGAAAATTCAGTTGATGTTTCCGTAGCACCTCAACCGCACCCCGCGCATCGACCCCATTCTGGATCGCGGTCAAGGCGTCATTGGTTACCGGAACGGTTCCCTCAATCAGATGATGCAGGGCGTCATGATCACTATCCAACATCGCAAACCCTTTTTCAGCGCGGCTATCTAGAACGCTGATCTGCGGAAAATAATGCTGGTCTTCAATCTGATGATGCCCCTCTAATTGCTGCAAGAGAAAGCTGGTATAGCGCACTGTCTTTTGCGCAAAACTATCGGATGGGGCGCTAAGATAGGCCTCACTGAGCTTGTTCAATTCGGTGAATACTTGGCGAAAGCTCTCATGCCGATCCAGCCAGAACCGCGTCAGTTCGGAAAAATTGTGATGCCCCTGCCAGCTATCACGCGGGTGCAATTGCAACAATTGGGCAAAGTCTTTGGGCAAGCCTGTCGCCGCGCTCGTTCTGTCAAAAAGGGCGAGTTCGCCCCCACCATCTAATGTCATGCCGGATCCCATCCATTGCTAATAGCCGCGATCGCATTGAACGGCTATATTAGAGTGTAGCGCCATACTATCACGCCGACCAACGATACCGAAATAGTGCCGGATGCAAGGGTGTCAATTGGCCGCGACTAGGCGGGGCACGCTTACCTCTAGATCATCCAGCGCATTGCCAGCCAATACCGCCCCCGCCGACACGCCCCCGCCGACACGCCCCCGCCGATACGCCCCCGCCGATACGCCCTCGCCGATACGCCCATGGGGCCCACATTTGTAGTTTTTAGTTTACGCGGCAAATAAAGCTATTCTAGGGTTTTGAAAGACAAGTTGCCTTTTGCGGGCAGGGTCTTATTTGCAAGAGTTTCACTGGTTTTCCATTTACGGGCAAAGGTGATGACAATGCTTAAACAACTATTCTCCAACCTATACCAGGTGTTTGACGAACAGCCGGTGACCGAGGGGCGGCTCGCGATCCAAGATATTGCCTGCGCCGAACTTGCCATCGCCATCGCCGCGGATAAATGGCCCGATCTGGATCCGGCATCCCCGCCGCGCCCAAAGCCCTCTCTCCCCCAGCCATATCTACCCCGGCCATATCTAGATGTCCTAGAGGCCAATAAGACGCGCGCCATTTGCCGGGATATTATGGAGATGCCGTTCGCATGGGCGCCGCCCGAAACATCGAAAGACCCGCTTTATCTGGCGCATAGCCGTCAAAAAGCCCATGTTGAGATTTTGGGCCCAGAGGGGTTGGTCCATTGCAAAAATGTGCGGATGGGGCTGTATGGTATTTTACCGCATGTGGAATACGGCATTAGAACCCATCCGGCAGAAGAGATATTTATCATGCTGGCTGGCGAGGCCGACTGGATACGCGGCGACGGCGGTTATAAAACGCGCAAGGCCGGCGAATATTCCTACCACCCATCAGGCATGCGCCACGCAACCCGCACAAACGAACTGGCCTTCATGTCCGTCTACGTCTGGACCGGCGACATCTCCACCGACGAATACGACTACCAAGGCTATCCGCAAGAGCCAGAGGACCAATCTCTTTAGTGATGGCTAGCGATCAACTCTTTTGTGGAGAGATTGTGATCTGGACTATTTCGTTCTTGGTGCCTAGGCGCATTCTTGGGCCCCATGTGCCGCATCCAGATGAGACATATAATCGGGCGTTGAGCCGTTTATAGAGGCCGTAAACCGTCTTGAATTGCAGGCGTACCAGAAAGCCGAACGGAAATATCTGGCCATTATGAGTGTGCCCCGAGAGCATCAAATCGGTGTCATCCGGTGCCGTCTCAAAGATCGATGGTTGGTGCACCATCAGCAAATTAAACCTGTCCGGCCTGACTTGTTGTTTGGCAATTTCGGTCTGGTGCTTTGGCGATTGCTGATCGCTAATCCCGACAATGTGTAGCTCGCCAGATTGCACCGACTGGTTGTCCAAAACCGTAATATTGTAGGCGGCAAGATCCGCGACTTTGTGCTGGTGATCTTTGACATAATATTCGTGGTTTCCGGTGACGAACAGGATGGGTTTCTCGATCGTCTTTAGTGGGTCTAGATCGCTGGCGGTGAACGCGCTGGAATCAAATAGATCGCCGCCAATCAATAGAGCATCAAAATCCAGCCCCGCTATTTTGTCACAAACTTTGGCCAGATGTTGCGTTGGGTTAGACCCCAGATGCACGTCGCTGATGAATAGTAAATCGTGGCGGCGTTTGATTTTTGCCGAGGGGATATCGATCTTTGTAATGTGGATTTGGCGCCCATTCACGATGGCTTTTAGGCTCAAGACCACAGTTAGAAAGAGGCAAATTTGCCCGATATGGACGCTGAATTCTGGCAGGGCCCGTGCGGCGAGCAATCCCGTTATTGTCACCCAGAGCCCGATGAACCCGATACCCATCCCGTAATAAATAAGCCCGCTTAATAGCGGTGATGTGATGTGCGTTCGAAAATATACCGAAACAGCCGCCGCGATGATGGCCGCTGGAATGAGTGAGGTTGGCGCCAAAATCTCGCGTCCAATTAACAAATGCGCAATGACGTTTACCGGATAGACGTAAACCAAAAAGCTAATTGCAAAGAGGACCGTGCCAAAAATAACAAGTCTCATAGAATCCACACTCACCTTTTTTACTTTTGTCTAATATACTGAAAATAATGAATTTTTCCGAATTTTTTTTTCTTGGTTCAGGTATATTCAATTTGTCAGCGTGTCTCAGTTCAGCGTCAAACTTATAACACACAGGTGATTGCAAAATGAAATCGTCAATTGAAAGCTATGAATCGGTTAGAAAAAATTTCAAGGAAGTATCCTCACTATTAACAAAAAAGGGTTACGAAGTGCATTGGCCAGATCCAGTTCGTGGTGTTCGTTTCTCAATTAAGTCACCCAACGGCGTGATCCAAAAATGTCAATTAAAGAGCAGGGCATTTGTCGAATGGGACAATTATGGCGGCAAAGGCTTAAACATGGTTTTTCCGGGTAACGGCAAACTCGGTTCTAGGGATTGGTATTTGATCCCCCATGATGAACTCTTCAAAATTCAAAAATTAAGGCACGGCCATGCGCCTAAATGGGATCATCCGGAACGTGGCGAGTATTGGTTTTGCCCAGTATCAAAAGAACTTGCTGATATTTTGGAAGAATATTTGATTTAGAGACTGCCCCGCGGCGTTGGCTAATTTTGTGGAACCGGCTCTTTCACCCTTCATCATGTTTCGGCGGCATATAGGCTTGTTTTGCCTTCTGCTCCGGCGGCGAGGGTTTGGGATTGGCCGGCTAGGATGCGGTCATACAGAGCAAGATCGCTAGGGTGGAATAGGCCGCGAGGACCGGCAATGCAGTCCCAGCCGCCAGACGGGGTTTCGCCTCTTACCGGCATGGCCCAATCGCGCCCCGGCGCATGGTCACGCACGGCGGGGGTGACATATCTGATCGCAAGGCCAATGCGGCGATCCGAAGATTGATTCATACCAGAGGCGTGAAAGCAGCGCCCATGATGAAGTGACATTTCACCGGGGCGAAGGGGGCCGTGCACTGAATCCGCTTCCTGAACATCGGCAATTTCCTGACCTCTCGATAAAAGATTGTCTGCGGAAAATGTATCGTTGTGCGTGACTAGACCAGATTTATGGCTGCCCGGAATAAAGCGCATACACCCAGCTTTGACACTTACATCGGATAGGGCTATCCACGCCGTGACTTCATCATCGGTTTCGCCCATGCCCCAATAGGTGATGTCCTGATGCCACGATACGGTTTTCGTGCTTTTGGGTTCTTTGATGAAAAGCTCGACCGACCACGCCAACAAATCGGGCCCCAATAAGGCCTCAACAACATCCAGAATTTCAGGATTGCGCGCCATCTCGGCAAGCTTGGGGATGACGACATGCCCATTAACGCGGAAAAACTGGTTCAGCGAATGCCCGCCAGCGCCGCCAGCATGATCCATTTCAAGTTGCTCTATATAGGCGCGTGTGGTGCTGACCTGATCCGCGGATAAGGCAGGCACTCCTGACACAAATCCATTTTCGCGATATCTCGACACAATCTTGTTCAAATCATCAGTCATAGCGCGTCTCCCTCGCGTTTATATGACTTTAATTTGGTTTTTGTTGCTAGCCGAAATTATAACTATTGATCATGCGCACGCGCAAAAATCACCGACCGGAAACTATGTTTTTAAGGCCGCAGTCGCCACAATCAGATAATCACAGATTGCTCGAATGAGCGTTCACCAAGGCCATTTTCAAAGATACCGCGCTCGTCGATCCATTTTTGTGATTCTTCAAAAACCTCTTTCGAATATGCCTCAAAGACAAGCCGTTCCCCCGGGCCAAAAAACCGAGGGTCAATCTGGTCTTTGAATCTCTCGGGGAATTCCTCGCGGTAGTAATGAGTGTAGAGTTCCGGCCGCAGGTCGATATCTGACTGTGCCCGTTTCAGCGCGGCGAAATATTTTTCGACATTTTCTAGCGAGGAGTCTTCGCCCACCATGGCCGCCATCATGAACGTCGTATCGACAATCTTTCTAAAGCCAAGCTGTTGCATGAAATAATAGGCGCCGCTGAACAGGCTGACAGCAGGAATGTTGCCGTCAATCATGTGTTCCATCCGCCGGAACAGCAGACCATCAGAAAAGGACAGATTGATTTCCTCTGACTTTAAGAACGGCTCTAGGGCTTGGATTGTCGAATAGTGACTGCCTGATTGATAGCCAACCGAAATAGGCACATTTGCCAGATCCTCCGGCGTTTTTATATCTGAATCAGCGGGTACAAAGATGCCGCATGGCGATACCGAATAGAGCTTTCCATAGAGCTTTCCGTGGCCAGACGCCGCCGCCGCATTTACCGTCCAATGACAGGCGCAACTAACATCGCTGGTGCGGCCTTTTTCAAATGTCTGATAGGCGCCAACCTTGTCGCCAAGATCGTGAACGTGGTTGGTCGCGGATTTTAGCTGGTCCTCGAGCGTATAGACCAACCCCTCATCGTCAAAATAACCTTTTTCAACGGCCACCCATTCATGAAGCCGCATATGCGGCGCGATTACAAATTCTTCTGCCATTCTAGTCTCCCTGCTTGACACCATGTGGGGGCGCATATCCCAGTGGTTATTGCTTTTGGCACAAGGCCATTATCAAAACGCTAGATGAGGCATTCCATTATGACAATTCATATGATTTTATATTATAAATTAAAAAAATTAATATGAAGATTGTCGGGCATCGATCGCCACCGAAAGGAAGACCAGATGAAGAGCGGAAAAACTTGATCTAACCCAGCCAGCGGTCAGCCACATTCTTGAATGGCGCGTGAAGCCAATCAGTCCAGGGATCAAATCAGTGATCAAGTCCATGGGTCCAGAATGATTTTTGGCACCGCAACCCGGCCGGCAAGAAGGTCGGCAAATGCCGTGGCACCTTGCTCAAGAGGGCGGGTTTCAATCCAGTCAAGAGAGCCAAGACGCCCGTCAAAAAGGGCTGCGGCAGTGTTGCGAAAATCCTCGGCAGAATAAGTATAGACGCCAATAAAGGTGATTTCCTGTAACGTCGCCCGTCGAACGTCAAAGCCCGGTTTCTCGTCACCCAGACCAACATGCACAATGACGCCGCCCGGTTGGACAAAATCGGCCGAGGCGCTGGCCCGCGTGACACCAAAGCCAACGGCATCGATCACGATAGGGTAGGTGACGTCCGTCGTTTCAACGGCATTTTGTCCACAATGATCACGCAGGAACGCTCGTCTGGCCACATTTGGTTCAATAATGGTGACGCTGGTCGCGCCCATAACCGGCAATGCCAACGCCGCGGCAAGGCCGATGGCCCCGCCACCAATCACCAGCGCATGACGGTCCATACTATTGTGCAGAGCCTCAAAAGCCAGACGTGCGGCGTGCCAACTAACAGCAAGAGGTTCGGCCAAGGCGGCTTTGGCCAGCGGCACATTGCGTGGCACCTCAACCAAATTGGTCATGGGCATTTTTACATATTGCGCAAAGGCACCTTCACGCGGGGCCATGGAAATGATCTGGCGGTCAGGGCAGAGGTTTTCACGTTTCGCGTTACAGGCCGAACAAGTCCCGCACGTGACCAAGGGATTTACGGTAACGCGCATGCCGTCCTTGGGGCCACCTATGATGGTTCCTGCCGCCTCATGCCCAAGGATCAATGGCGCAATTCGGCGTGCGTCATGGCCCAAATAAGCATGCATGTCAGACCCACAAATGCCCACAGCCTCAACTTTTATCAGCTGCTCTCCATCTTGCAAAATGACGTCAGGTACATCCAAGAACGCAAGCGTTTTAACGCCTTGATATACCAATGCCTTCATTTTGCGGTGAATCCCCCATCGACCATCAAGACTTGTCCGGTCACAAATGCCGATGCCTTGGAACACAGAAACAAAACCGGACCATCAATATCTTCAAGGCGGCCATTGCGACCCACACAGGTTTGCGCGGCATTACGCGCGGCGCGACTTTCATCGTCAAACACGGTGGCTGTTAGTTCGGTGGGGAAAAACCCCGGGCCAATCGCATTTGAGGTGATGCCATAACGGGACCAAGCCTCTGCCATCGCGCGTGTTAATTGGGTGATTGCACCTTTGCTAGTGCCATAGGCGATACCGCCGGGAAAGGCCCGTGTGCTTTGTAGTGATGCGAACGTGACTATCCGTCCCCAGCCTTTCGCCTTCATGCTGGGAACAAAGGCCTGTGACAGAAAAAACGGCGCCGTGACATTCAAATGCAATGTCTGATCCCACGCATCAGTGGTGACGTCATCAGCAACCTGACGGGGATTGATTCCAGCCGCGTGAAGCAGAATGTCGGGAGGCCCAAACGGGGCGGAAACATCTTTGACAAGCTGCTCAAGCCCGCCGCGATCGGTAACATCGGCAATAACGCGCGAGGCCAATGGGCCGATTTCATCACAAAGACTATCAAGTTCGGCCTCTCTGCGGGCCACGCCAACAATTTTGGCACCGGCCGCGGCAAGCGTCATAGCCGCACGCCGACCAATGCCGGAACTAGCACCGGTTATGCATGCAACCCTGCCGCTCACATCGAAAAGATCCATTGTCTGCGTCACGCTATTTACTCCTGTACAGAGAGACCACCATTTTCACCTGAAAATGCTCACGGGAAAATGTCACCTGAAAATCTAACTGGATGCAAAAAGAATATCACAAATACATTTAACGAGCTTAAGAGGAACCAAAAAGCATTCCTTTTGTGTGTGCTCGGTTAAAACTGTAAGCGGTTACAATCAATTCCCACAAGTCATATGGCAAATCCCACAAGTCATATGGCAATGATCTGCTTGCGGGAATATAAAACTTGGAAAATGGCGCGCTCGGGAAGAGGTTAACTCCCGACCCCTAGATTCGTAGTCTAGTGCTCTATCCAGCTGAGCTACGAGCGCGTCGTGGCGGTTGAGCTTGGGAGCTCACGGCCAAAAGATGGGGCAACATATGACAAGCCCGCGTGCCATGCAAGCCCTTATTGCCGCATAATCGCTTTGCAATGCGCGGGATGGCTTACAAAGTGATCCTCTTGCAAAGCCTCTTGCAAAGCCTCTTGCAAATCCTCTTGCACTGGGGGCGGTTCCGATTACATTAGGGCTTTCCTGTTCTGTCAGTTTTTAAGGACGATCTGATGTCTGACTCACAAGCCAAGGCCTTTCCCGTTTCTTGGGAAGAATTACACCGCACTTCAAAAGCGCTTGCATGGCGCCTGCTAGAGCTGGGGCCGTTTGAGGGCCTTGTGGCCGTCACCAGAGGCGGCCTTGTTCCAGCGGCCATTGTTGCCCGCGAATTGGAAATCCGGCTGATTGATACGGCTTGCATCTCGTCTTATCACAACCGTGATCAAGGTCACCTGGACGTGTTAAAGCCAGCGGAAATGGCTGGTGATGGCGAAGGCTGGCTGATTGTCGATGATTTGGTTGATACTGGCGAGACGGCCAAGGCGTTGCGCGCGATGATGCCAAAGGCCCATTTCGCCACGGTTTATGCCAAGCCAGCGGGACGTCCTCTGGTTGATACATTCGTCACCGAAGTTTCGCAGGACACATGGATCTTTTTCCCGTGGGATATGGAACCGCAGCCATCAACGCCAATCATCGGCCAAAAGGGCTAGGTTTTTTTAGGGCTAATTTTTTGGGCTAGATTTCAAAAATCTGCTTTGGCAATTGCAGCCTGAATTCACTGCCATTCTCGTTTGAACGCGCCAGCTTGAGGTTGCCGCCAAGGATCACCGCAAGGTCACGCGATATTGCGAGGCCCAGTCCGGTGCCGCCGCGGCTATTGGTGCGAAAGGCGAGGAACATATCATTCCATGATCCTTGCGGTATCCCCGGGCCATCATCGGCAACATCAATCACACCCAGATGCCCGGCTTGCCACACATCAATATGAATATTGCGCGCCCCAGCAACCGCGGCATTGCGAATGAGGTTGGTTAAAATCCGGCTGATCATCGCCTTGTCTATATATATGTCACGTTGACCGGTAATGGTGATGTTAAGGTCCAAACGCGCCGCCAGATCCTCTGCTAATAGCGTAACATTGGTTAATTCCGGATTTGGCGTTGGTGGCTCTACGAGGTAATCGAGCATTGATTGGCATAGCTCCACCGCCTGTTCCAGCGAGCGCACAAAATGCGGCGCGGTGCGTTGGATATTCGGATCATCGGAAACCAGCAAGGTATCCGTCACCAAAGCGGCAGAGCTTAGGGCATTGCGGATGTCGTGATTGATCTTTGCCACGGCCTCGCCAATATCCGCCAGCCGTTCGCGTTGCCGCAGGGCCAAAAGCGTATTGCGCTGGAGACTGTCGAGGGCGATGGCGACATCGCCAAACTCCGGTCGTGCATGCAGAGAATCGGGGATAGCCCAAGCAATGGTGGGATCGGCGCCGAACCGATTGATCGATGAGACCAGATCATCAAGCGGCCGGATTAACAAAAACCGGAGGATGCGGGCAATGACCACGCCAACTATGATAAAGACTGTGAAAATCACCGCAAACCGGATGGCAAAGAAAGTCTGCAACGTGTCTTTAAGGTGGCTTTGGGTCACCTTTATAAGGATGCCATTGCTTGCCTCATCACTCTGGGTGTTATTCGGGGTGTTATTCGAGGTGTTATTGGGGGAGGCATCATTTTGGGCAATGGTGTCATGGGGGACAATCACCATCGCCGGTGATGGTGCCGCCGCGACAAGTAAATGCAATGTGTCCCGCACAAAATGGGTTTGAAACGACATCGGGTCCCAAGCCATATGATGGTGGGCATAGGCGCTCGCATCGAATCGCCCCTCACCATCTTTGGTGAAAGTGATGATCTCGGTGTTTTTGGCACCTGATTCGCCCTGATTGGTCTCAACGCTCATTTGGCCAGCGCTATGTGCGGCGACGGCTTTGATGGCTTCGTGGAACAGTAAATTGCTCCGATAACTGCTGGTGAGTACGAGCGCACCGATGAATGCCAGCAACAGAGCAAGGCTGGCAGAAATCAATATATTGGTCAGCAATACCCTCATAGGCGCAGTCCATCTTGAAAAAAGGGATCTGGGCGGTGTTTGCTTTGTCATTGTTTTCTGGATCTCTTGAACCCTTGTTGTTTGAAGCACTTATAACGGCATTAATGCTTATTTTTACGCGCAATCATTATTATCCCAGAATAGCCGGCCAGATCCTTGGCTAGATTCCGGCAAATGACGCAAAACTTCATGCAAAATAGGACAATGTCCGGAATCATCTCACCGGACGGTCATTTGTGGACGATTTGTCGCTTTTCCGCAGTTTTCCATGGCATTGCACCGCAATGATCCATTGACAGGCGGCGTGTAGGGGCCTAAAACCCCCCTTCAGTTAATCATTAATTACAAAGGAGCGTTGTCATGAAACGCACCTATCAGCCAAGTGTCTTGGTTCGCAAACGCCGTCACGGTTTCCGCTCACGTATGGCCACAGTTGGTGGTCGCCGGGTTCTTCGTACCCGTCGTGCCAAGGGCCGCGCGCGTCTGTCAGCCTAATCGCAGGATAGACCCATGCCGGGAATGAACAGCATTCCAAAAAGGGCAGGGTTTTTGCGGGCCCGCCGCGATGGCGAAAAAGCCGTTGCCAAGGGCATAGTTGTGCAGGCCGTCGCCAATGGCGAGGCCGGCTCACGTCTGGGAATTACCGCTTCTAAAAAAATTGGCAATGCTGTGGCGCGGAATCGCGCCCGTCGGCGTTTGCGCGCATTGGCTAATGATGTGCTGGCCCCTGTGGCGCGCCCGGGGATGGATTACGTGTTGATCGCACGTTTTGACACTGGCACCCGCCCCTGGAATTTGTTGGGCGAGGATCTAACCAAGACCATTGGCTATCTTCACCGCAAGTTGGGCACACCAAACCAGCCGGGATCAGCCACATGACACCTAACTTGGGTAATTCTGGCCGCCACCATCCCATTCGTATCGCACTGGCGCCGTTTGCATTTGTTCTAGGAATGTTCCTGCGGGTGCTTTTATGGCTCTATCAGGCGATCATTTCACCGTTTCTAGGGGCCAATTGCCGGCATCTTCCCACCTGTTCTGAATATGCAAAAGATGCGTTAAAATTGCATGGCCCCTTGCGCGGATCGTTGTATTCGCTAAAACGTATCGGACGCTGCC
>Ga0209138_1001814_pt1 | contig 17481 bp, 13 predicted proteins | sample SaaInl3SG_22_DNA_FD_184645 | JGI IMG/M metagenome (GOLD analysis project Ga0209138, IMG submission 184645) | Marine microbial communities from expanding oxygen minimum zones in the Saanich Inlet - ESP_153SG_22_DNA (SPAdes) (version 2) | ecosystem: Environmental > Aquatic > Marine > Intertidal...
TGGGCGCTTGCAAAACAGGTCAATAAATCTTGCTCTGCTGTAGTGATGTGGATGCGCTGGCCAGCCTCGCTTAACACGCGGCTTTCGCAGTCAAAGCTGAACGTGCCAAATTTCACCACACCCGCAGTCCCTTGTATATTTTGCCTGTCCAGAATGCGTTGGATGCGCAAAATCAACTCTCGCGGCTCAAACGGCTTGGCGATATAATCATCTGCCCCAACCTCCAGCCCATCTATACGGTTTTCGGTCTCATTCATAGCCGTCAGAAATAAGGCTGGAATGCTGGAAGCTTTGCGGATATCAGCAAGCAGCTCTATGCCTGTTTCACCTGGCATCATTACATCAATAACCAGCAGATCAAATTGCATATTTTTCATAATATTTCGGGCTTGTGCGGCACTTTCTGCACCACTAACCAAAAAGCCGCTTTCTTGCAGAAAACGGCTCAGCAACTCGCGAAGACGCTCATCGTCATCGATCACCAGAATATGGGGAGCTGTCTGTATCATTATTCAAATAAGTCCGGATAACGTTTACGCAAATCGGCGCGTTCATCCTCATTAATCAAATTTGCCAAAACATCCTGAAAGCCAGCTACCGCATCGCCGCCACATGCACTAAAGGCGCTGGCAAAGCGTTTACATTGAACGTCTGTTAATTTCTCTTCAAGCACAAGACCTTTATCGGTTAGGGATAACAGGCGTTGGCGTTTGTCACGTGCGCCTTGTTCTTGATGAATATAGCCCTCTGCAACGAGATGCGAGAGTACCCGTGATAAGCTCTGCTTGGTAATTTTTAGAATAGATAATAGGTCGCTGACTGTCATATTAGGCTGGCGGCCAACAAAATAAATAACCCGGTGATGTGCCCGCCCCAGCCCAAGACGCGAGAGAATATCATCAGCCTCCCCCGTAAAGTCACGATAGGCAAAAAACATTAATTCAATACCACGGCGCAAATCCTGTTTTCGCAAATACAGGCTCTTTTGGGCGCGCGGTGACGTTTTATTCATTTGATTTATGTCAGCCATGTTGACCAATAATAATGATACTGCTAAAAAAATAAAGAATTTTGATGAAAATTATTCAATTTGGGTGGTTTTCGACAGATTGAAACAATTTTCGGCAGACTTTCTTAACATGGCTGCTGACAAAAACGAATAATAAAACCCTTGGGGAGAGCGCTATGAGCCTAATTCCGTTTGATGATCGAGACGGCTTTATCTGGATGGATGGAGAGATGATCTCATGGCGTGATGCCAAAACCCATACGCTAACGCATGCTTTGCATTATGCATCCCAGGTTTTTGAAGGTGAGCGAGCCTATGGGGGTAAAATTTTTAAATCGCGTGCGCATACTGAACGCTTACGCGCCTCCTGCCAATATCTGGATTTTGATTTGCCAGTCAGTGATGCCGAGATGGATAAGCTAAAGGATGAGGTTTTAAAAGCGAATGAAATCATTGATGGCTATGTACGCGCATTTTGCTGGCGCGGTGCTGAAATGATGGCTATTTCAGCCCAGCAAACGACCATCCATCTTGCAATTGCTGCTTGGCAGTGGCCAAGCTATTTTGACCCTGAAACAAAGATGAAGGGCATTACGCTGGATATTTCTAGCTGGCGCAGACCATCTCCTGAATCAGCACCCGTTCATGCAAAAGCAGCGGGGCTTTATACGATTTGCACCTTGTCAAAGCATAATGCAGAAAAAAATGGCTTTCAGGATTCTCTCATGCTGGATTATCGCGGCTACATCGCTGAGGCCACTGGCGCGAATGTCTTTTTCCTAATGGAAGATGGTAAATTACATACCCCCCTCGCAGATTGTTTCCTAAACGGGATTACCCGCCAGACTGTTATTGAAATGGCAGCAGAAAAAGGCGTGGAAGTGGTTGAGCGCCATATGGAGCCCGAAGAGTTGGCAAAGGTAAAAGAGTGCTTCCTGACAGGTACGGCTGCCGAAGTAACCCCAGTTTCGCAAATTGGTGATTACCACTTTAAGCCTGATGCGCTGACACGTGATTTCGTGCAAAGCTATGCCGATTTGGTGAATGGCCGTTAAGCAGATATTTTAAGATTTGAAATGTGAAGCGCTGGCCTGAAAATAAGCAAGGCCGGTTTGCACTGTAAGTGCAGCTGAAATCCATAATAAAATAAGGCCAACATTATTGAGCCAGCTAAATTCTGGGAACGCAGGAATAGCTATCAAACAGCCTATGGCGGTCATCTGGATAGCGGTTTTCCATTTCGCGGCCAGCGATACCGGCACACTTACTTTTGTGCCTGCTAGATATTCGCGCAACCCTGATACTAGAAATTCGCGGAAAATGATGACCAGAGCCGGTGCTAGGAACAATAGGTCTGCACCGCGCTGGGCTGCAAAGGCCAACAGGCAGGCGGCGATCAACAACTTATCAGCGATGGGGTCCAACATCCGGCCAACCGATGAGACGGTATTTAGCCGCCTTGCTAGCCAACCATCCAGCCAGTCACTAAATCCGGCAAAACAAAATAGAGCAAGGCCAAGCGCACCAAGATAGGCGCTTTGCGGCTGCCACAGAATAAAGGCGATGACTGGGGCCAGAACAATGCGAATGAAGGTGATGACATTGGGCAGGTTTTTTAGCATCCCTAAGCGCTCATCTCTTTGTTGTTAATACTTGCGTTTGATAAATTATACATTTCTGCCGCTTTAGTTGGCCGCCTCTAAGGTCTGTTTTAATCAGGCTAAGCATTGGCGTCCAGTATCCAAACCAACAAATGAGCAGAAAACCAAAAATTAGCGACCAAAAATAGGTTTTTTACGTCTAAAAATCTTATCTGAACGCGGCAAGAGATGTTCACGCACCAGCTTGATGAAACCAGTCATAAATACGGGTAGCAATCGCTTCTGAAATCCCCTCTACCGCAGCCAGATCGCGCACACCAGCGCGTGATACCGCACGTGCAGAGCCAAAATGTGTAAGCAAAGCTTTTTTCCGCTTTGCACCAATGCCCGGCACATTATCCAGCGGGGAGGTTAGCGCCTGTTTAGTGCGTTTTGCGCGGTGTGTGCCAATAGCAAAACGGTGTGATTCGTCCCGAAGCCGTTGCAGAAAATGCATTGAAGGGCTGTCCATAGGCAGGGTAAAACTATTCTGGCCGCGGATATGGAACTGCTCCTTTCCAGCATTTCTATCTGGCCCTTTGGAAATCGCTACTACCGCAATATCATCCAAATCTAGCTCATCCATCACTTCATGCACCGCACTTAACTGGCCTTTGCCACCATCAATGAGCAACAGATCTGGCCAGCTGGTTAGCTGACGCTCAGGGTCTTCTTTGAGCGCACGCTCAAACCGGCGATATATCATTTGTCGCATCATTGCAAAATCATCACCGCTTGTGGCTGCGTGTGGGCCTTCGGATTTCATATTAAATTTCCGGTAGGCAGATTTGATAAACCCCTCACGCCCAGCAACAACCATCGCACCAATAGCATGCGCACCTTGGATATGTGAGTTATCATATATTTCGATACGCTCTGGCGGCGCATCAAGGCCAAAGGTTTCGGCTAGCTCGCCTAGAAGGCGTGTTTGCGAGGCTGAATCTGCCTGTTGGCGGGCAAGCGCATCTTCGGCATTCTTTATCGCATTTGCCATCAACTGGCGGCGTGTGCCACGCTGTGGAGTGGTAATTTCAACCTTACGCTCAGCAGTCTGCGAGAGGGCATCTGCGAGTAAATCTGCCTGTGTTGGCAAGTCTGAGACTAGAATTTTACTAGGCGGTATCCGCTCATCATAGAACTGGCCAATAAAGGCAGCTAAAACATCTTTGCTATCCGCATCTGTTTCATGCTTTGGAAAATAAGACGCATTGCCGAAATTTGTATCCGAGCGAATAAAGAAAATCTGTACACAAGACTGCCCGCCACTGCGGTGCAGAGCGATGATATCGGCATCTCCTAGACCATGCATATTGATATCCTGATTAGCCTGAATAGCTGTTAGGGCGCGAATACGATTCCGCCAAATAGCGGCTGTTTCAAAATCTAGCGTATCTGATGCTGCTTGCATTGCTTTGGCATAATCGCGCTGGACAGCAGGGGACTGGCCAGACAAGAAATTTTTGGCTGCGGCCACCTGCTGGGCGTAATCTGCTTTGCTAACCATTCCCACACAAGGGGCAGTGCAGCGTTTAATCTGATATTGCAGGCAGGGGCGCGAGCGTGCGTCATAATAGCTATCGCTGCAATTACGCAGTAAAAAGGCACGTGACAGCGAAGAGAGCGTGCGGTTTACCGCGCCTGCGGATGCAAAGGGGCCAAAATATTCCCCTTTGCGTTTTTGCGCACCGCGATGTTTAGTCATCTGCGGAAAAGGGTGGTCACCCGTTATTAAGATATGCGCAAAGCTCTTATCATCTTTGAGCAGAATATTAAAGCGTGGGCGATGCTGCTTAATCAAATTTGATTCCAGCAACAGCGCTTCGACCTCGGAATTGGTGACAGTGATTTCCAGCCGCCTAGTTGTGGCTACCATCTGCATAAGCCTGCTCGAAAGCCGGTTAGGCTGGGTATAGCTGGTCACGCGCCGCGCCAGATGCCGTGCTTTGCCGACATACAGACAATTATCTGCTGCATCAAACATTCGGTAAACGCCTGGTTGATGCGGCAAAGTCTTTATTTTCGATTTCAGGAAATCTAGCCCGGTTGCAAAGTCAGGCTCAACAGAGGGCTGGCTAGGGGCGTTGGTTTGCGTGTCTGATGTGGTCATAACTGATAATGTGGTATTATTCTAGCTGATGGGCAAGGGGGTATATTTGCACATGCGCGCCATAGATTGAATTCTTTTCTAGTTTAAACCCTCAGCCCATTTTAGGGGATTAGAGAATCGGAAAAAATTCTGTAGATATACGGTACATTTTTATCCCCTCAGCCTGTGGATAACCTTGTGCATATTTTTCCCAGACAGGGTTGTGAGGCGCAGAATACTGTCGATTTTACATTTCTGCCTAAAATCTAGGCAAATATATAAAAATCAATAAAATCAATATGTTGAATAAATGCAATCAGAAAATTTCGCTTTTTTTTATTAATTTAGGCTTCGTTTATATCAATATATGTCCCATTTGTGACAGATGTGTACAACTAGCCAGTGCTCATTATGCTTTCTAGCCCTAGGAAGCATAGATAAAATCCAATAAAAACAATTCCCCACCCAGAGGAAATAGATTTTTCGCGATAGCTGAACACAAGCAGCATCACTGATACAAGTAGCACCAACATCATGGGCAACAGCACCATTTTTATATCGATAACAAGACTGCCAAATAGCCCTGCGCCGCCTAGTGCAATAAGCAGGTTAAATAGGTTGGATCCCATCACATTGCCCAGAGCGATATCACCGCGCTTGTGCAAAATGCTTGCTCCAACAGAGACAATTTCAGGCAAGGATGTGCCGATAGCAATAATGGTAAGTCCGATAAAGGCTTCGCTCCAGCCTGAAAGTCTAGCCAGTGCAATCCCCCCACTAACAAATAACTCAGCACCAAAGATAAGCGCAGCAATTCCGCCAATAGTATAAAAGAGGGCTGTTTTCCATGACCGCTTTTCAGAGGGTTCATCTATTTCTGGCTCGCTCGGTTGTACCCGCAGCATTCGCACAAGATAGATAAAATAGCTGAAGATAAGAATGAGGCTGATAATGATGCCAGCAAGGCCCGAATAAAGGCCAGATGCCAATATCCCAAAAATAGCCAAACTTATCAGAAACAGGAATTTCAAATCCCATCTGGTCAGGCTGTCACTCGTTATAATGGGCGCGGCCAATGCGCCTAGCCCCAAAACTAGCAGGCTGTTAGCTAGGTTTGAGCCTAGCACATTCCCCCACGCAATGCCGGGGCTATCTAGAAGTACCGCATTTACAGAAACAAGTAATTCCGGAGCAGACGTACCCCCAGCAACAATAACAAACGCAACAATTCGTGCCGGAATATTAAAGCGCTTTGCAAGCCCGATAGTACCCGGGATAAGAAGCGTGCCGCCGCCTAAGAGCAAGGCTAACCCACAAAAAATAATAAATAAGTTAGTCAGCATCAAAGGCCGCTCTTTTCAATGTAAATCTTAGGACAAATTTGTCGGCAAAGATTAACGGGTTTACCCTGAAGGTTCAATGCGCATTTTACCCAACTACACAGGAAAAGGAGCGATCCCATGAAATATAATCCAGTAGTATGGTTTGAAATTTATGTTGAGGATATGAAACGTGCAAAAGCATTTTATGAGGAACTTGTAGCCGCCAAGCTAGACGCTGCCAAAATGGAAGGCATGGATATGTGGATATTCCCAATGGATGAAGAAAAATCAGGAGCTACAGGCGCGCTTATAAAACATGAGATGCGAAGCCCCCATCCACAAGGCACGCTCGTCTATTTTGAGGTGCCAGATTGTGGTGAACGCACGCAATGGGCAGAGACTAAAGGCATGCCAGTTTATGTACCGAAAACGGATATTGGGGAGCATGGCTTTATTGCCATAATTGGCGATACTGAGGGTAATTCTATCGGCTTACATTCACTGGTTTAAACCCCCTCAGTGAATACGCTTTAAAAAGGGGGGTATCGTCTAGCGGCGCGGACGTCTGCCTGAAGGCGGCTGGATAGGTGCGTCTATTTCTGCCTTGTTTTTGGTTTGATGAGTTTTAGCGATAGAAGCTGGCATGCCGGGGGCATCTAAGCCCAGTTCTTTTGCTTCAAGGCGTTTGATCTCATCGCGCAATCTAGCTGCTTCTTCAAATTCCAGATTGGCAGCAGCCTCGCGCATCTTGCCTTCAAATTCGGCAATGATGGTTTTGATATCTTTGCCTACTAATGTCTCGCCCGCTCCTGCTTTAACATTCACATGGTCAGCGCGCTCATAGACAGAATCCAGAATATCAGCAATATCCTTTTTGATAGTCTGCGGGGTGATACCATGCGCTTCGTTCCATTCTTCTTGTTTGGTGCGCCGACGCTCTGTCTCATCCAGCGCATAGCGCATAGAATCGGTAATCCTATCCGCATAGAGAATAACCCGTCCTTCAGCATTTCGCGCCGCCCGACCAATCGTCTGGATAAGCGAGGTACGCGAGCGAAGATAGCCCTCTTTATCGGCATCCAGTATCCCCACTAAGGCACATTCTGGGATATCCAGCCCCTCGCGCAGCAGGTTAATACCAATAAGCACATCAAACACGCCCAGGCGCAAATCACGGATAATCTCAATCCGCTCCAGCGTATCCACATCTGAGTGCACATAGCGCACCTTGATGCCTGCTTCATGCATATATTCAGTTAAGGCCTCTGCCATTTTCTTGGTTAGGGTGGTGACCAGAACGCGCGTGCCATTTTCTGCTGCATCGCGGCATTCAGCAATAATGTCATCCACTTGTGTTTCAGTAGGCCGAACGATACAGACCGGGTCAATCAGGCCGGTTGGGCGCACAATCTGCTCGGTAAAGACGCCGCCTGTACGCTCTAGCTCCCACGTGCCGGGCGTAGCTGATACGTAGATAGTTTGCGGGCGAAACTGCTCCCACTCCTCAAATTTTAGCGGCCGATTATCAAGGCAAGAAGGCAGTCGGAATCCATATTCTGAAAGGGTGGTTTTACGCGCAAAATCCCCTTTATACATAGCCCCGATTTGCGGCACAGTAACATGGCTTTCATCCACGATTAGCAGGGCATTTTCAGGCAGATACTCAAACAAGGTTGGCGGCGGCTCTCCCGCCCCGCGCCCAGATAGATAGCGTGAATAATTCTCAATACCGTTACAACTGCCTGTTGCTTCGATCATCTCTACATCAAACTGGGTGCGCTGTTGCAAGCGCTGCGCTTCCAGCAATTTTCCCGCTGCTTCAAATTCAGCTAACCGCGTGGTTAATTCTGCACCGATAAGCTTTACCGCCTGTTGCAAGGTAGGGCGCGGGGTTACATAATGCGAGTTCGCAAAGACAGTGATTTTCTCTAGCTTCGATGTTTTCTCGCCTGTCAGAGGGTCAAACTCCCAAATCTCTTCGATGTCATCCCCGAACAGGCTGACCCGCCATGCCCTATCCTCGAGGTGGGCTGGAAACAGCTCTACATTATCGCCGCGTACCCGAAAAGTGCCGCGCACAAAGTTTAAATCATTCCGGCGATATTGTAATTCGGTCAGGCTACGCAGCAAGGTCTGGCGTTCAATCTCATCCCCTTCGGCAAGGCGCAACGTCATAGTGGAATAGGTTTCAACCGAGCCAATACCATAAATACAGGAAACAGAAGCAACGATAATTACATCATCACGTTCCAGAAGCGCGCGCGTTGCAGAATGGCGCATCCGGTCAATCTGCTCATTAATGGAGCTTTCTTTCTCGATATATAGGTCCGAGCGCGGCACATAGGCCTCTGGCTGATAATAATCATAATAAGAGACAAAATATTCCACCGCATTATCAGGGAACAGCGCTTTCATCTCGCCATAAAGCTGGGCAGCCAGCGTTTTATTTGGCGCAAGGATAAGGGCAGGGCGCTTTGTCTGTTCAATGACATGGGCGATGGTAAAGGTCTTGCCAGAGCCGGTAACCCCGAGCAGAACCTGATCGCGCTCGCCTTCCGATATGCCCGAAAACAGCTCCTTAATCGCGGTCGGCTGATCGCCATTCGGCGCAAAATCGGATGTCAGCTGATAGTTCGCTGGCAGTTGCGTGCGCTCGCTCAGGATGTTTTCTTTTTTGATAATATTATCTGCGCTGTCCATGCGCTCTAAGATAGTCCTGCCAGCAGCCAAAGACCAGTGGCAAATCAAAAATTGGAGGGTAGAAGGAGCAAAGGCCTGTGGTCAGGAAAAAATACAATCATTAATCTTTTTTTAACCCTTATCTGTTAGGCTTCCCACTTGCGGATGGGAGAATTGACATGGCTGAAAACCAAATACTCTGTGAAAGTCTCTTAAAGGCTGAAAGTGAACAGGAAGTCCTCGAAATACTGAAGAAATATGGGTATTGGAATAACCTCTCAGTTTGGCGCTATTACGGAGACTTTGAAAACAATTTTGGACAAAGTGGTAATCAGCAGAGTTTACCAGAAGCCGCCCTTGCAGAAAAAATTGTCAATTCGGTAGATGCTCGTTTAGTGAATGAATGTTGGATGCAAGGTATCGTGCCTGACAGTGTGAACGCTCCAAGGAGTGTTAGAGAAGCAGTGGCGAAATTTTTTGATAGTAGCACCGGTGATAAAATGTCCACAGGGGGCTATATTAAAGAGTGGACAAAACAACAGAGAACTGCTGTTGGTAAAGGTATTACTCTGGTGGCTACAGGATCAAGACCCAAGGAACTAAATCTAACAATTTCGGACTGTGGCGAGGGGCAAACGCCAGACAGATTCCCTGATACAATTTTATCTTTGAACAAAAGCAACAAACAACGAATTCATTTTGTGCAAGGCCAATTTAATCAAGGTGGAACAGGTGCACTCGGCTTTTGCGGACATCAAAATTTACAACTTATTGTATCGAGGCGCAATCCAGCGTTATTAGATATTTCGGCAACTGATAGAGAACAAGAATGGGGTTTCACTATCGTAAGGCGAGAATTTCCAGAAGATAAACCTGGAGCCCTTAAAAATTCAACTTACACATACCTTGCGCCAGTTGGAGTCGGGGCAGACGCCCCTGATAGAAAGGGTTGTGTGCTTTCCTTTCGGAAAGATACGTTTTTTATCTTTCCAGACCAGAATGAGCCCTATAGCAGAGAGGCTGGCTACGGTACATTAATTAAGATGTTTGACTATAGATTTGAAGGCGCGCGATCTAACATTTTGCGCGGTGAAGGTAGAAGCCTCTTGAGTCGCCTTGACCTGCTCTTACCCAAAATCGCAATTCCAATCCGACTATATGATTACCGGACTGACAAATCGGGACGATACTTTGAAGCTAAGAGTCGTGAGACCACGCTTGCTGGATTAATAAGAAGACTAGAAGATGGCAACAATTTAGAGAGAGCTTTTCCAGTTCGAATTCCTTTTCAAACTATGGGAGAGCAACTAAACGTAGATATTTTTGCATTCATGCCAGATAAGGCATCTAGCTATCGAAAAACGGAGGGTATAATTTTTACTCGAAATGGTCAGTTGCAAGCAAGTGCCCATAAAAACTTTTTTGGCCGTGATAGTGTTAAAATGAAGGCTCTTAAGGATGATATTCTTGTAATTGTTGATTGTGACAAGCTCACGAATAGAGTCCGAGAAGATTTAATTATGACTAGCCGTGATCGATTAAAAGAGAACAAGTTTAAAGAAGAACTTTTGCAATCTTTAGAAAGAACAATCCGCGACTGCCAAGAATTAAAAGACCTACGAAACAGGCGTATGCAAGAACGAATTCAAGACCGTCTGGAAAACGAGAAGCCACTTGCTGATGTGCTTCAGTCGCTAATCAAAAGTTCTCCAACTTTGAATAAAGTTTTAAATCTCGGGGAGAGAATATCCGCTCCTTTTAGCACGGAGCCTAGTGGTGATAGTGCTAAAGAAAAGTTTGAGGGGCTCTATTATCCAACTTTTTTCAAAACCAAAGGAGTCGAATTTGGACAAGTCCTCAAGAAAAAGAGTCCAATAAACAATCGAATGAGAATTTTCTTTGAAACAGATGCAAGGGATGATTATTTCACGAGAAACATAGAAAGTGGGACATTTAAGCTTACGTGGGCGGATAAAGAAGGTTCGGAATTTAATTCTAATTTCATTGGCCCTTCTTTAAAAAGCGGCCTTGCGACCATTTTGGTCGACATGCCAAAAGGTATCAATGTAGGAGACACCCTTAAACTGAAAACAGATGCATATGACCATCTGAAAACATTTCATAATCAGATCGATGTTGAAATTAGCGCAGCCATCCAACCTGTAGATAGAGATAGAGATCGAAACCCATCTAATAGAGACAAAAAGGGTTCAGAGCGGAATAAGCCAACTGGACTTGCATTGCCAAAGATACGAAGAATATACAGAGGAGATTGGGAGCGTAACGGATTTGATGGCTATGATTCGATGAAAATCAAAGCGATTGGCATGACCTCGGACGAAGAATCTGACATATACGAATTTTTAGTAAACATGGATAATCTTTCCCTAGAAACTGAAATCAAATCCAAGAATTTAATACCGCAAGCCGCTAAGTTGCTGAGAGAGCAGTTTATGTATGCCAATATATTAATCGGTTTGTCATTATTGCTAGAAGACAAACAGAATAAAAAATCTGGAAGGGCGGAAAAAGACGGTGACAACATTGAAAGTGTGGAAGATCGAGTGGAACGAACTTGCCGAGCATTGGCCTCATTTATACCTGCGATCATTACACTTGGTTCAAGTGATTTGGAAGCTGTTGATCTTGTTGATGAAATAGTGGAAAGCGCTTGAAGTCAGCATTTCCTGTGTATGAGTAAAACTTCTTTTGAGCCTGAAGAGTTATGTTTCTGATTTGTATGCCATTTCCGATTAGGCACTTCACGCCAAAGGCGTCCGTCACTACTTTTTTGATACTTATTCCACGGACAATATTCCTTCAGACCGCATTCTTTCATGACATCTAAATATTTTTTAAGCTGCCATTCTGGTTCTGCGAATCCCACCATTTGAACAATAGTGGTATATTTGCCAGCCATAGCACTTATTGAATCAAAGGCTTCTTTCAGATTTTCAAAGTATTTATTGCATTCTTTTTTGTATGAGTTTCCTAATGTGTAAAAGCTTCTATCTGCGCCGTCTAGTTTACCTGCAATCCAAAATGGTGCAGGAGCTTCTTTCCGTCCATTGATTTGCCAGCGATGATAAAGTACTCGAACTCCGGGATAGGGTGGCGACGTAATGATTAGTTTTGGTGGGCAGATTTTCTTTATTTGCTTTTGATGTTCTGCGCCGGTAACACTGCGATTTAAAATTCTTGAGACAGGCAATGTTGTTGAATCCAAATTGCTAATTTGATTCTTGTAATCTAAGGAGCCTCTTAACATTAGCTCAGCTTGTTTGCTTAGTTGTTTCTTGAACGCTATTGTACTTGGCTGCACCTTTCGTGCGTCTAATGCCCATTGGGCTGTCTTTAGAACAACACAGCGAGCGAGGGTTTGACCCTTTTTAGTGCTTAATTGTTCGACTGATTCCAAAGCTTGCTCGATAGCTTTGCGAAGTCTCCAAAATTGTGAACATTCTAAATTTCTATAATATCCAGCGTCTGCGTATTGACTTTGCCGTTTGCTCGCGGAGTGCATGTTAATATTGGTATCAATTTGTATTATCCAATTCTGAAACGTAACCACATCATTGTCTTCAAGTATCTGTGTTTTAGCCTCACATAGAAATGACGATATTGAATTGATGTCAATGCCAATTGCATTTCGGCCCATTGACATAGCCTCAACAAGTGTTGTCCCACCTCCAACAAACGGGTCAATAACCCAGTCTCCAGTTTCAGTAAAAATATCGATAACTTCTCTAACAAAAGTTGGAGAAAACCGAGCTGGGTAACGATAAAATTCATGCGTTAGACCTTTCACACGTCCTTTATGGTGAGCCGCGGCGGTTAGTCTTTCTAGTTGGTCTTTTTGTAGGTCTAAATCATTGGGTAAATTATTCATTTTGAACTAAGCCGACTGAAGGGGAACTGAATTATTTCGTGTGTTGTTTGAAATCTATTTAGGGAATTTTATCACAACTCTTATTAATAAAACGTAAATCTTCCATTGGTTTTTAAGTTTAGGCCTTCCCTCATCTTCGCTCTTTACATCTTCTATCTGTCAGGCGTATTTTCAACGGAGTGTTAGCGCGTTTGCCTCGCGCTTTTTGTCTTAATTGTTGGCTTTTAAAAACAAAGCCAGCTTAAAACCAGCCCTTGCCGCACCATCACTCATGGCTTGGGAAGATGATTGAACTGAAGGAACTATTCTTATGCTTGCCTCGCGTTTGTCTGCTATTAAGCCCTCCCCAACGATTGCTGTTTCCAATATGGCCGCTGAAATGAAAGCTGCTGGCAAGGATGTGATAGGGCTGGGCGCAGGTGAGCCGGATTTTGACACACCAGAACATGTCAAAGAAGCTGCCATTAAGGCGATGCGCGATGGTAAAACCAAATATACCGCTGTTGACGGCATTGTGGAGCTGAAAGAAGCGATTGTTGAGAAGTTCAGCCGCGAGAATAACATCACCTGTACCCGCGATATGGTCACGGTTGGCACGGGCGGCAAGCAGGTTTTATATAACGCGCTGATGGCGACTATGGATGCAGGGGATGAGGTATTAATTCCCGCCCCTTATTGGGTGTCCTATCCAGATATGGTGTTGCTGGCTGGCGGTACGCCGGTGACGATTTCCTGCCCTGAGGAAGATGGCTTTAAGCTAACCCCTGAAGCCTTGGAAGCCGCGATAACGCCAAAGACTAAATGGCTTATCCTGAACAGCCCGTCTAACCCAACGGGTGCGGCCTATTCAGCTGCTGACCTTACGGCGCTAGCAGAAGTGTTGCGCCGCCATGCCCATGTGTATGTGATGGTCGATGATATGTATGAACATCTGGTTTATGACGGCTTTAAATTTGCCACTGTGGCAGAGGTAGCCCCAGACTTGCAAGACCGCGTGCTGACTATTAATGGCGTTTCCAAGGCCTATTGCATGACGGGGTGGCGTATCGGCTATGCTACCGGGCCTCAGCCGCTGATAAAGGCGATGGCAAAGATACAATCACAATCTACCTCTAACCCTAATTCTATTGCGCAATGGGCCGCGGTTGCCGCCCTGAACGGCCCACTAGATTTTATGGCCGATAATCTGGTGCATTTTGCCGCGCGTCGTCAGCTGGTAACCTCCAGCTTGAACCAGATAGATGGCTTGCGCTGTTTCATCCCTGAGGGCGCGTTTTATGTCTATCCGTCTTGTGAAGGGCTGTTAGGGCGCAAAGCACCAGATGGCAAAGTCATTGAAAGCGACAGCGATTTTGTATCCTATCTGCTGGCCTCCGAAGGGGTGGCGGCTGTGCAAGGGGTGGCGTTCGGGCTAGAGCCATATTTCCGGATTTCCTATGCGACCAGCACCGAAGCGCTGGAAGATGCGATGGGACGGATTGCCAAAGCCTGTAACCAGCTAGATTAATCGGTTAGGTTAATCAGTTATGGTGTTATCTATCAGGATTTCTGCTATTTGGCGGGCTTCTTGGCGGCTCATATAGGGCGTGTCAAACTCGTTGATGTAATCTATTAGATCTAATCTATATAAGACATTTTCGGGCATTTCTGTTTTTAGCTCGCACTGGGCAGTAAACACCACAAGAGGCACGAAATAGTGGCCCGGAAATCCAGTTACTTTGCGAATGGCATCTATATGGATGCGGTTTTGGCGAAGCGGATTCAAAAACCGATATTTTGAAGTTGGGAAAATTTGAGTCCAAAATTTCTGACGCGGATTGCCGAATATCCAGCCCGCCATATGTTTGGTTTCAATCACAAAAACCCCATAAACAGAGATCAGAATATGGTCGATTTGGGTGGTGCCGCGCCCTAGCTCCAGCGTGATATCATTCATCAGATAATAGTCATCTTTAGGCAGGCTGGCTTTGATTTCTTCTATAACAATCCATTCCCCGAACTGTCCTTTTTCGGCACTGTGCTGGTTATTCTCGTTATATTCACGCAGTTTGTTTGGCTTTGCCTGTCTTTGAAGTTTGGGCTCCGCTCTTTTCTGGCGGGAGGCGCGGCGTTTATTTTTGGGCGTGCGAATTTTCGCAACCAGAAAGAAAAAAATCAGGCCAAAAATAATCAGGATAATAAGGGATGAAGGATCAGACATCGGCGTAAAGTGATGGGGCGTTTAGGGCGATGGGGCGTTAAGTGGGGGCAGTGATTTCTGGTAATGATCGTCCTGCTCTTTCAGCAGTTCGTCGAGTACTTCTTTCACAGGTCGCCCAGAAAATTGTTCATCGTCAGATTTAACAAAACACTTATATGGGTATGATTCACCGGGCCCATAAACTCTATCTTCTGGAAGTTCCAAACCTTCAGGCAGATTAATGGGCGGGTCATATTTATTATAGATGATTTTATTGAATTCCTCTTGCGTGATCCCTGACGCGCCAGCTAAATCTGCACCTGAAAAATCGGTGCATAAAAGAGTGGGATTTTTGAATTCAACATCTTTGAATATAGCGCCAGTAAAATTCACCCCGTCTAAATTACAGTTTAAAAAATTCCCCCTTGAAAGGGTTGCTTTTGCAAAGGATGCGCGGCAGAAATTTGACCTTATACAAGTCATAGCTATAAATTTACCGCGATAAATATCCAGCATATAGCCATAACACAGGAATAAGCGCACCGGAGTCAAAGATTTGCCCTTAAAAGTAGTTTTAGAGATATTGCAACCTACTATCCTAGTTGTTTTAAGGGTAGATAGTCTTATCTCAGCTTCCGAAAAATCACAATCATCCGCGTATAAATAGATGGATGATATCTCACCAGATGTTAATTTAAGTTTTCGTAAATCTAAATTTTTTAATTCTAAATCAGTGTTATCCTTCCCTAATGTCTCAACTAGCTTCAGGATAGTATTAAGGCAATTTTCTAAATCGATACGCTCTTCCCTGCTTGTTTTTTTCATTGAGATTGGCGCAGATCGGTAAATTTTACGATCTTTTTCCTGTATTTCCTTAAGCTCTCCTAGCTTTCCTTTACTGTTCAAAAAATCATACAAGATATCGACAATCAGGGCAGTTTCTTGCGGGCTTGAAGTTTCCCCTAAATTCTCAAGGATGCGGACGCCAGCTGATCGCATGATCATTTTATCATTGGAGAGCAGTTCAACGCCGCGACCCAGCCGGTCATTAAATAATTGCGCCTGACTATTTTCCACCTGAGTTGCGAATTTTTCGGTGCGTTTGGCCGCTAAGACAAGTCCATATCCACCACCAATCAAACCCACGCTAAAAATCCAAACGCGCACAGCTTCTATCAGTTCAGCGGCTGTAAAAATGTAAATCAGGAGCAGACCAATACCAAGCAGGGGAACGGCAATAATGGCACTGACCAGAAACTTATCACGTTTCCAGTGTTTTCCTATCCACTCAATACACCGCTTCACTCTGCCGCTTTTAATGTCATTCTTATTCTCTGCCATCTTGTATTTTCCCGCCGCCCTTTATGTTCTGCGGCGCGAAGGATAGCAGAAAAATCTTTAAAAAGGGTTAAAGGGAGGACTGCCCCCCTTGCCTTGTTTTAGCCGTAAAGCTGTGAGAGGTTATTGTACTATGGGGCGGGGTATTTATGGGTCTGGGGAAGCACTTATTAAACAAACCATGCCAGTTCGGGTGTTATACCGATGCAGGGCATAGGACAACCGAAGAGGGCGTTCATGTATATTAAGAAACATAAAAGCTGGGCACTTCCAGAACATCTAGCCACGGACGAGCATGTCTATTTAAATCGCCGCCAGCTTCTGTCGCGTATTGGCCTAGCGGGGGCAGGGCTAGCCGCATCGCAATTGCCTTTTGCATCTGCGCTTGCTGCCCCTATCACCGGCTTTCCAGCCCCGCAAAATGACGCTTATAGCCTTGACCGTCCGCTAACCATGGAAGAAGAGGCCACCACCTATACTAATTTTTATGAGTTTGGCTCTTCTAAAAATATCTGGCGAAAAGCGCAAAAGCTGGTAACCGACCCGTGGATGGTAACTATTGACGGGATGGTCGAAGAAGAAATGGTGCTAGATGCGTCCGATTTAATTAAGAAGATGGGCAGCCAAGAAGAGCGGCTTTATCGGCATCGCTGTGTAGAGGCTTGGGCTATGGCCGTGCCTTGGACCGGGATCGCTATGTCAGAATTGGTACGGGTAGCGCGGCCGCAAGCTGGCGCAAAGTTTATCCGTATGGAAACCTTTCATAACCCTGCTGTTGCTCGCGGGCAAAAGCAAAGCTGGTATCCGTGGCCTTATGTTGAGGGGGTGACGATGGAAGAGGCGATGAACGAGATGGCCTTTATCGGCACTGGCATGTATGGCAAAGGGCTAGAGAAGCAAAATGGCGCGCCCTTGCGCTGTGTATTGCCGTGGAAATATGGCTTTAAGGGGATTAAGTCTATCGTTAAATTCACCTTTACCGACCAGCGTCCGGTGAGTTTCTGGGAGCAGTTGGCAAGCAATGAATATGGCTTCTGGGCTAATGTGAACCCAGAGATTGACCATCCGCGCTGGTCCCAAGCCACAGAGCGTATGCTTGGCACGAATGAGCGCCTGCCTACCCAGCTTTATAATGGCTATGAGGCACAGGTCGCTGGGCTTTATAAAGATATGGATGGTTTAGGCGATCGTTTATATCGCTAGCGATAGGGCGATCGTTTATATCGCTAGGCAGGTTTGAGCTAGGCAGGTTTGAGCTAGGATTTTATCCCGAAAAAGGCATGCACCTGTGCGGCTATTTTTGCGCGTTCATCCAGTACTGCCATTTTCTTTGGCAGGG
>Ga0209138_1001815_pt1 | contig 17475 bp, 10 predicted proteins | sample SaaInl3SG_22_DNA_FD_184645 | JGI IMG/M metagenome (GOLD analysis project Ga0209138, IMG submission 184645) | Marine microbial communities from expanding oxygen minimum zones in the Saanich Inlet - ESP_153SG_22_DNA (SPAdes) (version 2) | ecosystem: Environmental > Aquatic > Marine > Intertidal...
TTTGGTAAATACGACAGCTCAAGCCATTCCCTTGAAAATTCCTGGAGTCATGAATCCTAATCTATCTCCTTTTTCTAAAAGTGGAGTTGATTTGCCCATTGGTCAAAAAATATTGTTGTCTGTTGCTGGAAAAGACCTTTTGCTGTTGACCGTTTCAGACTCTATTCCAAAAGGAGCGCAAGTCAACGTTGCAGATCTAATTGATCGGGCCTTGAACAAAGAGTAAATTATTTATTTACCCAGCGTATCTTGACAGTTTTGATGTTCGAATTTGTCTCAACATGTATTTTTGTTTTTTCAAACCCCATTTTTAGATAAAACCCCATTGGCGATTGATATAAATCTCCTTCAATTTTTGGTAATTCATTTGTTTCAATAACCCACCCATTAATACTTTTATGTTGTTTTCTTCCCAGCTCAACCAATGAACGTCCAATTCCTCTTTTGTGTAAATCGTTATTGACAAGAATAGTAAACCAGCGTTCATCTTCTCTAATAAAATCGCACCAACATCCTTCGATTGATTTGTTGTTCATGTAAAGGATATGATGATGATCAGTGTAAGAAATAAAGTAGTTTTTTAGATCTTGCCAGTGTTCGAAATGAAAGGCTACAGGGTAAACTTTGTTCCATAATAGAAAAATTATTTGGAATTGTTTCTCTGTTAACTCTTTTTGATGAAGAAACATATTTGCTGATTTGCGTTTAAAAATGAAATTTCTTGTTCGACATCTCAATATAAACAAAAAAAGCCCCACCATATGGGTGGGGCTTTTACACTTTATTTTGGTTTAAACGGCAACTAGATCCCCAGCTACGTTCTTTTGCGGAAGGGTAGAATGCCCCATTAAATGCATATCGATTTGATGTGCAGCTTCTCTTCCTTCAGAAATTGCCCATACAATTAGCGATTGTCCACGACGAACATCCCCAGCCGTAAATACATTTGGTTTGTTTGTTTGGTAACGCTTTTCACCTTTGATGTTTCCACGTTCATCATAGGTCAAGCCTAGTTGTTCTGGAATACTTTTTTCTGGTCCGGTAAATCCAAGCGCTAAAAGAGCCAAATCACATGGCCATTCTTTTTCACTTCCTTCGCGTTCGATCAATTGTGGGCGTTGCCCAGGAATTTTTTTCCATTGCACTTCAACTGTTTTTAACCCTTTGATATGCCCTTTTTTGTCTCCTATGAATTCTTTGGTAAGAATGGACCACTCACGGTGAATCCCTTCTTCATGAGAAGAAGAAGTTTTTAGCTTAAAGGGCCAGTAAGGCCATGGGTTTTCGTCTGTACGTTCGTCAGATGGTTTTGGCATGATTTCAAAGTTGGTCACACTTTTTGCACCGTGACGATTTGACGTACCAATACAGTCAGAGCCCGTATCTCCACCGCCAATAACGATAACATCTTTTCCGGTTGCAAGGAATTTTTCCTCTCGTTCCAATTGCCCATCCACCGCTTTGTTGTTGTGCGGTAAAAAGTCCATGGCTTGTACCACTCCGTTAAGGTCAGATCCAGGAATGGGTAATTGTCTGCGAATCGTTGCACCCATACATAATAATACCACATCAAAGTCGGCTTCTAATTGTTCGGCCGATATATCTTTTCCAATCTCTGTATTGATGGTAAACGTAATGCCTTCTTCTTCTAAGATGGCCATACGACGGTCAATCACATGTTTTTCCATTTTGAAATCTGGAATGCCATAACGTAAAAGACCACCAATTTTATTGTCGCGTTCAAAGACGGTAACCTTGTGTCCTGCACGATTTAATTGTTGTGCAGCAGCGAGTCCGGCAGGACCAGAACCAACAATGGCTACTGATTTCCCTGTGCGTTGTAGAGGGGGTTGTGCTTTAATCCAGCCTTCATTGAAACCGCGTTCAACAATATATTTTTCAATCAACTCAATAGAAACGGGCGGGTTTACAATCCCCAGTACACAAGCTTCTTCACAAGGAGCAGGACACAAACGACCCGTAAATTCAGGGAAGTTATTGGTGGAATGTAAAATGGTCAATGCTTTTTCCCATTCGTTTTTATAGACAGCGTCATTAAAGTCAGGAATTAAATTCCCTAGTGGACATCCACTGTGACAAAAAGGAACGCCACAATCCATACAACGACCCCCCTGTTCTTGGAGTTGTTCTGTTTTCGGAGCGACTGTAAATTCCTTGTAATTTTCTATTCGTTCTTTAGGGGCAATCGCTTCTTCTTTGATGCGATCGAATTCCATAAATCCTCTTAATTTTCCCATGATATTAAGCCTTAAGTTCTTGTTCTTTTTCTGCTGCTAAAAGCGCTAATGCTTTCTTGTAGTCGGTTGGCATGACCTTGATGAAGTTCTTGGAACTATCTGGCCAGTCCTTTAAAATTGCCGCTGCTTTGCTACTTGATGTATAGTCATTGTGATTGACCAATAAATTCTTCACCGTTTCACGGTCTTGATCGGTTAGGTCTTCTAATTCGACCATTTCAAGGTTGAATTTCTTTTCGTCGAAAGTCCCGTCTGCACTGTATAGATAAGCAATACCCCCGCTCATTCCAGCAGCAAAATTACGTCCAGTTTCTCCTAAGATGAGGGCAATTCCTCCCGTCATGTATTCACAACCGTGATCTCCAATTCCTTCTACTACTGCGGTTGCACCCGAGTTACGGACACAGAAGCGTTCTCCTGCAATACCGTTAATGTAGGCTTCTCCAGTAACTGCACCGTACAAGGCTACATTTCCAATAATGACATTTTCATCGGCTTTAAAGGTAGCTTCTTTAGGAACTTCAGCAATTAATTTCCCTCCAGAAAGCCCTTTACCAAAATAGTCATTACAGGTTCCAGAAACTTTCATAAAGAGCCCTTTGGCTGCAAAAGCACCAAAACTCTGTCCAGCAGTTCCAGTGAACTTCAAACTCAAGGTGTCTTCAGGTAGCCCGTTAGCTCCGTGAATTTTAGAAATTTCGTTGGAAAGGATTGCTCCAACCGTTCGATCGGTGTTTTTGATTGGAAATTCCAAATGCTGTTCTTCTTTTCGATAGATTGCCGGGTGAGCTTCTTGTATGATTTTAAAGTCAATGACATTTTCAAGACAATGGTCTTGCTTTTGCGTATTGTGTAGTTTCACCTTTGGTCCCACCTCAGGTTTGTATAAAATTTTAGATAGATCAATGCCTTGTGCTTTGAAGTGGTCTACCGCCTTTTTCATGTTTATTTTTTGGGATTGACCCACCATTTCCTGGATGGTTCTAAACCCTAGTTCAGCCATGATTTGTCTCAATTCTTCTGCGACAAAGTACATGAAGTTAATCACATGTTCGGGCTTCCCTTTAAAGTTCTTTCTCAACTCAGGATCTTGAGTGGCAATACCAACAGGGCAAGTGTTTAAATGGCAGGCGCGCATCATGATACATCCCGAAGCAACTAGGGGAGCGGTTGAGAAACCAAATTCCTCAGCACCCAACAAACAAGCGATCGCAACATCACGGCCAGTTTTCATTTGTCCGTCACATTCTAGAACGATACGGTTACGCAAATCGTTCATCACCAAGGTTTGTTGCGCTTCGGCAATTCCAAGTTCCCAAGGAAGACCAGCGTGTTTTAGTGATGTAAGTGGAGATGCTCCAGTACCACCATCAAAACCAGAAATAAGAATAACATCTGCTTTCGCTTTGGCTACACCGGCAGCGATTGTTCCAACTCCAGCTTCAGAAACTAATTTTACGTTTACTCTAGCTTCACGATTGGCATTTTTCAAGTCATAGATCAACTGAGCTAAATCTTCGATCGAATAAATGTCGTGGTGGGGTGGAGGCGAAATTAGTCCAACATAAGGTGTGGAGTTTCGCACAGAAGCGATATAGGGGTTTACTTTTGGCCCAGGCAATTGACCGCCTTCTCCAGGTTTGGCTCCTTGCGCCATTTTAATTTGTATTTCCTTGGCAGAAGAAAGGTAGTGACTTGACACACCAAAACGACCAGAAGCAACTTGTTTGATTGCAGAGTTACGCCAGTTTCCATTGTTGTCGGGTTGGAAGCGTTTAGGGTCTTCTCCTCCTTCACCAGAATTACTTTTCCCGCCAATACGGTTCATCGCAATAGCAAGGTTTTCGTGCGCTTCTGCAGAAATAGATCCCAAAGACATGGCCCCTGTTTTGAAGCGTTTAACGATTTCTGTCCAAGGTTCTACTTCTTCGAGGGGAATGGGATCAAAGCTTGAAAACTCAAATAAACCACGGAGGGTCATTAGTTTCTCCGATTGTTCATTGACCATTTTGGCATAAACATCATAGCTTTCCCATTTATTTTGGTTGACCGCTTGCTGAAGTTTAGCAATGGTAGTTGGATTCAGCATATGGGCTTCACCATCTCTACGCCAGCGGTATTCTCCACCTATTTCTAGGTCAAGACCACCAAGTCCTTCTTTGCTAAATGCTTTTTTGTAGCGACGCGTAATTTCACGCTCAATTTCATATAAGCCAATTCCTTCAATTCGTGTAGTAGTATCGCAGAAAAATTGATCCACAAATTTTTCGCTCAATCCTAGAGCTTCAAATATTTGCGCACCACGGTAGGAGTGAAGTGTTGATATTCCAATCTTATTCATCACTTTAACAATTCCTTTGGCAATGGCTTGATTGAAATTGTCAATGGCAACTTCGGCAGTGATGCCCTTAATGTTTCCTGATTCAACTTGATCTTCGATGATTTCATTCACCATGTAGGGGTTAATGGCACTTGCGCCATACCCAAATAAACATGAAAAATGGTGGGGCTCTCTTGGTTCAGCAGATTCGATTACAATACCAAAGTTGGAGCGCTTTTTCAAACGTTTGAACGCATTGTGTGTGTGAGCACAGGCCATTAACATTGGAATGGGAGCGAAATAATTCGACATCCCTCTATCGGTAAGTAAAACAATATTGGCTCCTTTGTCTACTTCTTTTTCGATACTCTTTACCATCTCGTCCAAGGCGGTTTCAAGTCCGTTCATTCCTTTGTGAACCTCATATAAGGTTGGAATAACAACCGTTTTAAAGTCGGGATGATCAATGTGTTTGATCTTGTCTAAATCTTCATTCGAAATAACGGGATTTTGAATGTTCAGCTTTTTTGCATGTGCTGCACCGATGTCAAAAATGTTGAGATCATTCCCAATACTTAGCGAGGTATCAGTTACCACTTCCTCACGAATTCCATCTAAAGGAGGGTTGGTTACTTGTGCAAACAGTTGTTTGAAGTAGTTGTATAATAATTGTGGGCGGTCAGACAAAACTGCTAGAGGAGTGTCTGTTCCCATAGAACCAATGGCTTCTTTCCCCTGGAGACTCATGGGGAGGATGATGGTTTTAAAGTCTTCTTGGGTGTAGCCAAAAACACGCAAACGTGTTTCGTAGTCTTCGGACTCTACTTCTAGATGGTTTCCAGTGTAAGGTACTTTTGCTAAGGGTAATAAATTGTTGTCTAACCATTCTTGGTATGGACGCGCTGTAGCTACCTGTGATTTAATCTCTTTATCTTCAATGATACGTCCTTCGTCCATGTTTACCAAGAACATACGCCCTGGTTCTAAACGACCGTGTTTTTCAACATTTGCCGGATCAATATCCAAAACGCCAACCTCCGATGACATGACAACATAACCATCTTTGGTTACCGTATAACGCGATGGGCGTAATCCATTTCGGTCCAAAAGTGCTCCAATGAATTTTCCATCAGTAAACGGAATAGAAGCGGGTCCATCCCAAGGCTCCATGATACAAGCATTGTATTGGTAGAATGCCTTCTTAGCAGGATCCATTGATTTGTGTTTTTCCCAGGCTTCTGGCACCATCATCATCATTACCTCTGGTAAAGATCGGCCAGTAGCTAAAAGCAACTCTACGACCATATCCATAGAAGAGGAGTCGGATTTCCCTTTCAAGATGACAGGTAAAATTTCTTTGATATCATCGCCAAACAAATCGCTTTTGAATAGCTCTTCACGCGCTTGCATGCGGCTGTAGTTTCCTCTAAAGGTGTTTATTTCTCCGTTGTGACACATATAGCGAAACGGTTGGGCTAAATCCCAAGTTGGGAAGGTGTTGGTTGAGAAACGCTGGTGAACCAAAGCCAAACGTGTAACAACAAGAGGGTCAGAAAGGTCAGTATAATAGGGTTCAATATCTTCAGGAACAAGGAGTCCTTTGTAAATGAGTGTATGCGTGGAGAGAGAAGGTAAATAGAAGTAGTTGGCTTCTGAAAGTTTGGATTGATAAATAGTATGTTCTGCTATTTTACGGGCAATGAATAATTTCACGTTAAATTCATGATCCGTGTATGTCTTGTCTCCTTTTCCAATAAAAACTTGAGCAATATATGGTTCAGTTTGAGAAGCAATTCGACCAACAACACTTTTATTGACGGGAACTTTACGCCATCCCAAGACAGCAAGCCCTTGCTTTTGAATTTCATTTTCAAAAACTTTAATACAATAATCACGCTGATTGTCTTTTTGGGGTAGAAAGGTCATTCCCACAGCATATTGATGTAATTCTGGTAAATCAAAATCAACATTTTTTACCAAGAAATCATGCGGAATCTCGATTAAAATCCCTGCACCATCTCCTGTTTTTCCATCAGAACTTACCGCTCCACGGTGTTCTAGCTTAACAAGGATGTCGAGCGCTTTTCCAATGATATCATTGGTTTTCTTTCCCTGGAGACTGCAAATGAAGCCTGCACCACAGTTATCGTGCTCAAAATCAGGCGAATAAAGCCCTTGTTTTTTTGGTAACATATTGTTTTGGTTTTTTTTGGAATCTCAAATTTAATTTAAAATACTAGATAGGTACCGCTAAGATTATTTAAACTTTCTGCTTTTCAAGACTTTTACAGTTGAGCATTCTTTTTTTTAATATTTCACAATTCATAGAGACCCCTATTGAAAAAAACGTAAAAAACAGCTTACTTTTGCTAAGAAATCAATTGTTTTCATGGAATATTTAGAAACTACTGTTTTGGGCGTAATGTCGGGTACTTCTCTTGACGGAATTGATTTTGCCATTGTAAAGTTTGTACAAGCCAATGGATGGTCTTTTGAAGTGATGGAAGCCACAACAGTCCCATATTCAACTGAATGGGAGTCAAGACTGAAGACAGCTGTAACTCTAGATCCCAAAAACAGAGCATTGCTTGATATAGAGTACACCCTTTTTTTAGGAGAGAGAATTAGGTCTTTTTTAGCAGAACATCAAGGCTATTCAATCGATTTTGTGAGCTCTCATGGACACACTGTATTGCACCAGCCTCAACAGGGTGTGACCCATCAAATGGGGAATTTATCTTCTCTGGCGCAACAACTGCAGCACAAAGTGATTTGCGATTTTAGAACAGCCGATGTTGCCCTAAAAGGGCAAGGAGCTCCCCTGGTTCCAGGTGCAGAAATACATTTGTTCAATGCGTATGATGCCTGTGTTAATCTTGGTGGCTTCGCCAATATTTCAATCTTAAAGGGAACACACCAAAAAGCGTATGATGTCTGTGCGGTCAACGTTGTAATGAATGCATTGGCCAATAAACGTGGTCAAGACTATGATAAAAACGGGGAGCTTGCCCGAGCAGGAAAAACAATCCCAGCACTTTTTTTGGCCTTACAAAAACTTCCGTTTTACCAAAAAGAGATCCCTAAATCGCTAGGTATCGAGTGGGTTAATGCAGAAGTAACTCCTTTGCTGCACAACTTTGTTCACCATAACGTTGAAGATGTCCTCCATACGTATACTTGGCATGTTGCAATGGAGATGGCAAAAAACCTCCCGCGTGAGGGAAGTGTTTTGTTTAGCGGAGGAGGGGCTTACAATAGTTATTTAATGGAATTAATACAACAGGAGACCTCAGCGCAAATCGTTCTTCCTCCACCACAAATCATAGAATTTAAAGAAGCCATTGTTTTTGCTTTTTTAGGAGTTTTACGTGATTTAGATCAACCCAATTGTTTTTCTCGATTTACGGGGAGCATCCGCGATCACAGCAGTGGAAAGATTTTTTATCCTTAGAAACTTTTAGTTTATATTTAAATCCCTATTTTCGTTTTTCTAACCACAAAGGCAACTCAAATGCCTCAATTTTTTTTATTAAATGGAATTATTACTAATCGCAATATTTGTTTTAGGCTATCTAGCCATAACACTCGAACATACTCTAAAAATAGATAAGTTGATTCCTGCACTGGCAATGATGGCTTTGTTATGGGCTATTATAGCGCTTGCGCATCTTCCTGTTTTTGATGTAGATACAGCCTTGAAAGAATTAGTTCCTTCTCATATTGAGGAAATTTTATTGCATCATTTAGGGAAGACAGCCGAGATTATTATTTTCTTATTAGGGGCCATGACCATTGTTGAAATCATCGATTATTTTAATGGTTTTGCAGCGATTAAAGCTTTTATTAAAACGAAATCAAAGAAATCTTTGTTGTGGATTTTTGCCTTTTTAGCATTTATTCTTTCCGCGATAATTGATAACCTAACGGCCACCATCGTTTTGATAACCATTTTACAGAAAGTGATTTTGGATCGAGATACGCGCTTGTGGTTCGCCGGTTTAATAATTATTTCTGCCAATGCAGGTGGTGCATGGTCTCCCATAGGCGATGTTACCACAACAATGCTGTGGATTGGAAACAAAGTAACCACAGGAAAACTAATTGCTTATTTGTTAATACCTTCTATTGTGTGTGTGGTTGTACCCGTCTTTGTTGCGTCACTTCTACCGGCTTTTAAAGGAGAGATCCCTACAGTAGAAGATCAGGAAGAAGATCCTATTCATCCAAGAGGGGCTGCTATGTTGTATTTGGGTCTATCGGCAATTGTTTTTGTTCCGGTATTTAAAACAGTAACCCATCTTCCACCCTATGTTGGAATGATGTTTTCCCTGGCAATTGTAGCCACCTTCGCCGAAATATTTAGTGCGACCAAAATTAGCATTACTTCAATCGATCAAGATCACGACGATGCGTCGCATAACAGTCCGGTTCATAAGTCACTTTCTAAAATTGAATTGCCAAGTATTTTATTCTTCTTGGGGATTTTATTGGCTGTTGCTGCCCTAGAATCTTTAGGAATGCTATTCGGCTTTGCAGAGAGTTTAAACACCGCTATTCCAAATACAGATATCGTTATCATGTTATTGGGAATAGGCTCTGCCGTTATTGACAATGTTCCTCTGGTCGCTGCATCAATGGGAATGTTCTCGCAAGGAACAGATGACCCGCTATGGCATTTTATTGCTTTTTCTGCAGGGACAGGCGGGAGTATGTTGATCATTGGTTCTGCCGCTGGAGTTGTAGCGATGGGAATGGAGAAAATTGACTTTTTCTGGTACTTAAAAAAGATTTCTTGGTTAGCCTTCATCGGCTTTTTAGCTGGTTCAATCACCTTTATGCTTTTACGCGGATATATCGCTTAAATCGGATAATTTATTCGGTTTTCATTCGTTCTTAATTAAAAAGGAAACACTATGATCCGAACTGCTTATATTTTGTTTTTTCAAGAGAACCCTCTTCAGGAGAAGAAAACCTTGTCTCTGATCGAATTAATTCGCGATGGAGGGATGGGAGGCCAGCTCATTATTGGGCTTTTATTTGTTCTTCTTTTGATTGCCATTTACATTTATTTTGAACGTTGGTTTGCGATACGTGCAGCCAATAAAATAGATAAGAACTTCATGGATCAAATAAGACTCTATGTGGGGCAGGGGAAAATTGAAGCTGCTCAAGCGCTATGTATCAAAGAAGATTTTCCTGTTGCACGCCTGATTGCAAAAGGAATTTCTCGTATTGGTCGCCCGCTCGACGACATCAATACTACCATCGAAAATGCAGGTCGTTTAGAAGTATACAAGTTGGAGAAAAATGTAAGTGTTTTGGCAACCATTGCCGGAGCAGCCCCAATGATTGGTTTTTTGGGCACCGTGATAGGAATGATCTTGTCCATTTTTGAAATCTCTAATGCAGGAGGGAACATTGACATGAAGTTATTGTCGGATGGTCTATACACTGCAATGACGACCACCGTAGCCGGATTAATTGTTGGAATTGTAGCCTATATTACTTATAACCACTTAGTTGTAAAAACCAACAAAGTGGTGTATCAAATGGAAGCAACTTCCTTTGAGTTTTTAGACCTTTTGAACGAACCAGCGGCTTAAATGAATTTACGCGGACGCAATAAAATATCGCCAGAGTTCAACATGTCGTCTATGACGGACATTGTTTTTTTGCTATTAATTTTCTTCATGATAGCCTCTACACTTGCCAAGCAGTTAGACACTATTGAGGTAAAACTGCCACAAGCAAAGGGGAAGACCGAAAACCGACAATCTGTAGCGGTAACAATAAATGAGAATAACCGTTTTTTTATTGATGGAGAACGAGTGAGCAAAGCCAGTGTTAAGCAAGAATTGTTGACATTACTTTCTCAAAAAGAGGATAAGGTGATTATTCTTCGTGCCCAAAAAACGGTTCCTTTAGAAGAAGTGGTCTATGTTATGAACATTGCCAATCAGAATGCAATCAAGGTTGTGTTGGCTGTAGATGCCCAATAAGATGAGATACCTAAAAACACCTCATGAACGTAAATCGGCGGTATTGACTTCTGTCATTGCTGTGCTTTTACTTTTATTATTGTCGTTTGTGGGCCTTCAGTATTTTGATCCACCCATTAGCTATGGTATGGAAGTGAATTTTGGGACGAGTAGTCAGGGAAAAGGAAAAACTCAACCCCTTAAAACTGTGGCCAGTCAACCCAAGCCAAATCAACAGCAGTCCAAGCCAACCCCAGTTCAACCTAAAGCAGAAAAGGCGGTAGCCAAAGTGTTGACCCAGGAGGAAACCTCCATTCCTGTAGTGAAGAAAGAGCCCAAGAAAGTTTCACCCAAAGAAGAGACACCCGAAAAAGTTGAGCCCAAAAAGATTGAAAAGAAAACACCTCCAGCTCCCCCAAAACCCACAGTTGCCGCTTCAACCAAAAATATATTATCCAATGTGTTGAATGCTAAAAAGCAAGTGGGAGAAGAAAAAACAGGAGAAGGAAATGACGCGGTAGCAGGCGATAAAGGAAAACGCGAAGGAAACCCCTATGCCAGTAGCTATTACAATAAGGCCGGTCTAGGTGGAAATGGAAGAGGCTTTGGATTGAACGGACGTAATCTTCAATCCAATGGTGCCATAACCCAGGAATGTAACCAAGAAGGTATTGTCGTGGTCAGAATAACGGTTAATCAGCAAGGGCAAGTAATGACCGCCGAACCTGGCGTAAAGGGAAGTACAAATGTCCATCCCTGTTTATTGGAACCGGCAAAGAAAACAGCTTTCTTGCATCAATGGTTTCCTGACAGTAATGCCCCAACGACTCAAACGGGCTTTGTTGTAGTCAATTTTAAATTAGGAGAGTAATGAATAGTTTTGAGGAAGTCACTCAATGGTTATTCAGTCAACTTCCTGTTTTCCAGCAGCAAGGTGCCTCTGCGTACAAACCTGGGTTAGATAAAATGCTGGCCTTTGCAGAAATGCTGGGACAGCCCCATTCAAGTTTTCCCTCTATTCACATTGCCGGTACCAACGGAAAAGGCTCCACGTCGCACATGATCGCTTCTGTGTTACAAGAAAAAGGGTATAGTGTGGGTTTATATACTTCGCCGCATTTGGTGCGTTTTTCAGAACGTATTCGAATCAATGGTGTTGAGGTTGAAGACCAATTTGTCATTGATTTTGTCCGCCAACATCAGCACTATTTTTTGACCGAACAGCTTTCTTTTTTTGAAATAACTGTTGGAATGGCTTTTGCCTACTTCGCAGAAAAAGAAGTGGATTATGCCGTAATCGAAGTGGGCTTAGGGGGTCGTTTAGATGCTACCAACATAGTAAATCCGCTTTTGTCGGTCATTACCAATATTGGGCTCGACCACACCGAATTCTTGGGCACTAGTTTGGCTGAGATAGCAGCAGAAAAAGGGGGGATTATAAAGACAGGTATTCCAGTAGTAATTGGTAAAAATCAAGCGGAAACAAAAGCGATCTTTGAAGAGCTTGCAAAGCAACAAAGAACAACGCTCTGTTTTGCTGAGGAGGTGAATGTGCCTTCGATTAGCTTAGACCTTTTGGGACATTATCAAGAAGAGAATAAGCGTACCGCTTTCGCCGCTTTAAGGCAACTGCTGGGCGATCAATTGGATGAAAGAGCCCTAGTGGGTTTTTCCAAGGTCGTTCAGAATACGGGCTTACGCGGCCGTTGGGAAATAATGGGCAATGCACCCCTCATTATTGCAGATGTTACCCATAACAAAGATGGCTTTGTACAGGTCATTCCACAATTGGAAAGTCTTGAAAAAGCAAAGTTGCACATCGTTTTAGGTTTTGTGCAAGGGAAAGCTATTGAAGAGATTTTCGCTCTTTTACCCAAAAACGCAACTTATTATTTAAGTGCTCCTGCCATTAGTCGTGCGATTCCTGTAAATAAAATCGAACCACTTATAGAGGCTTACAGACTGAATGCTATGACTTATACTACTGTAATAGAAGCGGTTAATGCAGCGACAGTAGCTGCCCAAGAGGAGGATGTTATTTATGTTGGCGGCAGTACTTTTGTTGTGGCAGAAATTCTTTCTGCTAGGTTAATGTAGATTCTACCATTATAATCTCACTACTATTTTCTTTTAATAATACTTTTGAATAGGGTACACTAAAAAAGCCATAAGTCAGTTGATGACTTATGGCTTTTTAAAGTTAATTATTTTTAAAGCTTAATAATAATCTTAGTTTTGTTCAGCTGGGCTAATATTTGGATTTCCATCAATTTCTGCCTGAGGAATTTTCCAAATCCATCCATCGTTTACAGATGGTTTAGCTTGAAAAAACCCATCTTGATAGAGAACTTCAGAAGCTCCACTTCCAGCTAAATCAATTCCTTGATCCCATCGTATGTGGTCAGTATAGCTAAAACCTTCTCCGTATAATTCAATATAACGTTGAAATTTTAGTTGATTTAACAGTTCTTCTTTCGTTGCAAATACTGAAGCGTCAAATGCAGAATCCCGTGAGGAGCCAAAAGTTTGTAGAACTGTTCTAGCACCAGCTAAATCATTCAACATTATTTTGGATTCGATTTCGTTCAAATACATTTCAGCAGATCTCATGTAAATTATATCATCTGGAGCAATTGTCCCAGGCTGTTTTTGTAGAAATTTAACATGCATATATGGATGTGTATTGTGACGTGATGTCATCCCATATTCAGCCACTATAGCTGCTTTCGCTGCTATAAATTCTGCTTGGCTATCATAGTTGGGATCATTTGCCGCACTTCCGCCTAAATCATTAGAAGCTGCTGAGTTGGAGTTAGGTGCATTTGGTAATGCCATGTGTATTCTAAAATCGGTAGTTGGAATCTGATCATACATTCTTTTATCTACCAATTTAGGGTTACCTCTATTTTGACTTCCATTAAACGTAGGACACATGTAATAAAAATATGAAGCATAGTAAACAGTTTCTGTTTCTATTACATTTCCCCCCCAAATCACTTCAGGTAGGTTTACGGTATTAAAACCACTACGCCATTGGTTTTCATTCATTAAATCGTAACCGTCTCTAGCAAGAACTGCAGCTGATGCTGCGGTAGCCCAGTCACCTTTTGATAGCGCTATTCTAGACTTGATACCATAAGCAGCGTTTAATGTTATGTCTGCTTTTGTTGATGGACCAGATGCATTTTGAAAATAAGCAATAGATTGATCTATATCTGCTTCCATTTGAGTGTAAATCTCTTCAACACTTGATCTAGGAGCACTGGTATAAGGAGCCTCAGTACTTGTTAATAATGGAACTCCAGGATCTGTTGATGGATTTCCAATGATATACCCCTTAGCGTAATGCGTAATTAATTTATGGTATGACCATGCTCTGTAAGCATAAGCTTGACCTAAAATATTATTTATTTCTGGGGTAAGTGCTAATCCAAGCTCATTAATCTGTTTGATGATTGCATTTGAAGTAGCAATAAAATGATATCGCTCATACCATAGTTGACCGACTACACCATCGTTCTCATCGGTATGATCTAACCAAGCTAATGCATCTCTGAACCATCCGTTCCCTCTAGCCGAGTGAATTAATGAACCAGTTACCATGTCATCCATTGGTAACCAATAGTGTTCACCTCCTCTTGATGTATATCCAGGTAAAACAGAAGTGTCTATCAATTGCCTATGAAGACCATTGAGTACTAGATTTAGATTTGTTTCAGTGGCAAGCGCATCTGCCGCTGATATTGATTGTGTTGGTTTTGTTTCCAAAAATTCTTCTGTACATGCTGTTAGTGTTAATACACCGATCAACAATAACATTGAGTTTGTTTTTCTTAACATAATTATAGAATTTGTTTTCACGTTGGATTAAAAGGTTAAATTAAGACCTGCAGATATAGTTCTCGCAGGGTTATAATTATTTCCGGCAGGTGTACCACCTAGGTTATATTGTGGATTTAAACCGTCTCTTGCAGAGTTAATATATAGATTTTCACCCGAAACAAATATGCGTAAATTGTCAACAGCTAATTGCTTTCCAATTGCATCTGTTAGATCATAGGATATATTAAGGTTTCTTAACGAAACAAAGGAAGCATCTGTTAGGTACCTAGAAGAACTACTTACTGACTGGTTAGGATCACCGCTTTCGAGTCTAGGAATTGACGTAATATCACCTGGTGCTTTCCAAGAATTTAATGCATCTACATGAATAGATCTCCCATATGTTCCTGGATGCATCATAGCAGAATATCCTCCATCGAGTATCTCTCCTCCTTGAGAAAATGTAAACAATACATTGAGACTAAAGTTTTTGTAGCTAAGGTTATTCTGGATAGATCCAATAAAGTCAGGGATAGAGCTGTCTCCTGTATAAGCACGACCAGCCGCTTGATAATCATTGGTTGTTTCGTGGGATCCATCTGAAGCAAGAACAGGAACGCGTTGATCTCCTGCAGCATTGTCTTCATACATATAATAAAGTGAATTTCCATTGGCTGGATCTACACCTGCCCAGTCATATATATAGTAATCGAAAACAGATCTACCTACATCCCAACGTTTCGATCCACTAGTAAATGGTGTTGGAAGTTCAGTAATTTCATTCTTAAAGGTAGAAGCCTGTAGAGATAGATCCCAAGAAAAGTCTTGAGAATCAAACAAATGTGCTGTCAATTCAAGTTCTAAACCTGAGTTATAAAGAGTACCTACATTATCGGGTTTCTCTTTTAATCCATTTGATGGGGCGATTGGTAAATTGTAAAGTAGATCCGAAGAAGTCTTTTTATAATATTCTAAGGTACCGTCTATAAAACGATTGAACAAAGTGAATTCTAGGGCTAAATCAAAACTTTCAATCGTTTCCCACGTTAGTGCATTATTTCCAAGTTTATCCCAGTATAGGGCTGGTGCACCAGCATTTGAATAAAGAGCATATAACGGTTGAGAAATATAGAAATTACCTAGACTGTCATTACCTACTTCCCCATAAGAAGCACGTAACTTCAAGTTATCTACAAAAGGAACACTGTCCATAAAACTCTCCTTATGGATTAACCAAGAAGCACCAACAGAGTAGAAGTTACCCCAGCGAACATCTTTGTTAAATACGGATGATCCATCTCGACGCGCAGAAGCACTGACAAAGTATTTCTCGTTGAAGTCATAATTGAGTCGTCCAAAATATCCCTCAGATCTTTTGTCAGAAGAATAACCATCTAAAGATGATATCACAGAAAAATTATCAAATTCATAAATTCCAGTGGCAGTTTGAGTGTTTTTAAAACCACTCATATTTGAAAAATTCCGATCAAAACTTTCATGCCCTATTGTTAAAGCAAAATTATGAATGTCATTCAGAGATTTTCTATAGTTGATAACCTGACTAAAGTTTTCAACTACCCTGCGAAATCTTGTTTCTCTGAAGCGCGCTGTTGGAGCTCCATCGCCAATTTCTGCATTTTCATATCTACTAGAGACACTATCTTGAATGTCCTGTCCGTAGGTTAGTTTTAAAGTTAACCCTGGCATAAATGTAAACTCTCCAAAAAATCGAGCACCAATATTATTATTTCTATCAAGTAAATTATTGTAATATGCTTCAGCAACGGCATTTCGTCCAAGGCTATATGGTCTTGCTTGAATTCCAAATGCTGAATTGCCTTCCCCATCATCATAAATAACGTTTCCAGCAGCATCTAATATTTGGGAACCCGTGTCGTCAACTAAAGTCACCGGATAAATTGACCCAATGTTTTTTGCAAATGCAAATGGATTTACAATACTTGATGTTCCTCCACTTTGTGCACCTGCCGATTCGGCAAGTGTTAAGCTGAGATTAGCACCTAATGAAAGCCATGATTTAGGGGTAAGAGTTGTATTTAATCGTGTAGTTATTCTCTCGAAATCTGTTTCAATTGTATATCCAGTTTCGTCTAAATAAGAAGCTGAGAAGAAAATTTGACTTTTTTCCGTTCCGTTTGATATATTCAGATTGTAATTATTACGAACTCCTGTTCGTTGTAGTGCATTAAACCAGTCAAGTCCTTGATAAATGACTTGAGCATTTGGATTAATGTTTCCACTGGTGTCAACAATTTGATCATTGGGAACGTTAAAAGGATTGTACCCTAGTCGATTAAAAATCGAGTTAGAAGCTTCAATTGCATTTTCAGATGGAGTCCCATTAAGTGTATTTTTATAAGCTTCCCACATAATTTCGTAATACTGTTGTGGATTAGCTGCATCGTATTGTCCTAATGCGTCATTAGAAACCCCTGATTGAACAGAAAAGTTTACTTTCATGGGAGAGTTCCTCTTCCCTTGTTTAGTAGTAATCATTACCACTCCATTTGCTGCTCGAGCACCATAAAGAGCTGTGGATGCAGCATCTTTCAATACGGTCAATGACTCAATATCGTCTTGGTTTAAACTAGCTAAATCTCCTTGGAATTGAACTCCATCCAATACATATAATGGTGTGTTAGAACCATTTAAAGTTCCAACACCTCTAATTACAATGCCCGGTGAAGAACCTGGTTGTCCAGTCGCAGCAATAAATTGAACTCCTGAAGTAGCACCTTCGAGTGCTGCTATGGGCGAAGTCGCTACTCTTAGCTCAAGGTCTTTTGCAGTAACTACATCAGCTGAACCTGTAAAAGATTCTTTGGTTGATGTACCAAAAGAAGTAACAATTACTTCTTCTAAAGCTCCTTCAGATGTTAAAACAACATCAATTTGATCTGATGCACCAACAGTCACCGATTGATTTGCATAACCAACAAAACTATAGACCAGTACATCTCCTGTATTGGCTGTTATGGTGTATACACCGTCAAAATCGGTCGACACACCATTTGATGTATTTTGTACTAGTACCGTTGCTCCTGGCAATGGTATTCCTTCATCATCGCTTACTGTA
>Ga0209138_1001820_pt1 | contig 17424 bp, 24 predicted proteins | sample SaaInl3SG_22_DNA_FD_184645 | JGI IMG/M metagenome (GOLD analysis project Ga0209138, IMG submission 184645) | Marine microbial communities from expanding oxygen minimum zones in the Saanich Inlet - ESP_153SG_22_DNA (SPAdes) (version 2) | ecosystem: Environmental > Aquatic > Marine > Intertidal...
CTGCCCACTCAATAAAGTTAGTGGTAACAAAGTTACACTGCGAGCAAAAGACCTGGGTTTTGATTTCATCTAATGTGTTCATATAAGTAATCTAGCACACACCACTGACATTGTCAAGTTATTTAGGGAGTTTCTTAAACATTCTTAAAAGAATTTTGGATCGCCACCGGCGTGTCGCCTCGCGGCCCTCCCCTAGATGGGGAAGGCCACGTGGTTAGTTGCGGGGACTGGCGGGGGCAGTTGTTCCATAGCCCTAGTAACCAATCCCTTAGTGTCAATGCCACAAGCAATCATGAAACGGGAGAGGTCAAACCTTGTGTTATCCAATTTCATCATTCTGCCAAAGTCTGTGACCATTTCGAAATAGTCGTCTTTGTCCATGACATCTTGATAGCGTGAGAGGATTTCTGACACTGCCACATAATCCTTACGAGTCATCATTATGCGAGCCCCTTTTCGATTAGGTCTTGGCGTACTTCATGGATTGCCTGAGCGTACAGTCTTTCGATTGTTTCCTCTGGCAAGTTAGCGAACATAGCCCCTACGAGATTGTTCACACCGTACTCACCGAAAAGCACCTCATAGGCTTGACGGAGTTCCGTCACGGTAGGGTTGTATTTGTATGACATAGTTTTCCTTTCTTGTTGGTTTTAGTGTATCAGCGACCACTGACACTGAGGCGAGAGAGGGCTTCCATAGGGTTGCCCAGGGTTTTGTCAAACCCCGCCTTAATGAGTTCTGAGTAGTGGGTAGGGCAGTAGAATGTTGCCCCAATCACCTTAGACTGAGAAACGGCAATGTTGGCGAAGCAGACTCCGCAGTTAGTGTAGTGCTTGATGTTTGGCATTAGTTGCCCTTTCTTTTTGTTAGTCTTAATCTATCTGATTAGGGGGAAGATGTCAAGCCGACACGCCGAGCGTTATGAATTTGTTACCAAACGCTCTCGCAACTTTCGGTTACGCTCTTGATTGAAAGCAGTGTATTCTTCACAAGTCCGAAATTTGTTCAAGACATTCATTCCGCATTCTTCACAACGGATAACCTCGTCATCGAGCCAATCTGAGAAATAGTGTTTCATAGTTTTCCTTTCTTTATATAACTAACAATAGCACCTACCACCGACATTCACCAAACCGACACGCCGTAAAGTCGTAAAAAAGTTTAAAAAACTTATCCACAGTTCTTAAGGAGTTATCCACAGGCCGCCGGTGGCGTCGGATCGATTTGTCAACCCGACACGCCGCTAGACTAGGACAATCTTTCGAGGATTTTTTCTAGTGTAGCGGTAGGCTCAAGAATGATGGAATAGTATCCTTCACCCTGCCCTACGCTAGCCTGAAACTTGAGAGCCTCATCGAGGGTAGCAACATCAGGGGAAGACATGATTTCTGAACCGTCTTGACGGTTATAGACTTTTACTTGAAACATTAGTTTACCTTTCTTTTGATTTGATTACAGTCTAGGGGGTACCACTGACATTAGCCAACAATGTTAGCAATGTCAGGGTATTCAGCGTACTCATACGCACAGTACAAGTCACCTTCTACCTCTACAGTAGGGACATAGTTACCACAGCAATCGCAGTAAGCCATTTCAGTTTCATTTACTAGTAAGTTCATTTTGAACTCCTTTCTTTTTTATCTAATAACTATATCATTTCACACAATATGCGAAAAGTCAAGACGACACGCCGATGACCAGGAAAATAATTTAAAGAACTTATCCACAGAGTTATCCACAGGCACCGGCGATTTTTGGCAGCATTGTCAAGTGCGACACGCCGACTAGATGTCAATCCTCACATACCCCCACAGGGCAGCTAGGCCATAGAACACTAGAGACCACAGCTGTATGTCGGGGGTAAAGCTGATGGCGATCCCTACCCCTACTAGAACTAGAGGTATCATTACCAACCCCAATTCTGAATGAACGCAAAGACCCAAAGGGCAGAGACAGCAATCCATCCCAGACGCCAAGCCAAAGGTGTAGCTCGCATTAGAGCATACCCAGTTCTCTAGCCTGGGGCATAGCCTCAGTGTACAGTTCGGGGTAGTCACGCTTAGCTTTACGCAAAGCCTCATTAGACTTACGCCAGATAGAACCATTGTCTGACATTGCGTCAGACCACACCTGACGGATAAGCTGAACCATTTCTTCTTTTGACATTAGTTGTCCTTTCATTTGATGTTTCTATATAAGACTATACCAGCTACCACTGACACTGTCAACAGCAACACGCTGTCTGGTAGCCAGGGGATAAGGTACTGAGCACCCTCAGGAATCCACACCATCAGACTAGGTGAGCTTCCGTGAATGTGAAGTAACCCTCAAGCCTATGGCTAGGAACTTTGTGGAAGAATTGAATCTTCCCCCAAATGTCATTTGATGTAGTTCCAAGCTGTCCACAAACGGGGCAGTTATCAAGCTCTGAATCTAACCACATTAGTTAGACCACCCAACAGAGATTCCGTTAGGGTGAGAATCAAACTGAGATACAACCTCGTTGTATTTCTCAACTGAATCAACGTTGGAGAAGTGACGAACCTCGAAGTCCGAGATTCCCTTCTCTCCACGAAGGGTTACAATGAGGTGAGTTAGACCTCTGTCGATTTGATTTTGAATGAAGTTCATTTGAACTATCCTTTCTCTAAGATTCTTTATACTATAACTCTAGTCTATGGATTTGGATTTGTCAAGGGCCTAGGGGTACTTGTTACCATTTTGTTATAATTGGATTTGACAAAGGCGTACGGGTCGTGTACAATGTTGTGCTCACTAATGGCGTACGGGTTATCACCAAAATCGTGTATCGTACACCCGAAAAAAATATTCAGATTTTTATGAAACTGATTTCAGATCCGCATTTTCTTTTTCAAAAAACTTCTCGGGATCTAAAATGGTATCGTTCTTATGAATCTCAAAATGAAGGTGTGGTCCTGTAGATAGTCCTGTGTTTCCTATATAGGCTATGTGTTGTCCTTGCACTACTTCATCCCCGACAGATAACGAACTGGTAACATCAGATGGTTTGAGGTGTGCGTATATAGATGTATATACTAATTCTTCATAGATAAAATGTTCTATGTATATATGTAGTCCGAACTCACCTTTGTGTTCTACTCTTGTGATCGTACCGTCCAGGATTGCATATACCTCATTATTACGATCTGATAACGGGTAATCAACTCCGTTATGGCTTGTAGAGCACCTGCTGCATTCTGACAAGAAGCGGTATCCATAATCGCTACTAACTGTTGATGGATCATCTACTGGGTAGTCAGGATATAGTCGTAGTACTATATCATCCCTAACAATTTCTTGATGATCGTAACTCGGAGTAACAAAAGCTCTTGTGCCTTCTCTATCCGTCTCGGCATAGCCATAGCTATACGGATCTTTCATAAGCCCCATGGAAACCAAGGGTAGCATTAGAGCAAACAACAGTACTACTGCTTTACGCATGTTATACATCCACCTATTATAACTTTGTTATTTAAATAACGTTCTTCTTAATGTAGGACAGGATAATCTCTGGCATACCCGCTTTACGGTAGTTTGCCAAACGATCTTCTTCGGTTACTGCACGTCCATAACGTGGTCCAATAACGTAAGTCTCTTCTGCAAGATTGTGCAGCTGAGTTGACTGGTCGTATCGTACTAACTCTACTTCCTTATCTGTGTCAAACTCAAGGTACATGAGTGGTGATCCAGATTTAAGATTGAACGTCTCCGAGCTTAGCGGAATGTTATATGACAGACCATACTGGTGGTAGAATCCGTTTAGCTCTCGCTCTTCGCTTTCGAAGACAGCATTCTTTACTGGTGCCTCTTTCTGTGGCAGAGTAGTCTTGATCTTGACATCTGAGTCTGCGTAGAAGTGCCAGTTCATGTTGTACTTAATAAGTGCATGTTCTGGTAGCTCACTTCGACCTGGCTGTAGAATTGCTAGCATAGCGTCTGACTCTACAAAGCCACGGTGAACTTTACCCTTTTGGATTCGGTTGATCTCATCCATTGGCAGCTTGAACTCATCGTCAATAGCTGACTTGATAACAAACTTGTTATCTTTAACTTTTTCTGGGTACTGGTACAGATAAGTCCAAGACTCGTCGTCTAGCTTAAAGTTTCCTGCTGTCCAGTATACGGTTAGCTTGTCGCTCATTTTCTCTCCCTCTAATGGTATTGCTTCTTGTTCCAAAATAGCTTTTTGTATCCATCGTAGAACTTCGATTCTATCATATATTTTGTCTTCGTGACAAGATCTAAAGAATCTTTAAAAACTTTTTCCGATGTCCACTGCTCTACTTTGAATGGAATTATCTGATACATGGGTGTCCCAGCAGGGATAAGTCCAGTAAAACCTTCTTTAATGAAAAAAGGAACTGAACTTTGTCCAGGTGAAACATAATTATCTGTATCTATGATACCAGGAAACGAAGTAAAAGGCAAATCATTATGATACATAGGATGAACAAACATACAGCTATAATTCTTTGGAGTATGAATAGCCCATGGCCTTGACCACGTAAACATTTGCGGAATGTGTCCTGGTGGTGTTGTTAGGTTTTGCTTGTGCCAATCATCCCTAGATCCCATAATCTGAGGACCACTAGCCCAACGGTAGTTTATATTTCCAAATGATGCTTCTTCAATATAAATGTCTGTCCACGTTGTCTGAATGTATCCAGCAGTAATAGAGTCTAAAACAGGAATACAAGACTTTACAGTGGCTTGTGGGTAACCGTCATCATTGAACTCAGGTGTGTTAGAGTAGCGAAACTTGTTTGCTTTCTTGTACCAGTCTGGAACATGCTTTACAGCGGGATCTGGTTTAGAGACACGACCGTATGTCTCTTCGTCTGCTGCAATAAAACTTATCTTAGGCATTTTTAGGCGTAAAAGGAATCTTAAACTTCGTAAGATAAATTTCTACAAGCTTGTAAGAAATATTATTTTCGGTTGCGATATCTTTGCTTGTTTTTCCTAGATCGATTTGGCTTCTGAGCCAAGTCTCGTTTTGGTGGTTCTTCATTGTCTCTCTCCTCTGTCTTTGGTGGCATCCAGGTGTCGTCCCATAAACTTCTTGTCAAATCAGTATCCCATCTATTCTTAATCTTGTCAAGAATATCGTCTAATTCGTCTTGCTTCTTCCCTAACAGCTCATCGAAGAAGTCTTCTGGCATGTCACCACTTACCTATTGGGCATTTGGCTTGCTGCAGCGTTGTCTTCAATTGCATGAAACAACCACACTTTGTGCACTTGTTAAGGTTCTTCTTGAACGCAGGGCATTGGTTACAAATAGCCAATCTCTCCTCAATAAGCTCTCTAGAAGATCTGGGCTGTTTGATATCAAATAGATCCGTGAACTCTACGTCTCCATTATCTTTCATAATTCAATTATAGCAGGTTCTGTTTAATCTCTCGCAGCAACAGTTCTCGCATATTTGTTTTAGTAAACAGCTTGTAGCGGTCTACAAGATTTTTCAGAAATCCATAGCGATCCGACTGAACAATCTCTGTAGTCAGCTTAGCTATCTTATTAGTGAGAATAAATCGCTTAAATACTACTGGTCTGTCTGTTTCAAATTGTACAAAAGCAAGCGGATCGTCTTCCTTAACACTAAAGCCTCTAGCGTCAACAGGCACATAGTACTCTAAGTTCACTGGTCTAAACCATCTTCCAATGTTGAAAGCTCCTGATGCCAACAAAGCTCCTTCAACTGGAGATGTAGCAGGGTAGTAGGGAGCACTGTATCTCATCGTAAGATCTTCGTCACTAAAGAAGAACCATGAGTGGTTATACTCTAGGTTGACGTAGCCTTCCATCTGGTTCTCTCTTGACTTGCCTAACTTGACATTAGAATCGACGGGTAGGTCATAGTGCATTCCAGAATCATGGTAAACATCTTCTAACAATCCTTGAGGGAACTCGAACTCATTCGTGATTGTAGAGTTCAGCGAAAATACGTTTTGAAAGAAAAAACGGGATGCAGGACATTTCAAAGAAGCAGAACCATTGTATAAAGAACTAAAGAACTTATCTGCAATAGACTTAGGCTCTTGGTACATTAGGTTGTAGGACTCTTCATCAGCAATAAACTGTGCTGGAGACCAGTAAACGGTTATAGGTTCTTTTCTCATCTCTCTCTTCTCTCAATTATAGAATAGCATAAATTTCGACGGTACACAATGGCGAAGCCATTCTTGATCAAAAACCCATTACTCTTCCCCTTATTGATCATATACCAATAGGCAAGAGAAGAGGGGCCCTACGTGGAATGGTGGTGGAATAGGACCCCTCTAGATATATAGTCTAGCACAAGATATTCGATTATGCAAAAGCAAATTATATCCGTTACCATTTCGTTATAATTGGCATATCTGGCATATCTGGGATATTTGAACATAGTGTCCCAAAATATGACGTATAAGTCATAATGGGGCATGGGGGTTCATGGGATCTCTATTCCGCGAACTTAAAAGCAACTCTAATTTGCGCGAAGTGCCTTCGGCGGAACTCTAAAAAAAATTTTCGAGCTTTATCCCCATATTTATGCACAGTTTTTCCACAAGCTTTAAAAAAACTGTTTATAATTGAAGAGTCATGCAAAACGTTCAAGACCTACTGTGGATACAGATCTTTGGTGCCGTCGGCACAGTTGCGGGGGCTATCTTCCTCATAGCAAAATTTGTTGTGCCAGCACTCAAGCGTATATCAAAGTGGATGAATACATGGGAAAATTTCATGGACGATTGGTTTGGCGAAGAGGGAAGGCCAGGAGTCAAAAAAAGAGCGGGTGTGATGGAAAGACTTGCAACACTCGATCATGAGCTTAAGCCAAATGGTGGTGGATCAATCAAAGACGCAGTGAACAGAATTGAATCAGATGTTAAAGAACTTTCTTCAGACACAAAAGGTATCAAAAAAAGATTAGAAGACGGCGACAAAAGATTTGATCAAATTGAAGATCGTTTGAACAAACTTGAAGATAAGTAATATTTACTATATACTATCTATATATTAATACTATATATATATATTATATATATCTTATATCTAATAATTAATATAAATATTAAAATATCATACTTTTAATTTTTTGTCAAGCTGATTTTGAATAAATTATGTTACAATTAGATAACGGTTAAGATTATCTTGACCAATAGTTTTAAAAGCCGCTAGTCCTCAAGGTTGTCTCTCTCTCATACCCACCGCCTTGGGGACTAGCTTTTTTAATAAATTTTTCTTATTGATCTGTTATAATAATTGAGGAGGATAAATGTCATTTCCAGGTACCTATAACATTAACTACTATTACGGTGATACCTATGAATTTAGGGTGTACCCGAAAAATGCTAATGGAGCAATCTTTGATTTAGATACTTTTACTGAAGCAAAGTTTACACTAGCTCCTACTAGAGGTACCTCTCTTGATGATCAAATTTCTTGTTATGCATCTATCTCTGCTGATAAAACAAATGTCTTATGTGCTATCAGTCCAGAGAATGCATTGGTTATGAATCCTGGACAAGATTATGTTTATGACGTTGAAATTAGAAAATCAGCTTCTCCATACGACGTAGTTTACAGTTTGCTTACTGGAACAGTTTCCGTAACTTCAGACGTTACCCAGCCTGGTACGGCAGCCCCACAGCCAATCCCCAATAACCCAACAGACCTTGTTGTTAACGAAATTAGCTCTTCAACAATTAACGTAAGTTGGACAGCCCCAACTGAAGGTGGAGAGGTTACAAACTACAAGCTTGCTGTAATTCCATTTACCGAAGACTCTAGTGCAATCGCAGATGCAATTGAAAACTCAACAACAACAATTTCATCCGCTAGCACCGCATATGTGTTCTTTGGGCTTGCTGAAAATACAGATTACAGCGTAATTATTCTTTCGTCCAACGCGACTGGTGACGGAGACTCAGCTGCCTCTCTTACCAACCTAACTGCAATTACAACAGCAGATGATCCAACAACTATCGACCCAGACTTCTTCGTTACAAATGATGGGTCAAGTGCCTACTTAATTGACAATGTTTCTAATGACACGATTACTGTTATGCGTGGGGAGACCTACGTCATTAACCTAGATGCGTCTGGTCACCCATTCTGGATTCAGACTACTGGTGGCAGCTACGACGCAGTTTCAGAATATAACACTGGAATTATTGGCAATGGTACAGAAGTTGGAAACATTTTCTGGACAGTGGCACAAGACGCACCAGACACACTGTTCTACCAGTGCCAGTTCCATGCATCAATGGGTGGAGTTATTGCAGTAATCAATAGCGGAGGATCATAATGGTAGACGTTATTTTAGCGTCCGACAATCTCACAGTTCTTGGTGGCCCAGAAACAATTGACGTAGATCTTAATATTGGTGCCGCAGGGGCAAGAGGAAATACTTTCTTTATTGGCCTAGAGGCACCTTCTTCTTTAACTGTCCAAGACTTTATTACACCGCCACAAATTTTTGACGTGTACATTGTCAATGATCCTTCTAGCGTAAACTACTTACAGGCATATCAGTATTTAAACCAAGATGGTGTTTTAACATGGACAGAGTCGTTTAAAATTACAAACAACGTGGCTGCGTTTAATTCTGTTCTAACTTTTAATTCTGGTACTGCATCGCTTCAAGTAGATCTTGCAGACGTCGGTCTAGATAGTCTTGTCTTTGAATCATTCACAAATTCTTTTGCTTCTTTTAACGTGCAGGTCAGCATTAGCAATGTTGAAGTCTCAGAGGCCCCAGAAGGACTAATTGACAATAACCCTATTGCAGTTTCTGTAAATGTGGGAGATGCCTACTTCGACATCACGGGTGGCGGAGATCCAGGAGAGTACCCAATGAAGCTCCCACTAGACTTTGTAGCTGCAGAGTTTTCTGGTGGATCATGGACAAACCTAGACGGCAAAGATGTCATTGCCCACTTAAGAATTGAAGTTGTTGATCCAACAAATATTATTACTAGCCTAGGAGGCGGTGCGTCTTAATGCCTGAATATATTGGTGCCGATGGTGCGGCCTTTAACACTAAAATTCCAGTAATTAATGAAAATGCTGACATTCAAACAGCCTTTAAGCTATATCACTATGGAGAAAACTCATCTGGACTGGGAACCTTAAACGCAGACTCTGTAGCTGGATTTTTGCAATCTCTAGAAGATAACAAAATTGATATCAATCCATCAATTATTCCTACCAGTGCCGATCTAAACAATTACACGGCTTCTGGTTTTTATGCTCAGAACTCTAACGCCAAGGCGTCTTCTGGAATCAACTTCCCGCTAGTGCCACCAATTATCGGTCAGCCATATGCAGGTTTGCTTCGTGTTATTAATGACGGCTCAAATATTTATCAAGAGTATCAAGTTGCTGGTATCCCCACCAACCCAGTATATTGGAGGGCATTCTTCGGAAACCTTGGATGGACAGACTGGCAAACATTTGCTCAAGATGGCCACGTACATGATGACAGGTATTACACAAAAAACCAGGCAGACAACAGGTATTTGCCAGCAATTAAGTATTTGAATATTAGACAGCCATTGTTATCTTCAAGCAACTATACCTTGTCTCTATTAGACGAAAATGCTCTCGTCATGATCGATAACCTTTCTCTTCCAAACACCGTCACAATTCCAACCAATACTTCAGTAGCTTTTGTTGTTGGAACACAGATTACCGTTCTTCAAAAGAACACTGGACAAACAACCATTCAGGGTCAGCCTGGTGTTACTGTTAGGTCTACCCCAGGAAACAGACTAAGAACAATTTGGTCTTCTGCTTCTTTAATTAAAATTGGTCAAAACGAATGGGTTGTAATCGGGGATCTTACATAGGAGATAGCCGAGAATGAAACCAAATCCCCACCCAGTATCGTCATCTGTCAGAAAGTTCTTCTTTGACTTTTTTGAGCGTGGAAACACTACCAACGGCCTTGGTGCATCTCCAAATGGTGGTTTATGGGATATTCTTAGGGGAGCCTTTAAAATTGATGGGTTCGCTGCCGTAAGCGACACTGATCCGTCCCAGTATCCTTTAGCAAAAATAAATATCGCAGATCCAGATGTTGACATATCGTTGTTTGGTGTCAGCAATGGAACTGGTGCGGCTTTGTGGGTTACAGATGCTGGAGACTGGTTTGCCGTCGGAATAGATCAGCATCCAGTAGAGTGTAATTGTGACTATGGCACCGAGTGCAACAGGTGGAACAGCTCTAACGTTACTGGATATTACACCTTTGAGTCTGGCGGAAGAAACGCTTACAACTTTGCCTCTGGCCAATATTGTCAAACGGTAGAGTCTGGTGGAAGAAACGCAAATTATCAGAGATACTGCTACTATGTAACAAGCTGTTCTAGATATGCTTATGATCCAGGATATGGCCAGGTTTGTGTTTCTTGGTCAAGGACTCTACAATGTATTAACGCTATCTATAGCTACAATGCACCAAACTACAGCACAACCTGTAACACCAACTTCAGTACTGCATATAATGCTCCAAACTATACAACAAATATTAATGGCTGGAATGCTAAAACATGTAACAGATGGAACGAATATGCATTTAACTGTGAAACATGCTACCCTCAATGGATTAGAATTCTTCAGTCTGCCGCTGGAACAGTGACAACTCTTGCCAGCTTCCTTGCTTCTTCTGTCTTTAGAACAGAGTCTTCTCCACTAGGAACATTAAGTGGAGTAGTCCAAGACGGACCAATAACTAACTACGTAAGGTCTTTAGTTCTAAGAATAAGGGGTCAACAGGTTGAGGTGGATGCATACTCAGACCCAGGAGCCTTGACAAAGATTGATCTCCAAGATGGAGACATTGTGTATACCCCAACTGGTGCAGAGGTAACTCCTCAATATGGTATAATTGTAACTCCTTCGGAGTACGACCAGACCAACTCTATTGGTGGAATACAGATTAGGCGAGCAGACTACTTCGACTAAAGCAAAAAGGGGTATGAGAGTGAAGATTATTAGGTTTTATTCTAGGCCTGGATTTAGGGGACATGCTGATCCACAGCCAGCAAAATCTTTTATTCCAGATTGGTATAAAAATGCCGAAAGCAAGTATAAAGATGAGCTTGGCGGCATTCAGCTTGGTTTAAAAACTTGTATGCCCTTTTTGGATTCTTTAACTACTGGGTATATGCTAACTCTGCCTATTGATATTTATATCAATGAAGAAAAAAAAGAATTAGCCCATCTATTTAATAATAACAATTCCAGTCTTAATATGAGATGGGACGGACCACCAGAGTTTGGAAATTTTATCGATGAAAGGTCTTCTAAGTCTGGCTCTACTATGCCTAGGCCAGCGGGACATTATCCAAATCATTTAGTATTTAAAGGATATTGGAGTGTTAAGACACCAAGGGGGTACAGCTTACTGATGACTCACCCACTTAATAGACATGACTTACCATTTACAATTGCTTCTGGTATTATTGATAGTGATAAATATTTTGCTCCAGGAAATATTCCGTTTTTTGTTAAAAAAGGTTTTTCTGGAGTTGTTCCAAAGGGAACTCCTATTGCACAACTTATTCCAATTAAAAGAAATGAATGGACTGCCTATCAAAATGACCCATATCTATCAGAAAAAGATATGATCCAGGGATCAACAGTTAGGAATAAAGAAACTAGCTATAAAAAAAGTTTTTGGCAAAGAAAGAAGTTTGTATAATGTCTAAGAAAAATAGTAAACCTCCAAAGCCATATGCCGAGATGTCCCTATGGCAGGTTATTCGTGTATATCTAATTTCTAAGCTTCCAAAGCAAAAAGAAAAAATTGCAGATCAACCAGTTGTAGCTCAGCCAAAAATTCCAGAAGAAGATATTAACTACATCGCTATTGTTTTAGATGGTGTCGTAGAAGACGTAATGAGGTCACAAAATAGATTGGCTGCACTATTGCTTAGCAATCCACAATTTATTGAGTTCAATCCAAAAGACGATCGACCACAAATTGGTGAGACTAGGTATGAAGACGGTAAGTTTGTTTACCCAGAAAATCAACTAATGACAGACGAAGAGATTTCAGAAACTATCGAGAAAATGGCTGGTAATAAAGATGAAAATTCGAAATAATAAAATTACCTTTCACTCTACCCGCACAGACTTAGAAATTCTTCAGCCAGTTTCTTCTACAAAAAATGTACCATCTTGGTATCGTAAAATGGCTGGTGTAAAAGATGGAACGCAAACGTTAAAAAAATGCGTTCCCTTTTTGGATTCACTTTCAATGGGGTACCAGATTCCACTACCAGCTGATATCTACTGGAACTCCGAAGAGCAAAAAGGTTCTGCCAATTCAAAATCAACCCTTTACAGCGAACATTTTGCAGTTCAGTCAGAAGGTGTCGTAATACCAACAGAATTTGATCCGCAGCCACACAAGTGGAGCAATCATTGGCACATTAAAACGCCAAAGGGATATAGCACTCTATTTATCCATCCACTAAACAGGCTAGATCTACCGTTCTACTCTTTGTCTGGCGTAGTTGACACGGACACCCACCCACTTATTATTAACTTTCCATTCTTTATTCGTAAAGACTTTGATGGAATTATTGAGGCTGGCACCCCGATGATTCAGGCAATCCCGTTTAAAAGAGATAAGTGGTATTCTGAAGTTTTAGATCAGTATGGAAGCTACAGTGGAGACTACATGTCCCACGAAGTTATGAAGCCTCCTTTTGGTTGGTATAAGAGAAAGCATTGGTCTAAAAAGGAGTATCGATGAATGATAGACCTGTTAGGCCTTGGGATCTTTATAACAAGAACATGAATCGAGCAACCAGTTCGGTTGTCCAAGAGAGATTAGAAATTTGTAAGTCTTGTCCATTCTTTAGGTCCTCGCTTCAACAATGCAAAAAGTGCGGATGTCTCATGCCACAAAAAGCAAAGCTTGCAGATGCATTCTGTCCAATACATAAATGGGGAAAAGTTGAGTAAAACAATTTTCGTTGCTATCGCAGCACAAGATGATGAAGAGCTAAAGCATACTGTGCGATACATTTTTGACAACGCAGATAATCCCAAAAACATTTCTGTAGGCATAGCTCTTACTGCAATAAAAAGAAAAAGTCTAAAAGAGGCACAGGCATTAGTTAAAAAATATAATGTACGTTTAGATTTTGTAAAGCAAAAGAAAAACGATAGATCAATGCTCGGCATTGGTAAGGGTAGGCTAAGAGCAGCAAATCTATATCAAGACGAAGATTATATGATTCAGATCGATTGTCATAGTTTTTTTGATAAGTCGTGGGACACAACATTGCTCAAGCTTTATAAAGAAGCTACTAAAGAAGTTGATAGCAATATTGTGTTAACTGCCATTCCACCAGTTTACGAGTATTGCTGCAATAAACACAACGATGAGCCAATAAAGTCTGGTGCTCAGACAAGGTATGCTTTCTATAAAACGCAAGAATTTTTTATTGATGTTGTACCAAGTTGGTCAGAGGTAGAGGTTTCTTTGGTCAGGTCTGAAAAGTTTTTGCCACAGGCTAAGCTTAGCCCAGCCTTTGTTATGGGCTCTAAGAATTTTGCCAAGAATCCAGGAATACATTACGAGGCAACTTTTTACGATGAGGACCTTACTCAAAGTATAAACTTGTTTGATCGCGGATTTGCTTTTGTTTTTCCAAACGTTGAGGACCTGCCAGTTAGACACCTAGACTCAAGGGGCATTGTTAAGGGACATACTAGATTCTTCTTGCTAGATTACTTAAATCAAGAAGAGCAGGATCTGCTACACGATAATCTTAAAAAGCAATACCTTAAATTTGTAAAAAATGATGCAAATAAAAGTGCTATTGAAAAATACAAAAAATATTCAAAGGTAGATGCAGTAAAAGGGTGCTTTACAAATAACAAAAATCTAGTACCAGAAAGCTTTAGATAATGAAGGTAGCAGTTTATACAATTGCCTTAAACGAAGAAAGCTTTTTGGACAGCTGGTATGAAAGTGCAAAAGATGCCGACTACCTTTTGATTGCAGACACTGGCAGCAAAGACGGACTTGTTCATTCGGCAAGAGCAATGGGTATCAACGTTATTGAAATTTCTGTGAGTCCTTGGAGATTTGACGTTGCCAGAAATGCTGCACTTGCTGCACTGCCATCAGATATTGATTACTGCATTGCCTTAGACATGGACGAAGTGCTAGTTGGTGATTGGCGAAGCGAGCTTGAGAAAGCAATTAATAATAGTGTTACCAGACCAAGATATAAGTACACGTGGTCTTGGAAAGATAAAAACGAGACTGTTCCAGACTTGCAGTACGGTGGCGACAAGATTCATCTTAGATCTCATTATCGATGGAAGCACCCAGTACATGAAGTGTTAGTCACAGATAGGCTAGAAGAAAAACAAGAGTGGTTTGATTTTGAAATTCATCATCACCCCGATATGTCTAAGCCACGATCTCAATATTTTCCATTGCTTGAGCTAGCGGTCAAAGAGGATCCGTGGGATGATCGTAATGCACACTATTATGCGAGAGAACTATTTTTTAATGGCAAGTTCAAGGAGGCATTTAGAGAATTTAAAAGACATATCTCTTTACCCTCCGCAACCTGGGCACCAGAAAGAGCAGCTTCAATGAGGTACATGGCAAAGTGTGTTGTTGGAAAAGAAAGAGAGAAGTGGCTCAAGGCTGCAGCAAAAGAAGCACCAGATCGAAGAGAGGCAATGGTAGACCTTGCCTTATATTATTACGACGACATGAATTGGCAAGCTTGTTACAATGCCGCAAAAAATTCAATTAGGATTTCTCAAAAGCCATTAGAGTATTTGGTCGAAGATTTTGCATGGGGCCCTATACCATTCGACCTAGCGGCAATATCCGCATATCACTTAGGGCTTTATGATGAGGCACTCCTTTATGGGAAAAAGGCGGTATCTGCTGATCCAAAAAATCAGAGACTAAAAGACAACCTAGATTTATACGAAAGTGCTATAATTAAATAGTTATGATTACTTTTATTATGGACTTAAAAAATAAAGTCTTACATGCAAGCGGAGAAGCAACGTCTAGCGATGTAACCGTAGAATTTTATCTAGACATGGATCCAGTAGCCACTCCATTTAAAAATTTTGGACACAGCTTTTCTTTTAAAGGTCTTGGAGCCTATACTGTCGGAGATCAGGATGCAAGAGTTGTCATTGAGGCAGATCCACCAGAAGATATTCAGGCCGATGAAGCAGAGGGTCCAACAGAATTTCCATTCCTTGTTGAAAGACATTTTATTAAAAATCTTTATCCTGAAGAAGAGTACGAAATTGAAGTAACTTTTAAAAATAGAAGAGAAGTTTTTACAGACTCATACTTCTTTACCGTCCCAAGACCTCCAAAACCTTACGACTCTTGGATCTGGTCTTCAGAAAATAAGGAGTGGGTTGCACCAGCCGAACCACCAGCTTTGATTTGGGATGAGTCATCTCAGCAATGGATTATCCCATAATTTAAAATAAATAAATGCTATAATTAATAGTTGAGATATATCTTTAAGGAGATCGCTATTAATGGCCACTGAGCTAACACGTATGCAGCAGCGTCGAGGTACCGACGCTCAATGGAATGATGCTAATCCAATTCTTGCTGCTGGAGAAGTAGGCGTAAACCTTACAAATGGTTTTGTTAAAATCGGTGACGGCTTTAAGTCTTGGTCACAACTTCCTTATCAAATTGGACCAACAGGTCCCAGAGGTCAGGACGGTGAGCGTGGTGCCATCGGTATCGATTGGCAAGGCAGCTGGCAAGCTGGCGTTACATATACCCCACCAGTAGCTGTTGAGTATAATGGCTCTGCTTGGATTTCTATCATTGAAAGCACAGATGTTTTCCCAGAAGAAAACGCCTTCTGGACAGAGGTTGTTACAGAGGTTGGTCCAACAGGTCCAACAGGACCCACGGGGCCAACTGGAGAAAGGGGTAGCGACGGATCTACTGGTGCTGTTGGTGCAACGGGACCGACAGGACCAACAGGTCCAACAGGGCCCACAGGCCCAACTGGTATTCAGGGTGAAACTGGTCAGGGCGTTCTCGTTCTTGGAATTCTTACCGATGAAAATCTTTTGCCCACCACAAACAATAACCCTGGAGATGCATATGTTATTGGCGAAGATCTTTGGCTATACTCAATTGTTACCGACTCTTGGGTAAACGCTGGTACATATCGAGGTGCTGGTGTAGCCTATGGAGGTACCCAGGGTCAAATTCTAGTAAAGCTATCAGAAGATAATTATGACACAGAGTGGATTGATGCTAAAGATGAAATCTCTCTTCTAGAAGATACAATTATTACGAACCCAATACAGGGTCAAGGATTAATCTGGAATGATCTTAGTCAGGCGTGGGTAAACCTAAGCTCTGGAACTGGTAACTTTACCGTTTCTGAAACGGCACCACTCGGTCCAGTAAGCGGTGATATTTGGTATCGCACAGTTGATGGTCTTGCTTATGTATATTACACAGATGTTGATTCCTCACAATGGGTACAGCTTGGTGGTCCACAAGGTCCCGTTGGCCCTCCAGGAGGCCCTACAGGCCCCACAGGACCAGCTTCAACTGTCGAAGGCCCTACGGGCCCAACTGGTCCACAAGGTCCAGAGGGAGGCCCCACAGGGCCCACAGGACCCATTGGTCCAACTGGTCCAGCATTTGGTGAAGGTCTTGCGGATCTTACAGACACATCTTTAAGCACTCCAGAAAATGGCCAGACAATGGTATACAATGAAAGCACTGGATTCTGGGAAAACCAAAGTTTTGTAGATACCCTCGGAGAATTAAACGACGTCTCTGCACCTACTCCAGCAGATAATGACGTTTTATATTATTCATCTGGAGTTTGGGTAAATGGAAACGTTGCCCTAGATGCTGCATCAGACGTAACGACCAGCACACCAGTTGACGGAAACTCTCTGGTTTACTCTGGAGGCTCATGGATAAACGAAACACTTGCATATGGAATTGACGACCTAACAGATGTTACCCTTGGAACGGCAACTCAAGACCATGTTCTTACATATAATGGCTCAGCTTGGGAAAGTGCATCGCTTCCTCCATCTGGAAAAGTTTATCAGGTTCAAAGCTTTACTCAGGATGCAGCAGTTCAGACATCAGACTATGTCCTTAATGGTTTTGGAGACGTTAGTATTTCCGTAAACATTACGCCTATTGATGCAACTAGCAAGGTGTTTGTTACAATCAATGGCCAGATGGCGATTAGCGATAGTACTCAGCACGTATTTTTGAGATTGGTAAGAAATACAACAAACATCGCTCAGTCAACTGGTGCTACTACATTAGACTCTACACATTTCTTTAAAACAACAGATGCTGGAAATTCAATCCCCTTTAGCATTTCTTTTGTTGACGAACCAGGCACTA
>Ga0209138_1001827_pt1 | contig 17374 bp, 20 predicted proteins | sample SaaInl3SG_22_DNA_FD_184645 | JGI IMG/M metagenome (GOLD analysis project Ga0209138, IMG submission 184645) | Marine microbial communities from expanding oxygen minimum zones in the Saanich Inlet - ESP_153SG_22_DNA (SPAdes) (version 2) | ecosystem: Environmental > Aquatic > Marine > Intertidal...
GCCATTCAAAAGGTCGAAAATGGCCAGCTTTTATGGGCTGATAGCCTTGCGACCTTATCGCCAACTACCCCGCTACAAGAACTGGGTGATGTATTAGCCCATCCCATCCATGATGGTGAGAACATCTATGTGATAAGCCAATCTGGCCTGCTAAGTGCTTATGAATCCAAAACTGGTTTTCAGATTTGGGAGCATCCAATAGCTGGCGTGCAGATGCCGTGGATAGCAGGGGATAGCTTGTTTGTCTTGTCGGTAGAGGGGCATGTTATCGCTTTGCGTAAATCAGACGGGGCAGTCAGATGGATGACGGCGCTAGATGGAAGCGGCGAGCTAGGCTCAGCTAAGCCTGGAACCGTTACGGAATATTTTGGTCCTGTTGTGGCCTCTGGCATGGTGCATGTCTTATCAGAGGGGGGCAAGCTGGTTAGCCTGAACGCTGAGACAGGCGCAGAAGTTTCCAGTCAGTCTTTAGGTAGCAAGGTTAATATCCCCCCGCAAATCGCTCAATCTAGCTTCATTTATCTGACAGAATCCGGTCAGCTAAACGTAATGCGCTAAAGCTGATGAGTGTTACTCTTGCCATTGTTGGACGGCCAAATGTTGGCAAATCCACTTTATATAACCGCCTGACTGGCACTCATCATGCGATTGTTGATGACCAACCTGGTGTTACCCGCGACCGCCGTGAGGGGGATGCCTATCTAGCAAGTATGGAATTTCGCCTGATCGATACAGCTGGACTGGAAAAAGCAAAAGCAGGTAGCTTGCAAGACAGAATGCGAGAGCAAACAGAGATGGCGGTAGCGCAAGCCGATATCACGTTGCTAGTGATTGATGCGCGCGCAGGTATCTTGCCAGATGATGTGCATTTCGCGCGTCAGATACGAAAATCTGGAACCAGCGTGATTTTGCTTGCTAATAAATGCGAAGGTAAAACAGGGGCAGAAACACTGGCCGAAGCATGGCAATTAGGGCTAGGCGCACCCGTACCGCTATCTGCAGCACATGGTGACGGGCTGATAGATTTGTTTGATGCCCTGCGCGAGACGGCGCGTGAAATAGGTCTTGAAGATGCCCTTTTTGCGGCCGCAGATGCCAGCAAAGAAAAAGCAGAAGAGATTATCATACCAGAAGATGAAGATGGGCCAGATGTTTGGATTGATGACCGTGATAAGAGCCCGATCCGAATGGCAATTATTGGCCGCCCGAATATGGGCAAATCTACTCTTGCTAATACTTTGCTTGGCGAATCACGTCTCTTAACAGGCCCAGAAGCAGGGATTACACGCGATAGCATCACCTTGCCCTTTGATTGGGAAGGTACAGCTTACGAGCTGGTAGATACAGCTGGTATGCGCCGGCAAGCCCGTGTAACCGACAGGATTGAGCGGTTGATGGTCAATGATGCTGAACGGGCTATCCAATATGCCAAGATTTGCGTGCTTATGCTGGATGCCCGACAGCCGCCTCATAAACAGGACATGGTTATTGCCCGCCAGGTTACTGATGAGGGGCGTGCGCTTATTATCGCCGCTAATATGTGGGATGATGTGGCGGACAAGCAAAAAGCGATGCAGCAAATAAATGACCGTCTGCAAACCTCGCTAGCTCAGGTGCGCGGTGTGCCAGTTGTACCGATTTCCGGGATGTATGGGCGCGGTTTGGATAAGTTGATGAAGGCCGCACATGATATTCATCAGAAATGGAACACACGGATTTCAACCGGCCGGCTAAATCGGTGGCTGGAGCCAATGCTGGAAGCCCATCCCCCGCCCATGTCACAAGGCAGGCGCTTGCGTATCCGCTATATGACGCAAGTCCGTACCCGCCCGCCAACATTTGCGCTGTTTGCCAGCCGACCCGTTGATATCCCTGAGAGCTACCTGCGTTATCTGATAGGGGGCTTGCGTGATGATTTTGGGCTAGAAGGCGTGCCAGTACGGATGATGCTGCGTAAGGGCAACAACCCCTATCAGCCTAAATCTTAAGACGCGCTTTATAATGTGTTTTCTATCTGGGTTATCAGCCTATCCAGTGTAGCACAGATAGCGATAAGGGCGGCACTATCTAAATAACCGTTAGCTTTTTTTCCCGCCACAACGCTACCTTTGGGATTTAAAAACAGGGTTCTATTGACCTCTATTTGCAGGACAGATACGCGTCTTTCAGCAGATTTATTAAAGCTAAGCCCATAGTGGCGGGTTGTATAGCCGCCTGCATAAGGCGCATTCCACCCCCAGCTATAATTTTGTGAACCCATCACCGTATCTATTACCTCAACCAGATGGGCAGGCAGGGTTGCACCATGCAGATTGCCAAAGATAAAGTCTGGTAACGCGCGCCGTGGGACAGGGGCTTTTTTCTGGTTAAATTGGCGCGCAGGGTCTGGCATAGAATGCAAATCTACCAGCAATATATGCGATGCTGTCTCCAGCATTGCCTCTAGCCGGTTTAATAGAAGTGTGTGATAGGGACGGTGACAGCGGGTGATAATCTGGGCGACTTCATCGGGACTAAAAGGAGCTGAATAAAGCAGCTCTCGCGCAGCGGACAGGCGCGGAATAACCCCATAACCTGCGGCAATGTAGGGCTTATATACAGAAGCAGGCTTAAATATCCCTTCTGGGCAAAGCTGTTTATCCATCGCTTCTTCTGGCCGGTTTAAATCGCATAAAGCGCGCCCTATTTGCGCAATCAGGGCAGGGCGGTGGGGGGCTGCTAGCATCAGACCCAGAATATCAGTGCCTGTATCTTCTAGCGTACGCGCGCGTGCTTGGCGAATATCATCAAACCAGCCATGTGGATAGCATCGCCCGCCATGCGGCACCGATAATATGCTTTTGGCTACTGCCTCTCCTTCTACGAGCAAGGGCTGTGGCAGCGCATCAAAATTAACGCTTATGCTCTCATTTGCAAGCCTCTCCCCATCCAGCGATAGATAATGCAAAGCAGCTTTATTTTGTGTGCTATCGAAAGCAGGGCCAGTTAGTGGCAGACGCGTGTCAAGGTAGGTTTGTTGTGTCACGTTTTTTTTGAACATAGCCCAAACACTACGTGGTTTTCAGGTGGCTCGGCAAATGAATTAAGCTATCTCTATAATTTTGAATCTTTTATCAGAAAGCCTAACCTTCCTATAAGCTTGACTTGATAAGCAATTCGCCTTAAATCTTGCCCTGCATTGGCACAAAGCGCATCAATGCATGGTTTAGATGGGTTGGGGAGCGTTAGCTCAGCGGGAGAGCACCACGTTGACATCGTGGGGGTCACTGGTTCAATCCCAGTACGCTCCACCATCTAAAAGCCCAAGCATACAGCGCCTTTTGGCGCTGTTTTGCTTTCTTTCTTGTTTATTGCGATTTCCTCAAATATCATCAGAATATCGACTAAGTGTAGACATAGTGTAGACACGGGATACCCCCCCTCAAGAAAACAGATAAGGGGTGCAGATGAGAAAAAAGCTAACCGCTAGCGTATTGGCTAAGCTCAAAGTTCCAGAAGGCAAAGCGTCGATAAAGCTTTTCGATAGCGAAGTATCAGGCTTGGGTGTTCGATTGATGGCTTCTGGTGTGAGTTCGTTTATCTTCGAAAAGCGTCCGAAAGGGAGTGTGCGGCCTAAGCAAATCACCATTGGCCGATGCACAGATATGTCTGTTGACCAAGCGCGGCTCAGAGCGCGCGAGCTTGCTTTTGCCTTCTCTTCTGGTAACTATCTTGAAACTACGGCAAACTTAAATGCCCTACCTTTTTTTGAGGACTTAATAAATCAATTTGACGATATTCATCTTAGAGATAAATCGACGCGATATAGGTCTGAAACCCTAGGCTACCTGCGTCGTTACTCTATTAAGCCATTGGGAGGTCTTCGGGTTGACCAAATCAGACGAAACCATGTCTCAAATATCATTACGCCGTTATTGGCAAAAAATATGAACCCCACAGCTCAATCTGTGTGGGGAGCGACCTCTGCAGTTTTAAGTTTTGCTGTTAGACTGGGTTATATTGATAGCAATCCCCTTATTGGCTCACCCCCTAATTTCAATAAAAAGCCTAGAGAACGTGTACTAACCCTCAATGAGCTATTATGCATATGGGATGCTACAAACACTCTATCAGCGCATCATGCGGCCGCTATACGCTTGCTAATCCTTGTTCCGATGAGAAAAACTGAAATGTTGGGCTCTTTTTGGAATGAGTTTGCTAACAATTGGTTATTAGTTCCATCTGAGCGAACTAAAAATAGTGACCCTATGGCTTTGTTTTTCAGCGATTATGCTGTGGAACAACTTCCTAATAGACGGAACGACACCGATATAATTTTTAGCACTAATGGCAAAGCACCGATGGTGTTGGGAAGTAAGGTTAAAAACAAGCTCGAGGCAGAGTTAAATCTACCACAATGGCAGTTTCATGACTTCCGGCGCGCATTCTCAACAATTATGCACGAGCAATCTGCAGACCATTTTGCAATAGAGGCATGTTTAAATCATCGTGATAACACCAGAAGAGGCGTTTCAGGTGTCTACAATAGAGCTGAGTATAAAGACCGAAAGAGGGTAATTCTTCAACAATGGTCAGACATAGTGGAGGCCGCTGTTGGATAAAATTGAGTGGACGCATGAGCAACTTAACGCGTTTGAAGCTCTCGAAAAAGGTGAGGTGAACGAGCTTATCAAGTTATTGGTGAGCGATGGAGTGCTCAACGAAGCACTTAGAAATAGGCTCTCAAAGCAATTATCCGAAGGAAATTTTGTTTGGCATCCCAAAAAAGCAAAGATTGGGCGGCCTGCAAGCAAAAGGTGGGATGATTGGGCATGTATTGGACTGGCTAGGCGTAAAAGTGAGCTTATCGAGCAACATCCAAATTGGCGGGTCATAGATGTTGAATATCAGATGGTCGACGAATGCGCGCTGAATGTTGATGACTTAAGAAAATATGTTACTGAGGGTAAAAAAATTCTCTCCTACATGGCTGATAAACCTGAAATGGAATGGGCAAGAAACATCTTGTTTTTTCTAGAAAAATCATAGGGGCTAAAGCCCCATACTTAACCCCCTAAAGCAGTTTATAGAAGTTGGCATTCTAAAGCTCACGATTCACTAACGATGGAGCTACAGAATGAAATTACTTAAACGACCAGAAGCCGCAGAGTATCTAAAATCTAAAGGTGTTCGGTCTTCTGCTGTTACCCTTGCTAAGCAAGCCATGACAGGTGAGGGGGCTAAATACGCTCTCATAGGCGGCACAGCATATTATAAGCATGAATGGTTGGATGAGTGGCTGGAAAGTCAACTGAAGCCTCAGACGCACTCATATGCCCACATGTCGCAGAAAGGAGGGTGTAATGAGTGAAAAACCCTCAAAATTTGAGCAGTTTTTGTCAGAGCTTGATGAATTTAGTACTGACCAGCGCAACAAAGCACTCGCGTCAAAACCCCCCGAATTTTGGGGGGCTAAGGGGCTTGGCAAAATTGGCCATAAGAAGAGGCCAATTCTCAAAGCAATCAGAGCAAATTGCTTAGATTGTTGTGTGCATCAACCTAAAGAAGTTAGGCTTTGCCAAGCGGTAAACTGTCCTCTCTGGCCGTACCGAATGGGCACAGACCCTTTTCGCAAAGGAAGAGGGGGTGAAGATGCCTAACCCGATGAAACAACGCTTTTCGCGCAAAGCAAAGCGTAAGGGGCAGTATGAGGGCGTTGAAGAGCAATATAAGAAGCTCACACACCACATGCTTGGCTCTGATGCTTGGAGAGCGCTCAGCGGCAGTGCATTGAAGGTCTATTGTGAAATCTGCCGCCGTTATAACGGACGCAACAATGGCCAGATACATATGAGCCAAGCTGAGGCCGCTCGATTGCTTCACCTTGGCAAGTCATCTGTCAAACGAGGGCTGGTTAACTTGGTTGAGCTAGGCTTCATTAAATACGCCCACAAGGGCAGTTTTTACGGGCGTATGGCGGCAACCTTTATACTGACTGACAAAAGCCACAAGGGACACCACCCAACTAATGAGTGGCTTCAGTGGAGGCCCCCTGAGAGCAGGCGATATAGAGGTCGGGAAGTATAGCCTTCGGTCTCAAATCGGTTCGATGAAGCGCAAATTATAGGCCTAAATCGTGCTTTTTAGACCACGAAAACCTAAAAAACCCTGTCAGATTTGAATCAAAACAGTCTGACGGGGTCATTTCAGAACCACCTATATATACCATGTAGGGTAGGAATTACCCTTATATTTGGGGTCGATTGTGACGCTAGTGTGATAGGGTGGGTTTATGTAGTTGATGTAACGAAATTATCAGTCCGATATGTTGTCGGAGGGCAAAGGTTTTTTCTTCACCATTTTATGTGTTTTGAGCACTGACGGGTCAGTTCCTTCATAGCAATGGCATCTGCATTTCTAGGCGATTTGGCTTGCTCTAAATTTAATTCTAAATCCGCTAAAACTGTTGGACTTTTATTTGTTGTTTTAGCCAGTTTTTCATACTCACGCTCTGTGATTTGCGCCTGTAGTGACAAACTTGGCAAGACACTATCTGGCATATCTGGAAAGATTTCTTTTGTTTTGTGTTTCATGCACTCAACAAATGCGCTTTTTTTATCAGGTTCCTGCACTGTTGCCGAAGCTTCAACTAACTTTGGTTCAGAGGCCATCGTACAAGCAGTCAAATTGAGCAAAATAAAAAAGGCAAAAACACGCATAACATCCTCCAATTACCAGAAGCAGTGTTTCAGAGACCGTTATATTTGCCAAGCTTTAATAGAGCTATTTATTTGGTTCACTCGAAGCAGAAAAAACAGCTCTTACCCTGCTTACTGTATTACATTTTGAGCAATTTGAGGCCGTCTCGGATGAGCGCTCGTTTGCTTTGAACTGGCTGATTATTACCTCGCTATTGCACTTACTACAATGCCCAGCATCCAAGTACGGAGCCCCCCATTTTTTATACCAATCCTCGGCGTCTATTTTTAAAAGCCAATAGTCAGGCAAACCTGTGTTGTTCTCAGAGTGAAAATTTACCCATTGGATTCTTTTATTATCTAAGGGCTCATTAGAGCCGCAAACATAACAGTTTTCAGAACCAAGAATATGAGGCAAAACGGGGATAGGTGAATCTCTATGAGGCCACCCCTGCCAAGTCTCTATTATGTTTTGCGCGCATTTATGACAAAATGTTAGCATGAACCATCTCATTAACTCATAGAGGTTAGGCTAGCTAATTATGTTCACAGTCACAACTGAACAAATAAATGAGATAAAATCGTCAATCAAGCGGCCTCTAGAGGCACAGAAAATATTGTTTGAGAGCCTAGAGCTCTCATCAAATGATTATGCCCCTCAAGAGGAAGAAATAATCGATGCCCGTTGCGCTATATCGAGGGACAGCTTTGATACTGAGGCTGTGCTAGCTGAGCCATTAGACTACTTGCTTGACCTACCTGATGAGCGAATAGCTGAACTCTCCGCTGGAGCTTCTGTTACACCAGATGAGCTTGAAAAGTACTATCAGAATGAGGCTGAGAGAGCGGCTGAAGGTTCAGCAGACACATTTGCTGTTATCTTTACTTTTGGTGATGGTGAGCGAGAGGTATATGGCCTTTGCATCGATTTAATGATGGGGCAAGGTGGTAACGAAATCATAGACTTCTTTGGCTTTTTTGAAACTGTTCTAGATGCAAATAAAGCCCGTGACCGTATTACTGAATATGTGATAATTTAAACGTTTGTAGGGGCTTCAAAATGTACGATGTAACGACAGAACAAATGAACGCCGTACTTCGCACTTTAGGTAAATCGATGGACGCCCAACAGACTGTTTTTGACGAATTGGATTTTAACCCCTACGACAATTATTCTAAAGGTGTTGGTGATATAAGCGGCATTATTATAATCCCTAAACGAGATATAGAGAACCGTCTTAAAGAAGAACAGGAGGACCCATTTTATTGGGAACGCTTTTCAGAAGAAAGAATGAAGAAAATTGAGGCTGGAACACCCTTAACCAATGAAGAGATTGAAATTATAAAGGCGACATACATTGATGAGTGTATTGCTGATGATAGCAGTTTATTCGCCGCACTTACAAACATTTCAGATGGAGAGCGAACGGTATACGTTCTTTACACAGAGCAAACACAAGGGCAAGGCGGTTTGCATATCGTAGATTTCTATGGCTTCTTTGAAACAGTGAAAGCAATGCAGAAGGCAATTCAAACGTTTGAGGATGTCATTTTCCATGACATGTTTGCTTGATGATAGAGATTAGCTCCCAGCAACTTGCCCGATTGAAATCAAACATTCACCGCGCATTAGAAGAGCAGTCTAACCTTCTTAATGAGTTCAACATTTGTCTTAATGACGATGATGCAGAAATCGACGTTGATAATTGCTTTGTTGCGACTGAAGAGGAAATTGTAGAGTGGATAGAGGAGCAAGAAGGTAGCAGTGACTTTACCGACGCCCAGAAAGCTGATTTGAGGGCATCATACATTGAGAGCTACCCAGAGTTTTATCCAGACATAGGCGCTAAATATATCGTCACCAACGAGCTTTCTGACGGGAAGGAGAGCGTCTTTGGGCTGTCACTTCAGGCCAATCAAGGACAGGGCGGGATGGAGCTTTTGCAGTATTATGGTCTGTTTACCTCGCGTGATGATGCTCAGTCCGCCGCAAAAGCTCTAAACGGGCTAGTGTTCATTTAAAAAAAAAGGGACTGCCCGCAGGCAGTCCAAGTTCAGGGAGGAACGTTGCAACCTCATCGATTGCAACCACCTACATAGACGGTTGTTGTGGCAGGTTTGTGAATCAAATGTGTTGAGACTGTGACATTTCTGCCATATCACCTAGTTGGGTGATACTGCTCCAACAGCTCTACAACATCGTCTGGATAGAATGCCTGCATTACATTCCAAGCACCCCAGATTTCATCATCAGTTATAGTCGAAACATCTCCACTATGGCGGTCAAATACGCCGCCAAGAGCCTTATCTAAGCTTGCTTCCTGACCTCTACTGAGATGATGCAATTTATGCCCTAGGACATGCGCTACCTTATCGTTCATGGCTTTGAGCTGTTCATTATCGATATTCATAGCCCCCCCCGTTTAAATATCAGAGGGGGTCAGGACGATTGGAGTACTGGTATAGCTATCCGTATGCTCTGCGCCAGTGAAGGAACGCTCCAGCTTGGCTATTTTCAGCCCAAACTCAGTCTGCTCATAGGTAATAAGTTCCTGCTTAACCACGCCGCTTGCAGGCTTATTGTCATCAGTATTATATAGGGAAGTATGATGAATGCTCATCTTATGCTCCTCCGCTTTAGTGCTTTAGCCCCAATGGCAAGGCGCACAAGTTGAAGATTAAACGCCTACTATGAAAGTTATAGAAAACATATTTTCAGTCAACTATTTCCAATCCGTAGATAACGGAATGCCGCACATTACTTAAGCTATGTTTTTATAGAGGTTTTTCTGAAACTCTATGAATGTCCTCTGAATTTCTTGCGGTGTTCCTAGCTTACGCTGTGCTGCATGGATGCTTCCGTACTTGGCAGTTAACACTGTACTTAATTTGCTGACATCTAGCTCATCCACGCCAACATCCACATAGTTCCGCAATACATACTCAACAAATTCACGCTGCGCGTCACTCAACAGATTATAGATATTGTCTTTGTTCGTCTCTACACGCGCTGCACGAGAAACAGGTGATTTGGCATAGGCAATATATTCCAACACATCAAACAAATCGCTGTCCTGTGCTTCTATGAGTTCCTGCAGCTTTTCCAAATCATCTTTGTGACAGCCAGCATCTTCTAACTTTTTCAGTAATTCCCTGCGTGTCATTGGATTTGCCCACAGTTCACGCAAACGTTCCTCACTCTCCAGCAATTCTGGTAATTTGAGCACATCAAAGAGACGCTTTAGAAACTCCTCAGCACTGATTGGCTTTCCATCAACATAAAAGTAGGTGCTGCTCATACTTTGAAGCTCACGCACTTTTCCGTCACTTAGCTTGATTTTAAGTTTAGTTTTTGGAGGGTCATCTTCACCACCACCGCCTGCGTCACCACCACCAGTGTCTCCACCGCCTCCGCCAGTGCCGCCACCTTCGCCGCCTTCTGGTTCAACAGGCTCACCATCCCATTCAGCGTCATTGAACATGTGATAGGCATTCACAAAATCAATAATTGTAAAGTAGTGCTTGCCCTCAAATAGCCGTGTGCCACGCCCTATGATTTGCTTAAACTCAATCATACTGTTCACAGGGCGCATCAATACAATATTGCGCACATTGCGGGCATCCACACCCGTTGTCAGCTTTTGGCTTGTAGTTAGAATTGTAGGTATCGTTTTATCGTTATCTTTGAACTGGTTCAGATAGGTATCACCAATCGCCCCATCATTTGCCGTCACACGCACACAGTAGTCAACGCTGGGACTATCTGCTGTCTGATTGATTAAATCACGTATCATCCCTGCATGGGCTTGGTTGGCGCAGAAAACCAATGTCTTTTCATTGGGATTGATGGCGGCAAGCATGTCTTCCACACGTTTTTTTTCTCGCTCTCTTATGACGATTGTCTTGTTGAAATCCTTTTCTGTATAGACGTGCCCTTCATCTACTTCACCTTCAATCACCTCATCGTCAGGCGTGTAGATATATTCATCTATCGTTGTTTGGATGCGTTTGACTTTGAAGGGCGTGAGAAAGCCATCCTGTATGCCTTCTTTTAAGCTGTAGGTGAAAACAGGCTCTCCAAAATAGGCATAGGTGTCCGCATTGTCTTTACGTTTTGGGGTGGCTGTTAGCCCCAAATGAACAGCACCTGAGAAGTAATTGAGGATATCTCGCCAGCTACTTTCATCATTGGCGCCGCCTCTGTGGCACTCATCAATGATGATTAAATCAAAGAAGTCTGGTTCATATTTACCAAAATAGGGTTCACCATCTTTGCCACTCATAAAGCTCTGAAAGATGGTGAAAAAGACACTACCATTTTTGGGGACTTCACCGCGTTTGGCGATGTCATTGGGTGTGATGCGAACCAGCGCCGCATCATCAAATGCCCCAAAATCCAAATAGGCTTGGTTGGCTAGGATATTTCTATCTGCAAGGAATAAGATACGAGGCTGACGCTTGCCATCACGCTGTAGTGTCCAGCGGCTTTTGAATAGCTTCCATGCTATTTGAAATGCAATGAAAGTTTTGCCAGTTCCTGTTGCAAGGGTGAGCAAAACACGCTGCTTTTTTTCTGCTATCGCTTGAACGGCATTGCTGACGGCAAGTTGCTGATAATAGCGGAGTTGTCTTGTGCCATTGAAATCTTCAAACGGCACATTGCTAAACTTATCTAGCCATTCATTGCCACTACCGTAAACACGCTGCCAGAGTTCTTCAGGTGAGGGAAAAGCGTCAACTTCGCCTTCAGTGCCATTGACGTGGTTGATTTCGTAGATGGCTTTACCATTCGCAGCAAAGCTTGTTTGAAGGCGAAGTTTTTGGGCATAAAGCTTGGCTTGTGCAACACCTTCTGACACGTCCAGTTCGTTGCTTTTGGCTTCTACGACAGCAAGCTTGGTATTTTTATATTCCAGTATATAATCAGCTTTTAGCTGTCCTGTACGAATACCACTGGAACGGATTTCACCAGCATTAATATTGTATTCCCGCCTTACCCGTATGCCCGTTTCAGCACTGGTAATCCAGCCAGCAGCTTCAAGCTGTTTGTCTATATATTCTGCACGGGTATCAGCTTCGTTCATGCTGCCTCACTTTGCAGTTCTTGTGCGAGGATGGCTGATTTTAGTGCCTGAATTTTTGATAATTTTTTGTTTAGAAGTGTTTCAACAAGCTTAATACTGTCTCTCAAGTCACGTGCTTTTTCTGCTATAGCTTGCTGGGTAATCTTGTTGTGTATTGGAAGTTCAACCGCCCCTAAACGCTCCAATGCCAATTTGGGTTGAGCTGCAGTTCTTGTTTGAGCTATTGCCTGTTTTTCAAAACTTGAGGATGTTGTGAAAAAATAGAAATAGTTCTTATCACACTTTTCATTGAGCACAATTTTAGCAGCATTCTCAGTTAAATTTGCACCATCAAGTGATTGCGGAATAATACCAGTTTTGCCAATTGTCCCAGCTATACTAACGTAGACATCTTCGCTTGAGATAGTGTAACGGGAGATTTCACTATGAATTTCCTCCGTAATATATTGAACAGACTTTTCATCGATTGTTCCAAAATTTGTAAAATCTGAAACTCGTATGTATGGATAGCTTGTTGGCTCAACCTGAAGCTTTTTTCCTTTTGGCAGGCGTTTTCCACCTTTAATTTTTGAAATTGTCGATAATGGAACAACTGGCACAGACTTATCTGAGAAGTAAATTTCGGTAATGCCACTTGCATATAACTTTCGTACCTCCCTAAGTTTTTTTTCAGTAATTGTTGCCATGCTATCAATCTCAGCAAAGGCGGCATCAAGTTTGGCTACGATGCGTTGCTGCTCTGCGAGTGGGGGGAGAGGAATACTAACGTTAGCAAGCGTTTTCCCAGAAATTTCTTTGAAGGTTGTGCCAGTACCTAAATCATTAAGAAGTTGCTTAGATGAAAACAGGAAGTAGTAAAGGTACTCGACGGTTATCTCATTTGTTGTAACTAAGCCTTTGCAACCTTGATTGAATGACATTTCAACTTCATTAATAAACACATGTCCAATGGGTGCACGGCATGACAAGATTACAGACTGGGCGGGAATTAACTTAGCCGACGAATTATTTAACCCTTCGATTGTTATTTTTCGTTCAGTATTCGCAACATATCGACTATTAAGTTTACCCATGTCTTTAGGCGTAAGCCATCGAACATCACCTTCCCAATAGTCCTTTACGTTAGATTTTGGTGTGCCACCATTAAATATCTTACAAACATCCCCAAGCTTCACATTCTTCCACATCACAGCAACTCCTTAATTGCCTGGAATGCTTGAGCAGCTTGTGCATCCAGCTCTTCAATCTCTGCGATGATTTCTGCTGGCGTGCGGTTATCCACTTCTTCAACACGATTAGGGTTGTTAACTGTCAAATCCCATGTGTCTGTGTTGATGTCTGCAACGTCCACAAGCCAGCTGTTATCACTGAGCGCCTGAGTTTTGGACATCTCAACAAAATCAGCCAAATCCTTTTCATTTAGCGGATTTGTTTTGCCCATATTCCTGCCAACATTCAGCTGGTAATACCAAACCTTGTCTGTGGGTTTCCCCTTTTCAAAAAACAGCACAACTGTTTTAACGCCAGTTCCAATAAATGCCCCACCTGGCAAATCCAGCACCGCAAAAAGATTGCACTCTTCCAGTAACTGTTTGCGAAGGGCGATGCTGGCATTGTCTGTGTTGCTGAGGAATGTGTTTTTGATAACTACCCCGCAGCGCCCACCACTTTTTAAAATTTTGATGAAATGCTGAAGGAACAGATAGGCAGTTTCACTGGTTTTTATAGGGAAGTTCTGCTGGATTTCTGCACGCTCTTTACCGCCAAACGGAGGATTAGCAAGCACCACATCCACTCTGTCCTTTTGTTGAATATCAGCGATGTTTTCTGCAAGTGTATTGCTGTGGACAATATTAGGCGCCTCAACACCGTGCAGTATCATGTTCATAATACCAATCACATAGGCTAATGACTTTTTCTCTTTGCCAATAAATGTATTGTTTTGCAGTTGTTCGTAATCAGCTGCACTCAGCTCACCTTGCCCACCCATCCATGCGTAAGCTTCACAGAGAAAGCCTGCACTACCAACCGCACCATCGTAAACAGTCTCACCAATTTGTGGGTTAGTGACTTTCACAATGCTTTTTATGAGCGGACGTGGTGTGTAGTATTCACCGCCGTTACGCCCAGCATTGCCCATATTTTTGATTTTATCCTCATAAAGGCTACTGAGCTCGTGCTTGTCCTCATTACTGAGGAATTGAAGCTCATCTACCTTGTTGATTACGTCACGTAGAGCGTAACCACTTTGAAGCTTGTTGCGAACTTCATCAAAAATTTCACCTATTTTATAAGTGATGCTGAGAGGGTTTTCAGCGGTTTGTTTGAAGCTGGCTAGATGTGGGAAGAGCTTGAAATTCACAAAATCCCGCAAGTCATCGCCAGTCATTGCAGTATTGTAATCTAGCGTGCCATCAACTCTCTTTGGCGCTGCCCACTCAGCCCAACGAAATTCGCCATCAATGATACGGTTATAGCTTTCACCGTTAAGAAGTGCTGCCGTTTCCTTGTCAGCTTCAAAATCATCCAAGTATTTAAGAAACAGTATCCAGCTTGTTTGCTCAATGTAATCAAGCTCACTACTGCAACCAGCGTCTTTCCAAAGAGTATCGTCAATGTTTTTGAATGCTGCTTCGTACATATTTTTCTCAAATTGGCAATTTTGCTAATATTTTCATTTAACATGGTTTTATGTTATAAATATAGCCATGCGCAATAATCTTGGACAATTCATTTCTGGCCACAGCGGCAACGCTGGTGGCCGTCCTAAGGACGAGCACAGGGTAGCCGAACTAGCGCGCTCCTACACCACAGAGGCCATAGATACGCTTGTTGAGCTGATGCGCTCAGGCAAGGATGAGAGAGTGCGCGGCACGGCCGCTCAGGCGCTTCTGGATAGGGGCTGGGGTAAGGCTAAGGTGGAAGTGGTCACAGACGAAAAACAGGACTACATAGCCGCTCTGAAGGCCGTAAATGAGCGTCTGCGGCAGGCGTGAGAGCAGGGGCAATTCTTGGCACTACGCCCCCGCCCGATATTTTACTAGCCTGAACGGCTAAACATGTTAGTTTATGCGCATGATATCGCCTTATCCTGTTTTTATTGGTTTTTTCATCTATTCGTGCGGCCTTGGCACTCTATTTTCTCGAATAGGTGATATCCAGATTGCTATGGGCTTTGGGACGGCGCGCTTGGGCTAGCTCTTATTGGCTTGCCTGTTGGCCTGCAAAATTCGCTAGTAATAGTTGATAGAGTTTTGGGACGATATTCTGTCAGTCTCGTTTTCTGGTTAATGATTTAACAAACATAATGTCAAAGAAGGATTGATGCGTGACAAATAAAAAACGTGCTTTGTTGATACGCGCCATCGCCTTTATGATGGTTGGCGGGCTCTCGATGGTTTTAATGCAGGCATCTGTAAAACTGCTCAGTGATGCCTTGCACCCTTTTGTTATTACGCTTTTTAGAGCCTTGCTTGTCTTCATCATAATATTGCCAATTCTATTATGGAATGGGCTTGGCACGGTTAAAACATCATCTGTAAAATTGCAGGTAATAAGAGGAGGTGTTGGCGGGGTGTGTATGCTATGCATGTTCACAGGGTTCAGTCTTGTTTCCCTGCCAGAGGCAACATCACTTTTATTTACGGTACCCATTTTTGCAACTATTTTATCGGTTATGTTTTTATCTGAGCGTGTGGGAATAAAAAGGTGGGGGGCTATATTACTAGGGTTTGCTGGAATACTGGTAATTACAAGGCCAGATGTCTCTCTTAATTTAGGTCATTTATTGTTGCTAAGCGCCGCAATACTTTGGTCAATATCGATAGTAATTGCTAAAAAACTTACCGAAAAAGACACTATTATATCTATTACTTTCTGGCAGGCTATGGGATGCGTTCCGTTGGCGCTTATCGCGTCTTTATTTGTTTGGGAAACGCCAACTTTAACTCAGCTTCTTTATTTACTAGGCATTGCGGGACTAGGAACATTGGGACATGCCTTGGTATACGCGTCATTAAAACTAGGTAAAGTATCCTTTTTATTGCCCTTAGATTATATCAGAATTATTTGGTCTACCTTACTAGGATTTTTGCTTTTTGGTAGCTTACCCACTTTGTATCTTTATGCAGGTACGTTCCTCATTATAAGTGCAACAGCCTTTATTAGTTATCGAGAGATTCAAAAAAATAAGGAAATTTAATGGTTTTTAATAGGGTAAATTAGCGGTTGAGGCAGGCATGAAACGACTATTTTTCGTTAAATCTATGGTATTTTTTTTGAGCGTGATAATTTTTGGAAATATTACTCATGCAGCTATGATGGATAAAACCGAAGTCACAATCGGCCAGTTTTCTGAATTTATAGCCTCAACTGGGTTGGTTACGTATGCAGAACAACATGGTGGGATGGTCTATGAGGCTGGCTGGGTCGTGAAGCCTGATTGGAATTGGCGCTCGCCATACGGAGATGATGGGGAATTAAACGAGCCTGCTGTCCATTTGACGTTCTATGAGGCTGCGCAATACTGCAAATGGAAGGGTAAAAGACTGCCAAAAAAGCAAGAGTGGCTAGATGCCGGCTATACTGAAAATAGGGTTAAACCCACAGATGGCTACTTAACAGGTGTCACTTATCCATATCCGACTGGAGAGCTTCCAACGGGTGCTAACTGCTTGTCTGATTGTAATGCTGAGACACTTCTTGCGGATAAGAAAACAAATTATGTCTCTGTGTTAAAAAGAGGATTTGGTCATGCGCCTGCGGGTGTCAGCAAGCGAGGTGTGAATGGGTTATATGATATGGGGGCGAATGTCTGGGAATGGGCAGAGCTTTCAAATAGCATTGGGCAACAGGCAACCATGGGGGGGTCATGGTGGTATGGCGCCCGCCAGATGCAGGCAGATTATGGCGCTACAAAACCACAGGATATGGCGGTTGTTTATATTGGCTTTAGGTGTATTTCCGACTAATTGCAGCGGTTAGAAGGCTTCAGTTGTAAGCATTAGCGGGAGAAGAAGCGACGTATTTTCTAGCTTGCATTTCTATCCTTATTGCCCTTGCTATTAAGCACTCACACATTAAGCTTGAAAGCGATATCTGCTGCTGTAAGCTATCTAAAATTTAGGTTCAAACAATCATGAATGTTTCTAGCGCGGCTTTACGCTTGTTTCTGTTTATTCTTATTGGCAGTGGCATTTCTTCAGGCCTTGTCGCTAGAGACAATTCTAGCAGGGGTTATGAAGTTTTATATAAAACAGAGTTCGGGGCAGTAGATGTGGGAAGCAGTCAGGCATCATGGCGGCTTAATGATACTCAATTCTCTATGAAGGGCATGTTTAAATCAGATGGCCTGACAGCATTATTCACTGAATTTAAGGGGTTTATAAGCGTAAAAGCGGTAAAGCAGGGGCAAAACTGGCAAGGGCAACAGATTGATATGGCCAGTATCTATAAATCAAAATCAAGAACATCTGAAACCTCTTGGTCGCCTGACGGGGCAATAGCCACCACTAAGCTTGTCCCCCCTTTGGACTTGGATAAAGTTCATCCGCTTGATGAGGATATGAAGCGCGGTGTCACCGACCCCTTTAGCGCTATGATGACCATGCTTGA
>Ga0209138_1001834_pt1 | contig 17298 bp, 25 predicted proteins | sample SaaInl3SG_22_DNA_FD_184645 | JGI IMG/M metagenome (GOLD analysis project Ga0209138, IMG submission 184645) | Marine microbial communities from expanding oxygen minimum zones in the Saanich Inlet - ESP_153SG_22_DNA (SPAdes) (version 2) | ecosystem: Environmental > Aquatic > Marine > Intertidal...
TACCGACGCGTATAAAGCGGTGTTTCCTACGGTGGCACTGGCTATCGACAGTAAGTCGGCGGGGCGTTGGAACACTAACCACAAGGGCGAGTACTTCGCCTGTGGTATCGGGTCGTCAATCGCGGGCCGTGGTGCGGACTTGTTGCTGGTAGATGACCCGCACTCGGAACAAGACGTGCTGAGTGGCAACTTCGAGGTGTTTGAGCGGGCGTACGAGTGGTTCACATTCGGTGCGCGTACGCGTCTGATGCCCGGGGGCCGGGTAGCTATTGTGCAGACCAGATGGCACCTAGATGACCTGACAGGCCGTGTAACACGTGACATGGCGAAGAACGACAAGTCGGACCAGTACGAGGTCGTTGAGTTTCCAGCAATCTTGGAAGTTACGAACAAGAAGACCAAGAAGGTAGAGCAGAAGCCGCTCTGGCCTGAGTTCTTTGATATGGCAGCGTTGGAGCGTACTAAGGCGTCAATGCCGGTGTTTCAGTGGAACGCACAGTTTCAACAACAGCCCACAGCTGAGGAAGCCGCGCTTATCAAACGGGAGTGGTGGCAGTCATGGGAGTGGGAAGACCCGCCCCGCTGCGAGTATATTATCATGACGCTTGACGCCGCGGCAGAAACCCACAACCGTGCTGACTTTACTGCCATAACAACTTGGGGTGTGTTCCTCAACGAAGAGACAAACGCGCACAACATCATACTACTAAATAGTATTAAGGAGCGTTTGGAGTTCCCGGAGCTGAAGCGAGTGGCTATGGAGACATATCAGGAGTGGGAGCCTGATTCGTTTATCGTGGAGAAAAAGAGTGCGGGTACGGCGCTGTATCAAGAACTACGCCGCACAGGTATGCCCGTGCAGGAGTTTACTCCGCACCGTGGGTCAGGGGACAAGTTGGCCCGACTAAATTCAGTTGCAGATATCGTGGCATCAGGTATCTGTTGGGTACCACAGACTCGCTGGGCCGAAGAAGTTGTAGAGGAAATCGCTGGATTTCCGTTTATGTCGCATGATGACCTCGTTGATGCTACAGTGATGGCACTGATGCGGTTCCGTAACGGTGGGTTTATTCGACTGCCGTCTGATGAACCGGAAGAGGTTCAATATTTCAAACACCGCCGGGGCGGTTTCTACTGAGGATTAGGCTATGGCTATCGAAAAAGGAATGTATTCTGCCCCAATGGGTCTGGAAGACGAAGAAATGGAAACAGAAGGTCAAGAACTTGACCTAGAGATCGAGATTGTGAACCCAGAGTCCGTGACTCTCGAGAACGGGGACATGGAGATTACTCTAATTCCCGACGCCGAACTTAGCGACATGGCAGATTTCGACGTTAACCTCGCGGATGTCATGGAAGAAGGTGACCTGCAGGAGCTGTCTGATGACTTGGTGGGGCTTATCGAGGCCGATATGGACAGTCGGAAAGACTGGGTGGACTCATACGTACAGGGTCTGGACGTGCTTGGCTTCAAATACGAGGAGCGTACGCAGCCTTGGGAAGGCGCGTGTGGGGTGTTCTCCACAATCCTCGCCGAAGCCGCCATACGGTTCCAAGCTGAGGCCATGTCAGAGACGTTTCCAGCCGCGGGACCTGTGAAGGTTAAGGTCCTCGGCAGCGAGAACAAAGAGAAGATTGAGGCCGCACAGCGCGTCAAGGCCGATATGAACTACGAGATCACCGAGCGGATGGTCGAGTACCGGTCTGAACACGAGCGGATGCTCTACAGCCTTGGTTTGGCTGGCTCCGCGTTCAAAAAAGTGTACTTCGACCCGAATATGGGCCGTCAAGTGTCTATCTACATTCCCGCAGAGGACGTGATTGTGCCGTATGGCGCCAGTCACCTAGAGACAGCTGAGCGTGTGACACACGTCATGCGTAAAACTAAGAACGAGCTGGCTAAATTACAGGCTGGGGGCTTCTATCGCGACGTCGATTTGGGTGATCCGGTCCCATATCACTCCGATATTGAGGAGAAGAAGGCCGAAGAAGGCGGATTTAACCTAACTGACGACAATCGGTACGCTCTATACGAGTGTCACGTGGAGATGAACGTCCCCGGGGTCGACGATGAGGACGAATTGCCCAAACCGTACGTCGTTACCATCGAGCGTGGGTCAGGTGAGGTCCTCGCAGTGCGTCGTAACTACGACGAAGAAGACACACTACGCCTAAAAAACCAATTCTTCGTACATTATCCCTATGTTCCGGGCTTTGGCTTCTATGGTTTGGGCCTGATTCACATCATCGGGGGTTATTCTCGCGCAGGGACAGCACTTATCCGCCAGTTGGTGGACGCAGGGACACTGTCGAACCTGCCGGGGGGCTTGAAAACACGTGGTTTGCGCATCAAAGGCGACGATTCGCCTATCGAGCCGGGTGAATTTAAGGATGTAGACGTGCCGTCGGGGTCAATCCGCGACAACATCATGCCTCTGCCTTATAAAGAGCCGTCCCAAACACTCCTTACGTTGTTAGACCGTATTACACAGGAAGGACGCCGCCTCGGGGCTATCTCTGACCTGAATATATCGGATATGTCGGCAAATGCGCCTGTGGGCACCACACTCGCCCTGCTTGAGCGCACTCTGAAGCCTATGGCAGCGGTCCAAGCACGCGTCCACTACGCGATGAAGCAGGAGTTTAAGCTCCTCAAGGCTATTATTGCCGAGCACGCCCCCACAGAGTACGCTTACGTGCCTGAGAGAGGCGAGGTGAGCGCGCGTCAGATGGACTATATGATGGTGGATGTGATCCCTGTCAGCGACCCTAACAGCTCTACAATGGCTCAGCGGGTGGTCCAGTACCAAGCGGTGCTCCAGATGGCTCAGCAGGCGCCTCAGATTTATGATCTGCCTATGCTGCACCGTGAGATGATGGAGGTGTTGGGTATCAAGAACGCAGACAAGATCGTTCCGACACGCGAAGATGCGAAGCCTACAGACCCAATCAGCGAGAACATGGACGCGCTAATCGGCAAGCCGATGAAAGCGTTTATCTATCAGGACCACGAAGCGCACATTGCTACGCATACAGCGTTCCTGCAGGACCCCATGATCGCCCAGATGATCGGGCAAAACCCGCAGGCGAAGCAGATTCTTGCTTCCTTGCAGGCGCACATCGCCGAGCACCTTGGCTTCCAGTACCGTCAGCAGATCGAAGAACGTCTTGGCGCGCCGCTACCCGCACCAAACGAAGAGATGCCCGAGGAAGTCGAAGTACAACTGTCTCGTCTGGTTGCGGACGCTGGTAAACAGCTTACGCAGGCCCATCAGCAGCAAGCTGCGCAGAAAAAGGCGCAAGAGCAGGCCAAAGACCCACTCATCCAGATGCAGCAGGCTGAGCTCCAGATCAAAGCGCAGGAAGTACAGCGTAAGTCTCAGAAAGACCAAACAGACGCCGCGCTACGTAATGAACAGCTCAAACTGCAGAAAGCTAAGGCAGCTGCAGATTCTATGATGAAGGCTGAAGAAATCAACATTGATAAAACCGAACTCGCTATCAACGCCGAAGTAAAAGGTGTGGAGATGGACCGAGCGCGCCGTGAGGCGCAAGTCAAGACCGCCGTGGAAATGGCGAGGTTGACACAGAAAAAACCTAGAGGAGAAGGTGAATAACATATGGCAAAAACCGTCTTTGACGTGCTTACAAATAACATCGACGAGCAAATCTCGTCCGCACAAGTATACCTGACCGGGGGTGCTCCAAAGGACTACGCCGCGTACAGGGAAATTGTTGGCTTAATTCGGGGTCTCGAAGCCAGCAAGTCTTACATCGAAGACCTCTCGCGCAACTATATGGATGACAACGATGACTAAAGCAGCAGTTAAAATCAGCGAAGAACAAGAGTTTGAACAACAACTCCCTAAACCAGTAGGCTACCGCCTGCTCATCGCTTTGCCGCAGGTCGCGGACACTTATGAGGGAACAAGTATCCTTAAAACCGACTCTGAACGTGGCAGAGATCACATCATGTCTATTATCGGGTTGGTCGTGGATATGGGCAATGATGCTTATGGAGATGAAGCACGGTTTCCTGATGGCCCTTGGTGTAAGACCGGAGACTATGTGATGTTCCGCATGAACTCTGGCACACGGTTTACCATCGGGGGTACTGAGTACCGTTTGATGAATGACGATTCGATTGAGGCAGTCGTGGCTGATCCTCGGGGTATCACACGCGCATAGGGAGATGCACAATGCCGTTTCAAAAAGTAGAATACGAGTTTCCTGATAATCAGGAAGAGACAGTAGACATCGAGATTGAACCCTCGTCCGCGGAGCCAATGAATCGTTCTGGTAAAGCTAAAAAGGGCGAAGTCGAAGTAGATGTGGAAGAAACACCTAAGCAGAAGGCTAAGAAGCCCGCTGATGACGATGATGACTTTGACGTAGACGTTGTTGACGATACGCCGAAAGCAGATCGTAACCGCAAGCCATCCGATCCACCTGAAGAAGTTACTGATGAAGAACTGGAAGATTATTCCGATAAGGTTCGTAAACGCATCAAGCACTTTAGTAAGGGGTATCATGACGAACGGCGGGCGAAAGAAGAGGCATTACGCGCTAGAGAAGAATTGGAGCGCGTCACTCAGCAGCTACTGGAAGAGAATAAAAAACTCAAAACAAGTAGCACAAAGAGTCAAACGGCTCTTATCGCACAGGCAAAGAAGAATGCAGAGACGCAGCTAACTTCTGCTAAAACTGCATACAAAACCGCCTATGACTCTGGGGACGCAGACGCTGTGCTCGAAGCGCAAGAAAAGCTCTCCGATGCTAAGTCTAAGCTCGATAGGTTAGCAAACATCAAGGTACCAACTTTACAGGAAGACGAAACGCCTGTACAATCGGCACCAGAAGCATCTACACCCGCCCCGGCTCCACAGGTCGACAAGCGGGCCTTGGATTGGAAAACTGATAATCCTTGGTTCGGATCAGACGATGAGATGACGAGTTTTGCGCTGGGGCTGCATAACAAACTCGTCAAAGAGGGCATCAGCCCTCAAGAGAGTGAATACTACGAGAAGATTAATTCTCGTATGCGTCAGGTCTTCCCAGATCAGTTCGAGGGAGACGAAACAGAAGTCGAGGTGGCCCCGGAGCCGAAGCGTAAAGCACAGGTTGTAGCACCAGCAACGCGCAGTACTGCGCCGAAGAAGGTGACACTAACTAGAACCCAAGTGCAGATCGCGAAGAGGCTTGGACTTACCCCGCAACAGTACGCCAAACAGGTTGCATTAGACATGAGGAAACAAAATGGCTGAGAATCGTATCAACCGTGAGCTTGAGACTCGCGATAAAAACGTCCGTAAACGGAGCTGGCAGCGCCCGGAAACACTTCCATCGCCGACTCCTGAAGATGGATACGAATTTCACTGGGTTCGCGTAAGCACCCAAGGTCAAGCCGACGCCACTAACGTTTCTTCGAAACTGCGTGAAGGTTGGGAACCCGTGAAAGCGGCAGATCACCCAGAAATTACCATGGTTACAATCGAAAACGATCGGTTTGCTGATAACGTGGTGATTGGTGGGCTTATGCTGTGTAAGGCACCTACAGAGTTGGTTGAGGAGCGTACGGAATACTACGATACTCAAACTAAGTCTCAGATGCACTCGGTGGACAACAACTTCATGCGAGAGAACGATCCTCGTATGCCGCTCTTTAACGAGCGTAAAACGAAGGTCACATTTGGTAACGGAACTTAATAGGAGCTAAAGATGGCTTATCCTACTGTTAGCGGACCTTACGGTCTGGTTCCGGTGAAACTGTTGAGCGGGACCCCTTTTGTAGGGGGTGTATATCGTTCGATGAAGATTGCTAGTGGTTATAACACTACGATTTTCTTCGGGGATGCCGTGAAAATTGTCACCGGTGGTACTGTCGAGCGCGATGCGTTTGACGCCGCAATGACACCTGTGGGTGTCTTCATGGGCTGCAAATACACTGATCCAAACTTGGGTTATGAATTGTATAGCCAGTCGTTCCCAGCAAATACTGTTGCGTCCGACATTGTCGCCTACGTTGCAGACGCAACTGACCTGTTGTTCAAAGCCGCCGTCGTATCTTCGGGTACAACTATCGGTGACTTGGCTCTGACAGACATCGGTGCGAACGTCGCTGGTGTAGACAACACAGGCGATTCTACTTCGGGTAACTCCCGTGGCGCGATCTCCGATACGTCTGCAACAACAAACACTCTTCCTTTCCGCATCGTCGGTTTGGTTGAGGAAACGAAAAACAGCTCGGGTGGTTACACTGAGGCCTACGTCAAATGGAACGCAGGTCACCAGTATAGCAACACGACTGGCGTATAAGGAGTGATGTAACATGGCTATTTCACGCGCCCAGCTACTGAAAGAACTCCTTCCCGGACTGAACGCTCTGTTCGGCATGGAGTACGCAAAATATGGCGAAGAGCACGCTGAAATCTTCGAAACCGAGTCGTCAGACCGGTCATTTGAAGAGGAAACCAAATTATCCGGTTTCTCAGCAGCGCCTGTTAAAGGTGAAGGTTCTGCGATTGAGTATGACAATGCTCAAGAAGCATGGACTGCTCGCTATACACACGAAACCGTCGCGATGGGCTTCTCAATCACTGAGGAAGCTATCGAGGATAACTTGTATGACTCTTTGTCAGCTCGTTATACGAAAGCGTTGGCTCGTGCTATGGCGTATACCAAGCAGGTTAAAGCCTCTTCGATCCTCAACAATGCGTTTGCTGCTGGCACCACATACGGTGACGGTAAAGCGCTTTGCGCAACGGATCACCCACTCGTGTCTGGCGGAACTAACTCGAACCGTCCAGCAGTCGCTTCTGATCTTAACGAGACTTCGCTTGAAGCCGCCGTTATTCAGATCAGTCAGTGGACTGACGAGCGTGGCCTGCTTATCGCCGCTCAGCCGCGTAAGTTGGTTATTCCACCTGCGCTGCAGTTTGTGGCAACACGCCTGTTGGAGACAGAAGGCCGTGTCGGTACTGCCGATAACGACCTGAACGCTCTGCGCTCAAACGGCTCGATCCCTGAAGGCTACACCGTTAACCACTACCTGACGGATACCAACGCTTGGTTCCTGATGACAGATGTTCCTAACGGTCTGAAGCACTTCACACGCGCTCCAATGGCTACTTCAATGGACGCAGACTTCGACACAGGTAACAGCCGCTATAAAGCGCGCGAACGTTACTCGTTCGGTGTGTCTGATCCGCTTGGTATCTTTGGTTCACCCGGAGCCTAGTATGCTCCCTCATGCGGGTTCCGTGTGAGTTGAGGGGGGCTACTTCGGTAGCCCCTTTCTTTTTGTTTAGACCTAGTGTATTCTGGCATTATTAGGGCAAACATCAGCTTTGTAGACAGGTTACCGCCCTCCTGACGTTGCATAGACTACAAAGCGAATCCTTATGCAAAGGGTACTAAAATGGCTTCGACTACATTTTCAGGTCCAGTGACCTCAACCGCTGGTTTCATTGGCGACATCAAAGTTCCAACATATACAGTTGCAACCGCCCCCTCCGCTTCTGATGCTGGGGCTGGTACGCTTGTGTACGTTTCCAACGGCGCAGCAGGCGCAGCTATCTTGGCCTTTTCTGATGGCACAGACTGGAAACGTTCGGACACAGGTGCCACAATCGCCGCAGCATAAGGAGTTAGGTTATGAGTAGGTTTAAAGCACCCTCTGCCGAAGAACTCGCACGGCGTGGACTATATCCTGATGGGTCTCCTATCAGGACTACTCCCGTTCGCGCTCGAAATGATGACGGTACGCTTAAAGCAGACGACCCTTCTACACCTGATGTGAATGAGGCGTGGGGAACAAAACCTGCTAAGAAGCGTAGCCGTCCTTCAAAAAAGAAGGGATAGCGAATGTCTAATTCAGACGTACAGTCAAAACGAGTCACCGCGGCAGCATCCTTGGGGGTAGGTCCAGCACGTATCCGGCAGGTTCAGGTGCTGACTACAGCAGGTGGCGCAGGTCGTCTTACCATCACCGATGGTTCTGGTGGGCGTACTGTGCTTGATCTTGACTTCCTAGCTTCAGATTCTCACTCCGTTAACATCCCAGATTGGGGTATTCGGTGTCAGGACGATGTGCTTATCACTGCGATGACCAACATCAGCGCGATGACAGTGTTCTACAGCTAGAGGTGCTCTATGCGGTGTTACTACAAAAAAGGCGGCTCAGTTAAGAAGTCCCCTGCGTGGACACGCAAAGAAGGTAAGAGCGAGTCTGGTGGCTTGAACAAAAAGGGTGTGGAAAGCTACCGAAAAGCCAACCCCGGAAGCAAGCTGAAGACCGCTGTTACTACCAAGCCGAGTAAGCTCAAGAAGGGGTCAAAGGCCGCTAATCGTCGGAAGTCTTTCTGCTCTCGTATGAAGGGTATGAAGGCCAAGAATACTAGCTCTAAGACGGCAAATGACCCAGACAGTCGTATCAACAAGAGCTTACGGAAATGGAACTGCTAGGTGGCTATTTCTCGTACCCAGATGAAAACCCAACTACGGGGGAATAAAATGCCCGCAAAAGGCTCAAACAAAGGCGGCAAAGTTGGCTATCATAAAATGCCTGACGGGACAATGATGAAAGACAGCGAGCACAAAACAAAGAAAGGTGAAACCGTGAAAAAATATCAAGCTGGAGGCGCCCCTAAGAAGTCCATGCGCCCTAAAATGCGTCCCAAAGACATGGAAGAGATGATGTCTAAACGGGGTGGTGCACCCAAGCAGTCCATGCGCCCTAAAATGCGCCCTGAGATGATTGGCAACACGCCCGGAAGCCAAGGCACACGCGGCATTGACCCAATGGAAAACTATGGCGCAGAGGGCGTTAAGCGTCTTACTGGCATGAAGGCTGGCGGCAAAGTTCGCGGCTGTGGTATGGCCCGTGGCGGTGCAGTGCGCCCCTGCAAGATGGTGAAAATGAAGGGTTCCTGATGCGCAGGTACTACAAAAAAGGCGGAGCGGTGAAAGACGCGTGTTATAGCAAGGTTAAATCCCGCTATAAAGTCTTCCCGTCCGCCTATGCCTCTGGAGCCATAGCTAAGTGCCGTAAGGCTGGCGCTAAGAACTGGGGCAACAAGGGGAAGAAGTAATGGCCGTTCGTAAGACAAAGGAAGGCGCAGCACTCAAACGTTGGTTCAAAGAGGACTGGAAAGATGTGCGCACTGGCAAGGCTTGCGGACGCAAAGAAGGTGAGAAGCGGGGCACACCGTACTGTAGGCCTACAAAGAAGGTGTCCAGCAAAACCCCGAAGACCAGCGGTGAGATGAGTACGCCGGAAAAGCGTAAGAAGATCACCGAGAAAAAACGATTAGGGCAACCTGCGGGTAAACCACGGCGCGTCTCTCCTGCAAAACGGAAGACTAAGAAATGACGACATCAGGCACCACAGCGTTCAACATGGACTTCACGGAGATCGCCGAAGAAGCATGGGAACGTGCAGGCCGTGAGATGCGTTCTGGGTACGACCTTCGTACCGCACGTCGTTCTATGAACTTGATGACTATCGAGTGGCAGAACCGTGGCATTAACTTGTGGACCATTGATGAGGGTACTGTCAGTCTGACTCAAGGCGTAGGCCAGTACGACCTACCTGCGGATACTATTGATCTGCTTGAGCAGGTAGTGCGTACAGGAAGTGGTACAACCCAGCAGGACCTGACCATATCTCGGATTAGCGTCAGCACGTACGCGTCTATCCCAAACAAAACGAACACTGGGCGCCCTATTCAGTTCTGGATCGAACGCCTACGGGACAACCCACGGGTCAACGTCTGGCCAGTGCCAGAGAGCGACGATTACACGTTAGTGTATTGGCGCCTACGCCGTGTCGAGGACGCAGGATCAGGTGTACAAACAGCGGATATGAATTTCCGCTTCCTCCCATGTCTGGTCGCTGGGTTGGCGTACAACATTGCCATGAAAGTCCCAGAATTGGCGCCACGTATTGATATGCTGAAGGCAACTTATGAAGAGCAGTTTAGGTTGGCCGCGGAAGAAGACCGTGAAAAGGCTCCTGTACGTTTCGTACCGCGCGTGGGGGTTATTAGATGAGCACGCGGTTTGCTTCAGCTAAGAAAGCGTTAGGTATATGCGATGTCTGCGGGTTCTCTTACAAGCTGAAAGAGCTAAAGGCGTTATATGTTAAAGGGCGTAACACTAACGTTCTTGCCTGCGAAGACTGCTGGAGCCCAGACCACCCGCAGCTTAGACTAGGAGAGTTTCCTGTAGATGATCCACAGGCACTACGTAACCCCCGTCCAGACACAGCAGAACTTATACCAGCGCGTGACTTCCAATACGGGTGGAGCCCTGTGGGCCTACAAGACCCATTTAACCTCGTTGACAACAACCTAGTGGGCACTGGATTTGTTGGGCAAGTTACTGTAATAACATCTTAGGAGATAACGCTATGGCGAACTGCAATACAACACGGATGAAAAAGGGCGGCAAAGTTACAAAGCCCAATAAAATGAACAAGGCTTCTAAGTCTAAAGGCGTAAAAGTGCGTGGCACTGGTGCGGCGACTAAGGGCCTGTATGCACGAGGGCCAATGGCATAAACAATGGATTATACTGAGCTGAAAACTAATATCCAAGATATCTGTGAAAATACGTTCACCGATGACCAGCTCGCTATGTTCACTCAACAGGCCGAGCAGAAGATATACAACACTGTTCAGCTACCCGCATTACGTAAGAACGTAACCGGGGCGCTAACCGCAGACAACAAATATTTGTCTGCGCCGTCAGACTATTTGTACACGTACAGCTTAGCAATCGTAGATGCGGTGGGGGACTACGTGTACCTACTAGATAAAGATGTAAACTTTATCCGTGAGGCGTACCCAAGCACATCTAGCACCGGGTTACCCAAGCACTACGCAAACTTTAACGATGATGCGTTCATTGTCGGGCCTACTCCCGACGCAGCATATACTGCTGAACTGCATTATGGCTATTACCCCGAATCCATTGTAACCGCAGGCACTACGTGGCTTGGGGATGAGTTCGATTCCGCGCTTTTGAACGGGGCGTTAGTCGAAGCGATTCGGTTTATGAAAGGAGAGCAGGACATGGTAGATATGTATAACAAGATGTTTACTCTATCTATTGGACTGCTCAAAAACCTTGGGGACGGTAAACTTCGGGGTGATACCTATCGTTCTGGTCAACCGAAAAACCCTGTAAGCTAAGGAGGTCATCATGGCAATCACGCAGGCAATGTGTACATCGTTTAAAAAAGCACTTCTCGATGGAGAAATGGATTTTAGTGGCGACACGGCACAAACGTATAAGATCGCGCTCTACACATCTAGCGCGTCACTAGACGCAACCACGACAGCGTACACTACATCTAACGAAGTTACTGGCACTGGGTATACTGCGGGGGGTAACACGTTAACTATTAGCACTAACCCCACCACATCAGGTACCACAGCGTACTTGGATTTTGCGGACACCACATTCTCTTCCGCAACTATCACGGCACGCGGCGCGCTTATTTACCAATCAGGTGGAGGCACCCCGGCGGTAGCAGTACTTGACTTCGGCGCGGATAAAACATCCACAGCGGGTGACTTTACTATTCAGTTCCCAACTGCAGACGCATCTAACGCTATTTTGCGCTTAGCATAAGTTAGTACGGAGGCTCCGCCGTGGCTAACATAACAGGATGGGGCCGCGGAACTTGGTCTGAAGGTGCATGGAGTGAACCGATACCGGCGACGGTGTCGGGCGTTTCCGCTACTGCTTCTTTAGGTTCAGTATCTGTTGTAGAGGGGGAAGGGGTCACCGTTACCCTGACAGGGGTCTCTTCTACGAGTGCGCTTGGTTCTGTTGTTGCTACTGGCGGAGTTTCAGCGCCTACTACGGGGCTTGAAGCTACTGGAGCTGTCGGTAGTGTGACTGTCGACGCTGCGGCTAACACCGCGGCTGTTGGTGTTGAAGCTACTGGGGAGCTTGGCACCGCAGAAGTCGGTATTGGTATATCCGTTCCGGTCACGGGGCTTGCAGTCACAGGTGCGGTTGGTTCTGTATCTGTAACCGGGAAAGCGAATGTTGTTCCTACGGGGGCAGAATCTATTGGCGTTGTCGGTAGTGCAGTTGTCGACGCTGCGGCTAATGTGTCTACTACAGGGCTCTCGGCCACTGGCGCGGTCGGCACCGTTGTTATAGCCGCCAACGCTAATGTTGCTCCGACCGGAGTCTCCGCCACTGGCGCGGTTGGTTCTGTATCTACAACTGCGGACGCCAATGTGTCTGCTACTGGCGTAGCGGCTACTGGTTCGGTTGGAACTGTCGTTGTAGCTGCCAACGCAGATGTTTCTGTCACGGGTAATAGCACAACGACGGAGCTCGGTAGTGTAACTGTGGACGCTGGCGCGGTCGTGCCAACCACAGGACTAGCTACAACAGGCGCAGTTGGTAGTGTCGCAGTCCGTATCGAAGTCGATGTACCTGTAAACGGGGTAAGTAGTACGGGTCGAGTGGGTACTGTCGCTATCGTCGCAGGAGCTACAGCGTTCCCGGCTGGGGTGTTTACAACGGGTCAGATTGGTACAGTTCTTGTCTGGGGAGAAATAGTTCCAGACCAAAACCCGTCATGGCAACTTATAGACGATGGGCAGACGGTAATGTGGATAGAGGTGATGACGTGACAACAGTTGATGAAAATGTTATATGCGTGTATATTAGCGCAAATACCAGCGTGCAGGAGTAAACCATGCCTAGTACTTATACTACAAACACCGGCATTGAGAAGATCGCCACTGGTGAACAGTCCGGGACGTGGGGTGATACAACAAATATTAACCTCGACATCATAGACCGCGTTGTCAACGGTGTTGGTTCTGTATCTTTGTCCGGCACCACTCACACGCTGACTACTTCGGATGGGTCGCTATCTGACGGACAGTACAAGTTGCTTGTGCTAGCGGGGTCCCCCTCGGGTACAAACACTATCACTATTTCTCCGAATGACGCACAGAAAATATATTTTGTGTATAACAACTCGGGGCAGAGCGCGATTTTCACACAGGGTTCCGGTGCAAATGTAACGGTAGCCAACGGTGACACTAAGATCATCTACGCTGACGGTGCTGGAACTGGCGCGGCTGTAGCTGACCTCACAACCAACTTTGCGATGGGTTCCGTTAACATCACTGGCGGGTCGATCACCGGTATTACGGACTTGGCTATTGCAGATGGCGGCACTGGAGCTAGTTCGGCTGCAGCGGCGCGGACAAATCTGGACGCACAACAGCAGTTCCCAACGTTAGATGATATTGGCGGATTAACGCCTACAGACACTCATGGCGTCGTAGGCGACGGGTCTAACTACATTTCGACTAGCACGTCTAACAGTGCGTTGTTGATGCCATCTGGTACCACAGCGCAGCGCCCAAGCGCAGCCAACGGTATGCTTCGCTACAACGAAGATGACGCGGCCTTTGAAGGCTACGCGAACGGCGAGTGGGGCGCTATTGGTGGCGGAGGCACTGAGGCTGGCGGGGCGATTCTTGTGAACACCACCACAGCTTCCGAAAGCTACACATTCCCAAGCGGCACAAACGGGTTTTCTGTTGGTCCGGTAACAGTTAGCAGCGGCGTGACCGTCACGGTTGCCAGTGGTCAACGCTGGGTCGTGATTTAAGGAGAGAAACATGAGTTCAATTTCCGCAGGTACGTCTACTGGCACAGCGCTCGTAAACACGGGTGACACCACGGGCACATTGATACTAAAAACAAACGGTACAACTACCGCTTTGACGCTCGGCACTGACCAGAGCGCGACGTTTGCTGCCGGTGCAACAGTAGGCGGGGATTTCAAAGCTCTCTCACTCACTGAGACGCAGGTTAACATATCAGGGACTACACCGTCTATTGATTGCGCTGCTGGCAACGTCTTCGTCCTAAGCACGACGGGTAACACCACATTCACGTTTACGAACCCGCCTGCTAGTGGGACAGGCTATGGCTTTGTACTGAAGGTGACAGCTGGTGGGACCCACACGCTGACGTACCCTGCATCTGTAGACTGGGCTGGGGCTACTGCACCTGATGCACCTGCTAGTGGTGAGACTGATGTGCTTGGCTTCTTGACCTACGACGGCGGCACAACGTGGTACGGCTTCCTTGCAGGGGATGCAATGGCATGAGCCTGACTACATTCATAACACAGCTAGGTGCTGCTGGTGCTGGGGGTGGAGATACTTTTTTTATTCGCTACACTCAACCATCAAGTTATGCCACAGAAGCACGGAGCGCAACTTCACTGCTTCACAGTGACGGTTTTACCTACGCTGTCTTTGGCTACGAGCAGTCATCAAACGACTACGTTTTTATGATGAAAGTAGCTGGGGATGGTAGTTCTTCCGTGCAGCGTAAAGTAACTAACGCCACGGGAGATAATCCTAGAGTTGGGGCTGTAGTTGAAACAAGTGACGGAAACATTGCTTTTGCTTTTGATAATAAGGGCAGTAATAACATAAAGAATGGCTCAGGGAACCCCTCCAGTTTCCTAGCTATTTACAACGTGTCTAGTTCCTTTTCCCCCGTGAACGTCACATTTGGTGGGACATCTTACGAGAATATAAAGTTTAATCAGACTTCGGGTGGTACATCTAGCCTGAACTGCATTAGAACCTTGCTTGCAGATGGCACTGATTTGTATTCTGGTTCAGTTTTTGGTTATGGGAGCTCATACATTGAGTCTGGTTTTAGCAAGTTATCAGGGTACACGGGTGGCGGTACTGTTACGCAAAGCTGGAAACGCAATATAAGATACGATGATGGAGGGTTTAGGTTAGGTCATCCGTGGGGTTTGGCACTGACTGATAATAAATCCTATCTTGTAACAGCAGGTATTGGATCAACAAACGCCAACTACTATGAAAACCTTGGCTATATTGGAACCGCACTCGCTTCTACAGGAGTTGAAGTCGGGAGTTTTTTCTCCGTGTTCGACACGGGCGGTAACGAGTTTCCAAAGGCAGATGGCACAGATCAATACGGTGCAGAGTATCTTGTTAAGGGTTTAGGCCTTGCAAAGATAGGCTCTAACACTTTTGTCAGCGGGTATCGCACCCAATCAGACGAATTAATGTTGTACAAAGTTACTGTCAATGAAAGCACAGGCGCAATATCGCATGTTGCGACTAAGCGTATTACATCTAGCACAGGTAACTTTAGACCTTCTTCTCTTGTAGGTAATGAAGATGGAAACCTTTATGTTGTTGGATTCCATACAGGAAATAACAAACCCTATGTTATGCAAATCAACAGTGATCTGACCTCTGTTTTAGGGGCGTATGAATGGTTTTGCGTAGAGCATACCACGCATTACGCTGGAGGAGATCAAGGTTATACTTTTTCCATGTCATGCAGTGAAACTGCCGTGGCGATACCGTTCTTTCAGTGGACGCAATATAGTTACCAAGGTGGCATGGGAGTTATGAAGCTGCCTGTTGACTTCACCACCATGCCTGCCACTACAAACCTCAGCCTTGATAACGGAAAAACATTCCGCCTACAGTCGGCTTCTCACGGCACAGTTACATTTAACAACGAAACTCCAACCTTTATGACCTGCGAGGATGGGTACACCCAAGACGCTGTATATGGCTCAAACGACATTACAGTTACAACCGAGAGTACAAACATCAACGATGACATTGCCATTGAACCAGCATAAGGAGGCGCTTAAATGCACGCCAAAATCACAAACGGAACGGTAGACACATACCCCTACAACGTAGGGCAACTACGCCGTGACAATCCGAACACCTCATTTCCCAAGCGCATCCCAGATGAAATGCTTGCAGAGTGGGGCGTGTATCCTGTTACTGTAGAGGATCAACCTTCTTACACAGAGCGTACACAAGCCCTTGCGCAAGACGCAGCCCCTACAGGAAGCGGAACCAATTGGACTATCGGCTGGACTTTATCTGACAAGACTTCAGAAGAAGTGCAGCAGTATGATGACAACATCGCATCGAGCAATCGCGATATCCGCAACAGTAATCTGGCTGAGACCGATTACCTTGCGTTATCCGATGTAACAATGTCGGCTGAAATGACTACCTATCGTCAGGCGCTTCGTGATATAACAACTCATGCTAATTGGCCGCATCTATCTGGTGCCGATTGGCCAGTAAAACCGTAAGGAGCAAGACATGGCTGTAACAATTAGTGGGACAAGCGGGGTAACAACCCCCGCCGCAGACGTCGAAGGCCCGCTGACCGGGAACGTCACAGCGGTAGCCGCATCGGACATTGATTGTTCCACCGGTAACTACTTTACGAAGACGATCAACGGTGCGACGACATTCACGTTTAGCAACGTACCAACTTCTGGCACCAGCTTTGGTTTTACGCTTGAACTGACTGTGACGAGCGGGTCGGCAACATGGCCTGCCGCAGTAAAGTGGCCGAATGACAGCGCCCCTACTTTGGGTACTGGCAAGACGTCACTCTTGATTTTCATCACCGATGATGGCGGTACGCGGTGGCGTGGAGCGTCCCTTGTCGATTATACCACATGAGGTGGATAGATGGTAGATATTACAATGATGGCCCTAGCTGGGGCAGGAGGTGGTGAAGTGCCTAGAGGTGAATCATTATATGCAGTTCCCGGAACTTATAGCTGGACATGCCCTGCAGGTGTGACCTCAATCAGCGTTGTTGTTGTTGGCGGCGGCGGCGGCGGTCAAGATATTAGTGGAGCCCGCAAAGGCGGTGCTGGTGGTGGACTGGCCTACAAAAACAACATATCGGTAACGCCGGGCAGTAGTTACACTGTTGTCGTGGGCGATGCGGGTAGAGGAATATATCAATCTACTTCTGAGTTACCTTCAGGCACTTCTATAGACGGCGGTGCGAGTTATTTCTCTAGCACCTCTACCGTCAGAGCCACAGGCGGTCAAAGTGGAGATGGTGCTAGTTTTATCGGTACAAACACAGCCGGGGATGGCGGTGGTTCTGGTGGTCAGGCGAATGACGGGGGTGGCGGGGCCGCAGGATATTCTGGCGCTGGCGGCAACGGTTCTAGTGGTTCTACTGCGACATCTGGATCAGGTGGTGGTGGCGCTGGTGGCGCTGAAGCTAACGGCGGAGGCGGCGTTGGTTTATTAGGTTTAGGTTCGAACGGCGCAGCAGTTTCTAGCGGACCGGGTCTAGGTGGGTCTGGCGGGGCGGATGGTCAAGGTGGAGTCGGGGGTAGTTCAGGTAACTACACCCGAAATGGCGGTAATTTTGGCGGTGGGGGCGGTAGTGAGCTTGGTAATAAACCCGGCGCATCTGG
>Ga0209138_1001840_pt1 | contig 17259 bp, 17 predicted proteins | sample SaaInl3SG_22_DNA_FD_184645 | JGI IMG/M metagenome (GOLD analysis project Ga0209138, IMG submission 184645) | Marine microbial communities from expanding oxygen minimum zones in the Saanich Inlet - ESP_153SG_22_DNA (SPAdes) (version 2) | ecosystem: Environmental > Aquatic > Marine > Intertidal...
CTTGATGCTACCGATGAGCTCGCAGTTGCGGGACTTCCGCTCAAAGAAACAGACATTGTAATCATTGCTATCGGAGAAGACCAAGGAGCTAATGTGATGGCGACTGCACTATTCAAGAATATGCAGGTGAAACGATTGGTGAGCCGTGCGATCAATCCGCTCCACGAAAAAGTATTGCAAGCTATTGGGGTAGACGAGATCGTTCACCCTGAGGAGGAAACTGCAGAAAGATGGGCCAAAAAACTATGCCTAGTAAACGTAGTCGACTCTTTTGAGTTAAGCGACGACTTCAGTATTATAGAGGCTACCGTGCCTAATGAATACGTAGGTAAAACGCTGAAAGAGGTTGGGTTCAGATCGAAATATAACCTACTTGTACTGACTATCATTAAGCAAGTTACGGTTAACCCGCTACTTGGTAGTCCTAAGACCGAAAACCAAGTTCAAGGGGTTGCCTCTGCAGAACACGTGCTCGAACAGGGAGATATCCTAGTGCTTTACGGTTCAAACAAAGACCTTCAGCATTTTCTTAAGCAAAAAGTGCGCTAAGATTCTCTGTTGATTACATACGCACTTGCCTGACGGGTCGGAAGAATCACAAGATCAGCAATAGTCACCGACTTAGGAGCTTCAACCATGTAAACGATCGCGTCAGCAACATCTTCAGCACGAAGTGCATCTGCTCCTTGATAAACCGTTTTTGAACGGTCAGCGTCTCCCTTAAAACGAACCATAGAAAACTCGGTTTCAACTAGACCTGGGTGAATCGCACTAACTCTTATTAATTCAGGATTGAGATCAAGACGTAACCCATCAGTGAAATACTGCACAGCTGCCTTAGAAGCACAATACACGCTGCCTTTAGGGTAAGCCTCTTTTCCTGCTATGGAGCCGACATTTATGATATGCCCCCAGTCACTATCCCGAAGCAATGGAAGAACAGCTTTGGTGACGTACATGAGTCCCTTGACGTTTCCGTCGATCATGGCATCCCAGTCATCAAGGTTAGCGTCTTGGACAGTATCTAATCCGTGAGCATTTCCCGCATTATTAATCAAGACATTTATGGACTTCCATTGCTCTGGAAGACCATCAATGGCTTCAAATACTGCTTGTTTATCACGCACATCAAAAATAAGTCGATGAGTCTCAACCTTAAGGGCGTCTGAGAGCTGCTGGAGGCGCTCACTTCTTCGTCCGCAAAGGATTAGATCATAACCCTTTTCTGCAAGGACTAAAGCTGTAGCCCAGCCTATACCACTACTCGCACCTGTTATCAGTGCAATTTTTCTTTCTTTCATAGCTTATTTGAATGTTTTATAAAGAGTGGATAGTTCTTTAGCCAAGACAAAATCTAATTCGGTAAGGCCTCCTGCATCATGAGTCCAAAGGGTTATTGTGATTTCATTATATCGGTTACACCAGTCGGGATGATGATTAAGTCGTTCAATAAAAGGGACCGCTTCATGCATAAAATCAATGGCTCTTTCAAAATTTTCGAATTTAAATCGGGCGACAATTCGATCAGATCGCAGCCCCCAATGGCTTTCTAAACTTTTATGTTGCGTTTGTGCCTCGCTAACCGTCAATCTTTTCATAACTTCAAGGTACTAAAATCAATCAAATGAAAAGAAGACTCTTTAGTCTAGCGGTAATGGTCCTGTTTTATTCAGGTATCGCACAAATCGATCCAACAAATATCGAAATCATTAGAGATTCCTACGGCGTACCACACATTTATGCCTCTACTGACGCCGAGGTAGCCTATGGTCTTGCCTGGGCACATGCCGAAGATGACTTTGAAACTATTCAATTAGGTTACCTCGCCGGCGACGCAAAGCTTTCTAGATATATGGGTTTAAAGGGAGCAGGCGCTGATTTCCTCGCTCAACTTATTGAAGCAGAACGTACAGCAGCCGAGCAATTCAACACTCTGAGTGATGAATTTGTGGCTGTGATTGAAGGGTATGCGGCTGGCTTGAATGCTTATGCCGAAAAACATCCCGAAGAAGTCTTAGAGAAGAGTCTATTCCCTGTTACCCCTATAAAAATGGTGGCATACTCGCAATTACAACTCTTCGTGTCGAACGCGGCAGATCAACTAGTTAAGCAAATTGTATCCAATAAAACTCCAGAGATCGCGACACCAAAAGACGACTCTAATGGTTCAAACCTCATCGCATTATCGAGCATAAAAACAGGGCAAGAAGCAAGTTTTTTAACGATCAACACGCACCAACCTTTAGAAGGACCAACCTCATGGTACGAGGCTCATCTGGTAAGTGAAGAGGGAACGAATATTATCGGAACGTTGTTTCCCGGAGCCCCTTGTATTTTAACCGGCGCTAACGAAAACCTAGGATGGACACATACCGTAAATTTTCAAGACAAAGCAGATGTGTTCCAACTCGAAATGGTCGATCCGAAACTGCTCACCTACCAGTTCGACGACGAGGTATTAATGCTCGAAGAGAAACGAGCTAAGGTTTATCTCAAACTTCTCGGATTTAAAATTGGGATTAACAAAAAATATTACACCAGTGTTTACGGGCCTACTCTAAAAAACAGAAGTGGATTTTATTCAGTCAGAACACCTAGTACCACTACTATCAAAGCACTTGAGCAATGGTGGAGGATGAATAAAGCTAACAGCTTCAATGAATTCTACTCAGCGCTTAGAATGAATGCTCTGCCAGGTTATAACATTGGATATGCTGACAAGTTTGATACCATATTCTATATCTCTAATGGTAAAATGCCCAAGCGAAATCCGGCCTATGATTGGACCAAAACAGTGCCTGGAAATTCTAGTGAAACACTTTGGGATACCTACTACAAAACAGAAGAGCTTCCTCAAGTGATTAGTCCAGCTTCTGGATTTGTCTACAATGCTAATCACAGTCCATTCAAGTCTTCGGGTATTAAAGACAACCCTAATCCTAAAAAATTTGCCACTGCCATGGGTTATGAACTTTATGATAATAACAGAAGTACCCGACTTTATGAACTACTCAGTAGAGATGACCAGATCACCTTTGAAGAATTCAAGACCATCAAGTACGACCATACACTACCTACTCCGCTCAATTACAACTATGTTGATTTTAATGCGGTCTTTGAGATGAACCCATCCGATTATCCAGGGGCTGGAGCCCTGTTACGAAAAATCCAAAGTTGGGACCGAGTAGCAGACATGAGCTCTGAAGGAGCAGGTATTTTTGCGATTCTTTACTACCAACTTCAAAAACTTTATGGAGAGCGCAATTCTGATAATAGCTTCAGCAAAGAAGTGATCTATAAGGCATTGAAAAAAACCTCTCGCTATTTAAAAAAGCACTTCAAAACACAGTCGATTACATTGGGCGAGTTTCAACAGCTGGTTAGAGGTGAAAAGGCGATTCCGATCTGGGGTATGCCTGATGTGGTGACCGCAATGCGTGGGGTTCAGGATAAAAACGGCCGCTATCGAATTACCAATGGAGAATCTTATATCGGCCTGATTCAATTCACTCCTGAAGAAACGATTTATCGTTCTGTGATGTCTTACGGTAATAGTGAACGCCCAGAATCTCTTCATTACGACGATCAGATGAAACTCTATCAGAATTTTCAAACAAAACCGATGCATTTTGATAAGTCCAGCGTAATCAAAGATGCAGTGCGACGTTATTCTCCGAAATAATTGGATAAATCAGTAAGCTCAAATTGAATCGTTGACCCTTGACGTATTTGAGCGATTTGATTTAAGCCTTTTTCGTCGGTTAGTAAAACTCTCGGGTATCCGCCTGTAACTTGGCAATCGCGATGAAGAACAATCAATTCTCCTGAGGGAGTCAACTGCACAATACCGGGAAAAACTACCGAAGACTTAATCGTAGAATGCCTTCTATGAAGATAAGTCGAAGGGAGAAATCGAATCCCCATTCGATTATGACCAGCTACTTTTAGAGACAGATCACCCAATTGTTCAGGGTTTTTTAGACAAGTGAATTCTGGTCCGGGGTAAACAACCATCTTCGAACTGAGACTGACATCACTAGTTCTACCAACGATCTTATCAGGGGTAGTATCTATTGGAGTGCATTCAATCACATCTCCTTCTTTTAGCCTTGACACACCAAACAAGCTCGGATGCATAGAACGGCTTCCCATTCGAATCGAAGATTTAAAACCGCCCTTCACCGCGAGATAGGTGTAAACCCCTTCAGATGCCTGGCTAAACTCAATTTCATCATTGGGTTGAACAGGAATCATACAGTTCGATTCCCCGTGAATACCATTTAAAGTAAATTTCATTGGAGCACCCGAGACACAAACAAAGGTGGGCGAATTAAACCGGTAGATCCCTCCTTGAATACTCATTTCTAAAACCGCATCATTAGGGTCATTTCCCAAAATACTATTTGCTTTTTTTGCCGAATGGGCATCCATAAAACCCGACCTCGGAACTGCATATTTGAAGAATCCCTTACGACCTGAATCTTGAATCGTATCTGAAAGGCCGGCTCGTTTAACAAACATGACTCAATATTTTTTCTCGCTCAGAGCTAGTCTCCCAAATAAGCTGTAACGCTTTAAAATGAGACTCGTCTATTTCATAAAAACGCAGGCGATCTCCGGCTTTAATGATCACAGGAGGATTCTTATTAGGATCAAAAAACTGGTAAGGCGTGGTACCTAGAATATTCCATCCTCCACTCGTTTCGAAAGGATATATAGCCATCTGTGCGGCCGCACAAGCAACACTTTGAGCTGGAACCCTAGCCCTAGGAGAAGATCGACGAGGTAAATCGAGAGAATCAGGCACCCCTGAGGCGTAAAAAAAGCCGGGTAGAAATCCATAACCTATGGCGGTGTATTCTCCTTTTTGATGAATCTGCTTTATTTGGTCAATACTCAATCTCTTTTTCTCTGCAATAAATTGCAAGTCGAGTCCATTGTACCAAATAGGGATATACCATGTTCTGAAACTCGACTCGTAGGTTTCGTCCACCGAATCAAGAAAAGAAGATAACTCGTCCAAAATTTGGTTTAATTCAGTGGAAAAAAGGGTGATCACTCCGTTCAAAAAAACAACGTCTTGAATTGATAAAAATCGAGATTCAAGCTGCTCCGCAACATAGGAAAGCTCGGCAGAAGAGGTCTCCTCGAACTCTATGGAAAGTACCTCAGGGCTAATTCTATGAAACCGAACCTTAAACCCCATAAGCCTTTGTGATTTCAGCAACGATTTGAGGGGTCGCCTGATGATCTGAGTGTATACAAAAAGTGTGAGGCTCAATAGAAACTTCAAAGCCATCTAGTAGCCTCAGAGATTTTTTATCTGCCATAGAGTGCAGATGATCCAACGCTTGTTTCGGATCAGAAATCAAAGCATTCTCTTCGCTTCTAGGAACTAGTCGGTCGATTGCAAGGTAATTGCGGTCAATAAAATATTCATGAGCCACTTTAAAGCCATGTTCTTCAGCTTTAAGAGCAATGATAGAGGACTCCTGCAAATAAAGTGTCTTCTCCTTGTAAGACGCTATAGCGTTTAAAAAAACCTCAGCAAGAGATGCGTTTTTAGCTAGGTCATTATAGAGCGCTCCATGGGGTTTAATGTGAGTCCAAGTAGTACCCAAATCCTCAACCACTCTTGCAAAACAATCGATTTGATCAACGATTGAAGCAGCGAGTTCTTCAGAGCTTAGTTCTAACGAGACTCTACCAAAGTTTTCTTTATCTGGATACGAGGGGTGTGCCCCAAGTTCAATTTCATAAGGAATCGCATGATTTAAAGTTTCAAAAATGGTACGCTTATCTCCATAATGACCGCCACAGGCAACATTGAGGGCATTGACAAAAGGGTAAAGCTCATATTCGCCTGTTATCCCTTCACCTGCATCCATATTGATGTGTGGTTTCTTTAACCTCATAAACCAAGCGCTTTACTAAGCCCCATTAGGCCTAGAATTAAAGTAAAGAGCACTAGAATGATGCCTTGGATGTTTTGACCCTTTGTGTTTACTAATTCTCCTAACAAACTCTTATTTCGGGATAAAATGAATAGCGTGATTGCCACAATCGGTAGTAGAATCCCGTTCGCAATCTGAGCAAATTTGATGATTTCAATTGGAGCACTTCCGACCATCGTAACGACCCATCCAATGGCAAATACAAGTATAGCGGCGAACTTCGAAAACCGTTCAGAGACCGCACCCTCTTTTGATCTAAAAACAGAGGCTGTTACTAAGCCTGCAGCTAGTGGAGCCGTAATTGAAGAGGTAAGCCCCGCTGCGAATAAGCCAAAACCGACAATGTATTTACTCCATTCTCCGAGTGAAGGTTTGAGAATAGCGGCGAGATCGATGACCGAGCTTATTCCCTCGCTACCTGCAGAAGCGGCAGTTACAAGAATAGCCATAGAGATCAGCCCACCTATAAGTATGCTTAGTAAGGCATCCTTTTTTAGAAGTCGATGACTAGAAATTTCTGATCGACTCTGCTTTACTAGTGCCGTATGAAGAAAGAGATTATAAGGCACAACGGTAGTGCCAACTAATGCAACAATCATCAGGGTGCTTGATTCTTTGAAAGTAGGGATGAAAGCAGCCTTTAAAAGGGATAGAATTCCTGGCCCCAGGTAAATAGCAGTAAATAAAAAGCTTATACCCATCAAAACCACTAAGAGCATGAGCAATCTTTTAATTAGTTCAAATCGACCATTCCACAACATGGTAAGAACCCCTAGGCCGATGAGAATCATGAGTATGGTCTTTGAAATCGATTGGTCTGAAAGCAGTTGTAGTCCTATTAAAGTACCACTCAAGTTACCGCCCTGATAAGCTGCGTTTCCGATAAAAATAGAAGAGACTATAAGACCCAGAACCGCAAATCGAAGCAGTGGTTGCTTGATGCCTCTCATGATAATTTGATCAAGATCTTCATTTAGAACCCAGCCCAGGCGAGCAGCTATTTCTTGAAAATAATAAGTAATTACAATCGAAATGGTAAGCGCCCAAAGTAGTTCAATCCCAAAGTCTACTCCGGCAATCGTACAGGTGGTAACCGTGCCAGGGCCAATAAAAGCTGCGGCAATGAAGACCCCGAGATGTTTTTGTTTAGACATACCTATCAGAATACTTACTAACTTAGAGAAATTTTAGCTTATGGAAACAAAACAAGAAATTGTCAGTGATTGGTTGCACCGTTACACAGGGAAGCCTTCACATGAATTTGGCAAGTACATTCTTCTGACTAATTTTTACAAATATGTCTCAAAATTTGCAGAGATAACAGGTTCCACAGTAGAGGGGAAAGATCGAGTAATGGCATCTGCTACTCGCGACGGTATAAGCATCATCAACTTCGGTATTGGTAGCCCTAATGCAGCCTTAATCATGGATCTATTAATGGCAGCTGAACCTGAAGCCGTTCTATTTCTAGGTAAGTGCGGCGGGCTTAAAAAAAGAAATCAGATCGGAGATTTTGTACTGCCCATCGGGGCGATACGAGGAGATGGTACCTCAGACGATTACCTACCTAAAGAAGTACCGGCTTTACCTTCTTTCGCCCTTCAAAGAGCGATCTCTTCAACGATCAAGGATAGAGCTCAAAATTATTGGACGGGAACCGTATTCACCACTAACCGAAGAGTTTGGGAGCACGACAAAAAATTCAAAAATCATCTAAAAAAGGTGAGAGCCTATGCCATCGATATGGAAACGGCTACCCTTTTTACGGTTGGTTTTCACAATAGAATCCCAACAGGAGCTCTTCTACTAGTCACCGATCAGCCCATGGTTCCTGAAGGAGTGAAATCTATGGCTCAAGATGAAGAAAACAAGAGAATATTTGATACGAATCACGTTCAAATCGGAATTGATTCATTGAAACAGCTGAAAGATAAAGGCGAAACGATTAGACACTTAAAATTCTAATATTTAGTATCTTCGGGAGGCTGTGAATTAGATATTATGGACTCATTTCTATTATTCTTTGAAGAGATGCCCGTCTGGATGAAGGCGGCTTGGATTTTTTTTGTTTTAGGTATTTTCTGGATTGCCGAAGGCTATTATGCGCAAACCAATTTCAATTACAAGAAATGGAAACACGCTCGTGTTAATGGTTCACTACTCGCCATGGTGATGGTCATCAATGTCGGTTTTGGTGCACTTACTGCCCTTCTTTATCAGTGGCTTTCTGACACCAACTTTGGACTTCTTAATCTTATCGAATTACCTGTATGGGCTGAACTCATTATTGCGTTAGTTGTACTCGATTTAATCGCGCAATACTTTGTTCATTATCTCTTGCATAAAGTACCTGCCTTATGGAGACTTCATTTAGTGCATCATAGCGATAAACACGTCGATGTAACCACAGGTACACGACACCATCCCCTAGATTTTCTACTCCGAGAAACCTTTGCATTAATAGCAATCGCGATTACTGGCATGCCGATCGCCTTTTATCTATTCTACCGAATCTTAAGTGTCGTATTTACCTACTTCACCCATGCAAACATTGCCCTACCTACAAAGATTGATCGCGCCATAAGTTATCTTTTCGTAACGCCAAACATGCATAAGTTTCATCACCACAACGAACTTCCGTGGACCGATTCTAACTACGGAAATATGTTATCTATTTGGGATAGGCTATTCGGAACATTTGTCTACGACGACGTGAAGAAGGTGGTTTACGGTGTGGACATTACAGATCACAAGAACGACGAAAACTTACTTACCCAATTGGGACTTCCTTTTGATCAATCCGTAAAGTCGAAAAGCTAAAAATCCAGACCTCTCGCGATAGTTATCATAACAAACAAAACTAAACGATAGCTACTTATGAAAAGGCCTGGATAGGTTGTATCTACTACAATCGCTAACTATACTTTATTAACGATTAAAACATTATTTTGTTACAAAGCTTGTTTAGAGGGCCCAAAAATAAGGCAACAAATAGAATACCCAAAACGTTACCAAAAGAATACAGATCAAATTGAGGCCTAATCCAGCTCTTATCATTGAAGACATACTGACATAGCCCGATCCAAAGACCACCGCATTGGGTGGAGTCGCCACCGGTAACATAAATGCGCAAGAAGCAGCAAGTGTGGCTGACACCATAAAAATATAAGGGTGAACTCCCATGGCCGCCGCTAGAGGAGCCAAAACGGGTAAAATCATTGCCGTAGTAGCTAAATTCGAAGTCACCTCTGTCAAGAAATTAATCACTGCCACTAAGACCAAGGTCATCACAAGTAGAGGAAGAAACTCGAGCTGAGTAAGTTGCTCCGCTAACCATTTGGCAAGGCCAGTATCTTTAAAACCTTGAGCTATAGCAAGTCCACCACCAAAGAGTAGCAAAATCCCCCAAGGAATTTTTTTAGCGTCATCCCATTGAAGTACACCATCTTTAGCTCCGCTTCTAGGGATTACAAAGAGAGCTATTCCCGCAATTAATGCTATTATAGTGTCATCAATTGCCGGGAGAAAAGGGCTCAAAAGAAAAGACCGAGTAATCCACGCAAAAGCAGTGAACACAAATACCACAAGAACTCGCTTTTCATTCGAGGAAATTTTTCCTAATAATTTTCGCTGTCTTTTGATTTCTTCTACACCGCCGGTAAAATTATCCGCCTTGAGCTTTACAGCAAATCGGGTCAGGTAAACCCAACAAATAATTAATAGCAATGCAGAGAGCGGAAAAGCAAAAAGCATCCAATCTAAAAAGTTAATTTCAACCTCATAGAGTTCTTTTACAATACCTGCTAGTACCAAATTAGGTGGTGTGCCTATAAGTGTTGCCATACCCCCTAAAGACGCACTGTAGGCGATGGCAAGCATCAACATCTTTCCGAATTCTTCATGCTCGTTCTCAGGAGTGTCTGGATGATCGCGAAACTGCGCGACAATGGCAAGCCCTATGGGGAGCATCATCACTGAAGTCGCTGTATTCGAAATCCACATCGAAAGAAAGGCAGTAGCCACCATGAAGCCCAGAACAATCATACGCATCCGAGTACCAATAAGGGAAATAACGGCAAGAGCGATTCGTCGATGAAGGTTTACTTTTTCGATAGCAATGGCTAGAAAAAATCCTCCGAGATATAGAAATACATATTTGTGACCGTATAATACTGTAGTAGCCGCTAGATCTAAAGCTCCCGATAAGGGAAAGAGTATGATAGGCAATAATGCCGAGACCGCAATCGGAACGGCTTCGGTGACCCACCAAGCACCCACCCAAAGGGCTACAGCAAGAGCAGAAACTCCTTGTTCAGAAAGTCCCTCAGGTCTCCAGAAGAATTGAATCAAAAAGAAGAGTAATGGCCCCAGAGCTCTCCCGATTACTGCAGGTTGGAGCCACTTATTCATGGGTTAAAGAAACTTTAGTAGCAATTGCCGACAAGGAACTCACTCCAATTAAGAGAGAAAAAGGTAGGGCTAGATCATTATAAAATGTCGGAACTAGAAAGTATAACGCCATTAAATACAGCAATCTAATTCCTTCAAAAAACAAGGCCCATTTTGATCCGTCCATCAGCGAACTGTACCCCATCACCATAAGAAAAATAAGACCTCCTGTGAGTAGCTGTATCTCTGCTTCCATGCTCGAAAATTGGGAGAAGAAATAGAGCAACAGTCCGATGGCCAATAAAAACTGAATAAATACAATAATCTTTCTGCTACTGGTTTCTTTCGGATGATACTTCTGATAAGCATAAACATCTTCAATAATCGAACGCTCGAAGCGGGCTGCAACATCAGTAGGTCTCCACCCGGTAGGCATGAACCAAATTCTCATTTTATCTATCCATGATTTCGCATACCAAGCATCGAAGGCCAAATTATAGAAATGCTGAAAATTGATCCAAAGTGGGTTGTAGGTAAGCGCGGGTTTGAGTACTCCATATCTCGGAGGAACTTCATCTAGTTCTTCTTGAAAAGTTCCAAAAAGTCGGTCCCAAATCGAAAAGATTTGCCCGAGATTCTTGTCGATATACTCCCTATTAATAGCATGGTGTACTCGGTGTTGTGAAGGAGTGACCAAAATATATTCTAACCAACCTAACTTTCCTATATGCTGGGTATGATACCAAAACTGACCGAATAAATGCAAAGGAGCCAGTACAGCGATCACTTGATAAGGCACTCCTAAAAGCGCAGCAGGGAGTAAAAGGATTGCCGTATAGCCGAACAGATTCGAGATAGATTGTCTCAAGGCACAAGCCAAATTGAATTCTTCACTTGAGTGGTGAATCACGTGGGAGTTCCAAAAAAGATTGACATGATGGCTGAGGCGATGGTTCCAGTAACCAGCAAAATCAATGGCAATGAAAGCAATTACCCAAGTAGGCCACCCAGATGGGGTTTGTGTCAGCGCAAGCTGGCTGACTAAATAAGGATAGCTAATAAGCACCAAGGCCAGCCCAAGGCTGTCTTTAAGTACGTTGGTTACCCCACTACTAAGGCTGCTGAGTGTATCAAAAAAACGATACTTCTGTTCCTTGACAAAATGCCCATATGCGATCTCAATTAATACTAAGACCACAAAGGCAGGTATCGCATATAATAGGGCGTTAGCATATGCATTCATCGCATTAAAAATACTAAAATTTGTAGCGAAGCCATCTTATTTTAGAGCCTTACCTTTGCCTTGCAAATTGTCGGGTTTATGAAATCATTTTGTGTCAAAGATGAGACCGCCCCTTTGAAGGCGGTAATTGTTGGTAGAGCAACAAGCAACGGCCCTACTCCATCTATTGGTGAAGCTTATGATCCTAAATCGATTGAGCACCTAAAGGCTGGTACTTATCCCGTCGAGGCGGATATGATTCGTGAGATTGAAGGGCTTGCAGAGAAATTAAAGTCATTAGGCGTCGAAGTGTATCGTCCCGAGCTTATTGAGAATTACAATCAAATATTTTCACGAGATATTGGTTTTGTGGTCAATGACACCTTTGTGTATTCGAACATACTTCCTGACCGCGAAGACGAACTTGGTGCAGTGAAACCAATTCTCGATTTATTCGATCCTATAAAAATTCTGAGCCCCCCAGAAGAAGTTCATGTTGAAGGAGGTGATGTGATGCCTCACAAGGAATTTCTATTTGTAGGTACCTACTTTCAAGAGGATTACCGAAGCTACATTACCGCTAGAACGAATAAGGCAGCCGTAGACTGGCTTGGTAAAACTTTTGATGAACGAGAGGTAAAAGCTTTTGAGCTTAAAAAATCAAACACAGACCCTTATACCAACGCCTTGCATTTAGATTGTTGTTTTCAGCCTGTTGGGGAAAAATATGCCATCATTCATAGAGACGGCTTTCTGCGTGAGCAAGATGCCGAGTGGCTTATCAATTATTTCGAAAAGGAGAACGTTTTTGAAATCAGTGCAAAAGAGATGTATGCTATGAATAGTAATATTTTTTCAGTAGCTCCTGATCTAGTAATCTCAGATGTTAGATTTAATCGATTAAACGATTGGCTGGTTGATAAAGGTATTCGGGTTGAAGCCATTCCCTACGGAGAAATCGCTAAACAAGAAGGACTTCTTCGTTGCAGTACCTTACCACTAATACGTCACTACTAATTTTATGCAATACACTTCTAATATCTTAATGATTCGTCCAGCAAGTTTCAGAATGAATGAAGAAACAGCGGTGAACAATTATTTTCAGAACGAAACACAGCTAGACCCGCGTATGGTGGTTGGGGCTGCTCAAAGAGAATTTGATGAGTTCGTTGCTCTTTTAAGAGCGAATGGCGTGAATGTAATTGTCGTAGAAGACATCCAAGAGAATGATACCCCAGACGCCCTATTTCCAAACAATTGGATATCAATGCATGAAGACGGAAAAGTAGGCCTCTATCCGATGTTTGCCGAGAATAGACGAAGAGAACGTCGTGAAGATATTCTAAATGTGCTTGAAGAAAATGGTTTCGAAATTAGCGAAGTCATCGACTACAGTTCTGCCGAAGAAGAGGAGGTTTTTCTAGAAGGTACCGGCAGTCTGATTCTTGATCGTGAAAATGGTATTGCCTATTGCGCCCTTTCAGATCGTGCAGATGAAGAATTACTCATTGAGTTTTGCGAAGACTTTGAATATACTCCGATCATTTTTGGTGCTTATCAAAGCGCTGAAAATAAGCGATTGCCTATTTATCATACCAATGTCATGATGTGCGTCGCAGATCAATTTGCTGTTATCTGTTTCGAGAGTATTGATGACAAAAAAGAGCGTAAAGCTGTCAAGGAACAGCTAAAATCAACAGGAAAGACAATTGTCACCATTACCGAAAAACAAATGCACGAGTTTGCAGGTAACATGCTACAGGTAAAAGCAAAGAATGGCCCAGCACTAGTGATGAGTGATCGTGCTTATCGTTCACTACAACCTGATCAGATTAAGACCCTTGAAAGTTTCGGTTCTATTATTCACCCAAAGTTAGAGATCATCGAAACTTGCGGAGGTGGTAGCGCTCGATGTATGATGGCTGAGATTTTTCTACCTCAAGGCTGATTTACAAGAATTAGGTGGGTTTGACGGCCGTCAATATATCTAACTGATTCCCCGTCAAAAAATGCCTCTTCTTCAAGCATTATTCGCACATCCTTACCCCACTCCTCGATAGTTACCGAAGCATTTAATTCAATCGAATAGGCGGTATTCGCATGTAATGGGTAATCTCCGGTATAAGGCACCCCTCCTTGAGAATCCCACATGCCTAGAGTGGTCCCGGCAGCATGTCCGTGATAACCTATAGGATGCGTGTAAATAGAAGGGGTAATACCCTCATTGATGGCTGAAGCCCGACTCATAGAAAGAACCTCATTGCCCGTACGTTTCAGCTTGAAATTTCCTGTAAAAATATCCTGTAAACGATTTCCTGTAGCTAATGCCGAGGTTAAAAACTCAGGGGCCTCTGCTTCACCCGGACGAAGCACATAGGCATGTTGCTGTTGATCGGTGTTCAAACGCAAATAGGTAATTCCAAAATCACAATGCAATAAATCTCCTGGTTGAATAACCTGGGTATCTGGTCGCTTCGAAAACGTCCTTAGGTGATCAAATCTTTCTGGGTCAGCTCTTTGGATATCAACCGTTGGATGAAACCAGGTTTGCAACCCAAGTTCTCTTATCTTATCTCGCATCCACCAAACGACATCTTCGGTAGTTGTAACCCCAGGAGTAATTACCTTTTCTGAGAAAGCCTCCTTAATAATATTGTGGCTTATTCTTACGATATGAGGATAAATCGCCATCTCTTTATCTGTTCGAGTCTCTAGCCAAGCCAATGCGAGCGGCTCTGCAGAAACGATTCGACCTGCAAAACGTTTTCCTAAAGCCTTTTCTAATTCAGCCTTATCGGTGGCGACAATACCATCGGTTAATCCGAAATGCTCAGATTGATTAATTCCTATTCTTCTAGGATTTCGCTCGGCTACAATTTCACTAAGTCGCTCCCATTGGTTAGGTTGTTTTTCTTTATCCCATGCACTCTTAAAAGAAGATCCCACATTATAACGTGCCACTGCAAGGGTTTCTACCTCTTTTCCATTGTCGTAAAAAACCAAGATGGTACGTCGTCTAGCAGCTAACCACTCTGCTGGGAGCATGGTTTTTATAATGGGGTCTTCATTGTATTCCCTTGAAACTACAATCCACATGTCGATATCTGCAGTACGCATCATCTCTGGGAGATAATTTTGAATCTTATCTTCGAGTAATTCATTGATTACTCGTGCGCGTTCTTTCATGGGTAAAATAGAGCCATATTCTTGGGCTGAGACTAGACTCACAACTAAAGTCAAAAGAAAAGATGCAATGAATTTCATACCTTACTATTCTATAATTTCACCTTAAGATATGGCAATTTTTGTTCAAATAATTCGCTACCTCTTCGCGATACTGTTTTCTATTATAGGATTAATCAATTCATTCTGGGGTAATGACCCTTATTATGGCGTTTTCGTGATTCTATTATCCTTACCCTTTTATCTGGTATTTTCTGAAAGGTTCCTAAAACAAATCAGAACATGGAATCTAATCATTCTCGGCGGGTTTATTCTTTGGACCGCACTAGGTGTAGCTGAACTGTTTAATAAAATTGCCTTAATGATTCAAAGCTTTTCGTGAAAACCGGTAAACTCTATAGTATCGGATATGGCCTAAGAAGTCCTGATGAATTCTTAAGCCTTCTGAATTCCTACAAGATTGACCACATAGCAGATGTGCGATCAAACCCATACTCGAAATGGAATCCTGATTTTTGTCGTGAGCCTATCGAGGCCTTCTTGAAACAAAAAGGAATCGGTTATGTTTATATCGGTGACATGATCGGAGGAATACCTAAAGATTCTAATTGCTATGATGATTCAGGAAAACTAAACTATCAAAAAGCAAAGTCTCATCCTGAATTTATTAAAGGCATCAACCGCCTCTTAAAAGCGCAACAAAAAGGCTTTAATGTGGCTTTAATGTGCGGAGAGGTTGAGCCTCACACTTGCCATCGATCAAAATTAATTGGAGAGGTACTTCAAAGTAAAGAGATTGATTTAGATCACATTCTCGATGATCAAAACCTAAAAACACAAACTGAGGTGATGCTTGAAATCACTAAAGGGAGAAATACGACAGACTTATTCGGCAACAAAATGTTTTAACCATGAAAAAACTACTCACAGTATTAACGCTTGTACTAACAACATTTGTTCTAGCCCAAAAACCAGCTAATAAAAAGACTAAGGAAAAAGTACAGCGTATTTTCGACCAGCAAATCAAAGCATGGAATAAAGGCGATTTAAATGCCTTTATGAATGGTTATTGGGAAGATAAACGACTGCTTTTTGTTGGTAGTAGAGGGCCAACTTATGGTTATAAGAATACCCTCAAAGGATATCAGAAGGGATATCCGACCAAAGAAGCCATGGGAACCCTGAAATTTGATATTATCGAAATGCGACAATGGGACCGCAAAACATTACAAGTGATAGGCAAGTTCACTTTGATTCGCGAAAGCGACACCCCTACTGGTCACTTTACACTACTGCTCAGAAAGATTAAAAGTAAATGGGTCATCGTAAGTGATCATTCTTCTTAAACGAATAGCTGCCAAAGAATAAGGATCAAACCAAAACTAACTACCGAAAGGGTAAGTGTCATCAGTGACCAAGACCTCACCGTCTCTTTTTCAGTCAAATTCAAGTAGCGGCTTACCAACCAAAATCCACTATCATTAAAGTGAGAGAAAATAAGTGATCCAGAAGCAACCGCAAGAACAATCATTGCTCCTTCTACAGGGCTACTTACATTTACCATTGGGGCAATCAAACCTGCTGAAGTGATCATCGCTACGGTAGTTGACCCCTGCAATAAACGAACAATGGCTGCTAAAACAAAAGCAAGCACTATTACGGAAAACCCATAGGAACTTACCTTTTCTGCTAAACTCGCTCCAATACCGGTGTCAATCAGCAATTGTTTGAAAGCTCCGCCAATTCCTGTTACCAACAAAATAATACCGACCGGTTTTAAGGAAGCTGAAGAGAATTCGTTGACTTCTGTTTTTGAAAATCCCCCAGGTTTAGCCAGTAATGGATAGGCAAGAATATTTGCGAGAGTAAGCGCGATAAAAGGATGTCCTAAACCTTCAACAATTCGAGCTAGTGTTCCTGAACCAAATAACCCCTCTGAAAAGGCCCCAAGAATCATAAGGAATAGTGGTAGAAAAATGACCACAAACACCGCCCAAGCATTAGGAGATGGTTTCTGACTTGCATCATGACTAGGTTCAAAAGAAACTTGGTTGAGTTCGAAAGTGCTCTTGAAAACTAAGAAACGATTGGCGATAGAAAACGTAATAAGGGCTGTTGGAACCGCTACGAGGATCCCCCAGAAAATAACCGCTCCTACAGAAACCTGTAAGAGATCAGCAACAGCAACTGGACCAGGTGTAGGCGGAATAAAGGCATGCGCTATTGATATTCCAATTAAAAAGGGCAAGGCAAAACGAAGTAGCATTCCCCTGTTTTGATTCGACAAGTGTTTAATTAGTGGAATAAGTAAGATGAATGCGACATCAAAAAAGACTGGAATAGATATAATCAATCCAGCAATGAGAAGTGCTATTGGCGAACGCTTTATTCCAAAAGTCTGAATTAAACGATTAGCGATGAGTTCGATACCTCCTGTATGCTGCAGAACAGCTCCTAAAAAAGATCCTAAGCCGACGATTACCCCAACGAAGCCCAAAGTTCCTCCAAGCC